>ERZ1673739.55-NODE-55-length-167156-cov-8.130502_pt1 | contig 167156 bp, 155 predicted proteins | sample MGYA00580210_ERZ1673739 | MGnify/ENA primary metagenome ERZ1673739 (study PRJEB41218, sample SAMN15661749) | gut metagenome | host: Homo sapiens | place: Canada: London | collected 2015-08-20/2019-03-30 | study: EMG produced TPA metagenomics assembly of... | reverse complement strand
CTGACTTTTAATCAGAGGGTCAGGCGTTCGAATCGCCTGCGGGTCACCATTTAAATTTTTATAGCCACGCCCAGGTGGCGAAACTGGTAGACGCACAGGACTTAAAATCCTGCGGACCTTAAAATCCGTGCCGGTTCGATTCCGGCCCTGGGCACCATTTCTGCGGGTGTAGTTCAATGGTAGAACTTCAGCCTTCCAAGCTGACTACGTGGGTTCGATTCCCATCACCCGCTCCATAATGGAGTTAACACACTTACTAAGTAAGTGTGTTTTTTTGTATTATTACCTAACTGACAGCTTTCTTTTTTCAATAACAATTGCTGATATAATTAAAACAAGTGAAAGTAAAAGGGAATAAATTATTCCTGAAGTCGGTAAAACGTTTTTGTTTTCTAGAGCTGAAAGCGTAGTCATAACTTGTTTTTGAGGGAAAAATTGAACAACATAATTAAAAATTTCATTATTTGTTACTTGAGTGATCCCGCCAGAGACAATAGTTCCAATAATTGCAAACATATTTCCAAACATCATACTTTCTTCCAAAGATTTTGATAAGACATTACTCCAAAGACCGAATGAAGTTGCAAAGAAACATAAAAGTGCTAAGATTAAAATGAATTTCCAGAGTGCAATCGATAAAGTGATCTTAAAAACAAAAAGAGCACTGCAAATGATTATCGTGGCAGGAATAAAAAGAAAAATATAAACAACAATAAAATGACTCAATAAATACTGATAACAACTTACTGAAGTACTCAAGATGCGTTTGTTGATGCCAGTTCGTTCATCAAAGTAATATTTATAAATTTGTCCGCCAAGAAGAAGTATCACCATCATTAAGAAGCCTAATATATTTGAAGCATTGCCACGCTGATTATCATTAACGGGTAAGCTGTCTATTTGACCATTTACTAAGAGGGTGATAGTTTGGTTATACGTTTCACCTTTAGTGGATAAGATATCAATATTTTTATCATCTTGGACTATTATGGCATCATATTGATTTAAGACAAGTTCGGAGGTACTAGGAAGAGTATCTAGATAAGTATATTTGATCTGAGAATTTTGAGATGTGTCAATATCTCCCACGATTCCTATTTGTATTGTATGAGAAATGCTGTTGGTAAAGTATATTGCAAGTGCAATGATAATAGGAATCAAAACAAGATAAGTAATTAGAAATGCTTTGTTGTGCTTGATTCGATATAATATTAGTTTTATGAGTTTGTACATTCTTTTTCCTCCTAAATATAGTCTTCTGGACGATAGTTTTTGTGGACAACAAGTAGTAAAAGTGAAGATAGTGTCAAAAGAGCAAACATGATCCACCAGTAATTAGTACTTTGTCCATCGTAAATTAATTGAAAAATACAATCGACAGTCCATTTGATTGGTGAAAAACTTGCAATCTTTTCAAAAATAGCACCTAAACTCGCGATTGGGAAAAAGATTCCAGATAGAAAGCCTAATACAGACATTGAGTTTGATAAAATAACATTTGTGAGTTCTTCACTATGAAGAGTAACACAAATAGCACTGCTTAATATTGTAAGGAATAGAACAAAGTTTATTATTAAGAGAATTACATATCCGATTTTATCACTACCGAAGTTTACCAATGATATCGTATCAAAAATAATGATATTGATTGTTAAGGCAAGTGCCATGAATAAAAAACATGTGAGAATCTTTGAGCTGTAGATCGACACGCGAGATACAGGGCTGTAAAAGATTCGGGTATTTCCGTTTTTGATATGCTTTTCTAGAAAAGCATTAGCAGGGACAGTAGCGCCCATCATCGCAATAAAAAATATCATTGTTACACCGTAAAAATCATAGGAACTGATTATAGTTGTATGATATAAATTATCAAATAAAAACCCCATTAATAAAATTAAGATTGTAGGAAAAATAAGAAAAACAGATAAGGTACCTGGGCTGGAAATAAGATTATATAGATCGTGTTTAAATAAAGTCCAAAATTTTATCATGATCAATCCCTTAGCTTCTTCCCAGTTAGACCTAAAAATACCATCTCTAAATTTCCTTCTTCTGTTTCCATTTTATTAATATGACATTTTTTGTGAACAAAAAGCATAATGATCTTATCTAATGCGTCGTAATTTTTAGAAACTGTGATTTTAAAATTATCTGCATTAGTTTTGATCTCTTCAACACCATTGATAGTACTTAGTGATATTGCTAGATCGACTGGAAAATTATCAGCATAGATGGTGTAGATAAGAGTGTCTTTATATTTGGCTAAAAGTTCTTTTAATGTTCCTTCGGCGATCTTAGTGCCTCTATCCATAATAACGATTCGATCAGCGATTTCTTCAACTTCTTCCATATAATGGGTCGTATAAATAATAGTTGTACCTTTTTCTTTTAACTCCTTTAATGAGGATAAAATATAATTCCGTGATTGTGGATCAATTCCTACGGTTGGTTCATCTAGAATTAATAATTTAGGATTATGGGCAATTGCACAGGCTATATTTAAACGTCGTTTCATTCCACCGCTAAAGGTTCTAGGATCATCATTTTTTTTATCGGATAAGCCGACAAAAGTTAAGGCATTCATTACTTGTTTTGGTAAATCTTTCTTTTTAACACCGTATAATGAAGCGAAAAAGGCTACATTATGATAGGCTGAAATATCTTCGTATAATGCAATTTCTTGAGGGACAATACCGAGTTGAGCTTTTATTTTATTAGAGTGAGATGTTAAGGGCAAGTTAAATATGTTAATGGTGCCAGTATCACTGGTTAAAAGTGTTGATAGAATATTGATTGTGGTACTTTTACCAGCACCATTAGGCCCTAATAAGCCAAGAATCTCACCATCATAGACGTTGAAAGATAAGTTATTGATAGCCTTGTTATGCTGGTAGCTTTTATTAATATTTTTAACTTCTAAGATTTTTTTCATATTATTTCCTCCTATCTACAATATAGCTAATTTAGTTTGTAGAGACTACAAACTCTACTTTGCTTTTAAGGAACTATTGGTTGCAAAGCTGGTTGCGAATAAAAAAATGATATTTTTTATAAAAAAGTGTTGCAGATCATATAGAGATAATGTTAATATATATAAGTAACGAAAATGAAATGCGGGTGTAGTTCAATGGTAGAACTTCAGCCTTCCAAGCTGACTACGTGGGTTCGATTCCCATCACCCGCTCCATAATGGAGTTAACACACTTACTTAGTAAGTGTGTTTTTTTGTGAAATGATGCTAATAAGATGCAATTTTGATGTACGATGAAAGTAATAGAGGTGATACTATGAATAAAATTTTGATCGTTGAAGACGAACAGGCAATTTGTAGACTGATTAAGATTAACTTATCAGATGCTGGATATAGCTGCAAATGTGCTTATGATGGGAAAGGAGCAATTGAATTAATTGAGTATAATCAATTTGATTTAATTTTACTAGATATTATGTTACCAGAAATTAATGGCTATGAATTAATGGAATATATTCGTCCTTTAGAAATTCCAGTGATTTTTTTAACGGCTAAAGGTGATGTAAAAGATCGGGTTAAGGGATTGAAACTGGGAGCTGAGGATTATATTGTTAAGCCTTTTGAGATTATTGAATTAGTTGCTCGGGTAGAAACGGTACTGCGCCGTTATCATAAAACATCAACAGTTTTAAGTGTTTATGATATTAGTGTAGATACACTTTCACGAGTAGTGAAGAAAAATGATCAAGTAATCAACCTAACAGTAAAAGAATATGATTTGCTACTGTTGTTTATTCAAAATAAAAATATTGCTCTTTTCCGTGATCGAATTTATGAAGCGGTATGGGGTGATTATTATATGGGAGATAGCCGAACTGTTGATCTTCATGTACAGCGAATGCGAAAAAAGCTTGGATTGGAAGATAAAATCGTACCAGTTTACAAAGTTGGTTATCGTTTGGAGGGAGATTGATGAATTTTTTTTGGAAGCTGTATTTTAGTATCATGGCAATAACGCTCACCTGTTTTAGTGTGGGGGGCTATATGCTGATTCAAACGAGCTTCGATAATTCCTTCGAACGCGAAGTGGAGGCTGTTTATCAAGAAAATGATATTTTAGTTAATTCGTTAACTTTAGAATTGCTCCCACATCTAGAGGAACTTACGATAAAAGGCGGAACTTTTCAAGAACGGCTTGATTTGCTTAAAAACTTAGTTTCTAATATGACAGTTGAGACATTTAATGGTAATGTTTCGTTTTGTATTCGAGCGGAAAATGGAGATGCAGTATATCAAAATGATACTTTTAATGATGACCATAAATTGTTTGATAAAATATCTCAAAATGAGCGGGGGTATATTGTTCAAAAAGATAAGGAGCATTATAAGTTACAATCTCTTCGAATCTTTTCTTTGAATGGGACTAAGTTGTATTTTGAAAATGCGCGAGATATTTCTGAACTTTTTTTAAATCGTGAAAATCAATTTGGAACACTGTTTTATTATACGATTATATTATTATTAGCTAGTGGAGCAGTTATTTTTGCTGTAACTAGATGGTTGGTTAGCCCAATCAAAAAGCTGTCTAAAGCTACTAAAGGGGTGGCTGATGGACATTTGATTGTTCCTGTAGTAGTTAGCAGTGAGGATGAGATCGGTCAGTTAACAAAAGATTTTAATACTATGACTGAGCGTTTGAGTACAACGATGAAAGAACTGCATGAAGCGGTTGAACGTCAAGAAGTATTTGTCGGAAATTTTGCCCATGAATTAAAAACACCTCTGACGTCGATCATTGGTTATGGTGATATGTTACGTTCGAAACGTTTGAATGAAGAAGAAGTTATTGGCTATTCTAATTTGATTGTTGAAGAAGGAAGACGTCTTGAGGCAATGTCAATGAAACTGCTTGAATTGATTGTTTTGAAAAAACAGGATTTTAAAATGTATTGGGTTACAGCTGAGACATTTTTTCAAGGAATTGTAGATACTGTAGATTTATTGATGAAAGAGCAGCAAATTGAGTTTATTATTGAAATTGAGCCTGGAAAATTGTATATTGAACCAGATTTAATGAAGACAGTGTGTTTAAATTTACTTGATAATGCCCGTAAAGCAGTTGGACAAAACGGTAAAGTATATTTAAGAGGAAAGGTATTGGCAACAGGGTATCAGTTTGTTGTCAAAGATAATGGTTGTGGTATTGCAGCAACGGAATTGAGTAAAATTAAAGAAGCATTTTACATGGTTGATAAATCACGTTCACGAAGTGCTGGCGGGGCTGGGTTAGGTTTAGCGATATGTGAACAGATTATTGAACTGCATCATGCATCAATTAATTTTGAAAGTGTTTTGGGACAGGGAACTACTGTAACCGTTGTTTTAGAAGGAGTGAAAGTTGATGAGGTATAGTAAAAATATTATTAAATTTGCAGCTGCAATAATTTTGTTGATCATCATTCCGTTAGTTCCGTTAACAGTTTCTAAAATACAAGATGATAAATTAATTGAGCATCTTCAGGTCGAAAAAATAAAAAGTGATAATAATGAAATTCAAACAAGTAAGTTGACGGTCGCTGAAAAATTAGAGTTGATTGGTGACTATGAAAATAAGGAAAAAAATATTATTACTACGACACAAGTTCAAGATATGAGTGATGAAAATATTACGAGAATCCGAACGATCATTAATGAGCAATTAGTTATATTGAAGAATCTTGGTATTTTAACTGATTTTAATTTTGACGGAAATTATGTGTGTTATAATTATACATTAAGACGCTATAGTAATGTGATTGATTCTAGTAAAAGTGTCAGTGTTTATCAGGTGAATTTTACGAATGAAGAAGGAATCTTTAATGCCACTATAGATGTTGATACGCACTTAATATATCAATATAATTATTATAATAAAAAATATATAGCAAGAAATTATGAAGTGATTTATACTTTTGGAACAGCATATCTTGGTTTGACTGAACAAGAAACTTATAAGTATTTATTCGGAATAATTGATAATCGCACCGATTCAGTAAGTGTTTCTAGTTATAATGATATTTATTGATACAACTTTGATGCTTCTTTGGTGATGTTTCTATGCATCTCTTTTATACACTTGAAAGTGTAAAAGAGATGTTTTTTTATTGAAAGGGGTAAGGTGAAGTGAAACAGATTAATAAAATGAAAGTGTTAGTAATTACTTTGTTGATGATTGGGTTGGTTATGAGTTTATTTATTTTAGTTAACGATCAAGTTAATCAAAGTAATAATCAGCTGATAGCTGCTAATAAGGTTAAAACTAACCAAAATAAATCGGCTAATAGTGTGGTTAAAGATGAATTATTAACATTGGTTAATTTTGAAAATACGATACCTAAAGATTGGAAAGTTGATTTAGTGCAATTGAATAATGGGCAATCAGTCGATCGGCGAATTTACGATGATTTAATAGCAATGTTACAAGCGGCTAAAAGTGAGGGATTAAATCCATTGATTTGTTCTTCCTATCGGACAAATGAGAAGCAAGAACAACTTTATCAAAATAAAGTAAGTGAATATTTAAGTCAGGGATATTCAAAGGTGGAAGCTAGCGATAAAGCAGCTTTTTGGGTGGCAAGACCGGGAACTAGTGAACATCAGTTAGGTTTAGCAGTAGATATTGTTTCAACAAAAAATCAGCGCCTTGATCGTAGCCAGGAAAACACAGTTGAACAACGATGGCTAATCCAAAATAGTTGGAAGTATGGGTTTGTTTTGCGCTATCCGACTAATAAAAATAGTATTACAGGGGTAGGGTATGAACCATGGCATTATCGTTATGTTGGGAAAGAACACGCTAAAAAAATAAATGAGCTGGGTGTGTGTTTAGAAGAATATGTAAAATAAAGGAAAATGATAAAAGTTTATATTAAATTCACATCAGTGTATAATATTTATACGTGAGGTGATATAAGTGACAAAAAGATTTGAGTTTGATGATGATTTAGAGGAGTTAGATATAGATGAGCCAGAACAAGATGAAGCGGTGGAGGAGACGGGAAATAAAAAGCAACGTCGTCCAAAAACTAAGAAAAAGAAAGTAACAAAAACAAAGCGAAAAACAAAGACTAAAACTAAAGTGAAAAAGGAAAAACAAGGACGTTCTAAGTTTTCAACTTTTATTTTATCATTATTGATCTTGCTTATTATTACCGGAGCATGTGTTGGCGGTTATTTTGCTTATGAATATTACATAGATCAACAAAAGCAGATTGATAATTTGCAAGAGCAGTTAGATGATTCCAAGAAAGAAAATAATTCTACTAAGCAAAAAGAAAATAAGAATGATACTAAAAAAAAGGATAATCAACAAAGCGATGATGCTGGTACTGATGAACCTCCAGTTGAAGATAATACTTCGAATGGAAATACTTCTGATCAAGAAGGAACGAATGATACGAATAATGAAACTACCGAAATGCAATGAACTGTGAGCATATCGGTGGTTTTTTTCTTAACAAAGGCAAACAAGAAAAGAAACAAAAAAATTGCGAATTTTTTTAAAAATTACTTGCAATCATATTTTATTAATGTTATTATAGACAAGCAGTAGTCGTTAGGACCTCTGCTAAGAAGACAATGCGGGTGTAGTTCAATGGTAGAACTTCAGCCTTCCAAGCTGACTACGTGGGTTCGATTCCCATCACCCGCTCCATTGCTTGAATAGCTCAGTTGGTAGAGCAATCGGCTGTTAACCGATCGGTCGTAGGTTCGAGTCCTACTTCAAGCGCCATGGCCTGTTGGAGAAACGGTTAACTCACATGCCTTTCACGCATGCATTCACGGGTTCGAATCCCGTACAGGTCACCATTTGTAAGTTAGTCCAGGATATTTATCTTGGATTTTTATTTTGTTTAAAAAATAACTGATAAAAGAAAAAGAACCTAACATAAAATTGAACTAGGTTCTTTTAACAATTAATTAGTTATTATCATTTTTTAAACCGTCAATGATATTTAATTTCTTAATTTTTTGACTGCTGAAAGCAAGGGTGGTAAAAACAATTACAAAAATTGCAATAGTTATAATGATAAAACTATTGATTGGAACACTGAATGACCGCTCAAATATTGCAGCTAGATTTTCATATAAAAAGTACATGATGATAAAGCCTAGAGGCAAACTGTAAATTAGAGTTTTAATGCCATAGAATAGACTTTCAAAATAAATCATCTTATTAAATGCTCTTGGTGTCATTCCGATAGATTTTAACATTGAAAATTCTTTTGTTCTTAATGCCATACTAGTAGAAATCGTATTGATGATGTTTGCGATACTGATTAAACCGATTAAAATGATAAAGCCATATGTGAAGATGTTAATGATTAAAATAAGCTGGTTTGCCTGCTTGATATCTTCACTTAGGTTAAAGCTGTATAGTGATTCTTCAGGATAATTATCGGTAATTTCTTTGATTTCTTTTAAAACTGCTTCATTATTATTACTCGTATAATAAATATTAGTATTATTTGAGTTTAATTGATATTGATTAATTAATTGGTTAAAAGTATCATTGCTGACTAAAAGATTTAGTGAGTAGTGAGTTTCGTGAGGAGTTTGCCCAAGTAAATACTGATTAGTATATTTAATTTTATTTAAAGTAATTTCAATTTCATCACCATTGTTATTAAATGTAGTTCCGATTAAGTGATCAAGATTTTCTTTTAAGATATCAGTTTGCTTATACTTCCGATTTAATTTAATATTATTTTCTTTGTTGATTAGAATTTGATTTTGAAGTTCTTTATTTAAATTAGGGATACTATCTAAATATTCTTGATTATAAGTAACTAAATTAAGATCAAGGAAATAAGTATTTCCATAGTTTTGTTCATTTTCTGTTAGAAATGATAATAATTCAGGATTAATATTATCTAAACTAGTTTCTAAATTTAATGATGTTTCTTTAGCAACAGCAATTTGAGTCGTATTTTTTAGATGGGCTAATTCGTTAATCAGTTCTTGATTTTGTGAATTGATATTAATATAGCCATCATAGTTGATATTGATTGAAGTCATATCATATGATTCTTTAAGATAATAAGTAAATCCAGAAGCGGTTAAAAAGAGGATAGAACTAATGATTAATGAAAATAGGGTGATTCGATAACGGTTTTTATTACGCTTAATATTTTTCATCGCTAAATCACCTTCAAAGCCAAATATTCGGCGAGTAAGGAAACTTGTTTTAATATTTCGCACCTTGATTTTAGTATCTTGTTGATTAGTGATTGCTGCAATCGGCGAAATCTTACTAGCGTGATAAGCTGGGATAATACTGGAGATAAAAATTGTGATAATTGCGCAAATAACAGCTGTCAAGATACCTTTAAATGAAATTGCTAAAGGAAATCCGATTTCTTGTCCAAGATTAGCTAAGATTGGATTGATGACTTTAAAGGTAACAGCCATTCCTCCAACTCCTGCTATCACACCTAATATAATAGCAATAATGCCAACTACTAAGCCTTCAAAATAAACAGATTGTTTTTTTTGTCGTTTTGTTGCTCCGATACTTGATAAAGTTCCAAGATAACGACTGCGTTCATTTAAGGAAATTGCAAAAGCATTATAAATCAAACCAATAGAACCAATCATGATAATGACAACAACAATGCCAACGGCTGTCATCATTGCTTGGTTAAAACCATCATTATTACTGATTCCGTAATAATAAAGAAGATTTTGATGATAACTAATATCTCCACTGTCTATTCCTAATGATTGTGCGGTATTTGAGCCGTTATCAAAAATATCATTGTCGACATGATTAAGGGTTAAATACATTTTGCTGCTTATAATGCTACTGCTGTTAGCGGTATAAAAGGAATTATAATACGATGCTTGATCGAGGTAAGTAGATTGATAAATACCGACAACTTTAAATGTTTTGACTGGTAGGGCAGCAGTAGATTCTAGTTGTTCGGTTTCAATAAATTTATCAGAAATTTGTGTTGCTCCAGTTTTAACAGTAATTTCGTCACCGACCTTTACACCATTTTGAGTTTGATAATACTTTGAAATAATGATTTCATTACTATTTGCTGGATAGTTTCCTTTCAGTAGTTTTATTTCTTTGGAGTAATTGTCTAATTGATTTAGTTCAATGAAAATAGGATTGTTTTCATCAATTAATAAAGTATCAATTTTTTGGAACAAGACACTATTTTGATATGCATCATCATTTTTTAAGCTGTCGATCTGTTGTGAGGTGAGGTTATCATAAGCAACATGCCAGCTTCCATCATAACTAGATACCTCAAGGCGCATCATTTCCATAAATGAGGTTACGAATGTAGTTACTGCGGTAAACATTGCGACTGATATGATGATTCCGACAATGGTTACAACGGTTCTTTTTTTGTTGGCTAATAATTGTTTTAGAGTAAGTTTATTAATAATATGCATCTTAGCCACCTCGCTTTAAATCACTGATTATTTTGCCATCTTTGATAGTGATTACTCGGTTGGCAAGTTTAGCGATATTATTATCATGTGTAATAATAATGATTGTTTGATGATATTTTTCATTTGCTTCTTTTAAAAGACGTATGATTTCATCACTGTTTTTACTATCTAGATTGCCGGTTGGCTCGTCAGCAAGAACTAATGAAGGTTGATTAATTAAAGCCCGAGCGATTGAAACTCTTTGTTGTTGACCGCCGGATAGTTGATTGGGCAAATGTTTGAGACGATTGCTTAAGCCAAGTTGTTCGATAAGGGTATTAAATCGTTTCTGATCAACTTTTTGGTGTGCTAACTGTAAGGGAAGGGTTATGTTTTCTTTAACATTTAAAACGGGAATCAAATTATAAAACTGATAAATTAAGCCAATCTCATTACGCCTAAAAATAGCTAAATCATTTTCGTTGAGTGTATAAATATCAGTATTATTAATAATTACTTTACCGCTGCTTGGATGATCAACACCACCGATTTGATGCAATAGGGTACTTTTTCCACTGCCACTAGCACCAATAATAGCGATGAATTCACCTATTTCAACATCAAAAGAGACATTATCAAGGGCAATGACATGGTTATTTTCATCTCCATATATTTTAGACAAATTTTTTACACTTAATATATTCATATATTTCTCCTAACTGTATCATTGTTTATAGTACAGTTAGATAATAGCACAGAGATAACTGTATTACAATAGATAATACAGTTTAAATTAAAAATATCACTAACATTATTTTGTTAGTGATATGTGAGTCAAGCCGATAGCGTGATCATTTAAAATTCCTGCAATATATGTCAATAGTTGCCGTTGGGCTGTTGTGTAGACATCATAGAATGAATTAATATGGAATAATCTAAATGAGTCTCCTTCATAATTTAACATCCAATGAATAGATTCAATAAAACTGCCATGAAATTGTGGTTTTTGAACAATTGGATGATAGCTGGAAGTATTTTCTTCTTGATAAATACGATCGAGCATATTGGCATTATTTTTACAATCGGCGGAAAAATTCAAAATACGTGTTTTAGTTGGATCATCGGGAGCGATTGTTGCAATCAGATCATAATTTGCTGCAGCAAAAAGCTGATTATAAATTAAATTTTTAATTACGGTATTATCCATTTTATCACCTGTTTTAATATATGCACAAAAATAAAAAAGATAACCAATCTGTTACAATTGATTATCTTGATATTTATCACGTGTTAATTCAAAAAGCTCGAGGTCTAAAAATTCACCACGTTTGTAAGCGTGTTTTTTTAATGTTACGAGGTATTCGAAATTATTTGCAAGCAGAACTTTTCTACTGCCGATATTACGACTGAAAATCTCTGCTTTAATAATCTTAGTATCGTAATTATCAAATATATATTTAATAATCATTTTTACTGCTTTTTTCATTATACCTTGATGCCAATAAGGCTCTCCAAGCCAATAACCAATTTCAGCTAGGTGGCTATAAATGTCTTCACCAAAAGTAATAGAAATTGCTCCTGCGAATAATCCGTCGACAATAATAGCATATTCGATTAGGTTATTATTACTGTTTTGAGTAATAAAGTTTAAATAATTTTGAGCGTCTTGTGGTGTATAAGGATAAGGAAAAATATCTTTTAAGTTTGCAGAAACTTGAGGGTTGTTTGCCAAAGCGGCTAAGGCAGATTGATCACTTAGCTGGTAAGGTCTTAATCGTAAATCCATTATGGTAAAGGTTTATCCTCTGCAGTATAAATAGCATACCATTCTTCACGAGTTAATTTAACCTCAACTCCTTTAATAGTATCAAGCATATTTTTTATACTAGTTGTTCCAGCAATTGGCTGCATCTGTGCCGGGTGACGCAAGATCCAGGCTGTTACAATTGCTACCTTTGAAACGTTATACTTATCAGCAAGTTTATCTAGCTGTTCGTTTAGTTTAGGATATTTAGGGTTATCAATAAAAGTATCTTCGCTTAATGAAGATCGTATCGTTGACCATGGCTGAATCGTAATATCATTTAATCGGCAGTAGTTTAAAATATCGCCATCATGGTCAATTCCTTCATCCATATTGGCATAGATACCGCTATCGATCATTTGAGCGTGTGCCGGACCAAATTGTAATTGATTAATAATGATTGGCTGTTTACAATATTTTTTTAGTAACTCGATCTGACCGGGATTTTGGTTTGAAACACCAAAATATCTTACTTTTCCTGCTTGATATAATTCATCGAAAGCTTCACTAACTTCTTGAGGGTCCATTAGGGCATCTGGACGATGTAGTAATAAAATATCTAAGTAATCTGTCTGCAATCTTGATAAGATACTATCGACACTTGCTAAAATATACTCTTTAGAAAAATCAAAACAAATTCCAGGGCGAATCCCGCATTTTGATTGAATAATCATTTCTTTTCTTAATTCAGGATGTTTTTGTAATACTTTACCGAATAATTCTTCTGATTTTCCACCACCATAAATATCAGCATGATCAAAGAAGTTAATACCAGCTTTTAATGATTCTAATACCAGGTTTTCAACTTCTTCGGGAGTTTTTGATGCGATGCGCATACAACCAAGCGCTACTTTTGAAACCTTTAAATTGGTTTGTGGTAAACTATAATATTCCATTTTATTTCCTCCTTATATAGATACATTTGATTATATCATGATTGTAAAAATCATGGTATACTATATCCAAGGTTAGGTGATAATATGAATGTAAAATTAAAGATTTTTTGTGGCTTTTTAAGTGGTGTAATTATAGGATTTATCTTTTCACCAGTTAAACACGGTGTAAATGTCAGAGTTTGTAATAATGGTAATCATGATCGAGGTGAAGGATAATGTCATATCAAGTTATTAAAATGATTGTTTATGTAGTTTCGGTGATGCTGTCAATGTGGTCTTTAAGTTGTTTTAATTTTGATAATGTAATTCGTAAAGCAAAGGTAAGAGAATTTTATTTATTCTTTTTAATTGCTTCATTATGTTTAGGATATTTATTAGGTTCTTTTATTTTAGAATTTACAACGATTCATTTTTAACATATTTTTAAATCTCTTCCATATAATTATGTGAGGTAATTATATGAAAGAGATAAGTGTTAAATTGGGAGTCGTTTTTTTAATTGCAGTAATCTTTTTATCAATTAATGTTGGGGTAAAAAAAGATGAAACAATCAAAGGTACAGAGACTAAAGAAAAAAAAGAAGAAAAAGAGGAAAAAGCAGTTCAAGTAGCAGTAACAATTGATAATAACGTTAATTATATCGATTTAGATGATTATCTTTTAGGAGTCGTTGCAGGAGAAATGCCGGCAAAATTTGAAACAGAAGCATTAAAAGCGCAAGTTGTCGCGAGTCGGACTTTTGTTTACAATCGCAATTTAAGCGTTGATAATACTACTAATAGTCAAGTTTATTTGACTGAGGATAAAATGCGGGAAAACTGGGGTGATAAGTATGATGAGTATCATCAAAAAATTGTTGCGGCTATCAATGATACTAACGATGAAGTAATGAAATATGAGGGAAAATATATTACAGCAATGTTTTTTTCTTCAAGTAATGGCTATACTGAAAATGTAGAAGATTATTTTGATTCGAGTGCTTTGCCTTATTTGCGAAGTGTTGACTGTCATTGGGATTTATCGATTGATCCAACTAATAGTCGGTCAAAAACTTTTACTAAACAAGAACTAAAAGAAAAATTTAATTGTGATAGCTTAGACTTTAATATTATTGCGTATAAAAAAAGTGGACGTGTTGGAACCCTTAGTGTTGGTGGAAAAAATTATAGCGGACGCAAAGTTCGCGAGATCCTTGGATTAGCTTCAAGTTGTTTTACGATCAAATATGAAAATGGTAAATATACATTTAATACGCTCGGTAGCGGTCATGGAGTTGGGATGAGTCAATACGGTGCTCAGGGAATGGCTCTCGAGGGAGCTAGTTATAAAGAAATTTTAAATCATTTTTATACAAATGTTGAAATTGTAAATAATTAGTATAAACCTGATTTTAGTGGAAACACTACAAATGAGGTGAAACAATGAAACTATTTATGAAAAGAAATCGACGGGTTTTAGTCTTTACAACGGTAGTGATGTTATTTTTAGTCGGAGTAGGGGTAATTCAGTTAGTCGTAAATCAATATCGTCCGCTTAAAGACACTGCGGTTGTAAAAGTGGAAGATAATAAAGATAAAGATACTGACAAAGAGGATCCCCAAGCACCAGCAGAAAAAATGGTAAAGCCGGTTGGTGATGACATTAAAATCGTAAAAAAATTTTATGATTCAAGTTTAAGTGATGAAGAATTAGAAAAAGCATTAGTTTATTTTGAAGGTGTTTATCGCCCTAATCTAGGTATTGATTTTTCAAAAGACAATAAAGCTTTTGAAGTAACTGCGGCCTTTTCGGGAACAGTAACTAAGAAAGATAATGATGCACTGTTAGGTTGGATTGTAACGGTAACTAACGAAACTGGTGTCTCTGCAACTTACCAATCTTTAAGTGAAGTAAATGTTGAAAAAGATGCGGTGATTAAACAGGGTGATAAGATTGGAACTAGTGGTGAAAACGTCTATGAATCTGAATTAAAGAACCACTTACACTTTATTTTAGAGAAGGACAATCAAGCATTAAACCCCGAAAAATATTTTAATCAAGAGGTCTCAAAAATAGCGGTATAATCAACCAAATAGTGATAATTAAAAAAATTATCGCTATTTGGTTTTTTGCCTTGTAAATATCTAAATTCATGGTACAATAGTTAAGAAAAAATAAGGAGGACGAATGATGGCATTATCAAAAGAAATTGGTATCGATTTAGGTACTGCAAATATTTTAATTTATGTCAAAGGTGAAGGTATTGTTGTAAATGAACCTTCTGTAGTAGCGATAGATGATGAAACAAAAAAACCTTTAGCTGTGGGTCAAGAAGCTAAAGATATGTTAGGAAAAACACCAGGAAGAGTAAAAGCAATCCGTCCATTAAAAGATGGAGTTATTGCTGATTTTAGAATTACTGAAATCTTAATTACTCATTTTATTAATAAATTAAACTTGAAAGGGATTTTTTCAAGACCAACGATCTTAATTTGTTGTCCATCAAATATTACATCAATTGAAAAAAGTGCAATCAAAGATGTGGCTGAAAGATGCGGGGCTAAACGTGTTTTTATTGAAGAGGAACCAAAAGTAGCTGCAGTTGGAGCAGGGCTTGAAATCTCTAAACCAACAGGAAATATGGTAATCGATATCGGTGGGGGAACTACTGACATCGCAGTATTATCATTAGGTGATATTGTTACTAGCAGTTCTTTAAAAGTTGCTGGTGATGTAATGGATGAAGATATTATTAAATTTGTTAAAGATAAATATAAGTTATTGATTGGTGATCGCACTGCTGAACAAATCAAAATGGAAATTGGAATTGCAATCAAAGGAATCAGCGAAGAAACATTTGAAGTTAGAGGACGTGACTTAGTTACAGGATTACCTCATACAATCACTCTTACAGCTGATGAAACAGAATTAGCATTACGTGAAACTTGCCAAACAATCGTTAGAGAAACTAAGCATGTCTTAGAACAAACACCTCCAGAATTAGCTGCTGATATTATGTCACGTGGTATCTTCTTAACAGGTGGAGGCGCTTTATTAACAGGATTAGATCATTTATTAGAAAATGAGCTTGGGGTACCAGTATTTGTAGCTGATGACGCTTTAAACTGTGTAGCAAATGGTTGTGGTGTCATGTTAGAAAATACTCACTATGTAAAATAATTTTAAGGATATGGAAACATATCCTTTTTTTGTACTGAAAAGTCATTTCAAGAAATACGTTTCATAGATATGAAATGCTGAAACGCAGTACCTAAATGACTTTGGAAGATTGTTTTAAGTTTATTTCTTGTTAAAATTTGAATATAGAAATAAATGGAGGGAAGAGCAATGGTACATAGAGTTAAACAGGTTAGTATAGTGGTATTAAGTATGTTGGTTTTGTTGAGTACTTTGATCGTTGGGACTTATGCAAAAGCAACTAATTTGGTATCAAATGGTGATTTTAGTCAAGGAACTAATTATTGGAGTATGAATCAAAGTGATGGTTCGTTAGCAATGATGTCGAGTGATAATCATTCTTTAAAGGTACAGATTGAAAAGGTCAATAGTGATGACTATTGGTGGTCCTTAACACTCAAGCAGGATAATATTGCCTTATCAGCAAATAAAAAATATCAGTTATCATTTGACGTAGAGGCATCAATGAGTGGAGATATTAGTTTGGATATTGAAAGCACAAGCGATTATAATAAAAAATACTTAGATCGTCAAATGATAGCGGTTAGTAATCAAAAGAAAACATATACATTTGATTTTGAAAAGAAAGACGATGATGCTGTCACTTTAGTTTATCATCTTGCTAAAGGCGATGGAATCAGTGATTTTAGTAATCAAATAATCAAGCTTTCTAATGTTACAATTATTGAAATTGGCGATATTGAAATCCAAAAAGCAGGTGATTGGTATTTAAATGAAGGAGATGGAGCGAGCGGTAAATTGTCAGGTGAGCCAAATGATCTTAAGGTTAAAGTTACTAGTATTAATCAAGAAAACTATTGGTGGGCTTTATCTTTAAAAAAGGAGAATTTAGCATTAAGTGGAAATAAGATTTATAAAATAGTTTTTGATGCTAAAGCTTCAAAAGCTGGAACAATTGGTATTGATATTGAAAAATCAGCAGATTATAATGTCAAATATTTAGATAAACAGAATTTTGATTTAACTACTACGAGTAAAGAGTACAGTTTTAATTTTATAAAAAAAGATAATGATGATGTTTCAATTGTATTTTTATTAAATGAAGGAGATGGAATTAGTAATTTCAAGGATGAGACTATTAATATTAGAAATGTTCGTATAGAGGAAGTTAATGATTTAGGTGATGAATATGTTGTAAATGGTGATTTTGAGACAAATACAACAAGTGGCTGGAATACGTATAACAGTAATGGTTCAAATTTGAAGATCAATGCAGTAAATCAACAATTAGAAGTAACTTTTCCAAACTCAAATGGCAGTAACTATTGGGATTGTCAATTGTTTCAAGGAGATATTCTTTTAGATAATGGAATCTATCGTTTATCTTATGATTTAAAAGGCAGTAAAGCTGGGACTATTTACTTTGATGTTGAGGATACTGGTGATTACGCAACAAAATATTACCCAGAAACAATGGTTGATTTCACAAAAGATGTTCAAACATATAACTTTGAGTTTGAGATTAATGCTGATAATTTATTAGGGACTCAAAAAAATGCTAAGATCCAGTTTAATTTAGGTCCCAATGAACATTGTGACAGCTTGGCTGGAGAAACTTTATATTTTGATAATATCAAGATAGAGAAAATTGGTTCTGGTGCAGGAACTGGTGAATTACAAACGACTAATGTGACTTTTGATGGAAATGATGTTTTAGTTAATAATTTTAAAGGTTTAGGTGTTCAATGGGATCCTTATGTTGTTCACCCTTTAACTGATGAAGAGTGGCAAACAGTGACTAAGCGGGTAGATTTCTTAAATCCAGCTTTTGTTAGATGCATGATCTACGCTAATACATATTGCGAAGGTTTTGATGATGAGGGAAATCCTATTTATGATTTTGATAGTTTGGCAAATCAGGCATTGATTAGAGAATTAGATTATTTAGAAAGTAGAGATATTGAAGTAGTTTTAGGTGAATGGGAGACACCAGGTCGTTTTGGTGGTGAATTCGAAGGAATTACTGTTGATGATCCACGCTGGGCAAGCATTATTGGCGGATTTTTAGATTATTTAATTAACCAAAAAGGTTATACATGTATTAAATATTTTAACTATGTAAATGAAGCTAATAGTGATTGGTCATATTGCGGTGATTTTGATAAATGGCAAACAGGAATTAATTATCTTCATACTGAATTAGATAAATATGGATTAAATGAAAAAATAAAAATTACGGGACCTGATACTGTATGGGATAGTGATAATACTTGGTTAAAAGAGATTAATTCAAATCAAGATTTAGATGCTAAAATAGGGCTATATGATACTCATATGTATCCAACAATTGATGAAATTACAAATGGTACTATTGAAGAAATGGTAGCGGAACAACGCAGTTGTGTGACGGGAAAAGACTTTTATATGACTGAAATCGGAATGGTTACTGGCAAAAGTGATGGGGATTCACAACCATATACTAAAGAATTTAGTTATGGAGTTATTATGGCTGATGCCGCAAGTCAAGTTATGCGTGGTGGTTTTTCTGGTTTAGCAATTTGGGATTTAGATGATGCTATGCATGATCAGCAAAATGGATTTCCCATTACAGATATTCGTTCTTTAAAACAGTGGGGATTTTGGAATTCTGTTGCTGGACGAGTTTTTAATCAACCAGAAGAAGAAGAGATACGACCATTCTTTTATACTTGGTCATTAATGGCAAATCTATTCCCACGTAATAGCAAGATCATTGGTTCAACAGCAAATAAAGAATTAAATGGTCTTCGAACAGTTGGGATGGAAAAAGATGGTCAAATGACATATATGATTGTCAACGATTCAAACAGTCCCAAAAAAGTAACCATTGATGTTAAAAATCTTAATGCTAATAACTTAAAATTATTCAAATATGACTATTTTGATAATGATCGTAAGGTCGATAGTAATGGTTATCCGGTCGCTAGTAAGGTACTTGAAAATGTCAATCTTGAAGAAGGATATGAAGTTTCTTTACCATCTGGTGGTGTGGTGATGCTCTCAACTATTTATATTGAAGATGCTAAAAAGGAATTAGTTGATCAAAACGATTCTAAACAAGATAATGAAAACAAAAATGAGGTAGCAATCAAGACAGGTGATGATTTAAAGGCTGCTGGATTTATGATTTCTGGATTACTTGCTACGGCATTTATCTATGGCATGAAGAAAAAAGGATAGTAGTGATAAGCAAACCAAATTTGGTTTGCTTTCATTTTTATGAAATGCTATTTCATTTTAAGTGAATTAAAAATATTATATTTTGAAAAGCTATTCCAATTGTTTATGTAAGGGTTTACATTATTGGTTGATTGATTAAAAATAAGATTATGGAGAGCAAATAAAAAGGATATGGAGGAAAGGTAATATGAAGGGAATGCATAAACATGCGATAGCTTTATTGTTGAGTGCATCATTGCTGCAGTCTAACGTAATGCCCCTATGGGCCAATACTGCACCGTCAGTTCGGGAAACAAATCAAGTAGACGAACTAGATGATTTTTCTAAAGTCTTAAATCATAGTGACGGGTGGCAAACAGTCATTGATGAGCCAAATAATTTTTTTGGTGATTCAAGTCGCTTGATTAGGACAGAAGATAGTGCGCAATATTTGGTTTATCAATTAGATAATCTAACAGATTTTAAAGTTAGAATGCATAGTTATTTAAGAAATCTGCGTTATCTCGTAAATATTTATCAGTCTAATGACTTAAGCAGCTGGGAAGCAGTAGACTATACTATTACCAGCGCTAAAACTAGTGATTCAGCTTTTTGGGGTACATTTGATCTTATGCCTAAGAATATTTTAGATGGGAAGAACAAATATTTAAAAATAGAAATAAAGAATAATGAAAATGCTGATCAAACAAAAACAGTAAAAGGCAGTGATGAAGTTAATTTTCTTAAAGCTGTTCAAATTGGTAAAGTAGAGTTGACGGATAGTAAAGCTGGATTAATTACTAATACAAATACTGATTTAAAAACAATTAAGTTAGAAGGATTTGATGATAGCAAGACTTCTACATTAAAAATATCAGAAAATAAAACAATAAAATTAATTAATCCAACAATTTATGATGTAAAGATTGAAAGCAGTAATCCTAAAGTCGTAAAATATGAAAATAATCAGATTATTGGTGTTAGTAATGGAACTGCTTATTTGAAAGGGATAGTGCCCGGGGAGCTTGAAGTATTTAGGTATGAAATAAAGATTGGAACTGGTGAAAATTTGGATATTTCACCTAAGTATACTAAACCAGCTGATGATACAGGTGATAGCCGTTATATTAAACAAGGAAATGGTGAAGAAACAGATAATCTTATTACTGTTGATCCTGATAATATTATTGTAAAAGATTATATGGGTGGAGCCATGGAACTTGAGATGATTGAATGGTTTGATATGGATGATGCTCGTTGGGAACGTTATTTTCAAAGAATTCAATATATGGAGTTAGGCTTTGTCAGATGTATGTTAGCAGCTTATTGGTATTGTACAGGATTTGATGATCATAATAATCCTATTTATGTTTGGGATTGTTTGAACGAAGATGGTAGTCCAAAATATTATTCTCGTGATGGTTATCCAATTGACCCATTAGGAAATAACATTGAACCGAATATCAAAAGGATGAAACGTTTATATCAATTGTTTGATTTCTTTAAAAAGAATAATATTACTGTAATGACAGGTGAATGGCAATATCCTGAAGCAGCAGAATGGTATTATGTGCCAGGTGAAAATTTAAAACAATATAATTTAACTTTAGATGATCCCCGTTATGCTCAAATTGCAGCGGATTTTATTGAACATATGGTAAAGGATAAAAATTATACTTGTATTGAACAATATGATTTAGGTAATGAGGTAAATATAAATCCTGGATCATATCAGTATGATAAATGGAAACAAGCAAATTTAAATCTTTATGATCAGTTAAAGCAAAGAGGTTTAGAAAAGACAATTTCGTTGACACCGGACCTAAGTTACTGGTTAGATTTATGGTATAACCAAAGTATTGCTGATCTTCATGATGTTTTCGAACAGTATGAATTCCATTGGTATGTAAATGAAGTTAATTTAAAAAATGGAGTTTTTGAAAATGAAATGCGGATGTTAGTTAATAATGCCGCTGGTCAGGATAATCCTGATAAAAAGGTCTATATGGGTGAAGTCGGAATGCGCGATTATTTGAATAATGTTGATCAAGTAACAAATATAGACAGCTTTGAATATGGATTATGGATGGCTAATATTCTTGTACAAGGAACAAGGGCGGGAATGTCTGGATTAACAGCCTGGTCACTAGATGATTCTGTGCATATTAATGGTCCAATGACTTATGATTATTCAGTAGATCAAAAATCATTGATGAAAGTCTGGGGACTATGGAATTCACTAGGTGAATATCAGGGAGTATCGGAGGATATACGACCATGGTATGTACCTTGGGCATTAGCAAGTAAATTTATGCCTAAAGGGTCACAAATAATTTACACTAGTCCAACTGAACAGCAAGTGTATTCAACGGCTGCCATCAATGGAGATGATTTAACAATATCCGTAGTAAATCATTCAGGTAAAGAACAGCAAGTGTTGGTAAAAATTCCTGAGGCGACTAAAAAAGTGGATTTAAGTGTTTATGCTTATTTTAAAGATGATTTAAATCAAGATGAAAACGGATATCCTGTTCGTTCTGATTTTAAAAAGAATCTTGATTTGCAGGAAGGAATTGTTTTAACTTTACCAGCTGATGGTAATCTGGTTTTAACTACTATGGAGGGTGAAAATAAGTTCAATAGTAAGGATAGCGGATATTTTAGTGACTCAATGCAGTCATTACAAAATACGGTTGATTATCAAAATATTGGCTTTAACTCATATGAAAAACATCCTAATAATGCTCAAAATCGAATTAATATGAATCAGGATATTTTTGGGGATGTGACAAGGATTAATCGTGCCGGTAAAGATAAAGCTTCTTTGGTATATCAAAGGGCTGAAGGAATTAAAAATTTTAGAATTCATAGTTATGTTAAAGGAGCAGTTGGAAGTAATTTTAAAGTTTATGGTTCGAATGATAAAAATGAATGGACAGAAATAAAAATAAATGAAATAGAGAAGTATTCACTAACTAAGGGATGGAAATTTGCAGTATTGACTCCAAAGTCAGAAATCGAATATAAATATATAAAAATTGAGTTAGGAAACGAGGTATCAAGTACAGATATTCAAGTTGGAAAAGTAGAGTTAACGAATCAAAGTGAATTCAGTGAACCGCTCAAATTAGAAATACCTGATGATGCTCAAAGTAGTGAATATAAAGAAATTATGAAAGATGTTCAACTTGCTACAAATGATATAATGAGCATTTATTCAATAAGCGGCTTTGAAAATTTACCTGAAAATTGTACGTTAAAGAGCAGTGATGAAAATATTGTTAAAATTACTGATATGTCATTTAAGGCAGTTAATTCAGGTAGTGCTTTAGTTAATGTTTATAGAGATGGAAAAATAATTGGAAGTATCATTGTCAATGTATATGCTTTCCATGATTCTGTTGAAGATGGTAATGGATTAGTATATCAGCTTAATAATATGAAGTATGATTTAATGGCAGATGCTAATGATACAACATTTTCACGAACTAATGATGGAGGAAATGTAATTTATAAGTTAGCGGGTATTAAGGATTTTTCAATTAGAGGATATGTGGCAGATAGTAATGATAAATTGTTTGAACAAATTAAAATTTACGCTTCCAAAGATGGAAATACTTGGGAAAGTATAGAAATCAAAGTAGACGGTATAAATGCTTTAAGCAATCCATATTGGCATTATGCAAATATTATTCCTCAAGAAGCAATTACTAAGGATTATGATTATTTAAAGATTGCTATTGAAGGAACATTAACAGATCATTGGAAGATTCAAGTTGGCGATGTACGTATTCAAGACAAACCATTTAATTCTGTTGTTAATAAAATTGAATTAGCAAATCAAGATTTGAAATTAGCAGTTGGAAATAGCCAAATAATTGGGGCTAAGGTTTATCCAGAAGCAGTATTCCCATTTAAAGTTATTTTTGATGCTGCTGATAATGAAATTGTTTCTGTTGATAAAGATGGTTTAGTAACTGGGCTTAAAGCTGGTAAAACAACAGTTCGTGTTTATTCTCAGGATAATCCAGAAATTTATCAAGACTGTACGATTGAAGTTACAGAAGTGATTGACAGTTCAAAGGAAATTGCAGATAGTATTAAGGAGTTAACGATTATTAATAATCAAATCGTTTTACCGGTTGTTGAAGGTTATGAAATTACAATTAAAAGCTCAAGTATCCCTAATATCATCGATTTAGATGGTAAAGTAACACCAAGTAATCAGGATGAACAAGTAGCATTGGTCTTAGCAGTAAAGAATAAGGCTACGAATGTAGTATCTGATACCGCAAATATTATTGTAACTGTTGCTAAAAAAGATGAAACAGTTATGATTGAATTTGATATTACTGATGTTGTTTTAAAAGTTTATCAAGAATTTGATCCACTAGCAGATATTAAAGTATTTGAAAATGATACAGATATTACAAAGAATGTACGGATCATAAGTAATAATGTTGATTTAAACCATCATGGTAAATATTTTGTTACATATGAAGTAACTGATAGTAAAAATATTACGCATAGCCATACTCGCAATGTTGAGGTTAGAGGAATTAAATCAATCAGTTGTCCAGAGTATCAAGTTGATCTTACTAGTTTGAAGGACCTGGACCCAGATGTATTTTTAAATATTGTTAAAGTAGATAAACAAGTTATTTTAGATAAGCTCAATAGCAAATTAACTGATGACCAAACAATTATTAGCTGTTATGATTTGGCAATGATGTTAAATAACAAAGAATATGTACTGACCGATAATCAATTAACGATTGTATGGAATGTTACATCAAAGATGCAGGGATTCAAAGTTCTGATGCTAGATAAGGATGGAAATGTAGTTGAGGTTCCAATGACTGTTAATGGTAAGGAAATTACTTTTATGGTTGAACAGTTAGGTACTTTTGCAATAGTTGGTGAACAAAAAGTAGAAACAAAAGAACCTGATGAAAATAAGCCAGAAAATAAGGTTGAAACAGCAGTTAAAACTGGTGATGAAGTTTATTATGCGGAATATGCTGTGTTAGGATTATTGGCACTATCATTAGTTTATGGAATGAAAAAAAGAGGATAAAATAAAACCCAAGCTTATTGAAAAAAAGTAAGCTTGGGTTATTTTATTTGTTTAATATGTCGATGGTCGATAATATGATCGGTTTCAAGTTTTAATTCTAGATTTTCATCATAGTGTCGAGCAAATAGGCAGCTATAGATAATATCAAGCATGATATGGATGGAAATCGTTGAACCAAAAGTAGAAACTTTTGAATAAATTCGTTCTCGAGAATCTAAGAATAAAACATAGTCACATAGTTTTGAAAGGCGGCTTTCTCCAAATGAAGTAATTGCAATCATCGGAACCTTACGGCGTTTCAATAGTTCTGCGGCAGCGATTACTTCGTTAGTTTCACCAGAATATGAAATTAAAATGGCACAATGATCCTTATTTGATTGGGCAGCTTGAAATAGTTGTTCATTGACCATTGGTGCAATCTGAACATTTTTTCCGATTCGAAACATCTTATATTGAAAATCAGAGGCAATTCTAAGTGGACCTGAGACACCATAAATATCAATAACTTTAGTTTGATCGAGCATAATAATGATTTTTGCTAAGATATCATTGTCAATATTATTTACAGTAAGGTTGATTGAATCTTTAGCTAGTGTTGCAATGCTGTGTTTGATTGTATGGATCGTATCTCTTTTTTTAAAAGGAAAATTCGGATTTGTTTCACTATTTCTATCAAACGTATATTGTAACTGAGCTGATAATGCAATTTTAAAATCATTATATCCTTTATACTCTAATTTTTGACATAGTCTAGTTATTGTAGCGGGCGAAGTATACGTTGCTTTAGCTAACTGAGAAGTAGACATATTTAAAACATCGGGTCCATTTTTTAAAATATATGTTGCGATTAATTTTTCGGAAGTTGAGAAGTCAACGGCCATTTCTAGTTTTCTTAGTAGACTCATTTTTATCACCAATTTTAGTATACCATTTTTTTATTATTAAGTTTAATTATTTAGTTAGATAAATCAAAAAATTGCTTTTTTTCATAAATATGAAATGCTTTTTTAATCAAAATTGAATTTAATAATCACAATTTTTAATATTTAATTTTTTGGATAAGCGAAGAATTATATATTGCAAAACTTCTTGTTTCGTGTTTATGAAATATCATTTCATAAATTGCCCAATAAAATAATAAAAGTTTGAAAGGAGATTGCAACTATTTGTGTAAGTGTTTACAATCATTGTTTAGACAATTAAACTAAAAGTATAAATAGAGATTAGTAAGGAGGAGAAAAATTTAATTAATTTATGAGGGAAAAATATAAAGGAGAAAGGAATATTATGAATAGGAAATTTAAGCGATTTTTGACTTCATTATTATCATTAGCGGTAGTTGCTAGTTCTGGAATTGGACCAGTAAAAGCCGTTGATAATACCCCTAAACTGGATTCAAAAGTTTATATTAACAGTGATAATGTATTAACTAAAGATTTTGAAGGATTTGGGGTACAATGGGATCCTAGTGATTTATTTGATTACACTGATGAACAATGGTCATCTTTTTATGAAAAAGCTAGCTTTTTAAGCCCTAATGTGATGCGGGTCATGCTCCATGATGGGGACAGTTATTGTATTGGCTTTGAAGACGATGGAACTCCGATTTATGATTGGGAGTCTGTTATGATGAAGCGTGTTTATAAAATTTTAGATTTTGCTCAACAAAATGATATTCCAATCATGTTAGGTGAATGGAGAAGTATTAGTGAAAGAGGATATTTATCTTACGATGATCATGGAAAAACGGTAAATTGGAGTAGTCCTACATGGGCAAGGATGATTGGTGATTGTTTAGAGCATTTGATTGTTGATAAAGGTTATACTTGTATTAAATACTATAACATGATTAATGAACCAAATTATTATAAACGAGATCATGGTGATGTCACAAATGAATATGTATATGATCAATGGAAGCAGGCAATTACTAATTTAAGAAATGAAATGGACAGTTCTGGTATAGAAAAAATTGAAAATATCAAAATTGTAGGGCCGGATGTTTATGATTCACAAGAAGCTTGGATAAATCAAGCAACAAGTGATGAGATGAAAGATAAAATAGAATTAACAGAAGTGCATAGATATGCCCCACAAAGTGAGGTAGAAAGTGGACTTATTGAAAAGAAATTAAAGACTTGGAAAGAACAGGCTGAAAGTCTTGATCCTGAAGTTGCTGAGGAAGGATTTGCTTTGGGTGAAATGGGAATTTCAGGAACTGGTCCTGGAGATTCGCAATTGAATGCGAGAAAATACGATTATGGAGTGGATATTTTTGATTATGGTGTCCAAGCTATTCGTGCGGGATTAAAATTTGGTAGCGTATGGGGCTTTGAAGATAGTATGCATGTTCAGCATAATGATATTGTTAATAATTTCAAAGATCAATATGGACCTGCTGCAACAACAGAAGAAGGTAGAGATTATGTTGTCCATACGCCAACAGGAGATCCTTCAATTGATAATGATATCAAGATATGGGGATTTTGGAATGAACTTGGTGAAGAAATGGCAGCTCAAAATGCTGAGCATAATGTTACGGGAAGAGCTAATACAGTAAAAGCAAGTGATGAGAATCTAAAACCATGGTATTATACTTGGTCAATGTTATGCCGTTATTTTCCATCTGGAACAAAGATTCTTGAAACTACAGACAGTTATGTTGATCAGTTAAGAGTTACATCAGGAATTATTCCAGTTGCAGATGATAAAGGTGATATTAGTATTGCAGTTGTTAATAATTCATCATCTCAAAAAACATTAGAAGTAAATATGCCTAATGCAGCTAGTAAAGTTGATCTTAATCAATATTTCTATTATGATGGTGAAATTGATGGGAAAACTAGACCGGTCAATGAAAAGGGTCAATTGTTACAATATGACACAATTGAAAATGCTAATCTTAAGGATGGTGTTAATGTCACTTTACCAGCAAAATCATGTATGATCTTAACTTCTTTAGGATATGAGGGTGAAAGTCATCCAATGAGTTTTACAACTGGTCAAACAACTGATGTTGAAAAGGTTGAAATTTATGAAACTACTAATGCTAACCAATTAGAAGTTGGTAAGTCTTATCAATTAGCAGCTAATTATATTCCATCTATTTCAAAAGGTGAAATGGAATGGTCAGTTGTTGATTATTTTGGTAATGCTAGTGATAAAGCATTAATTGATGAAAATGGACTTTTAACAGTAAAAAAAGCTGGTCAATTTAAAGTGATTGGTAATTTAAAAGGAAAACCAGAAATACAGGATACATTAGTATTTAAGGCAACAAGTTCTAGTATTTTAGTTGATGAGTTAAATGATCTTGAAAATGGAGTTGCTTTATCTTATCAAGATATTATAAAAGATGATAATTCAGCTAATTTTAATGGTGATAAAACAGTTAAAAGAAGTGATAGTAATGCAAATGGTAAACCAGGAATTATTACATATCAAGCAAATAACATTTATGATTTTGAATTTAGTGCATATTCATTAAATAATAATCTTGATAAATCTGGAAATTTTGTAGTAGAAGTTTCTCAAAATGGTGATAGCTGGTCACCAGTTGAATGTGAGTTTATTCAAGGAAGTAAATTAAGTTCTGGCTGGTATCCATATACAATTAAAAATAAAGCGGTAATAAAAGATGATGGATATCAATATTTACGGGTAACGATCACAAGTAAGTCAGGTTATAAAACATATGATCCTCAATATGCTGGTGGATCAATATATTATGATTACCAGGGAGCATCACAAATCGATATTCAAAGTCATAATGAATTTATTGTTAAAGGACAAGAATTACAGTTTAAAGCAGAAGTACTTCCAAGTATTGCCAGCCAAGAAGTAAGCTGGAAAGTATTATCTCTTGAGGGAAAACCAACTGAACTTGCAACAATAAGTCCAGATGGGATATTGACTGCTAAGGCTAAAGGAGAAGTTGTCGTTGTAGCAACTGCTAAAGATACTGATGTTAGTGCTTATAGTCATATTAATATTATTAATGGTTATTTTGTAGATGAAATTGAAGATTTTAGTAAAATGTATCAATATGGTGAATTTGCTTTTGATGATCCTAAATCATCAAATTTCGCTGATAAAACAAGGATTAAAAGATTATCAGATAGTAATCAAAGTATTGTTTATGCTTTAAGTGATATTGAAAAAGCTACTTTTGAAATCTATAAAAATGGTTCATTTGTAAATGATTCAGTAGATATTTATGCTTCTAGTGACGGATTAACTTATAATAAAGTAGAGAAAAATGTTGTAAATGCAGGTAAAGCAGCTAGTTCAACTGAATATTATTTATATGAAGTATCGACTAAAGAGTTAGGTGATAATGTAAATTATATTAAGTTAGAATTGAAAAATGATGAAATAATTTATTGTCCAATGTTAGGAAAAACAAAGATTATTTATAATCCAATTGAAAATGTTGAAGTAACAAATGTTACTTTAGATCAAAAAGAGTTATCTATTAATGTAGGACAAAGCAAAACTTTAGTTAAAAAATTAGCACCATTATATGCAGATGAGCAATTAACTTGGTCAAGCCGTGACGAAGATATTGCAAGTGTAGATCAAAACGGTATCGTTACTGCTAAAAAGGTAGGGAGTACAATTATCTATGCAAAATATAATGATGAAATTTATGCTACGAGTGTGATTAATGTTCTTGGTGAAAATATGGCATTAAATAAAGATGTTAGTGCTTCAACAGAAACAAATCAATGGAATAAAAATCCAACAGGTAAACTGGTTAATGATGGTGATTATGATACACGCTGGGTTTCTAAAGATGGGACATCAATCACTAAAGAACAAATTACAATTGATTTAGGTGAAGTGACAACTGTTGATAATGTTAAACTTTATTGGGAATCAGCAAGAGCAACAGATTTTAATATTGAAGTGTCTACTGATGGTTCAAAATATGATATAGTTGAAAAATTACGTGATGAGGATAAAAATAAATTAACTAATGAGATTTCATTTGATCCGGTTGAAGCAAGATATGTAAGAATGCAGGGATTAACACCAGCAACTAAGTATGGTTATTCAATCTATGAATTTGAAATTTATAATAATTCAGATTTAAAATTAGCAAGCAGTGTTGAATTTAAAGAAATGTCATCAGAATTGTATCTTGGTGAAAATACAGCACTTGATGTAGTTGTAACTCCTGATGATGCAACATATCAGGATGCTTCATATACTTCAAGCAATGAGTTCGTTGTTGTTTGTAAAAACAATCAGATGATTGCTGTTGGTGAAGGAACAGCAACAATTAGTGCCAATGTCAACGGTCAAAAAATAACTAAAGAAATTACTGTTGTTAAAGATAATGCCCGTAAGATTGCTCAGGAGCTGACATCATTAACTGTTGAAAATGGTCGTGTGGACTTCCCGACAGTTGACGGCTACAGCTTCAGTGTATTCAGTTCTGATCTGGAAAAAGTTATTGCCAAAGACGGAAGTGTTAACTTACCGATTGAAGATCAAGAAGTGGCACTTGTTGTAACTGTATCTAAAGACGGCAGTGAAGACAGTGCAAATACTGATGAAATCAAAGTGATGGTTAAAGGTAGCAGAGATAAATATGAGCTGTTGGAAAAACGAATCAAAGTAATCGAAGAAACAGACTGGACAGTATATAAACCAGGTACAGTTAAAACATTTAAAGAGAAATTGCAGGCAGTCAAGGAAAGTCTAAATGCAGGAGTACTGTTAGTCAGTGAAGTTGAAAAAGCAGGAGAAAATCTTGAAGCAGCATTTAAGGGATTAGAGATCAAAAGTGATAAAAAGACACTTGATGCGCTGATTAAAGAACTAGAAGAACTTGATACCAAAGTATATACCGAAGTATCAGTGGTAAGAGTGGAAAAAGCATTAGAAAAAGCAGAGACAGTCAGTGAAAACGAAGATGCCAGTGAAGCAGAAGTAAATGATGCAGTTCAAGCACTGTATGAGGCAAAATTGGGATTAGTGGAACAGATCAATTATGACAATCTAAAAGATCGGATTGAAGAAATAGAAAAAGAAGATCTGAGCATATACAGTGAAGCGACCGCAGCTCGCTTAAAAGAACAGATAGCAGAGGCAAAAGAAGCATTAAAGAATGAAAATATTACGAATGAAGAGTTGCAAGAAGAACTGGCAGGACTTAATGAAAAATACAGCAGCTTAAAACTGAATCATGAGCCGGGAAGTGTAGAAGAATTAATAAAACGAATTGAAGAGATGGATCTGAGCGGATACAGTGAAGCAAGTGTAAAGGAATTAGAAAGAGTAATAAAAGAGATCAAAGAAGAGCTGTTAGAAGGGGTAGACCAAGTAAGATATGCAAAACTGGCAGAAAAACTACAGACAGCATACGAAGGATTAGAAAGGAAGAGTGAAGTAAAACCGGTAGAACCAGAACAACTGGAAACTCCAAAAGGAGATGAACAGGCAGCTAAAACTGGTGATAACATGATAATTGGAACATGGTTAATCACAATGTCAGCAGCCGTAATGGTAGTTATATTCCTAAATAAAAGAAGGAGTTTAGAAAAATAAAAATGGGGTTAAATAGAGAAAGTAGTTCTTAACCACTTATAGATGGAGGAGTAATATGGGGTTATTAAAGAAAATTGAATTGGCAAATAACTTTTCATCAGTAGAACGGATCTTAGGCAAATACGTTTTAGAAAATGGTGAAAAAGTATTAAACATGTCAACTAAAGAATTAGCCAAAGCAACATTTACTTCTCCAGCTAGTATTGTTCGTTTTTGTCGAAAACTTGAATATGAAGGATATAATGATTTTAAAATTGCATTAGCAGCTCAATTACAATATAGTCGTCTTAGCAATGATGATATTAATGCAAACTACCCTTTTAAAGGAACTGATAGTGTTTATACTGTGGCTAGCAATATTGCTAATCTATCAAAAGAAAGCATTGATATTACAATGAAAAATTTAGATTTAGAAGAATTAAGGCTAGTTGTTTTGATGATTACTAAAGCGAAGGTCATTGATATTTATGGGGTTTCAGGTCCACTTAGAATTGCAAGTGACTTTCAGTATAAGATGTTTAGAATAGGTAAAGATGTGCGGATTTCACAAATGATCAATGAACAGTTGTTTCAAGCTGCTCAAAGTACTTCAGAACATTTGGCTATTTTAATTTCTTATTCCGGAGAAACAGAAGAAGTAATTGAAGCAGCGAAGATTTTATATCGACGTAAGATTCCTGCAATTGCTATAACTTCATTTGGAGAAAATCGTCTTGTAAAATATACCCAAAGAGTCTTATATTTAAATTCATCAGAATTTATTTATTCTAAAATCGCAACTTTTTCTTCGACTCTCTCACTACATTTATTGTTAGATATTATTTATGGTTGTGTATTTTCTAAAAATTATGAGGATAATTTAAATTATAAGATTGAAACCGATAATCTAATTGATCATCGTCAATCAAGCATTGCAATAGATAAATTTAAATAATTATTAAAACGATATGAAAGTTTATTTTAACCATATCGTTTTTTATTTATGAAACCATGTTTCATAAATAAATATAATAAAAAGTAAAAGTCTGGGATACCAAATCAAAGATTAATAAGATTATCATAACGGAGTGATTAAATTGAGATGGGAAAGAGCAGTAAAGCTTGTATTTATTGTGTGCTTAATAATTTCTTCGCTATCTACAACAAGAGTTAAGGAGTTCGAAAATTCTAAAACCTTGGTAGATAACTTTGATACTGAAGCACCATCAGCTTAGATTTATTATGGAAATTTATCTTTAGTTGATAGTTTTATAGATATTTTTCCTACTTGGATTTCAACAACACTGGTTCCTAAAAATAATGGTGCAATAATAAGTTCAGGTCAAAAAAATGGATACGCAATTTATCAAGTTGATAATCCAAGTAAGATTACATATATTTCATTGAACTGGAATGGTTCTGGAGCAGTTGGGAAAATCGGGGTTAATCAAATGCGCCTTAGAACCGGTGCAAGAGCTGACCAAGAAGTGTATTTGCCATTTTTTGATTTCGAAAATGATATAATATGTGCAAAACTGGCAGAAAAACTACAGACAGCATACGAAGGATTAAAAAAGAAGAGTAAAGTAACACTGGTAGAACCAGAACAGCCGAAAACTCCAAAAGGAAATGAACAGGCAGCTAAAACTGGTGATAACATGATAATTGGAACATGACTAATCGGTATGGTTGTAACTTTAGGGGGAATAGAGTATATCAGAAGAAAAAAGGCGAGATGATGTACTGATAGAGTATAATTAGATTTAGATAATAATTTCAATCAAAAGAAAGTGACGATTTGGTTAAGTTTTGCTTAACTATAATCGTCTTTTTTATGGTTTTAGTTAAGTTGATAAAGTGTTTGTAAACTTCGTTGACGCTAAAATCTCAGTGTGTAAAATAGGTGGCGTAGTACAGATTTATAACTTAAAAAAAGGGGACTATGACATGAATGAGAATTTGAAAAAACGTATTATTGTTTCTTTGGCAACAGTATCAGCCTTTTCTAGTTTGGCAATGGTACCATTATCTGCTTATGGTGAATATCAAGGTAATGATGGAACACAAAAACTAAATAATGGGCTGACTAGTACTAGTGATTATAATGATTGGTATAATAACCAATGGAATAATCAAGAATCCGGTGAAATGGATACTGGAAAAATTGTATTGACACCGGGAGCAAAAGCAACTGATCTAAATTTTGCCTGGTACTCAGAAGAAACGGGAACACCAACAGTAAAAATTTCTACCAATCAAGATATGTCAGGAGCAAAAACTGTAACGGGCAGTGCTGACAAGATTAACAAGAACAATAGTTTCAAAAACTATACTGCTAGTAATAAGGTAGCACTTAAAGATTATCTAGTGGAAAATATGACTTACTATTATCAATATAGTACAAACGGTGTTGATTGGAGTGATACATATACTTACAAAACACACAGTTTTAGTGATTATCAGGCAGTATTAGTAGGAGATCCACAAATTGGAGCTTCTGGAAGTAACGGACAAGGTACTCAAGATGATACTGATATTGCAGTTAATACCTATGCATGGAATAAGACATTGCAAAAAGCATTAGGAGCTGGAGGCATTGCAGAAAATGCTAGCTTCATTTTATCAGCAGGAGATCAAATTGATTATTCATCAAGCGGAACTAATGGTTCTGGAGAGATTATAAGAGAACAAGAATATGCAGGTTTCTTATATCCTGATGTGTTGAGAAGTACACCATTAGCAACAACGATTGGTAATCATGAGTCAATGGTCGATGATTACAGTCTTCATTATAATAATCCTAATGCAAGTACATTAGGTTCTACAGAATCTGGTGGAGATTATTATTATAGCTATGGAGATACTCTATTTATTAGTTTAAATAGTAATAGTCGTAATGTTGAAGAACATCGTCAGTTAATGAAAGAAGCTGTAGCTAGTCATGAAGATGCAAAGTGGAAAGTGGTTTTATTCCATCATGATATCTATGGTTCTGGTTCACCGCATTCAGATGTTGATGGGGCTAACTTAAGAATTTTATTTGCGCCATTAATGGATGAATTTAACATTGATTTATGTTTAACAGGTCACGATCATTCTTACGCTCGTACTTATCAAATTCTAGATGGAAAGGTAATTGAAACCGACGGTGTTAGTGAAAATGCTAGTAAAGCATATAATCCAGAAGGAACATTATATATTGCCGCAGGATCTGCTTCAGGAAGTAAATTTTACACATTGAATACAGTTAAACAATATTATATTGCTGAACGTTCTAATACACCAGAACCAACCTTTTCAACAATTGATTTTAGTGGAGATTCTTTAACAATTAAAACTTATGATTACAATGGTCAAAAATATGCAAATGATGTAACTTTATCAAAAGATGGTAATGCTAAATCAATTGAAGAAATGAAGAATGAAGTAGCTGCGATTGATACAGTCAATGTAACAAGTGGCTCTAAAAATAGAATCGATGAAGCTTTAATAGCTGTAAATACTGCTTTAGACACACGTGATGATAGTACAGCTGAAACAGAATTACAAAATAAATGGAATACTACAAGTGATCCATTAAATTATTACGGTTATGCCCAAAATGGTTTTGCAAATGAAAATAGTACTGCCTTAAAACGAGGGTATTCATCTTTATTAGACAAAACGTTATATGAAAATGATAGTAATAAAGCTGTTACAACTGCAACTATCGATGAAGCATATAATAAATTAGCAACAGCTAAAAACGAAGTCGTGACAAAAGCTGAGTTTGCTGAAGTACAGACTAAATTTGATCAAATTGGAAGTACTTTAGCACAAATTAGTATCGGAGATAAAAAAGATCAGTATACTAGAGCAGATGTAGATGCTTTCAAGAAATCAATTGCAGCTTTAAAAGTTGACTTCAATGAAGCAACTATTACTAAGACTGCATTAAATGAATTGAGTACACAATTAGATACAGTGACAAATGAATTTTTAGCAAAGAAAAATACTGAGGATATTACAACAGCTCCAATTGTTACTCCTTCAACAACGCCAAGTAAAACACCAGTAAAAACAACTAGCAGCAAAGTAAAAACTGGTGATGATACGTCAATCAATTTAGCAGGTATTACTGCTTTCGTATCATTGCTAGGAATTGCTGGAACAAAATTATTTAAAAAAAGAAAAATTGAAGAATAGTCAAGATAAATAATGAAATAAACAAGACAGAGCTTGTTCTGTCTTGTTTTATATATGGGAGAAGTTATGAAAGAGTTATTAAAAGAATTTAAACAGTTAAGTAAAAAAGAAAAAATAGGTCATTTTGGAGTCTGGCTGGCAATTTTAGCATTTTTAATTTTTTTATATTTTTTTAATAATGCTGTTGAAAAAACACCATTGATGGATCAAGAAGGTGCTGTATTTGAAAAAGCCCGAGTGACTGAAATTATATCTGAAAATCGTACAGAAAATGGACTTCAGCAAGGAACGCAAATAGTGAATACGGAGATTTTGTCAGGTGATTATAAAGGTCAAATAGTAGAGACTACGAATATTGATAGTTATTTGTACGGTGCTGATTGTAAGGTGGGAACTAGGGTGATAGTGCAGCTTAGTGAATATAATGGAACCTTAAGTGCTAGTGTTTATAATTATGATCGCACTAATACACTATATACAATGGTCGCAATTTTTTTGATTTTATTAGTTGTAATCGGTAAACGAAAAGGTTTTACCTCAGCTTTAGGATTAATTTTTACATTTATTTGTATTATCTTTTTATATCTGCCGATGTTGTATTTAGGTTTTTCACCGTTTTTTAGTGCAGTTGCTGTAGTTGTTTTAACGACTCTTGTAACAATGTATTTTATAGGTGGCTTTTCAATGAAAACTTTATGTTCGGTACTAGGAACGATTGCGGGGGTCGTTGTAGCAGGAATCTTTGCAAGCAGTTTTGGGGCACTTGGGCATGTTAGCGGCTATAATGTTAATGATATTGAAACGTTACTTTATATTGGACAAAACAGTAAATTAGATATTAGTGGTCTTTTATTTTCAGGTATTTTAATTGCTTCGCTTGGAGCAGTAATGGATGTAGCTATGTCAATTTCAACTACGATTGAGGAAATTAAATATCACAATCCTAGTATCTCACGTAAAGATTTATTTAAAAGTGGTATTAAAATAGGTGGAGACATGATGGGAACGATGTCAAATACTTTAATTTTAGCTTTTACAGGTGGCTCTTTAAGTACATTAGTTGTTTTTTATGCTTATGATATGCCGTTTTTACAAATGTTCAATTCCTATGATATGGGAATTGAGATCATTCAAGGTATTGCAGGGTCATTGGGAGTCATTCTAACAGTTCCATTTGTTTCGATAATTGCTGCGATTTTAATGACAAAAAAGAAAAAAGGAGATTTTCCAAAATAGTAAAAAGCCGCTAGTTATCTGGCGGTTTTGCTATAATAAAAAAATGAGGTGGATATATGACAAAAGTACTATTTTTTGATATTGATGGAACATTAACAGATACGCATGGGGGATTGCCAGAAATTCCAGCCGGAGCCCAACGAAAAATGAAGGAATTACAAGAACGAGGTTATTTGTTATTTTTAGCAAGTGGTCGTCCTTATGCTTTTATTCCAGAGATTTTAACAAACTTTGGATTTGATGGTGCTGTTTTGTGTAACGGAGCACATGTGGAAATGAATGGACAATTTATTTATCATCAGCCTACAGATTTAAAAAAGACGATTGATTTAGTAAATCATCTGGATGAAAATAATTTTGAATATATTATTGAAACAAAACGTGGAGCATATTTAGATCCGAGTTTTAAAGTTTTAGAAAAGTTTTTCATAAGTTGTAATATTAATGAAGAATTTTTAATTGAAGACTTTAATAGAGAAGATATAATTACAGAATGCTTAAAATTAGAGGTTAGTGTACCCGATGAGCATCAAGCAAAGATTGAAGAAATTATCTTAAATGATTTTAACTATGATAAACATGGAACAGATAATGCTTTTGAAATCTATTCTAATGTTATTTCAAAAGCTACTGGGGTACAAAAAGTCCTTGAATATTTAAATTTGAATGTTCAAGATAGTTATGCTTTTGGCGACGGTTTAAATGATTTAGAGATGATTCAAACAGTTGGAACAGGAGTTGCAATGGGAAATGCTGTTGATGAATTAAAAGCTGTTAGCGATTTGGTTTGTGATTCGGTTCATAATAATGGACTTGAAAAAGTTTTAAATGATTTATTTGGATAAAAAAACCAAGAATTTCAAATGAAATTCTCGGTTTTATTTTTTACTATTTTTTTAAAACGAAGTGATGACCAGGTGTTACAAAATCTAATAATATCATTTCTTCTTCTTTAACTGTTGCTACTAAATTACGTTCACCATCATTTGGAATTTCTGTTAAAACAATTTCCAATTCACCACGATAATGAGCTAAGTTATCATTAACAATCAAGACATCACCACGTGTGAACACTTTTTTACCACAATCATGATGAGGGATTGATTTACTGCCTGCGATTTCTGTATTTGAAGTAAATCCAGAATCTTGAACTGTAGCTTTTTCTTTAAATTTAACTCTTGGCATTGAAGAACGTAACATGAATGATGAGTGATCATAACGATCCCAATGAGGGGCAAAATCATACATGATCAATTTTTCATTGTCAGTAATTTCAGGTACTTCATCAACACGAATTTCAATTGCTTGATAATTAATTTTTGATAAAGCTTCTAACTCTTCATCAGTAGCCGGATAGTTTCCGATTAAGATATCGTCAACGTCACCAGTTGCTAATAATGTACGAGCTTGTAAGTCGATTGGTAAACCTCTCATGATTTCGACTGTAGGTAAACCACAGAATACTTCCCATGGTCCAATTGTATTAGCGTTGTTGCTAGAAACAAAAGCAGCTGTATGTAAGTTTAATTCTTTCCAATAACGGTTATATTCCATGAATAGATTGAAATCTAATCCTGAATAACGTTCAGGGAAGAAGTTGTGGCACATGATCATTTGATCTTTATTTCCACCATGATTAATTAGTAATTCAACACCCATGTCCATGCTGGCATTGAATTCAATTTTAATACCATATGGATTACGTGTGATCTGGATATCACCTTGTGTCCCAAAGTTTCCGTCTAAACGGATGATGTCTAATCCTAAATCAGCAAATGGTTTTAAATTTCCTGGTGTAGCTCCAATAATTTTAAATACTTCAGGGTTAGTATCAGCTGCTACTTCGAACCCTAGTTCATGAGCCTTATCCATGAATTCTTTAAATTCTACTAAATAACTTTCGCGCTTATCTTCAGGGATTGATAAGAAACAAGTAAAGATTCTACTAAACCCTAATTTAGCGGCTTTTTCCATATAAGCGTATACCTCTTCTTTTGGTGATTTATCAGGGTATACTGATATTCCTAATTTATGCATTTCGTTTTCCTCCTTAACACCATTATTATAAAACTATTTATTGGTTTTGTCTTGTATTTTATGCAAAAATAATTGATAATATACAAAAGATAGGAAGTGAAAAGATGAATCCTAGTTTGATTATGTCATTTGTTGTAACTATGATCGTTTCAGCCATTCTAATTCCGCTAGTTATGAAGGCGGGTAAAGAATTAGGAATCGTAGCACACAAAAATAAGCGAACAGTTCATAAGGTCGAAGTACCTCGAATCGGTGGATATGCAATTTACATCAGTTCCTTAATTGGGGCGGTCATCTTTTTAAAGACTGATCCTCAAATCAATGCAATTCTAATTGCTGGTTTCTTGGTATTCTTTGTAGGTTTGATTGATGATGTTCATGATTTATCACCGAAAACGAAATTAGCAGTTGAATTGATTGCAGCACTGATTGTTATTGTATATGGTGATATATATTTAAAAGGTTTTGATTTTATGCCGAGTAATTGGCCACCGATTATTCCAGGGGTTATAACAGTTTTATGGATTGTAGGGATTACTAATGCAATCAATTTAATTGATGGATTAGATGGATTGTCATCTGGAATATCAATTATTGTCTTGTTTACTGTTTCAATGACTTCGCTTACGAGTGGAAGAACTGATATTGCTTCGTTGTCATTAGTTTTAGCAGGGGCAATTATGGGATTTTTATTTTATAATTTTCATCCAGCTAAGATTTTTTTAGGAGATTGTGGTGCTTTATATATTGGTTTTATGATTTCTGTTATTTCATTATTAGGTTTTGGTTATAATGTATCGACATTTTTTACCTTAGGGGCACCGATTGTTGTTTTGATGGTTCCGATAATGGATACGTTGATTGCAATCATTCGACGAAAAGTTAATCATAAAAAATTTAGTGAAGCTGATCGGGCGCATTTACATCATAATTTAATGTTCAAATTGAAACTAGGGCATCGTAAAAGTGTTTTAGTTTTATACGGTGTTACTTTTTTGTTCTCTTTAACATCATATATTTATCTATATGATGCAACTTTAGGAACTTTAATGTTTGTCATTCTAATGTTTATTTTTGAATTATTCATTGAAACAACAAGTATGGTAAGTCAAAAGTATAAACCGGTATTAACATTAGCAAATGTCTTTATTCAGAGCGACCGCTTGCCTAAGATTAAATTCTTAGAAAGATATCGGGCTAATCGCAGTGAAAAACGAAAAGTTATTGATCATGTTGTAATGCTTTGTTGTTTACTCATAGTAATTGGGGGAGCAGGTACTTATATTCTTTATAGTCGTGAAGGAGCTTCTAAAAATAACCCTGCGACGGTTCCTGTTGAGACGCCGTATATACATGAGGAAGGAAATGAGCTTTTAAATGATATATATGTTCGACTTGATAAAGCTTATAAAAATAATTTAACAAGCGAGGAATGTCAATTAGTAGCATCTTATTTTGCTGTTGATTATTTTACTTTAAAAGATAAAAAAGATGGTGAAATTGGTGGTTTAGATTATATTTATCCAAGCTTGCAGAGTGAATTTAGCTCATTTGCTTCAAAATCATTTTATACATATAGAGAAACGTATCCAAAATTAGAAGTTAAGAATTATGAAATTATTTCTTTTGCACCATCTAAGGTAGTGATTGATGATCTAGATGATAATGAATATTATAACGTATTAATCTCAATGGAATTCAATCGTAAGGTTGACGAATTACCTAAAAGTGTAAATATAGTTTTAGTTTTAGATAATGATCGTTTTTATGTAGTTGGTGTTGATAATGCTTAGTTATTTAAAAGTAGAGAATATTGATAATGAATTGATTGAATTTCATTTACGTCAAAAGAATTATTATTCTTTGGAAGGACAGGTAGTTACTAGAGAATATCTTATTAATGAGATGCGATGTCCTGACGGTTTTGATGAAATAGATCATTATATAGAAAAATGTTATTTAGAAGGTGAACTAGTTGGATTAGTCGATTATCAATATGGCTATCGTTATTCGATGATTCATGATGATGAATGTGTATGGATTGGATTATTTTTAATTGATCAGGATAAACAAAATTGTGGATTGGGGAAGAGGCTGTTTAATGACTGTTTAAAAAAATTTAAGCGACGTTGTGAACGGATCCAATTGGCTTGTTTAGTGAGGAATGAAGCTGGTTTAGTATTTTGGAAAAAGTGTGGATTTAATGAGATTGGTAATTCTAAATATGGTGATTTACCAGTAATTGTATTAGAGAAAAGAATATAGTAGGCAGCTGTCAAGAAGATTTGATTAAAGTGTCGATGAAATCATTGTAATTTTAAAAATATTATGTTATTATGTTCTAGCGATGTATCAAAGTATCTAATAGGAGGTATATTATGTTTGGGACTATTCTAAATGTTTTATTAGTTGTTATTTCAATAGCACTTATTATATTATGTCTATTACAAAGTGGTAAATCTGATGGAATTGTAAATGCTTTAACTGGTCAAAGCTCAAACTTGTTTGCACAGCAAAAAGAACGTGGTGCAGATTTAGTGATGACAAGAGTTACTACTGGTTTAGCAATTGCATTTTTCGTTATTGCAATCATTCTAAGAATGTCATAAATAATAGGGCTAAGGTCCTATTTTTATTTTGGAATCGGGAGGTGAATGAATGAAAGAAAAGATTTTGGAATTGTTAAGTGATGAAAATTATTTAGAGCGTTCTATTGATTTGATCGCTACTAAATTGAATTGTAATAAAAGTGATAAATTTGTAAACTTAGTTAAACTTATGAATGAGTTGGAAGATGAAGGTAAAGTAGTTAGAAATAAATATAATCATTATTATCTTCCAAATCAGTTTGGCATGATTCTAGGAACATTAACGATTAATAAACGTGGTTTTGGGTTTGTAGTCGTTGAAGATCAAGAGAAAGATATTTTTATTAGTCCCGATGACTTAAAGGATGCGTTTAATAAGGATACTGTATTAGTTGAATTAAAGAAGCACAGTGATGAGGAACGTCCTGAGGGGCGAGTTATCAGGGTTATAAAAAGAGGACAGACAAGATTAGTTGGTGAAATCAAAAAAGGAAAACGTGATTGCTTTGTTGATGTTGATGATCCGATGTTCGATAAACCGATTTTTGTAGATCGCGCTCATTTACACGGAGCGATGCCGGGACACAAAGTTCAAGTTGAAATTAAGACTTATAAACCGATTTTAAAAGGTGATGTTATAAAGATTTTAGGGCATCGCAATGATCCTGGGATTGATATCTTATCGATAGTATATGAACACGATGCGCCAGTTGAGTTTCCTCAAGCTGTCTATGATCAAATAGAGAATATTCCTGATAGTTTGGAAGGAATTGATATTGGTCAACGGATTGATTTGCGTGATGAGGTCGTTGTTACTATTGATGGTGATGACGCCAAAGACTTAGATGATGGTATTTCATTAAAAAAATTAGATAATGGTCATTATCATTTAGGGGTGCATATTGCCGATGTTTCTTATTATGTTACAGAAGAATCACCGCTTGATAAAGAAGCATTTGCACGTGGAACATCAATTTATTTAGCTGATCGTGTTATCCCAATGCTGCCACATAAGTTATCAAACGGCATTTGTTCATTAAACCCGCATGTTGATCGTTTCACAATTTCTTGTTTTATGGAAATTGATGAAAATGGTGAGGTTGTAGAACATGATATTGTTCCAGCAGTAATTAATTCGACAGAACGGATGACTTATACTAATGTAAATAAAATTCTTGATGGTGATCAGACGCTTCAGTTACAGTATAGTCATGTCAAAGATTTATTTTTCTTAATGCAGGAATTAGCAATGATTCTTCAAGCGAAAAAAGCTAGACGTGGTGCGATTGATTTTGATGTTAAAGAAGCAAAAGTACTAGTTGATAGTAAAGGTAATACTACTGATGTTGTATTGAGAGAACGTGGGGCAAGTGATCGTATTATTGAAGAATTTATGTTATTGGCAAATGAAACAGTTGCAGAGCATTTTAAATGGTTAGAGCTGCCGTTCATTTATCGGGTTCATGAAAATCCTAAACCGAAAAAGTTATTACAATTTAGTGGAATTGCTAAAACTTTAGGCTATACAATCAAAGGTTCATTAGAAAATGTTTATCCGGGTGAATTAAGCAATATCATAGAAGTTAGTAAGGATACTCCGGAACATACAATTATTGCAACTTTATTATTGCGTTGTATGCAAAAAGCGCGTTATGATGAACAGTGTCTAGGACACTTTGGATTAGCTGATGAATATTATACACATTTTACTTCACCAATTAGACGTTATCCAGATTTAATCGTTCATCGTTTAATTAGAAAGTACATGTTCGAAAATCGTTTAGATCGTCGTACTATCATGCATTATCAAGAATTGATGCCTGAAATAGCACTACAAACTTCGGCTCGTGAACGTGAAGCGATTATGATTGAACGTGAAGTTGATGATATGAAAATTGCGGAGTTTATGGAAAAACAAATTGGTGAGGAATTTGAAGGAATTATTAGTTCAGTTACTAATTTTGGTTTCTTTGTTGAACTTGATAATACAATTGATGGGTTAGTCCATGTAACTGATTTGACTGATGATTTTTATTTCTTTGATGAGAAGAATCTTCGTTATATTGGTCAGCGAACAGGCAAGGTGTTTAAGATGTCTGATCGAGTTAAAGTTCGAGTATCAAGTGCATCTAAAAAAGATAAATCAGTAGATTTTGAAATTGTTGGCATGAAATCCAACAAAAAGACAACAAAAACTGTTATAATAAATAAGCGCAAAGATAATGATCGTAAAAACAATCGAAAACGGAATGATCGTCGTAAAAAGCGTCATGAAGAACCACGTTTTACAAATAATCATTTTAAACGCTCTAAAAAGGGTAAATCTAAGCGTCGCGCTTAATTAATCAGAAAGGGGAAATGGGCATGAAAATTGTATCAAATAACAAGAAAGCTTATCATGATTATTTTATCTTAGATACATATGAAGCAGGGATTGAACTAAAAGGAACAGAAATTAAATCGGTCCGTTTAGGTAATGTAAATCTTAAAGATGCTTTTGTAAGAATTAAAGATAATGAAGCTTATATTGAAAATATGCACATTTCTCCTTATAGCCATGGTAATCAATTTAATCATGAGCCGTTACGTAATCGAAAACTATTACTTCATAAAAAAGAAATTTTAAAAATTTCAAATAAATTAAAAGAAGGTGGCTTGACAGTTGTACCAACTAAGTTATACTTTAATACAGGAAGTAAAGTAAAATTGGAGATTGGAATTGCTCGCGGTAAGAAATTATACGACAAGCGCCAAGATTTAAAAGAAAGAGATTCTAAAAGAGAAATTGAAAAAGCTCTTAAGAATTACTGATCTGGGGGTGTCCTGGGTTCGACAGGTGTATGTCTGACCTTAGCTGCAGTCGAAGGCATTCGTTAAATGCACAAACAAATAACTGGAAACAGACAAACTAATTACGCTTTCGCTTAGTCGACATAGACATGAAAGCTGCCACTATTTAGCGTGCCTATAGCTATTTAACTGGTATCATAAACTCATAGGATAAGGGTATTTATTGCTTAGCTAAATACTTCGAAAATCTCATAAGCTCGTTAGGTGGAAAATTGCTCATTGATTGTAGCCTAATTAAATTAATTCAATGAGATAAACTGTAGACGCTTTGGAGGGATTATGCTTGGACAGGGGTTCGATTCCCCTCACCTCCACCAAATTTAATGCCCAATTTGAATGTCATTGCAAAAAACGTTGATTTAATCAACATAATTTACAATTTTATACCAAATTTTAAAAAGTCCATTTACCATGGATGTCACCCAAATTACATGGATGTCATACATGATATATGGACTATTTTTATTAAGAGTCCGCCCAATTTGGATGTCATAGAATTTCTGAATTAGTTGTTATTGATGAAAATAAAGAGTAAAATATATTTAATAGAAACAGAAAGACAAATTAGAATTTGTGGGGCAATAAAATATGACCTATGAAGAAATGAAACAGCAATTAGATAATTATAATTGGGATGATGGTTTTGATTTTCCAGAGCATATTCTTTCTAATTCTAACTGCGATTTGGCATTGGCATTAGAAGTTTTTTATCTTGCTGATGGATACGCATATTTAGTAGATATAGAACAAAATGATTGCAAGCCTGAAAAGTGGTTATGTTTTGTAAAAAAACTTTATGCAGATATTGAAAAGGGTGTTTATACGGAGTCTAATCATCAATTTGAAATTCCTTTGTCAAAAGTACAATGTTATCATTTGCGTAAGAAAAATATCCCAGAAGTATTTTTGACAAGTCTATAAATTACAGTTTGTAGGGATAAAAAGAAAATATATTATGAAGGACATGGTCAATAGATCATGTTTTTTTTGTTTACAGAAAGGATGATTAAAATGATGGGATTTTTTTATAGATTTGTTTGTTTCGAATTTGGTGTTTTAGTTGGTTTATTAATAACAGCTTGGAATGATGCTAATAAGAAATAATGTTAACTCTTATTATGAGTTATTACAAGTATAGACTTTAACAAGAATGTGTGGTGATAATCAATGTAGAAAAGGAGATGAATAATCATGAAAAAAATTTTATTAATGGTATTTATTGCTGTTCTTATATGTGGATGTAATTCAAAGGAAAAATCAGATACTAATACTGTTATTCCCCCTACTCCTGAAGAGGAGATAGTTTCAACAAAAGATGAAGTAAACGAGAATACTTCAAAAAACACAAACTTTGAGGACAAAAAAGAAGAACCAATAGCTAGTAAAGATAAAATACCAAAAGAAGATCAAACTAAAAACGAAACACAAAATATTAACAACAATGAATCAAAACTAGTTAAAGAAAAAGATATTATTATTCCAAAGCTTGATGAAAAATCAAAAGAAGAAACAAAAATAGAATCAGAGAAAAAAGAACAAATAACTGACTCTGGTGAAAAAGAAAATATATTTGTTGAAGATAAAGATCCGATAAAAAAGGAAGAACCTCCAGTAGAAGAAACTAAACCATTATATCAGATAGGAAATAGTGGCAAACTGTTTGATAGTGAAAGTGAGGCTTATGCAGAGGCTGAAAAACAATTTGATAAATTTGATGATCCAGAAAAATATGTCAGTGGGTATATGGTTTATTCAACATTTGATAAATGGACAATATCATATACATACACATACTACTAGCAGGAACTGCACACTTAGGTGTGCTTTTTTTGTTGAAGGAAAGGAATGAGATGAATGATTAAAATAAGGTCACCGTGTAATGTTTGAGGAATATAGACTTATTCCTCTTTTTTTATATCAAAATTTAATAAGGAGAAGAAAAATGAATGAAAAAGTTAAAAGATTTATAAAAAAGACCATGATAGGATGTGCGAGCATGGTTATAGCTTTTAGTAGCTTAATAACAAATGCCTATGCCTTAAGTGGTGTAACGAGTTCTATTGTCTATCCAGAATGGAAGATGGCTGATCCGTATACTGAAAAGACAGATGGTGTTGAGGGATATCTAATGGTTAACAAGGAACCTGTATATTGTGTTGACTATCATACTGCTTTTCATAGTGGAAAGACAGTAACGCAAGGTACATTTGCTGACATTGGGATTAGTGAAGCAACTGCAAAGAAGCTAAGTCTTATTGCTTACTTTGGAACAAAAGTATCTGGTCGAACAAGCCGAGACTGGTATGCCATTACTCAAGGGTTGTTATGGAGAGTCATTCATAATGATGATAGCTTGAAATACATTCGAACAAATATTACACCTAATTTTGCATCTACTAAAAAGGCATGGGATGAAATTTTAGCAGATGTAGATAGATATTACGTTAAGCCATCATTTAGCAGTTCATCACATGTGGTCGATTCTAATAAAACAATTGTATTAAATGATACAAATGGTGTGTTGGAAGATATGGTTATTGATCAAAATGGTGGATTAGATGTATCCATTCAAGGTAACAAACTTATTGTTAAAGGAAATAACAGTGTTGATGAAGCAACCATTGTACTTAGAAAAAATATCAAGGCAAGTGAAACTGGAACAAGCATTGTTTATACTGCAAGTGACTGTCAAAGCGTTGCATCATTCAAGGTAAGCGATCCTATGCAGGTTTCTTTCAAAGTAAAAGTCAATAGAACTGGAGAACTTTTATTGACTAAATACAATGATGATAAAAGTGCAACTGTTCCTAATACAACTTTTAGAATTACAGGTCCGAATGGGTTTGATAAGACTATGACTACAGATGAAAATGGTCAAATTCATTTAACCGATTTACTGTTAGGAACATATAAAGCTGTTGAAACTCAATCAGCTAATGGTTATTTAATCAATGTGAATGAATTTGATTTTGAAATCAAACCAAGTGAAACAACTTCATTAGAAGTGACTAACGATGAGCCTAAAGGTACTATTACAATCAAGAAAGTCAACGAATTGGGTGATAAAATCAATGGTGCTACATTCAATGTCGTTGCCGATGAAGTGATTAAAAACAAGGCAGGAACAAAGACATATTATCAAAAAGGCGATGTTGCTGATACTGTAACAATTACAAATGGTGGAGAATGTTCAACGAAAGAACTTCCATTAGGTCGCTATAAGGTTATTGAAACAAAAGCACCTGACGGATATCTGCTTAATTCAAAAGAACAGTTTGTAACTTTGAAATACAAGGATCAAAATACTTCATTAGTATATGAATCAGTCTCTTTTGAAAATAAAGAACCTACAGGAGAAATTGTTTTAACGAAGTCTATTGATACTTCAAAGACTGATGGATTACAAGGTGATGCTGTTTTAGAAGGAAATAGCTATCAATTATACGCAAAAGATAGAATTACCAACAAAACAGGCACAAAAGTCTACTATGAAAAAGATCAAATGATTTCAGAAAAGAAAACAGATAAAAATGGTAAAATCGAATGGGATAATCTTCCATTAGGAAATTATTACATCAAGGAATCAAAAAGCAATGATACATTGTTCTTGAATAAGGATGTTATCGATGTATCAATTGAATATCAGGGACAAGCTGTCTCTAAGGTTCTTGTCGAAAAGGAAACTCAAAACAGAGTCAATATGCAAAAGATTCAAGTGTTCAAGAGTGGCGAAAAAGATGGAATCTCAGGACTTGTCAAAGGGTTGCAGGGAGCTGAGTTTACGTTTAAGCTTTATTCAGAAGTCAATCATGTTGGATGGGATAATGCCAAGACATATGCAGTGATTACTACTGACAAGGATGGTTTAGCAAATACCCCATATCTACCACATGGTACTTATATAGTGAAGGAAACAAAAACACCAAAGGATTACATCACAGCACCAGATTTTACTATCTCTGTAACTGATGACTATACAGAATACAAGGATATTGAACAAATCAAGAGAGTGAATATCAATAACAGACCATTCACATCTCAAGTGAAATTAGTAAAAGTTGATAAGGAAACAGGAAAGACTGTGACATTGAATTCAGCAAAATTCAAGATCAAGGATTCTAAAGGTAACTATGTTGTGCAAAAAGTGTTTGGAATGAAATTTGATACATTTACTACAAATTCAAAAAATCAGATTACTGCAATCTTTGGTGACAAAGGATGTGTGACTTTACCACTCGCTTTAGATGCAGGAACTTATACGATAGAAGAAATCAAGGTTCCAGAAGGATTCTTGGAATTGGAACAACCTGTTCAGTTCACAATTACAAATCAGCATGACTATGATGTTGATGAAGATAAAGAACCACTATTAACTATCAAGATTGCCAATGATAGACCAAAAGGCAAGATCATTTTAACAAAAACTGACAAGGAAACAGGAGAGCCAATGCAGGATGTTGAGTATGAATTGACTGCAAAAGAAGATATCATCAACCCAATTGATGGCTCAAAAGTGTTCAGCAAGGGAGATGTTGTATGTCATAGTGTAACCAATAGTGCTGGGAAAATAACTATTGATGATTTATTCATGGGACATTATGAACTTAAAGAAACTCTAACAAATGAAGGATATGTATTATCCGAAACTGTTCATGATGTTGTATTGGATCAAAAAGATACAACAACAAAAGAATATGTCATGAATGTTACTGAGAGTAACATTTCTCCAGTCGGAAAGATTGATATTATCAAAACAGATAAGGATACTGGTGAATTGCTATCAGGAGTTGTGTTTGAATTAACAGCTAAGGAAGATATCTATTCATTGGATGGTCGTCATACATTGATCTACAAGTCTGGAGATACTGTTTCTAAGGATATTGCTCAAGATGGTCTATATATGACTAATGAATTAGGTGAAATTCATATTTCTGACTTGCCATTAGGTCAATATCAGTTAAAGGAAGTTCAAACGCTAGAAGGCTATTATACAAATGATACTGTATATGATATTGATCTAAGTTATGATTGCAGTGACAAACTTGTATATTTTACGAGTGTTGAGGTCAAAAACGTAAAATCTACGACTGAGATTACAAAAGTAGATGCAACCGATTCAAAAGAACTAGAAGGTGCAAAACTTTCATTAAGAGATAAGGATGGCAACATCGTTGAAGAATGGGTTTCAGGAAAAGAAGCACATATCATTCGTGGACTTAAAGTCAACGAACAGTATGTTCTACATGAAGATTTAGCTCCAATCGGTTATGCGACTTCAAGTGATGTTTCATTTACTGTAAAAGATAATGGTGAAGTGACTAAGGTTACAATGAAAGATGAAATTACTAAGGCAGATATTTCTAAGGTTGATGCAACAACTTCCAAGGAACTTGAGGGTGCACATTTATCCTTAAAGGATGAAGAAGGCAACTTAATTGAAAAATGGGTTTCTGGCAAAAAGCCACATCGAATTACAGGATTAACAGCTGGAAAGACATATGTTCTTCATGAGGACTTGGCACCTTTAGGCTATCAAACTGCAAGTGATATTGAATTTACTGTCATGGATACAGGAGAGGTGCAAAAGGTGATCATGAAAGATGAATTGAAGCCAACAATCGTTAAGACTGGTGACGATACTGAAATATGGACAATAGTGACATTAGCAGGAGCAAGTGTATTACTTGGTATTGCTATTGTGTACAGAATCAAGAGAAAAAAAGATGAATAGAAAATGGATAGGTGCAGTGATTGTTTTTATCATTGCACTTTTACTTTATCTAGTGTTAATAAATAATCTTATTCCATCTGAAGTTATTGAACCAGTCGTATTAAAAATCTTACAAATTTAAAGGAGGTGGTTTTTATAAGATGAGAATGAATAGCTTGATTTCATGGGTTGGTGGAAAAAAAGCATTAAGGGATTTAATATACACGAGGTTTCCCAAAAAATATACAAGATATATTGAAGTGTTCGGTGGTGGAGGATGGGTTCTTTTTGGAAAGAATCCAGACAAGTTTGAAGTCTATAATGACTTCAATAACAATCTGACAAATATGTTTGCGGTTGTTCGTGATCAGCCTCTTGCGTTTATACAGGAGCTTGGCTATCTTCCAGAAAACGGACGTTACATCTTTAATATTTACAAAGATGTAATCTCAAAACAGAGAATCGAAGATAAATATATTGAAGAGGAAATGGCTAAAGTTAATGTATATTTTACAGAGTTACAGAAGGAAGAAATCATGGAGATTATGAAAAAGAAACGTATCGATAATCAGGATGTTAAACTTGCGGTTGCATTTTTTAAACTAATCAGATACTCATATGGTTCAGGATGTCGCACATTTGGATGCAGACCATATGATGTTCGAAAAGCATTCTCTGTGGTGTGGGATGTAAGTGACAGGCTTTCAAATACTATTATTGAAAATAAGGATTTTGAAGCATTGATTGTTCAATATGACAGACCAGATGCTTTTTTCTACTGTGACCCACCCTACTACGAAACCGAAGGACATTATGCAGTTGTTTTTACAAATGATGATCATACAAGATTAAGAGATACCTTGAAAAACATACAGGGTAAGTTTTTGCTTTCGTATAACGATTGTGAATTTATAAGAGAACTATATAAGGATTTTTATATTGAAAGCTGTACAAGAGTCAACAGTATGGCATTGCGATATGAAAACGGTGCTGAGTTTCCAGAGGTATTAATATCCAACTACAACCCATTGGAAGCTGTAACTGTTCAAAGACAGTTAGGTTTATTTGATAATGAAGAAAGTGAGGATGAAGAATGATAAAAACAGTTGATACAGTTGTTATGGCTGACAATACCATACAGCTACCCGAATCGGTTTTAAGGCAATTGCTTATTCGTAAAGGCGACAGAGTTCGCCTTTCTTTTGATACAAATCTAAAAGATAAGTGTTTTAAAATCAGTTCTGAAAATGAGGAAGAATTATTTGATGAAGATTTCTACTGTGTTCCTAAAAGGATATTTGATAACAGTGGCATTGTCTACGACGATATTAAGATTTTAATGAATGATGGAAGTATCACGTTAACATCAAGTGAAGCGATTGTTGGAGCATTGGGCAAGGAAGTTATAGCCTGTTTGATTGAGCAGGATGTTAATTTGAATTTATTGGCTGATGATTTAGTAGCATATATGAATGATGAAATGGTTGAAGGCAATGAAGAACACAAAGAAGATTTATAAAATTCTTGATTCACAGGGAAGAGTTGTTCTTCCTCGTGAATTGAGAGAGGAAGTTGATATACAAAAGGGAGATATCATTGAATTCAGTGTTCGTGATAATGCAATTATTGTAGAAAAACTTGATGTAATTAAGTTAAATGATGATTCATTGGACTCGCTTTTAAATACAGTTATTTCAACAGCCAAGAAATTAGATAAAGGAAGTTTACTGATGCTCACTAAAAGATTAGTGGAGTTTGCAGAGAAGAAGGAGGAAAATGATGGTTCAAAAACTTGAAAATAGGACAGTAAGATTACTAATATGCTTAATTGTGGTTACTGTAATAGTGTTACTAATGATACAGCCAGCTTATGCTGCAGGAGATGTATCTGGTGTTATTCAAAGTGCATGGAAATCAGCAGAAACACAAATCAAGAATGTTGTTAACAATGTTGTATTCCCTGTTATTGATTTAATTTTAGCGGTATTCTTTTTTGTTAAGCTCGGTATGGCTTATTTTGATTATCGAAAACAGGGACAGTTTGAATGGACAGCACCAGCAATACTGTTTTCATGTTTATGTTTTACTTTAACAGCACCTCAATACATCTGGAACATTCTTTAAGAAAGCAGGTAGTTAAAAATGTTTTTATGGGATTTTGTTGCAGATAAGGTTATGGGTCAGATCGTTGACTGGATATATGAGAAGATACTTGAATTTTTAGGAGAATTCTTTGGAATGATGGGTTCAATGGGTGCTGATCTTTTTAATTACAGCTTTGTAAAAGCAATTGTTGAAATTTTCAGATTATTCGGCTGGGCGTTATTTGCAGTTGGGATTGTTGTTGCTGTGTTTGAAGTCGCAATCGAATATCAGAACGGAAGAGGAAATATTAAGGATGTTGCTTTAAATTCTATCAAGGGATTTATGGCAGTTTCACTATTTACTGTCCTGCCGATTGAACTGTATAAGTTCTGTATAACTCTTCAGATTAATATGACAAATGGATTAGCAAAGCTTGTAGGAAGTTCATCAGTTGGAGGTTCAGCAACAATGTCATTAGGTTATATAGTAAAACTTAATCTTGGTGCTATTCTTGCGATATTTATACTTGTCATGATGGGATATTCAATTATTAAGATATTCTTTTCTAATTTAAAAAGAGGCGGGATATTATTAATAATGATTGCAGTAGGATCATTGTATATGTTCTCCGTTGTAAGAGGATATACGGACGGTTTTATTCAATGGTGCAAGCAAATTATAGGTATCTGTCTTACAGCATTTTTACAGGCAGTTATTTTAATTGCTGGTTTAGGTGTTATGAAGGATAACTGTTTAATGGGAATTGGATTAGTTCTTTCGGCAAGTGAAATACCGAGAATTGCAGGACAGTTCGGACTTGATACAAGCACCAAAGGTAATATTATGTCAACAATCTATGCTGCTCAATCAGCAATTTCAATTACCAGAACAGTCGCAAGTGCAGTAAAATAAATATCTGTTTATAGATAATTACTTGCTATTAAGGGTATATTTTGATATGTGTGTGCTAGGAGGTAGTACATATGAATATCAATAAATTTAAAAACTATCAGTGGGTCTGTGCAGTCATCAAGCTTGAAACAGAAGAAGATGATGATTATCTATTTACTTATGATATTGATAAGGCAATCGAGCCATACTCTGGAAAGCTAAGAATTGAAAAAGTGGTTTTCAAGAGTGCAAAAGATAACGAAATCAATCAGGATTTTATATTGGATATGATGGAGTTGAATCGAGTTGCAATGATTAGACCATGTTCAAAACCCTTATTTGTATATGAACAGTTACCAGATTTTGATTACTGGTCAGTACTTCTTGCACAGAGATATATTGAAGAATTTTTAACAACAGGAAGAATGCCAATTAAATATTGGGTGAAAAAAGAGATACACTCAGAGAGCATAAATTAATCAAAAGGATGTGATAAAGTTGTATATGTATCCAGATAATTTAAAAGGCAAGCCAACATTATGGCTATGGTACTTAAGAGATATTGGAATTATTGGTGTTGGAGCAATTATGAGTGTAATTGCTATATCTCAAGCCGATTTTTATTTACCGATGGCGATAGTAGGATGCTATGCCTTTTTAACAATAAGAGTTCAGGACACAAGCATATTTGATTTTCTTTCTTATGCCTGTGCTTATTTTATTTTCAATCAGCAGTTTTATTTATGGAGATATACAAGTGATAAAAACACTAAAGAAGATAATGAAAAAAGAAAGGATGGTCATAAGGGTTAATGGGCAAAAGAAAAAAGAATAAAAATTCTACCAGAGAATTAATCAATGCAAAGACGATTACCGACTATAGTCTAAGGCTATTTAGTGGCGAGGAAATCGTCTTTTTTGTTATACAGCCACAAAATTTATCAGTTATGTCCAGTGAAAGTATAGGAGCAAAGATATTCGCATTGACGAATGTTCTTAAAGGACTTGCAGATTTAGAAATGATCTGTCTTAACAGTCGTGACAATTTTGAGAAGAATAAACTATTCCTAAGAAAACGCATTGAGGAAGAAGATGACGAAGCCATTATTAAATTACTGGAAAATGATTTATATCACCTTGATAAGATACAGACTCAAACTGCAACAGCCAGACTTTTTCTATTGGCTGTTCGCATCAAGCCTAATGATCAAATAGAAATCCATCAGCTTGTTCATAGAATTGAGAAATTAATCAAGCTTCAAAATCTCTCTGTAACACGTGCTGATAAGGAGATGATCAAAAATATGCTAGGTGTTTATTTTGAAAATAACGTGACTACAGATAAGTTTGAAGACAGGGATGGAGAAAGGTGGTATGGTGATGAAACTTAAGAATATATTCAAAAGAAAAGCAGTTATTGATGAAGAGGAAGTCAAGGTACAGGAGTTTCTTGATATGATTTCACCTTCAGCTGTTCGTTTCTATACTGAGTATTTTATATTTGGCAATACATATCGATGCGTTTGGGCATTAAGGGAATATCCAACATCTACAGAAGAACAGGCGTTATTAAGATACATGGGTGAAAAAGATGGTGTAACTCTTCATATATATGCAAGACAAGTTACCCCAGCTGAAGAAAAAAAGATAATTGGTAATGCTGCCAATAAGAACAGGATGCGTCAAAGCAATACACAGGATCTGCAGGAAACAGTCACTGCACAAAGCAACCTGCAGGATGTTATGGAGCTGATTGCTAATATGCATCGAAGCCGAGAGCCGTTGGTTCACTGTGCTGTTTATTTTGAATTGATTGCACATGATTATGATTCCTTGAAGCTACTGCAGACGGAAATGCAAACCGAACTTGTACGAAGCAAGTTAAATGTGGATAGATTGATGCTTAGACAAAAGGAAGGTTTCTTGGCAGTCATTCCAAGTGGTTATGACAGCTTTAAGGAACAATTTGAACGTGTTCTTCCTGCTACCAGTGTTGCAAATCTATTTCCTTTTAACTATTCAGGAAAGACTGATTCACAAGGATTTTATATCGGCAAGGATAAGTTTGGAAGCAATATTATTGTTGATTTCAACCACAGAAGCGATGACAAGACAAATGCAAATGTGTTAATTCTTGGTAACTCAGGGCAAGGGAAATCGTATCTATTGAAGCTTCTTCTCTGTAACCTGCGTGAGCAAGGTCTATCCTTGATTACACTTGATCCAGAGCATGAATATGAGAAACTCACTCATAATCTTCATGGTGTGTTCATTGACATGATGTCAGGAAAACATATCATCAATGTTCTAGAGCCTAAGCAATGGGCAGATGATCATGAAATCAATGAAGAAGATGAAAATATGCCTAGTACATTTCAAAAGACAACAATACTTGCACAGCATATATCATTTCTAAAGGATTTCTTTAGGACTTATAAGGATTTTAGTGATGAACAAATCGATACACTTGAAATCATGATTTCAAAGTTGTATGCATTTCATCATATCACTGAAGAAACCGATTTAAGTGTTCTAAAGCATAAGGATTATCCGACATTAAGGAATCTCTATGAGTATATAGACGAAGAATATAAGCATTTTAATAATGAACTTGGAAGTATATATACCCAAGAAACATTAAGAGAAATACTCCTACTGCTGAATTCAATTTGTGTTGGAAGTGACAGTCGCTTCTTTAATGGACATACCAACATAACAAATGAAAAGATTGTTACATTTGGTGTTAAGGGATTATTACAGGCTAACAAATCACTTAGAAATGCTATGTTATTTAACATCCTTTCATATATGTCAAATGAGCTTTTAACAAGAGGATATACTGTTGCGTCCATTGATGAGCTTTATTTATTCCTTACAAATATGACAGCAGTTGAATATATACGTAACTTCATGAAGCGTGTTCGTAAGAAGGAAAGTGCAGTGATCTTGGCTTCTCAAAATCTTGAAGATTTTAATATTGAAGGTATCAAGGAATTAACAAAACCGTTATTTTCAATACCTTCCCATTCATTCCTGTTCAATGCAGGTAATACGGATAGCCGTTTCTACAAGGATGCCTTGACTCTAGAGGATAGCGAATATGAATTGATACGTTATCCTCAACGTGGTGTTTGCTTATATAAATGTGGAAATGAACGATACAACTTAGCTGTTCATGCACCAGAATATAAGCAAAAATTATTCGGTAAGCAAGGTGGAAGATAACCATGAAAAATCAACGATTTGGTATCGAGATTGAGATGACAGGTCTAACAAGGAAACAGGCATCTGAAATTATTGCACTTCATTTCAGCAGTTTAAGTATTCATGAAGGTGGTGGATATGATACCTATTCAGTTAGTGATCAGCATGGGCGAAAATGGAAAATAGTCAGTGATGCAAGTATAACCCCTCAATGTGGGAACAGATCAACAATGAATAGAGACTACAAGGTAGAGATGGTTTCGCCAATCTGCAAGTATGATGATATCGAAGATATACAGCAGATTGTTCGTAAACTTAGAACGGAAGGCAATGCCAAAGTTAATAAAAGCTGTGGTATTCATATTCACGTGGATGCTTCACCACATGATGCAAGAAGTCTTCGTAACATTACAAATATTATGTACTCAAAAGAAGACTTGATATACAAGGCTTTGCAGGTGAGTGTCAGCAGAGAAAATCGCTACTGCAAGAAAGTTGATGAATCATTTATTGAAAAATTGAACAGGAGAAAACCAAAAAGTATAAGTCAAGTTGAGAATATCTGGTACAACGGAAATACAACAAGAAGTTTAAGTCACTATGATGATTCAAGGTATCATGCTCTGAATCTTCATAGTGTTTTTTCTAAGGGAACAATTGAATTTCGATTGTTTAACGGAACGCTTCATGCAGGTGAAATTAAATCATATATTCAGTTCTGTCTGGCAGTTTCACATCAGGCTCTTAGTCAAACCAAGGCTACTCGAAGAAAAACGCATTCATCAAACGAGAAGTATACCTTCAGAACCTGGTTATTAAGACTTGGATTAATCGGAGATGAGTTCAAGACTGCAAGATTTCATCTCTTAAAGAATCTTGATGGGTGCATTGCTTGGAAAGACCCAAATCAGGCAATCACTCAAAAGGAAAGGCTAAAGAAAAAGAGGGAAGAGCAAACTGCTGAACCTCAAGATGTTCAAGAATCACAGGAAAATGAAGATATGGATCAGCATAATGAGGAATCTTTTATGGGGATGCAACAGCAAATGTAGAAAGGGGTGTTTTAAATATGAGTAAGTATTATATAGCGTATGGGAGCAATCTTAATGTGAAACAAATGGCAAGAAGGTGTCCAGATGCAAAACTTATTGGTACAGGCTTGATTAATAACTATGAATTAGTGTTCAGAGGAAGTCGCCATAGTGCGGTTGCTACTGTTGAACCTAAAAACAATAGCAAAGTTCCAGTAGGTATCTGGGAAATATCAGATAAGGATGAACGTTCATTGGATATCTATGAGGGTTTTCCACGATTATATGTGAAGAAACCAATGTTAATATCTCAAGATAATGTTCAACATGAAGCAATGCTCTATGTTATGAATGATGGATATGATTATGGCATTCCTAATGATACATATTATCAAACGATACTAGAGGGATATAATGACTGCCAACTTGATACAGGGTATCTTGAGGATGCAGTGAAAAGTATGCATGATATTATTGAGAAGATAGAAATAGAAGAAAGATATCCACTAGGATACAGGGATTTACGATAGTCATGTGGACAAAGATAACCAAGCTCATGCTGATGTTATTATCCGATAAGAATAATGCTATCAAGAAATTTTTTAAGAGTTTATTGATTATTATCATATCTCCATTTGTTGCACTTACACTTTTAGTTGGAGCAATATTTTCTGATGGAATATCCTTTAATCATAATCTTATTACAGATTTATTCAATGGTAATCCTGTTACCGATTTTATAGGTGAACAGGCAGTATTTATTAAAGAAATACAGGATGGGTTATTAAAGATTGATGCAAGTATGGATGAGACTAATGAACTTTTTACATCGGGTGCTACGCTTAATGAATATCAGGTTAAAGGCTATTTTATAGGGCTTATGTTTTCATCACAGCGTATGAAATTTGATGAATCGAAAGCAGACGGATGGGTTAACAGTTTTGTTAAGGAAGAGGAAGAAACCAAGTCCCCTACTTCTGTTAACTCGACGATTTATAGTCAAATGGAATCTAATTTTAGTATTGAATTATTAAATGACACAAAGGAACTCATGGAAACAACATATGCTGGTTTGATTGGTAATGATGGTGGTACTGTTACCACATTATCTGATGAAGAAATCAAAGCACTTATTGATAACTTACCTAAAGATACTAGTGATTTACGAAAAAATATTGTAATTCAGGGAGCTGATGCAGTTGGAAAAATACCTTATTACTGGGGTGGAAGTGCAAGTGTTAAAGGTTATGAAGGCAATGATTTTGGAAAGATTATTGAACCAGATGAAAAGGGCAGAAATAGAAAAGGACTGGACTGTTCGCATTTTGTTGACTGGGTCTACTGGACAGTCATGGATAACAATCTGGGAAATACAAATACAACAGGACAGATAAAACTGTGCAAGAAGATAGAGATCAATGAATTATTAGCAGGTGATTTAGCTTTCCTTATGGATAAGAATGGAAAGACAACTCATGTAGGAATCTATGCAGGAATGAATAAAGATGGCGAAAGAGTCTGGATACATGAAAATGCAAATGATAACAATGTTGCCGTTAATACTGTTTCCTACTGGAGTGGATATTATCGCTTGAAATTTATGGAAGGCAGGTAGAATAATGACAAAAGATGAGATTAGAAATAGCCTTATCAATAGCGAATATGCAGGTGTGTTAAAAGGTAAAGGCTATGAAACCTATTGTTTGTTGAGCTTTGATGAAATCAATAACTTTGTTCAAAATGCTGGGATGTATGATGATTTAGAAATAATAAATATCGAAAATCAAGAAGTATTATTTGATACATATGGAACATTTATTAATAGAATTTATCCAGAGTTATCATCAAGCGATAGAGAAAACTGCAGAAATTATATCAACAAAACAGCGTCAGTATTACAGGAATATATTATGCCAGATGAAGTGATGAAACCCATGCAAAACGTAATAGATTATCTAGAAGAAATGAATGTTGATTTAAAATATCATAGCTTAAATGAGATGAAATGTATGACAATGTAAAGGAGCAGATAGTAAATGAACAAGAAAAAAATTGAAATGTTAAGGGAGCAATATCCAAAAGGAACAAGAATATGCTTGAATCATATGTTCGATCAATATCGCCCTGTGCCCAAAGGAACATTAGGAACAGTTGATCATGTAGATGATATTGGAACAATACATATGTCTTGGGATAATGGTCAAGGTTTGGGATTAGTCGAAGGTGAGGATGATTTTACTGTCATTGAAAGACCAGATCAGGAAGAAGGACTCATCAGAGTCATAATTGTTGAACCGCTTGAACCTCCAAGGGTAGCTGTTATTAAAAATACTCTTGAAGATATGCAGGAGATAGTTGGCGGACTTATTGAAGAAATTGATCTTGATGAAGAAGCTGTTCTTATCTGTAACGAGGAAGGCAAAATTAACAATTTAAAAGCAAATAGACGTGTCGGGAATGATGTGATTGCAGGCACTTTTTTTATTGCACGAGAAGATGGTTCGGAATTTCTAAGGTCATTGACAGATGAACAAATCAAATTTTATCAGGAAAAGTTTCAAGAAATAGAAGAGATTCCTCAAGAGGAATTGGTAATGAGGACTGGATTTGTATTAAGGGGGTTTGATTAAATGTCCACTAGAAGTGTAATCGGAATCATAAGAAAAGATGGAAAGATTGAATGTATCAGCTGTCATTATGACGGATATCTTCATGGTGTTGGGGATATGTTATTAAACCATTATATGGTTCAAGATAAGATAGAAAAGTTGTTAGAATTAGGTGATATAAGTACATTAAAAGAAAATGTTGAACCAGTAACAGGAGTACAACATTCGTTTGAAAATCCAGATGCACATACAACAATTGCCTATGGAAGAGATCGAGGAGATAAGAATATTCAGTCAGTTGAGTTTGATAATATTGAAAAATTTCAATATGAATTCAATAACAGCTGGTGTGAATATGCTTATCTTTATGATGAGTCTAAACAAGAATGGTTCTGCAATACCACAGCAGTATTTGATGCACAATCATTAGAAGAATTGTCATTGGCAGTAAAAAATGAAATGAATGAATCCATGGATTATGGAATGAAATTTAATTAGGAGGAAATATAAATGGCAAAAAATGTAGAAATTAAATTAAAATATCCAGAAGCAAGAATCAGAGCATTGCGTTCTGTTCTTGCTAAAAGAAATACAACTCTAGAAATTGAAATGATGGAAGCGTTATTTCAGCTTTACAAGAAAAATGTAAAGCCAGAAGTTCGAGAGTTCATCGAAGAAATTGAGGAACAAGAAACACCAATCTTAAAAAAAGCAAAATCATCGCAAATTGAGAAAGGTGAAAACAGCAAGATTTAACGTGTTTCGCCCTAAAATCAAGACGTGTGCGATTTATTAACAAAAGTAAAGGAACAATCCCTTTTTTGATTATTCGACGATGTGTGGCAAAATGTAAAAGAAATTAAAAAATAGAACAATATACCTATCGTTTTAACATCATGGAGTCAAATGAAAAGGGAGTGAATTTGCCTGTGCAGGTTAAAGGCTGGGTGTAAAAACGCACCCTGCCCTTTCACATCATCGGGCAACGCCCGCTGATATTCAACGAAATATGAGTTTCAATTTATATGCGATAGGGTGTAAAAATACATGTCTTGGTGTAGAAATGGGTGTATGAAATATTTATAGTTTGTTGAAAATCTTGAGTATTCTTATAAAAACGTAAAAAATCAAGGAAAAAATTCAATTTTTCTTTGAAAAAAGGCAAAAATAAGAGAAACTTTAGAATTTTTACTGGGTGTAAAAAGGTGGTATGGAGGTGAATTATGCCAGAAAATAGAGAAAAGATAACATTTTGGGTATCAAAGGAGCAAAAAAAGAAACTCAAGCAGTATATTAATCTATCACCAGAGGATAGCATTACTGCATTTATGATATCTGCAATTGAGTTTTATGGTGGGTTTTGCATGTCTAGTCAAAAGTGTGGATATCTTCCACTAGCATTATCAAGTGCAATGCAGGGAACAATCAAAACAAGTGAGGATAGAATTTCTAGACTATTATTTAAAAATACCGTTGAACTTTCAATGCTGATGAATATAATTTCAGCAACCACAGATGTTGATGCTGATACATTAAAAAAATTAAGATTGAAATGCATGAATGAAGTGAAAGCAACTAATGGTAAGATGACATTTGAAGAAATCAACAAGTATCAAAAAGGATGAAATAAATTGATTGATTTGTTATATTATCTTATAAAATAAATGAAATATTAATGTGTTTATATTTATAATGAGTGATATAATCATATATATAAACTTTGGGATAGGGTGAGTATGTATGAAAATTAGAAAAGGTTTGGTTGTACAATTATGGTTGGAACATAATTGTGGCAAGTCTATGAATTGGGTAATTCTTGATACAACAGATTACATAAAAGTTCAATGTGAAAAATGTGGTAAAGTAGTTTTGTTAACTGAACAACAATTTTTAGATTTTTATTTAGAAGATACTGATAAAGATAAAGGAAATTTCATAAAAAAGGACCTTGCAGATAAGAGAATTGATAATAGAGTTAAAGATAATTATATTCGAGATTTAAAATGGTGGGAAGATGAGATAAATGTAGAATATGAAGTTGCTAGAAAAATCTATCATGATTTTGTAAATCCTTCATTGATTTTAAATGAACTTCGTGATAGATATGAGCAAAGTAAAATACTTTATAAATTACGTTGTGAAGTACGCAAGGAAGAAATATCTTCTGAATATTATGATAAAAGACTTAAAAAATTGGGCATACCAGATAGAATAAACTATTATGGCACTAAATATAATATTGCTAGTTCAGTAGAAATTAATAAATTATTGTCATGGTATTATCTTTATAAAAGATATTCTGAGGAGATTGAGAAATTAAATAAGATATTGAAAAGAAAAAAATCGGCAAAGGGTGCTATTGAAGAATTAATCTTAAAAAAACAATTTTATATGTTTTGTGTACAATATCTCTATGCTAATTGTTTTAATCTCTTTCCACTGAATTTGTGTAAGTTATTAAGAGAGGATAAAGGAAAGTATAAAATTATAGACAGAATTCTTGAAAAATATGGATTTGAAAAAAGGGGAATAAATGATTTAAAAGAGATTATGTATTTAGTTATATTTCCAAGAAATGAAGAAGATGCTATAGAGAGAATTCTTTATCCATTATTAATGGTAGCATTAGATAAAAGACAACTTCCTATAAGATATATTCATGAAATATCAGATACTATGTTCATCAAATATTTTGGTGATGAATATTTAAATAGAATAAAAAGTGAATCTTCTCAACAGATTGAATTATATCCTATTAATGAAAATAGAGTTAAGTATTTTCAAACAAATTATAGTAGTTTTTTTGAAATATCGAGACTCATTCCTGTAATCACTTGTTTACAGATTATTGATAGTTCAAATAACCATGTTACCAGACAACATGACATAGAAAATTTAGAGGTTAATATAGTTATCAAAAATGGAGAATTGTATAAAGTTATTAGTTATAAATGTCATTACTGTAAAGATTGTAATATATATTTTGATTTTGAAAATTCCTTCTTCAGTCAAATGAAATCTAATCATATTGATATAAAAAAACTATGCTTGCAATTAATTAGAAGTGAGGGCATGAATTTAAACATAGAGGATTTTTCACGATTTAACAGAGAATCAAAACTTCACATGCTAGGATATGTGGTTGGAAAAAATGGAAAGTCAAAATCATATAGACAGAAACTATTAAATGATATAGTTAAAGAAAAATTCTTATCAATTGCTGAAATAAAAACATGTTTAAATCATAACATATCACAATTTGAATCAAGAGATGAATATAATGTTGCAGTAAAACATTGGAAAGAGGATATAGATTATCTAAATTCAATGATATAAAATTAAAGAATACTTATTTTAAATAATATAATCAATTTTTTTGTATGGATATATCTTAAAATATGTGATAGTGTGTCGTGCTAAGAAAGGTGGAAAAATATGGATGATATGCTAAGACAGATTTATGATGGTGACTATATTGCAAGTGAACTTGTATCAGTCGATAAAAACAGAATCATGCAGGATGAGGAAATGAAAGATCAACTTCATGAAAAGATACTGCAGGCACTTGTTGAAAAATATGGTCAGAAAGATGCAACAAAGATTGATGATCAGTATGAGGATGTGTATTCTTCGATTGTCAATGAAGAAATGATCAGTGCATTCAAGGAAGGATTTAGACTTGGTGTCGGATTAATTATAAGAGGACTTAGTAAGTAGCAGGAACCATTTATAAAAAGTGGTTCTTTTTTTATTGGAGGTATAAAGCAAAAATGCCAAGAATCATTGTAAAGACTGGATATATGAAGGGACAAGCTCATAAGGAATACTATGTCAATTATATTGCAACAAGAGATGGTGTTGAAAAATACAAGAGTGATAATGGCAATAAGAATGCAACAAAAAGACAGAAGGAATTGATTCAAAAGCTCATGAATGATTATCCATCATCAATTAACATGTATGAGTATGAAGACTATATGAATAATGGAACAAGAGAAAATGCAAGTGAATTTATATCAGCTGTCATAGATCAAAATATTTATGATGTAGCAACCAAAGAGAATTATGTTGACTATATATCAAACAGACCAAGAGTTGAAAAGATTGGTGAGCATGGTTTATTCAGTGATGCAGGGATAGATGTGAATCTAAATGAAGTCGTTAAGGAAGTAGGAGAACATGAAGGAAATGTCTGGACTTACATTATTTCAATCAAGCGTGAGGATGCTGATAGATTGAATTACAATAATGTTCAAAGCTGGATGAGTCTTTGTCAGTCTAAAAGAAACGAACTAGCAAAAGCAATGAATATTGATCCAACCAATTTGAAATGGTATGCTGCCTTTCATAATGAAGGACACCATCCACATGTTCATATGATTGCATATTCAGGAAGTACAGCTAATCCTAAAGAGGGATTTGTAAATCAAAAAGGAATTGAAAGTATCCGAAGAATGATCGCTAATGAAATCTTTCAAAATGATCTGTTGCACATCTATAAAAAGCAGACTGAAAAAAGAGAAGAAATCAAATCCTGCAGTCGTGAAAAAGTTATAGAAATTTTAAATGCAATGAATAGTGAACATTATGATAATCAAATTATTTTTGATAAGATTATACAACTCAAGGAATCACTGAAAGATTATCATGGCAGATTAATGTATGCCTATATTCCAAAAAAGTCAAAGCAGATTATTAATGATATCTTGCGAGAGATGGAAAAGGACAGTGATCTAAAAAATCTATATGAAGAATGGAATCTTTTTAAAAGGGATATCAAGCAGACCTATAGTGATAAGTTATATCAAAAACTTCCATTGCTTGAACAAAGAGAGTTCAAGAGTCTAAAAAATATGATACTTAACGAAGTCATGAATCATGATGATTATTTGTTTGAAGACATTAATGATGAAACCTCAGATGATAATGAACTGTTTGAAAGAGATAAGATGTTAAAAGAGTATAGTCATATAAGTACAATCAATGGTTATATTAGAAATAATGATTTTGATAAGATAACTGATTCTATTGATTGGCTTGAGCAATGTGAGCTTCCACTTGCAAAATATATTCTAGGAAAGATATATCATGATGGATTATATGTGGAGCGAGATTTAAGCATGGCAGTAAAATGTTTTACAGCAAGTGGAGAAAATAAGTATGCTTATAATCGATTGTCTAATATTTACAAGGAATTTGGAAATATGAATGCAAGTATTCATTATCTGCACAAGGCAGATGAAATGAATTATGACATTGCTCAATTTAAACTGGGAAAGTTATTTATTGAAGGAAGATTTGCTGAAAAGGATATTGGTAAAGGTCTGTATTATCTGAATAAAGCAGAATCACAAAATAATCAGTTTGCTCAATATATGCTGGGGAAACTTTTTCTTTTTGGAAAGGATGTTAAACAGGATAAGGAACTTGCATTTGAATATCTGACTAAGTCTGCAATGCAGGGGAATGAATATGCCAAATATCTTCTTGAACATTTTCGTGATTATCAGAATCAGTCACTAGCAATGATGACTTCAAGATTTTTTCATCATGTAAGCAGGATCATTGAAAATGAAATGTCAATAAACAGAAATAATGTTCTATCTGGTGTTGAACATAAATTAAAAAATAAATTATTGAAAAAGCGAAGTGCAATGGGTCATAAAGCAGATGACCATTCACTTCGTTTTTAATTTTGAAGGAGAGTGAAACAATATGAAAACAAGAAATAGACCAAAAATTCATGTCAAGAAAGATGAATCAATGAAAACAAAAGCAATTAAGAATCGAAAAGAAAATATTCAAAGAAGAATATCAGAGAGGCATAGATAATGGCGAAACTATATTCTGATGAACAGATCGCAGTTGCCAATAATGTCAATCTTGTTAATTTTTTAAAAATGCAGGGTGAATCATTGATGAAATCTGGAAAGGATATGAGATGGTCTAGGCATACCAGTGTAACTGTGAGAGGCAATCAATGGTATGAATGGAAATCACAGGAAGGTGGATATCCTATTGAGTTTCTAAAAAAGTTTTATCAGTATGATTTTAAGCAGGCGATGGAAGTATTGTTATCTGCATCAGGTGAAGTAGGTCTAGCACCTATTGAACAAGATGAAACTAAAGAATTTATACTACCACCAAGAAGTGAAACGATGAATAGAGCATATGGCTATCTCATGAACACAAGATTTATCGATAAGGAAGTCATTGATGAATTTGTCAAAAGAGATTTGATATATGAGGATTCAAAGTATCATAATGTAGTGTTTGTTGGATATGATGAAGAAGGTGTTGCTAAGCATGCACATAAGAAAAGCACATTTACAAACAAGTCAAAAAGTTTTAGAGGAAATGTTGATGGTTCTGATCCAAGATATACATTTCATTATATTGGAAAATCTAATAAGCTTTTTGTGTTTGAAGCACCTATTGATATGCTTTCTTATATTTCCTTAAACAAGCATAACTGGAAAGAGCATAGCTACATTGCATTAAATGGTCTTGGAACAAAAGGACTTGAGCATACGATTGAAGCTTATTCCCATTTAAAATTGTTTCTTTTATGCTTTGACCATGATATTGCAGGGATAGAAGGAACTGAACGAGTGCTTGATATGATGTTTGAAAAAGGATTGTATGAAGTTGGAATTGTTCAACCCAATAACAAGGACTTTAATGAAGATTTAAAACAAAAGCATGGTGTGGAATCAATTAAAGCAATAGAGAATACAAAGTATAATGAAGTGACTTCTGTTATTAACGAATTAAAAAATGTTGTTAATTATCATGAGTTTAATGGAACTGATGTTGATACTATAGCTCGCTTATATGCAAAGATGAGTTACAGCTACAACAAAAAAGGTAATAATGATTTTTTTATTTTAAATGAAAAGTTAGAGGATATGTTAATTCACACCTTGTCTGCTGAACATTATCTTCATAATGGTATTTCATTTTATAATGGTTCGGATGTTTGGGAGAGTCTTAGAGAAGATTATAGAAGTTATAAAGATCGTGACAACATGAATCGTTGTATGGAAAACATTTTTGAATCAGTCAAGGTACTAAAGGAATCTCATGAAAAGAATGAATCTTTGGAAATCATGCAAAAGAATTTTAGAAATTTAGCATCAAACATTTTATATATGCAGTTAAACTGCAGAAGGGAGTTAGAGAGGATTATGGAAATGAATGAAAAAATAGGATTGCCAGAAGATAAAAGACCAAAGGCAAAATTAATTGGTGAGGATGGAAACATCTTCAATCTTATGGGAATAGCTTCAAAAGAATTAAAACAAGCTGGTTACCCTGATGAAGCAAATGAAATGTTCAATAGAATCACGAACGGGGCTGAAAGCTATGATGAAGCATTAATGATTATCTCACAATACGTAGAACCTGTTGGTGAAGATGTTGAGCAAGATGAAGAATATGATATTGGAATGCATATTTACTGATTGGAATTCTGAATTATTTTGAAGTAATTATTAAATTATGAGATAATAATTTATGTTAGAGGTGATATCAAATGGATAATAAGAGAACAATTACAGTTAAAGGTGTAGGAAAGGCAAAGATAAAAGTTGATTATATAATAATCTCAATTGACATAAGAAATCAAAATAAGGAATATGAAAAGACAATGGAGATTGCATCGAATAAGTTAAATTCTATAACTAATAGTATTATTGAAACTGGAATTGAGAAAGAAGAAATCAAGACTTCAAAATATGAAGTAAAACCCATTTATGAATCTATAAGAGATAAAAACGGAGATTATAGAGATGAATTTATTGGCTATCAATGTACGCATATATTAAAGTTGTCTTTTGATTTTAATATGAATACTCTCAACAAGATTTTGTTAGCAATATCGAAAAGTGAAGCAACACCTAAAATAAACATTTCTTTTACAGTAAAAGATCAAAGTAAAATTAGTGATGAAATACTAGAATTAGCTTGTATGGATGCAAAAAGAAAAGCGGATATACTTTGTAAGGCATCTGGATACTCACTAGGTTCACTTTTAAAGATAGAATACAACTGGGGTGAAGTATATTTAGAATCAGCAACACGATATGATGATTTATCACCTTTTTCATTACGTCAAAAGAGATGGTTTTATGATGAAGAAGATAATATTGAACCAGAAGATATTGATGTAAGTGATAATGCAGTTTTTATTTGGGAAATTAATTAGATATTAATTGTTTTAATTAAGCTTGGTATTACAGAAATATCATGCTTTTTTATATGTTAGATTTAAAATTATAATGCTATTGAGGATAAGAATGTTTTAATCAATAGCATTATTTTAATTTGGGGTTGAACTTGACTTTGGTTTTAAAAAAAATTACATAATTTATTGTTTGATTAAATTTCGTTTGAATTGATAACATATTTTTTTATAACATTCTTAGTGATTAAAAATAAAATTTTAAAAAAGGAAGGTGGTTTAATTTGAATGATAAAATGATTTTCATAATAATGGGATGTATCTTTTTTGTTTTTGTTGGATGCATTGTTTATTTTGGTAATAACTACAATCTCAATAATATCAAAGCAAAGACAGTCGGAGATGGACAGCATGGTACAGCTCGATTTGCAACTGGAAGTGAAATCAGTCATACATTCAAGAGCATATATTTTAATCCGATAAAGTGGAGAAAAGGTGAACATTTACCTAATATACAAGGGTTGGTTGTTGGAAGTCATGTTGTTGGAAACAGGACACACTGCTATGTTGATAGCGATGATGTTCATCTATTGATGATTGGTGCAGCTGGCGTTGGAAAGACAGCACACTTCTTATATCCGAATCTGGAATATGCATGTGCTAGTGGTGTTTCCTTTATAACAACGGATACAAAGGGTGACCTCTATAGAAATTATGGTGCTATAGCAAAAGAGTATTATGGTTATAACATCTCGGTTATTGATCTAAGAAATCCAATGTATTCAGATGGGAATAATATGCTTCATATGGTTAACAAGTATATGGATTTGTATAAGCAGGGTAGACAAAACCTTAGTTTAAAGGCAAAAACGGAAAAGTATGCAAAGATTATAGCAAAGACGATTATCTTCAGTGATGGAGAATCAGGAGCAAGCTATGGACAAAACAGTTTCTTTTATGATTCGGCTGAAGGACTTTTGACAAGTGTCATTTTAATGATTGCAGAGTTCTGCGAGGATAGACAAAGACATATTGTCAGTGTATTCAAGCTAGTACAGGATTTATTGAAACCATCAAAGGTTAAAGGTAAAACTCAATTCCAAGTTCTACTAGATTTATTGCCAGATAATCATAAGGCGAAATGGTTTGCTGGTTCTGCACTAAATACAGGAGAGCAGGCAATGATGTCAGTGTTATCAACGGTACTATCAAAACTAAATGCGTTTATTGACAGTGAAATTGAGCAGATACTCTGCTTTGAAACAAAAGTCGATATCGAAAGATTCTGCGAAGAAAAATCAGCAATCTTCTTGGTTATGCCAGAAGAAGATAATACAAAGCACTTCTTGATTTCATTATTTATACAGCAGTATTATCGTGAGATGCTGGCATATGCAGATGAACATGGTGGTCGATTAAAAAATAAGGTGATTATGTATCTTGATGAGATTGGAACAATTCCAAAGATTGAATCAGCTGAGATGATGTTCAGTGCATCACGTTCTCGTAATATTTCTATAGTTGCGATTATTCAATCTCTAGCACAGCTTGAAAAGAACTATGGAAAAGAAGGTGCAAGTATCATTACAGATAATTGTCAGGATACTTTGTTTGGTGGTTTTGCACCTAACTCTGAAACAGCAAAAGTCATGAGTGAAAACTTAGGATATAAGACTGTTTTAAGTGGTTCTGTAAGCAAGGGTAAGAATGATCCATCACAGTCATTACAGATGATACAGAGACCATTGATGACTACCGATGAATTAAAGAGTATGCCTAAAGGACAGTTCATTTTAATGAAAACAGGGAAAAATCCAATGAAAACAATATTGAAACTGTTTGTTCATTGGAAGATTAGACTAGATAAGAACTATGAAGTTGAGATGAGAAATCAAAGAGAAGTTGACTATGCTGATATGCATGAGATTGAATCTATTCTAAAAGAGAAGTTTGGTGTTAGTGAAATCGTCAATAGCAAGGTTGATGTGAAGAAAATTGTAAGAGAGTCAGGTGTTAAATTTGAATAAGGATTACATGTATTTTTATAAAAAGGTTTCAAGTGCAAATATATCTCCAACAGCAAGAACGGTTTATAGAGCATTACTGCAGTATGCCAACAAAAAAACATGGTCTTGTTTTCCGTCTGTTAATACCATAGCAAAGGATACAGGATTAAGTACAAGAACAGTAAGAAGATCTCTTAAAGTTTTAGAACATGAAGAATTGATATTAAGAATTAACAGGAAAAGAGATAATAATGGAAATACAAGTAATATGTATTTTTTTAATTGATTTTTTGATGGGATGAGTAGGTATCATTGTTGTCACTAGGATAGTGACACATTGTCATCACTGTAACAGACTTTTTTTAACAAAACATGTTACAGGAGAGAAATTACATTGTTAAAGATATATAAGTGTATTAAAATAGAAACAAGGAGTTGATATTATATGTTATTAAATAGTAAAAGTATTATAGATTGCAATGAATACGAAGAGGAAATTCATAACAATGAAATAGAATTGATTGCTGAAAGGGTTTGTGAATTACCTAATTATGATTGTGCAGTTGTGATTAAATATAAGGATATTGCACACAAAAATAAACAAGATACAATTATGTCTTGTAGTCTTCATGATTTTTTGGAAATGAGTGAATATGTTGATATTAAGAATGGTATTGATTTGAAAATTGGAGATAATAATTTGTTAACAATACGAGCATATGGTCAAGGATATGTTATGAATGATGAATATTATAATGTGATAACTGAGATATTTATCATGCCTTATGAAGGGGAAGGAGATTTTTTAGATATATCAAATTATTTGATTGATTTGAATAATAAGTTGTATCCAACTATGGTTAATTAATAAGTAATATTTATAAATATAAGACAGTTAAATGATTAAATAAAGTAATCATTATTTTTTGTTGTGAAAGGAGATTTATATATGTCAAAAGCATCAGATAAATTAGAGAGGGAATTAGTGTTAATGGTAGAAAAACATATAGGGGAATCGTTACCAGAATATTTACCTACATGGCTAATAGATGAGGGGGTAAAACCAGGATCTAAAATAGTAGGAGTAGATGGAATTGGTAGCAAAGATAGAAGAAATAAAACAGATGTTATTATTTATTTAGAAAATTCAGAGCCGATTAAGATATCTGCTAAACTTCAAAATGCGGATTATTTTGGGAATTGGTATGGTCATAAGAGATTCTTAGAGGAATTTAATTTTAATGCATTTGACAGAATGACAGTTGCTACAACAAAATTTGCAAATGATTGGGCTAGAGATGCCGTTGCTCCTTTTGTAGGAGTAAGTATATGTTTTGGAAGAAGAGCAGGAAAAACAGGTCAAAATTTTACTGATATTTTTACACCAGATGATATTTTGACAATAGCTCGTGGATATGGTAATGGAGATAATGTAGCTAATTGTCTTTTTATTTCTGATTATGTAGCAAATAACATTAATGGATTGATTAATAGTATTGAAGAACTTTCAATAGAAAATGTAGTAAGAGCAACTACACAGTTTAAGGTGATTTATAGACCAATTAATCCAATGACAGAAGGTAGCAATAGAGGAAAAAATGTATACACTAGATTTCAACCGTATTATAAATTACCTCAAAAAACTATTATCACTTCACCGTCAAAACTATTTAGTTTGGGTGAATTTGTTACTGTAGAACCGGATAGTTTAAATCATAACCACGTACTTGATGATTTAGAATTTAATTACAATATTGTAATTCCTAGAAAACAAAAGTAGTTGCTATTTATTTGTTCAAAAGGTATACTATGTAAACGATAAAAGGAAGTGATAATATGAGATTGATTAGTTTGTTTTCAGGTGCAGGTGGTTTGGATTTAGGATTTGAAAAAGCTGGATTTGAAATAGCAATGGCGAATGAATATGATAAGACTATATGGGCAACGTATGAAAAGAATCATAAAGCTCCGCTTTTAAAAAAAGATATACGTGAAATAGAATCAACTGATTTTCCTGATAATATAGATGGTATTATAGGAGGTCCACCATGTCAATCGTGGTCTGAAGCAGGAAGTCTAAGAGGAATTGATGATGCACGTGGGCAATTGTTTTATGACTATATTAGAATATTAAAAGAAAAACAACCAAAATTTTTCTTAGCAGAAAATGTAAGTGGAATGCTTGCAAATAGGCATAGTGAAGCTGTTAAAAATATTATCGCATTATTTGAAGAATGTGGATATGATGTAACATTGAATCTGGTTAATGCTTCTGATTACGGTGTTGCACAAGATAGAAAAAGAGTTTTTTATATAGGTTTTAGAAAAGATTTAAATATTGAGTTTGATTTTCCAAAACCAACTACACCGGATATCAAAGATAAATTAACGTTTAAGGATATAATTTGGGATTTAAAAGATACAGCTATACCAGCTTTAGAAAAAAACAAGCCCAATAATATAATAGATTTAGCAATGAGTAATCATGAATATTTTGTTGGAAGTTATTCTACTATTTTCATGAGTAGAAACAGAGTAAGGAACTGGGATCAACAAGCTTTTACTGTGCAAGCTTCTGGAAGACAATGTCAATTACATCCACAAGCCCCTACCATGAAAAAAATTGGAAAAAATGATTGCAGATTTGTTGAGGGGAAAGAAGATTTATATAGAAGATTGACAGTAAGAGAATGTGCAAGAGTACAAGGTTTTCCAGATGATTTTGAATTTATATATAATAATGTTGATACTGGTTATAAAATGATAGGAAATGCTGTTCCTGTAGAACTAGCTAGAATAATAGCATATGCTATAAAAAGACAATTAAATATTATTTAAAAAGATATTAAACTAAATATTCAACAATTAAATAAAGTTTAAAATAGCTTATTCAAATGTAATCATAAAGAAAAATATAGATAAGTAGCAAAAAGGTTAAAAAATTATCGATTAACGAAAAAATTTAACCCTTTTTGTTTAATTATTTAAGTAGATAATGTATAAATATTGAAAAATTTTAATTCTATATTTTCGGTATAGAATGATCTAGATTATTCTCATTTAGATCATCTGTGTTACTTATATTTAACTGATTCATAACATTCATGAGGTTATTATATACTGATTTTCCTCCAATAGTTAAAGGATTGTTAAAAATAATTGAAGCACTAAGTTTGTTATTTTTTATTGACCAGTTAACATAAACAGATAGAGGTCGATTTCCATCATATTTATTTTTAAATGATCTATAATTTAATGCTTTACAAGCAAAATAAATATTAGGGTAAATTTTTAAATAATCTTCAATTGACAGCATATTATCAATAACATCTTGTGCTTTGACAGCTTTATTATGTTTTGATTCCTCAAAAATGAAATCTGCAATACCTGAATTTAATATCATGTTCCCCAATACATATGAATTCTTTTTCTTTATATTAAGATTTTTCCCAGCATAAACGTCTACTTTTTGTTCATAAGTTAAATTCATAAATCCACTTAATTTTCCGCTTTTTACTCTTAATAATTCAAATTTCCAACCTAAAGTAAATGCACCTTTATCAGTTCTATTATATTTAACAGTATATATAAGAGGTCTGATTTTAAATTGATCTTTTATACTATTTGTTGAGCTTTCGATAATTGATTTCCATTTTTTACCAAGAATTTGTTCTGCTCGTTCTGGTGTCATTTTATTTTCTATAAAATCAGCATTTTCTTGTTTATATGATATTTTTATATCAAAAAAGTTATTTATACTATCTTTTTCCAATGTTCTAATAAAAATATCAGTTTTAGGTTCACCATCTTCTGTGGTTGGTTTGCCAGCAAACAAAACTATATATGTTTTGTTTCTAAAATAGATTTCTTCTCCTTTTTTAAATAAACTACAAATTCTTCTTTCGTTTTCTCCAAATAATTTAGCCATATTATTGTACTCCTCATTATACAATATTATATCAAAGAAGAAATATAATTACTAGGATATAGTTGATGATTAGCTTTTACATCGTTTATATCTAAGTTATGAAAAAAGAAGTATATGAGTAAAGTAAAAATTATAAGAACACTTTTGCATTTATTTAATTCTATTTAAGGATAAGCAACTAACGAGTTACTTCTTTTTACTTTGCAATTATGTTATTTAAGTTCAAAAAAGAAAAGCTTGATAGTTTATTTTATTGGATAGAAAAGTAAAAAAATGAAAATAATAGATTAGCTATAAAATATAAAAATTTATTAAACATTACTAAAACAGTGAAGAAGCAACTCGATAACAACTTATCATAATGATAATTTTGAATGAGGGTATTGTAACGGGTAGATTTTACTTGTTATCATATAATTGTCTATAAAATAACCGATATTTCGGCTAATATATTCGACATCTAGTTGAATAAGATTGAATGAAAGCTAATTATATGAGATAATTAAAAAAATTTAGGAGGTGTGATGCATGAAAGTATCATATAATAAATTATGGAAATTATTGATAGATAAGAACATGAATAAGAGTGATTTAAAGCATGAAATAAGTATTGGTTCTACTACGCTAAGTAAGTTGTCAAAAAACGAACTTGTTTCAATGACAGTTATGATAAAAATATGTGAATTTTTCCATTGCAATATAGGTGATGTGATGGATGTGATTTTATGATTAAGCAGACATTAAAAGGAGTATCACTTTTTTCAAGTGCAGGTATAGGTGAAACATATTTTAGTGAATCTGGTATAGATATTGTGGTAGCCAATGAATTAATCCAAAAGAGAGCTGATTTATATAAGGCATTATCCCCAACCACAAACGTAATTTGTGGTGATATTACTGATGAGAAAATTTACAATGATATTATTAAATGTTGTCCTAATAAGTTGGATTTTTTATTAGCATCTCCCCCTTGTCAAGGAATGAGTGTTGCAGGAAAAAATAGAAATCAAAATACAATGGAAGCGGATAGAAGGAATTATTTAATATTATATGTTGTTTCTTTTATTAAAGAGAAACTTCCTACATATGCTTTGATTGAAAATGTACCATCTTTATTAAAGGTTAAATTATTCTATAATAATCAATATATGACAATATTAGAAATTTTACAGATGGAATTTGGAGAATTATATGAGATTGATGGGAAAATTCTGGATTCTTCTGATTACGGTGTGCCACAAACACGATTGCGAGCTATTATTAAAATGAACAAAAAAGGGAAAAAATGGAAATGGCCTAAAAAACATGAAAAAAAAGTTACAGTTCGAGAGGCTATAGGCTATTTACCTTCTTTAGAATCAGGTGAGTCTTCAAATATTAAATGGCATTTTGCTAGAAAGCACACAAAGAATAATGTATTATGGATGAAACATACACCTACTGGAAAATCTGCATTTTCAAATAAAGATTTTTTTCCAAAAAAACCTGATGGAACTAGGATAAAAGGGTATGAGTCTTCGTATCGTCGTATTAATTGGGATTCTCCTGCTCCTACAATTACAATAAGAAACGATTGTATAGCATCTCAAAGAAATGTTCATCCTGGAAGATTATTACCAGACGGGACTTATTCGGATGCTAGGGTACTTACCCCTTTAGAATTAATGATTTTAAATTCATTACCAGTGAATTGGGGAATACCTGATGATACACCTGAATTATTAATTAGACAGTGTATAGGAGAGTCAATCCCACCATTATTGTTGAAAGAAATAATTGGAGGAATACAAATATGAGCAATAAAATAAAAGCAATTTCATTATTCTCAAGTGCAGGTATAGGTGAGTTGTTATTACATGATACACAAGTAGAATTAGTTGGAGCAAATGAATTATTAGCCAAACGAGCTGATTGTTACCGTTATTTTTATCCTAATGTAGATATGTTTTGTGGAGATATTAGAAACTTAGAAACAAAACAGTATATGGTTAATATTTGCAAAGAAAGAAATGTAGAAATGCTAATTGCAACGCCACCATGTCAAGGACTAAGTACACTTGGAAAAAATAAAATACAGGATCATTATGAGAAAGATGAAAGAAATTATTTGATTCTTGAAATTTTCTCAATAATCGATGCTTGTGATTTCAATTACATTTTAATTGAAAATGTACCTAAGTTTGTTGAAATGTTCTTTCCTTATGAAAGGCAGTATTTAAAGTTAAATGAAATACTTAATTTGCGATATTCTGACGAATATAATATTGATATAAAAATATTAAATGCTAAAGATTATGGGATTTGTCAATCAAGACCAAGAGCAATGATAAAAATGTATAAAAAGGGTTTAAAATGGAGTTGGCCAATACAGGAAGATGAAATCACTTTGGAAAAAGCTATTGGAAATTTACCTTCGTTAAAGGCAGGAGAAAAATCCAAAATAAAATGGCACTATGCCAAAAAAATTGATGAACGAATTATATTAGCACTACAACATACTCCAACAGGAGAAAGTGCCATCAACAATGAAGTTTATTATCCAAAAAAGAAAGATGGTACAAGAATAAAAGGATTCCATAATACTTATAAACGAATAAGATGGGATCAACCTTGCCCTGCAAGAACAACTTACAGTGGAAGTGTTAGCTCACATAATAATGTACATCCAGGAAGAAAAATGGCAGATGGAACATATTCGGATCCCAGAGTTTTAAGTCTTTTAGAAACTTTTATTGTTTCTTCAATACCAAGTGATATTAGCTTTCCAAAAGATGCCACTGAAACTTTTATTAGGACAATAATTGGTGAATCGGTTCCACCAAAATTAATGAAGAAAGTTATTTCGTGTATAGGAAGGTGATCATATGGGCGTAAGAGTTGAAAGAGAAAAGTGGATTTTATATAAGCACACAAATAATTATGAAATTATCAAAGCTGTGGCATTAGATGTAAAAAATAGTTGTAAAACAGATATATCAGATGTTGAGAAATACAGAATGCAAGAAAGGTTAGCGGCTTTACACTTATACAAAACAAGAAACCCAAAAGATAAACCATTGGATGCAATAAATCATAGGATTAATACTTTAAAATATTGGATGTTTGGCTATGAAGATAAAGTGGATGGAAAGAAAAAATTTATTTTTAGCCCACTTGGTAATTTGTTTTTAAAGTATATTAACGATAATGAAAAAACAAAAAAAATTTTCACTGCAATGATGTATGGAATACAATTTCAACATCCTAATAGTGGAACATCAGAAGAATTTCAACTATATCCATTTAGATTAATATTTAAATTGTTACAGGATGAAAGATTGCAGAGTAAGCTATATAATTTTGAAGTAGAATATTTATTATTTTTTGAAAAAGAAATGTCAAAAGAACTTTATGAACGTTTGGTTTGCAGAATTTTAGAATTACGTTTGAAGACTAATGAGGAAATTGCTAAGCTATTAAAGGAAGATGAACATACATATGTAAATACTGTATATGAATGGGAATATTATACTACAACACTTTTGGAGCAAATTGGAATTGTTAGGAAATTTAGTGGTACAGAAATTACTAGATTAGCACATCCAATGAACAAAACTAATGATGATTCGAATGAGAATGAAGAAGATAAAAAACCTACTTATAGAAGAGCAACTAGAGGATATATTGAATTAAGTAGTGAAATTAAAAATTTTATAGAAACAATGAGTAATCAATACTCATTGTTTGATAAACCGATTGACTTAAGAGATGCAGAAAGATTATATATTGATTGTGTTAAAGAGGTGTATAGTTTTTATCCAAATGTTTTATTAGAAGAAATTGGGGAATCCGAAGAACTTAATGAATTATTAGAATTACCTAAATTGATTGAAAAATATTCAAACAATCCAAATAATGAGACTGCTTATCTGTTTGAGAAGGTACTTTCTGACGGATTTAATATGTTTTATAATGTTGATGCAAAATTAAGGGGTGGATCAGGACATACCGACATTGAATGTTTATATAGTATAGATAGTATAGAAGTTTCAAAAACAAAGAAATTTGCTGTTGAGTCTAAGTCTACGGCAAATAAGTTAATGGGAATTAATGCCGGGCGATTAAAAGTCCATAGAGATGAAATTGGTGGAGAATACACTATCGTAATTACATCCAGATATGTTCCTGCAACAAAAAAAGACATAACAGGAACCCCTATAGTTATTATTTTGGCTTCTACATTTGCGGAATATCTATATAATCATATTTTTAATGATATAAGAGAAATTGATTTTTCTGATTTTGATGATATTATTTGTGACAATTTAGGAAAAGATATTAGTGGATTAATTTCTAATATGACATTAGAAAAATTTGCAACGATAAATTAGATGATTAATATTTTGATAAAGTGAATAATAAGGAATGTTAAAAGTTAAATTATCTAGTGACTGTACAACAAAATAAATTGGAAAAATATATGTTTATAAGGAAGTATTTTTTTCAATGAATAAAGGATAACTAGCAGTTATCCTTTACAGTGTTGTCTCGATAAATAATCACGTGTTTTGTTATAATGATTAATCACGTTTATTAAATTTTCTTTATTGATAATTTTGTTTATTTGATTTGGGTTAAATACATTGATACCATTGTTTGCATAATGTTCAACAATCGATTTTTTTGTTGGTGAGCATTCGATGAAATCGCCTTTAATATTTTGTTTGTAAATAGGGGGAATATTAAAAGAATCATAGTTGTTTTTAATATATCCTAGTATACCAATATTTACAAAATCTTGAAAAGAACCTAATCTAACTTTAGTTGAACAATATTTTTTTGGAATTAAAATTAGTCCGTCTCCGTTAATGAGAGGTAAATCGAACTCTTGATAACACCATTTCTCTAATTGATCATCCCAAAAATAAAACTTACGTTTTGTAAATGGAATGTTGATATGATGTTTAAGTAATTGTTTTTTTGTAAATTCAATTAGTTCTTTTAGACAGATTGCGGTTGTCATGTCAGAGATTCTATCATTACTTATACCTTTAACAAAAATAGATAATTCATCAAATGTTGTGAAACTATGTGGATATAAAGTAAGATATTTTTCTATTTCAGTTTCAAGTTCATCGGATAAAACAGAACCAGTTCCATTTCCTTGAATTGAACCAAAACTAGACATTCCTAATCTATTTTCTTTGATTTCATGGAAGTGTTCAAAAAGATGTGAAATTTCTTTTTGATTATAATAATCAGAAGTTACTTTTGTGAAAAATGATTCAATTAAAATTTTAAATTTATCACTTTCGGGACTGTAATCAGTTAATATTAAATACGGATCAAAAAACATTTTTGTATCCGAATCAACATCAACATCTAAAAAATCAATATTTGTGTGAATATTAAAAAATTTTGTTAATTTCATTGTTTATTCCTCCTTTGTTCTAAATAGATATTCACAATTGGGAATAAACGTGTTAATATGTTCAGTGTATTGAATGGGTTTATCCCCAAGCTTATCATTTGCGCCAACATTTGATAAGCATTTTTTATTAATTGTATTTCACTCATATTCTTTATATCACCACCTTTCAAAAAGAAAATTAATACCAGTTATCTCTTTCTTTTTGCATTTCGTAATCTTCATCAAACCAATCTGTACGGTTATATACTGGCTTGATATTATCAAGAAAAGCTTTATATTTTAAGAGAATGATGTCATTAACATCTTTTTCTTCTTGAGTGAAATATACATTGTTTCTTTTTTTTAAAGTTTCTATTCTTTTTTGAGCTGCCTCTTTTGAAACGCCAAATAATTTTATTAATGTTTCTTCAGTAATAGAAACATGTCTTTTGATTAATTCCCAAATGATTTGTTCAGGCATTAATAATTGAGCTGTAAAAAAATTTGTTTCAATCTCATATTCAGGGTATTTACATTTGTTATTTTTATCATGTTCTAGCACATGATGACCTAATTCATGACCTATACTGAAACGAATTCTTGTATTTATATGTTCTTGGTTGTAAAAAATAATGCTACTTTTTTCTTGACCAGCTATTGCATCTATAAGAATAGCAGAACGTGTTCCAAAATCTGTAACATCAAGATTAAATGATGATGCTCTTTTAAAACTACAACATCTAATACTATCATTACTGATTTCTTTTACAAGATCTGTTATTGAAAATGGAAAAGATGCTATAGTATTAGAACTTATCAATATCTCATTTGCCTTTTTAACACTTTTTTTAAAATCAATATCCGTTTTACAACCCATTATGATCCTCCTCTTCCTCAAAAATATCATTAAAAACTGCTTTTAGAACATTCTCCGCTTGTGAAAGCTTTTTTTCATCCAATTTTTCTAAATTTCTTTGAATGTATTCTAATTTAGTGTTTGATGGTGTTCCTCTTTTTATATTTCCTAAAAGATAATCAATAGAAACATCAAATATTGCTGATAATTTAATTAAAATGTCATCACGAGGGACAACATTACTGTTTTCCCACATACTGATTGTACTTTTTTTAACACCAACTTTATTTGCTAATTCATCCATTGTAAGTTTAGCATCCAGCCTTAATTTCCTTATTATCTTACTAAAATCCTTATTTGCCATCTTTAATCCCTCCGTATTGTATAGTACAATTATATTGTACTTCAAAGTAAAAGTCAATAGAGTAAAGTTATTTATATCATTTGATGCATTAAAAGGTTTCAAGGAAACTATTAGAAAAAAAGAAAGAGTAGTAGTTCCAAAGGCTGAACTTTTGCCTGATAGTTTTTATGAACTTGATTGGAAAATTAAACGGGTAAAAGTTGTTTACTATGATAAATGTGAGTATGTATTAATGGAAGGCATGGTTACAGAACTGGATTTTGAGAATAAAAAAATTATCAGAATAGTAAATAAGAATATTAGCTTAAAAGATATAGTTAGAATTGATGGTGATTATGAGATTAGTAAAGAAGAAATTGAAGCGTGGAAAAATGAATATGGTATCGATGATTCGGTTACTAGACTGATTATCAAATAGGAATTAAAAAGTTAAAAAAGTAAAATTTATATAGTGATTTAATCGTTTTTTGATTATTATATAGTTGAGAAAAATAGAGGTGATCAAAAATGTTTTTACAATTAACTGTAAGTGAAAGACATATTAATAATATTGAACTGGGTATAAAAAGAGCGGTTCAATTAATGAATGAAGTCGAAGAATATAAAAGTCAGAATTTCTTTAAAAGATTCTTTTCGACTAAAGTATATGTAGAGATTAATCTGAAATACGCTGATGAGTTTTTAAGTATGAGTCAAAGAGAAGTAGCATTAATATTAGGTTATCAAGATGTCTATTACTTACCAAAAAAGCAATTAGATACCTTATGTGATCAGTTTGATAGGATTATGCACCTAAAATTGATTCTGACAAATTTTGACGAACATATCAGAAGAAAAAAGAATATGAAATGAAAGTTGCTATGATGCAACTTTTTTTGTTATAGAAGATAGAAATGCAAAAAAAGGAAAAAAAGTGAGAAATTTAAAAATAAAAAAAGTAATTTGTAAAAAAAATAGATATATATATAGTGAGGAGGTTAAATTTAAAAATGATAAAACCATATATGTGTATTAGAAAATATAAAAGAAACATTAGAAATGTATATAAAGAAATACCATTAATTAGCTTGAATGTTAAAAACATATGTTTTTACAAGAATTGAATATAAATATTAAAAAAATTTCCTATGAAAAATATAAAAAGCAAAAATTTGGATTAGGATAATTATGTCAAAAACCTGTCCAGATCTGCTTGGGGAGGTTTTTTTCATGGGGAAAATTAGATCTCCTCCGTTTCATGAAATGAGATTAATCAAAATTTCAATGAGACGGGAGGCAAAATCAATGAAAAATGATTATAAAAGAAATTGTTTTATTGTAAAAAAAGATTCTAAAGGAGTTAAACATTTTTATTTAAATGTATCAAATCATCTTGTTGAAGTTAGTAAAGATGTTTATTTGGTATGTTTTGGAAGCTATATGAAAATGAGAAGAGATATTAATAAAGACATCTCTGCTAATTTAATAAGTTATGATTACATTAATAATGATGGTCATACATTATTGGATGTTATTGGAAGAAATGTTGATTATGAAAAAAGAGTTCTTATTTCACAAGTATTAGATGAAATTAAAAATTTAAATCATGATGAACAAATGTTAATCCAAGAGTTGTACATAAATGGGAAAACGTTAAGACAAGTGTCAAAAGAAACAGGTTTACCAGTAATGACATTACAAAACAGAAAGAATAAAATATTAGATAAGTTAAAGAATAAATTTGCAATCGATTAAACATTACTTAAAGAAGAAATTTAGGTAGAGTATTTCGAGAAAACTTATAATGAATAGTTATAAGCGTAATAACTTATAATCAACAGTTGTAAGCGAAATGACTTATAAATTTTTTTCGATTATATATTAAAGAAAATAGGTGTAGAATAATTGATAGGTAAATAATATTAGTTAATTTGTCTAATAGAAGAAACTGATTTATCTAATGTATTCCATGCTTTAAACAACTAACAAAAATTAAATATTAGAAAGAGAGGCCTCCCCTCCGACTAGCGGTGGGACATACCTCTCTTTATTTTTATACTACACAAACTATTAAAATAATTCAACATATTTCTAAATATGAGGTGATATATCTTGATTGTGAAATTGTTTTTATCATAATATTACTTTTTTACGAATTCACAATAATCATTTATATAAAGGAAGTTTTCGATAGTTTCTTTATCAAATTGGATTGAATACCATTTATTTTAGTTGTTCTAAAATAATCTCCCTTTTATTTTCATCTTGTTTTGTTAATTTCATATCTAGTTGTATTTCTCTTACACAGTGGTTTTTGCTATTTGCACATTGTGGAGGAGTAGCAAAAAAGATACCAGTAAATGAGAATATTAAATATTCAAAGACTAGATCCAATTGTGAAAAGTGTCATAAACGTATTGTAGATACAAATGAGTATGGCAAGATAACAGTAATTAAGGATTAGTTAATAGTATTATAAGTGGATAATTGTTAAATTCGTTACTTCAAATAAGGAGGCTAACATTTTATTGTATTTGCCTCCTTTTTTCTTTTGTGTAAAATCAATAAATGATAAAATATAGTTAAGAAAGGGGCAAAATAATGAAAATAGATGAATATATAAAAAAAAGAATTAGTGATGATCAAGTAAATATTATGGATTTAAAAGATAAGGATCGAAATCTTCAATTGTGTTTAAACTATATTTTTGATTATTTCAATACATATGTAACTGCTGATGTACTACAAAAGAAGATAATTACTGATAATGTTAAATTAGAAAAATATAGTAATTCAATAAGAGAGTATTCTAATGACACGAAGTTGTGGTTAACAGATATGTTTGTTAAGTATAACAAGAGAATGAATACTGTTATTTGGAATATTTTAAAAAGTAATGACCTGTTCCTTTTAATGAATACAGAATCTGAATTCAGAAAAGTATCTTATCAATGTTACTCAAAATTGATAAAAAAACATCCCTTTCTAGAAGACTACATTGAAGAATTATATAAATGTATTTTGGACATTCATCGTATTAAAAGTTTAGATTATAGTTTCGAGTGTGAGAATCAGTATAGATTTGTTAGTTTTAATGAAAAGATAGACAAATATGTTAGAGATATATTGAAAAATGAACATGTAAATCTTTTAGCTTGGGCAGAATTGTATGCAGAGTATTTTTCAGATTCAAAACATCTATGGCCAACTTACACAATAGTAAAACAAAATTATGGAGAAGAATATGATATTTCAAAAGCAAAAAATAATTATTTCAATATCGATACACTTTACTCAAAGATATCAACTTATAAATATTTAAGGGGTAAAAAGAAAATCCTTGAAATATTGGTTATGTATTATTGGGCTCATTATATTATGGGTATTGAAGATGATGATTTCTATAAAGAATATATGAGAAAGAATGTTGAAGAAAAATGAATATAGAAGAGTATATACTGCTTAGAAAGACTAAGGAGAAATTTAATGAGCATGATTTAAATAACAAGACAAAAAACATTCAAACACTTATAGGATATATCTTTGATTATTATAATATCCCCGAAGAAGAATTAGATCATAAGTTGTCAAATCAAATACTTAAATATCAAAGAGATATATCAAATTATAGTGAAGGTATAAGAAATTGGCTTATCGACATATATATAAAATATAAGATTAAAATAGATGTTGAGTTGGCTAAAATACTAGATAAAGAAATTTATTTTTTATTATCTAATTCAGATGCTTCATTTCAAAAAACATCATATAACATTTATGCAAAATTAATGAAAAAAAGAAAATATGATTTTTTGCAAGAATATCCATTGGAAATTATAGAGTTTATAAAAGAATATCATAAACAAAAGAGTCACTATTATAGATCAAGTATTACAAAATATAAATTAAATCTAAGCGACAAAGAAAAAGAAAAGATTAAGGACATAGATAAACTATTCAATATTAATTTAATTGAATGGATTAGAAATTATGTAGATATACTTAGCAAAAATCAATCTTTATGGTCATTAAGTCATAAAATATATATAAAGCAAGAAAACGAGGTTGCTAAATGTGAATACAATTATAGAAATAATAGAAATTTATTTGAACTTAATACAGTATTAAAGAAATGTCCTAAAGATATTAGTATACAAAGAAAGTTAATAGAAAAAATAATGTTGTTTTTTTGGACTAAAGAAGTTGTAGATGATAAAGCTTTCTATAAAGAATATTGCAAAAGAAAATAATTAAATTAATTGAATAAAATCAAAAAAATGGGAGTGCTATCAAATATAGTACTTTTTTTATTTTTTTGGTACAAAATTGCAAAACGTTTTAATTAAAGGGGTGAGGGGAGTTTTTAACAGTTCCCTCTCAATAGATCATTGAAAACTGAATAAGGAAATGCAGAGACTTTAAATAATGAACTGAGCACTTTGTTGGATACGCCACGATTTCAAGTTGAAGTAAATAAATAGTTGCTTTAATGAGAAGGAGCGAGAAATATCTGAACATAAATTATTCGTGAAGAATAACTGCCATGAAGTTTGTTATGGATAATGCTACTTCACTCCGACGTGGGTGCCTCTTTGGTTAGAGGACGTGAAATTCGTATGAGTCGCAAGACTATTTGCATTTCTAGGTGGCTACATTATAGCTTTAAATTTAAATAAATTCATGGAACGGACGTAGAGTTTCTTATTAGTAGATAGTGACACCTAGTATTGAAATAATGCTAGGTGTCATCGGTGTACTAATAAGTAATAAATAGTACAGGGGAGGAATATATTAATGAGAAAAATGATTATTTTAACACCAGAGACAGAGAGACTTGACGAAGAAGCACTAAATAAGTTCATGAAGTTTGCAAAGAAGTATAACCTAAAACCGATTGGAGAAACACATTATCCACCACTATTACCTATTGAAATGCCAGAGGCTTTCATGGAGATATTAAAGGATAGGGTTGATAATTGTGTCTATGTTATGGATGATTCATGTCTAGTTTTTGCTAACGCATATAATGATGGAAAGCTAGTTGAATTATTAGAAAAAGAAAATATTACAGTTGTACATAGAGAACTTGAATGTGATTTAAAGAGGATGTTTGATGTGATGGATAATAATACAATAGAGCATTTAAAAAATGCAGTTACTTATGCAATAAATGAATTAAAAAATGATGAAGAATTACAATTTAAAAAAATAGCTGTACTTTATCAAAATGAAAATGATGGTGAATTAGATAGTTTTGTTGAAGGTTTATCTGTTGGCGAGAATATCATGATCTGTAGTATGTGTATACCAGAATATGATCAATCAATGAAAAAATTCATTAAGGAAGTTCTAACAAACAACGGTATATCTGAAGCAGTTATTTATGACAAGGATATGGCAACTCCAGAGTTCCTTGAATGTCTTGAGGAATTGGATATAGACTACAAATATAGAGAACCTGATATTGAAATTAAAATCAATGGAATGTGTTTGAATTAAGGGGGTGCTGTTATGGATGAAACAGATTACTATTATGCATTTATTTGTTTGAAGTCATTGGTTGCTAGAAAGAAGATAACTCCTAAAGTTGCTGAAAAGATTTTAAAGAAATACGAATATGAAATTAATCCTATTTTTAAGCATAGTTTTCTATAGAAAATTAATAAAAATAGTAATGGATAGAAAAAGAAAACTGTGATAGTGTTGGTGGTGAAAAAGGAGCGATAGTTATGTCAGCAGATAAGAAAGTAACAATTATACAGCCTGAGAAGAAACGAAATCAACGATTAAGAGTTGCTGGTTATGCACGTGTCAGCAGTGACAGTGAAGATCAATTACATTCGTTTCAGTCTCAAATTGATTATTTCTATCAAAAAATAGAAAATGATAAAAAATCAATATTAGTGGATGTGTATGTTGATGAAGGTGTGACTGGAACTCGCATGGATAAAAGAGATGGGTTCAATCGAATGCTTGATGATTGTAATAAAGGAAAGATTGATAGAATAATAACTAAATCGATTAGCAGGTTTGCTAGAAATATTTTAGAGACACTTCGTGTTTTGAGGGAACTTAAAGCACTAGGTGTCTCTGTTTATTTTGAAAGAGAAAATATTGATACAGCAAATGGCGGTTCAGAAGTAATGCTAAGTATTTACTCTCTGATGGCAGAAAGTGAATCAAGGAATAATGCTCTCAATCAGCGTTGGGGATTTAGAACTCGTGCTGAGAAAGGAATATATAATCAGCCCCATTTACCTTATGGATATAAGCGTAATGAAAACAATGAGATTGTTGTTAATGAAGATGAAGCTGAAATAGTTCGAATGATTTATGATATGTATCTAAATCAGGGGATATCAACAGTCAAGATTAAAGAATATTTAAATGCCAATAATATTGGGAACAGGAAGTGGTCAAGGAACGGAATAACATTAATGTTACTCAATGAACGTTACTGTGGAGATATGCTACTTCAAAAGAAATATACAACCGATGAGTTCCCATATAGATTGATCAGAAATAATGGTGATATTGCACAATATTATGTCTATGATGTTTTTCCAAAGATTGTAGAAAGAGAAATTGTAAAGAAAAGCACTGATAAATTATTGGAAGCAAAAGAAAAGTACAACAAAAACCAAATTACTGCAAATGCTGTTTATCCATTTACTTCAATTGTCAGGTGTCTGAACTGTGGCAATAAGTTTAAACGAAAAATGATTCGTAAGATTCCATATTGGAGCTGTACAAAACATCTTGGAGATAAGGATGCATGTGATATAAAGGCAGTCAGTGAACAGGAATTAATGGATGGATTTGTTAGTGTGTATCATCGATTGAAGGATAATATGTTTATGCTCGAGGAATACAAGGAACATATAAAAGATTATTCGATGAATAAGGAAATTAGAGATGAACTTATCGATATAGAACAACAGCTATCATCACTTATCAAGGAAAAAGAGCAATTATATCATTATATGCAAGATGATTTAATTGATTTTCATATTTTCAACAGGAAGATGAATGAGCTTCAAGTTAACAAATCATTGCTTGAACTTGAAAAATCAAAGAGAAATGAAAAAGTACTTAGAAATTTAGAAATCATTGAAACAACTTCAATTATAAATACTCTTAAAATGAGTAATATGAATAACTTTGATGAATTAATCTTTGCAAGGATTGTGGATTCAATTGATATTGACGAAGATAGCATTCGCTACAATCTAAAGAATGAATTAATAGTTAAAATTGAACGAAAGAGGGTGAATAAGAATGTTAGTTAATATTACCAGCTTAGATATAAATCAGAAAGCATCAGTCAATCGTTATATTGAAATGTTCTTTAAAAATAAAGTCTACAGGGGAATTAAAGATGAACAACTAAAAAGAAAAGTGTATCGTGGCAAGCGTGATAAAAATGGTTGTCGCAGTAATGAAATCTATTATGTTAATGAAAAGCAGGATTTCAGGATCAGTGAACAGATGCTTTGCTTCTATGTTGATGAACTGTTAAAACAACTGCCATATATTGATGTTGACGTAAATGTTCAATCAGTAGAATCTAAAAAACAGCTGTTTGATATCAAGCACAGGCATTTCATTAATCAAAGGCATACAGCACGAGATTACAAGGATTTTATTAGTCAGATGCTGTCAAATGATGATAATCAATCATATCTAAATAATTATGTTAAAAAGAAAATTGAAAGTGGAGAATTCAAGGAAATTATTGAAAAGATAGAAGTCTATGAAACAGGAATAGTCTGTATTTTGAATAATGGCTTTGAAATGTCAATTAAATATTAAAGGAAAGGATGAGAGAAATGTCAGTTATATTGGATATACCTAAGAACACAGAAGTGTTCCAGAGAAAAATAGAAGTAATACCTCCAAGGAAAAAATTCACTGTTCAAAAAGACGAAGCTGTAGTTAAGAAAAGAGTAGCTGCGTATTGCAGAGTCAGTACTGATAGTGATGAACAGGAACTTAGCTTTGAAACACAATGTCAGTATTATCGAAATTATATCAATGAACATCCAAACTATATACTTGTTGATGTTTATGCTGATGAAGGTATCAGTGGTACATCACTAAGTAGACGTGAGGCATTTAATCAGATGATGGCTGATGCCAAAGATGGCAAGATCGATATGATCATCACAAAAAGTATTACAAGATTTGCTCGTAATACCGTAGACTCATTAAACAGTTTGCGAACCTTAAAAGAGTATGGTGTTGAAGTTTATTTCGAAATGGAAAATATAAATAGTCTTGAAGGTAGTGAAATGTTAATAACAATATTATCATCACTCGCACAGGAGAGCAGTCAAGAGAAAAGCGACTCAGTCAAGTGGGGCTATCAAAGACAATTTGAAAAAGGTAAGGTTTATGCATCAAACCTTTTTGGATATAAATCCAATCGTGGTGAACTTGTCATAGTTGAAGAAGAAGCAAAGAGTGTCAGAGAGATATTTGCAATGTATCTGCAGGGTTTTAGCATCAATGATATTAAACATAATTTAAAAGAACGTGGCATTAAGACACGTAGGGGCTCAACTGAATGGAGTATAAGCACCTTAAGAGGAATGCTAAGCAACGAGAAATATACAGGCAATTCAAAGAATGGGAAAACATATAACATTGATTTCCTTCATCCAAAAAGACTACAGAACAATGGTCAAGCACCAATGTTCCTTGTAGAAAACAGCCATCCTGCAATAGTCTCCAAAGAGATTTTTGAACAGGTACAAATTGAAAGAGCAAGAAGACTTAAGAATAAAAAAGAAGTAGATCAGCAAGTAAGCAAAAGCAATCGTGGAAGATACACAAGTGTTAATTCATTAGCTAACAAGATTATTTGTGCAAACTGTGGCGACTTATATAGAAGAGCCGTTTGGACAAAACGTAGTGGTGAAAAACAACCAGTATGGCGATGTGCTAATCGATTAGATAATGGAAAACATGCCTGTAACAAAAGCATTACTTTAAAGGAAAAAGAATTGTTTGATCAGCTTGTGATTATTATTAATAATGTTCTTTCAAGAAAGAATAAAGTATTAAATGATATTGCTAATGAGGCAAGCAAGTTTGTAAATCCAAAAGATATACAAACAAAAAAGGAAAGCCTAAACAGGCAATTAGAAGAAGTTAATCAAGATATATCACAGTCCTTAGATGAGGGCATGTTGCTGATATCCAGAGGAGTTCAGGACGAAAACGGACTAAAGGAACACTTGGAACAGCACTACAATAAAAAAAGAAAACTGTTAAAAGAAATAGAAGAACTTGATGCTAAACTTGAATCAATAAGAGAAGTCAAGAAAAGCAAAGTTCTTAATGCTATAAGTAAGATGACATATCCAGTTTCAGATTTATCACAGGAAGAAATAGCAGTATTTATAAAGGAGATTATTGTTGGTAGTGAAACACTACAGGTAATAACAACAACTGGAGAATCCTTTGAGATAGATCAGTCAAAGGTAAACTGAGCAGAGCAATCTGCTTTTTTTGTTGAACTTTTTTATATAGATGCATTTCTATTTATTTGTAAATAAGTATCTTTTAGGGTATACTTAGTTTATAAAAAAGAATAAAATGCTATGTTAGTTTTAATAAATACTATATGTTTTTTCATTATTCAAATATATGATGGCAGAGTAACCATGTATTCGCTTGATTGTGTTATACTTAACGATTTTATTCGCTCAGGTTTTCGATGGGATTACTATACCCTAGTGACATCCAAACTGAGCGTTAAATCCAATAAAGCAATTGACCGAATAGATAACCAATCTATTCGTTTTTTTATATAAAAAGAATGTGTTTCTCATGAATTATATTTTAAACTAATTTGATAATGATTCATTGTATTTTTCATTGGATTATACAAACGATGTTTGGAGAAAAGAACTATTCTAAGAAATAGAGCATATGTATCAAACTACTAGGTTTAAACGAAAAAGATACAAAAGGAATTATTGAAATATGTCAAGGATTATGACTTAATAATAGTTATTGGTTTGTTAAAGAAGATTATCTAGATATATTTAGTGATAAAAATCTATATATAAATTCATTTAATACAAAAATTGCTTCTATTACATTTACTAGGTAAGGAAGCTATACTAGATCTTCCTTCCGTTTATCACCTGAGTTTACAACTAATGGTATGCTTGCAAAATTAAAAAGGCAAGGCGATGCTTTATAAGTCAAGATATTTCATTTACCCCTATTGGTAGATTAGTTAAAACTGGTAGTATCGAAGCAGTTATAGATTATTATAAAAATATTGGAGATGATTATTATCAAGAACTTATAGTTATGCAATGGACAGTGATTTTAAAGACATAAATACTTATGTTTCAACTCGTCTTCCAGCAACCTATCAAAATTTTATAGGATTTGTTGAATCATTAATGTCAAACAGGCAAAAATAAACTTGGAAAGTTAATAAATTATAAGTTTGATAGAAAAACAAAATATAAATTATCAAATAAACGTTTAAAACAATTAGAAAAGCTAATTCAAGAAAGAGTAATATTATTAGATCAATAAGATTATTCTTTTTTTATGGGCTATTATGTCTTAATAATATCTAAACTGAGTATTAAGAAATTGATGGTTGAGGTAAAAGTGAAAAGGATTAAATGTTAATCTTTTTTAGCTGATTTATCTTTGTAAAAAATATATTTTATGGAAATACAAATGATAGATTATGATTTGGTAAGTGAAGATATGATATTCAAAATAGAGTTCGAGGTTAAGAGATAAGTCTTAAAAGAAAATATATAACATTAATTTAAAAATCTGTTAGTAACTTTTATATGAAAATATTTTTTAGAAAATTAGACGAAATAAATTATTGTTTGGAATTAAATATAGTATTATAGAATTAAGAAGTATAAATTATGGGGATATAGATATGAAAAATTATTATGGTAGTTTGTGTACAGAAATGTATGAGATCTTGCATAAGGATGCACCAGAAGACGAATTAGATTTTTATCTATCTTATACTAGAAAAGATATGTCAATTTTAGAACCTTTATGTGGTAGTGGAAGATTTTTAGTTCCATTTCTAGAAAGAGGATATGATATTAAGGGAATAGACTTATCTAAAGAAATGCTTGCAAAATTAAAGGAAAAGTCACCTAATGCTAAAGTGTTTCAAAGTGATATACTGGAGTATGATACTGTAGAAAAATATGATTACATCTTTATTTCTTCTGGTTCTGTATCATTATTTACAGATATGGTATTATGTAGAAAAATTTTGAAAAAAATGAAGTGGTTGTTAAAAAAAGGTGGCAAATTTGTTTTTGCAGTTGATACAGTAGCGAATAGATGTCCTGATGATTCTGATTATCGGACTGCAATAGCTATAAAGACTAAAGAAAGGTATGATTTGATTCTTAAAAATAAAAACTATTACGATGAAAAAACGCATACCCAGTTTTCTCCAGGTATTTATGAACTATATAAAGGAGCAGAACTGTTGCAACAAGAAATTATGGATTTTCAGACACATTTATATGAATTGGGTGAACTAGAACAATATTTACAGGATATAGGATTTACAAGTGTAACAGTGTATTCATCATATGAAAAAGTAATTGCTAAAAATAATCATACAGAAATGTTCTTGTATGAGTGTTCATTTTAAAAAAAGGGATGGATAAAGATGATAGTCTTAATCACAGGAGCTTCGCATACAGGTAAGACAGCGCTTGCTCAAAAGCTGCTTGAAAAGTATAAATTTCCATGATCATCTGAAAATGGGGCTAATTCGTAGCGGAAACACTGAATTAACACCTATGAGTGATAATGATGCTCTAACTAAATATTTATGGCCAATTGTTTGTGAAATGATTAAGACCGTTATTGAAAATAAGCAAAGCCTTATTATTTAAAGATGTTATATTCCTTTTGACTGGAAGAAAAATTTCACAAAAAAATATTTGGATAATATAAGGTATTATTGTCTTATAATGAGTGAAAATTATATTAGAAATCATTTTGATGACATCAAAAAATATGGTAATGTCATTGAAAATCGTCTAGATGATGAAAATTGTACTCTGGATAGTGTGTTGAAGGATAATGCTCAGTTTTCTAAACTTGCCCAAAAAAGTAAGATGAATTACATACTTATTGACGATCCATATAAAATAGATATTGATTTATAATAATTATTGTTTATGCTATAAGAATCAAATTAATATTTATACTATTCTTAAATTTTTTATTGTTCTATTTTTAATGGTTTATTTAGTGAAGGTCATTTACTAAATTTTTGCTACTTGATATAATTATAGAAATGGTAGATAAATAGAAAAAAAATTAATGTATAGATGAGAGAAAATATTAGTTTAAGTGAATAAAGGAGTTAGACAATACTGGCTCATGATTGAAAATTTTAATAAGCACATTTTTTAAATAAGAGAGAAAAACTAAAAGAATAATTATGGATTAGATAAGGGGATGTGCCTGGTAATTACTTTGTAAAAATAATTCAGGTCTATTTAACTAGTTTGGGACAACAGATTTATTGTTATTTGATAGATTATAATATATTGATTTTATGTCTTACGGTAGTAATTAAGTAGAGGGATGGGAATATGAAAGTTAAGAAAACAAGACGGCAATTTTATGACTCGATTTATATTTTGGCAATTAAACACGGATTAATGCTAGCAATACCATTCCTCATTCTTGGCTCTTTTGCTTTGTTGTTTAATAGCTTTCCAATCCCCGATTATCAAGTCTTTTTAGCGGCTTTTCTAGATGGAGGTTTAAAAGACGGATTAAGCATTATTTATAACTGTTCCTTAGGTTCTATTGCGTTAATTTTAATTATTACCATCTCACTTTCATACGGAAAATTAAATGGTCAAGATGATGTCTTTTTTTATCCTATTACAGCAATAATTTCATACCTTTCTTTTTGTGGCGGATTGCATGAAAAGACATATATTTTTCAATCTGACTGGGTCTTTACGGCAATGTGCATAACCCTTTTAACTTGTGCGATGTTAAAAAAGGGAATGCACCTTGTAAATCATTTAGAAAAATTGTATACGGTAGGGACAAATTATATTTTTAATCGAGCAATACAAGGAATTTTCCCGATAGTCTTTATCATTATTATATTTACGAGTGCTGGGCAGATTATGAAAGGTTTATTAGGTGATATCAATATTGTTAATTTTGGCTCATATTTCTTTATATATTTGTTTAGCTGGTTTGGTAATGGAATTATTGGGACCTTGTTATATGTATTTTTTGTACATTTTTTATGGTTTTTTGGAATACATGGGACTAATACACTGGATATGGTTGCTAAGCAGTTGTTTGAGCCGGGAGTACAAATTAATCAAGCGTTAATACAAAATGGTCAATTACCAACAGAATTATTTTCAAAAACATTTCTAGATATATTTGTTTTTATTGGCGGTTGTGGAACAGCATTATGTTTAATTTTAGCAATCTTTATTGCTGCTAAAAAAAGTAATAATAAGAAACTTGCGAAGGTTGCAGGTATATCTGTTTTTTTCAACATTAATGAAATTGTTATTTTTGGTTTTCCTGTTATTTTTAATCCTATTATGCTGATTCCTTTTATTTTGATACCGTTAGTTTTAACAATAATCAGTAGTATTGCAATGTCAACTGGTATAGTTCCGTATATAAGTCAATCGGTTGAATGGACAGTTCCGATTATTTTAAGTGGATATCAGGCAACGGGATCTATCGCAGGTAGTTTTCTCCAAATATTTAATATTATTATCGGAACAATGCTTTATATTCCATTTGTAAAGTATAGTGAGCAGATCCAAAGTAAAGAATTTGAAGAATCTATTCTTGCCTTAGAAAATGATATGATTGAAGGAGAACAAAATGGTAGTATCCCCGTTTTTTTATCAGATCATTATCACTATCATTTTCCCGCCAAAACACTTGCTATGGATTTGCGTAATGCGATGTATTTACATCAGCTGCAATTATATTATCAGGTACAAATGACTGCGGAGGAACAAGTATATGGTGTAGAAGCGTTGTTGCGATGGAATCATCCAGTTTGTGGTTTTGTTGCACCTTCATTATTGATTTCTTTGGCTTACCAAGGTGGTTTTTTGAATGAACTAGGTTTATATATTATAGAAAAGGCTTGTCAAGATGCTGAGCAGATAGATAGATTAGCGATGAAGATGAATTTGTCAATCAATATTTCTCCAAAGCAGCTGGAGGATGCTGATTTTGTTTCTAACGTACTTAAAATTATTAATAAGTATCATTTGCAATATATAGAACTGGTTTTTGAGGTTACTGAACGAGCTTTATTGAATACTACTAATATTATTACAAAGCGCATATTAGAATTGCGAGATAGTGGGATTAAGTTGAGTATAGATGATTTTGGAATGGGACACAGTTCAATAACTTATTTGCAGGAAAATATATTTGATGAAGTTAAGTTGGATGGTAGTTTGGTACAGCATCTATTGGAAAATGACAGAACACGCGAAATTATTATGAGTATTACTCAAATAGCCAAGCGGTTAAATTTTAGTGTAGTTGCAGAATTTGTTGAAACAGAGGGACAGATTAATGTATTAAAAGAAGCTGGATGTAAGATTTATCAAGGCTACTATTATGCTAAGGCAGTACCATTAGATGAATTTTTACAGTATTGTCTTATTACAAGGAATGGTATTATAAGATCGCCAATAAATGAGAAAGTTTAGTGTTCTGATAATAAAACTAAGGGGGTAAAATATGGATGATGAATTTATTAATATAACGACAGAAAATGTTTTTAATGAACACTTATGTTGTATTATACGGAGTAAAAAGTTTCATCCTGGAATAGATGCAAAGCGCCAATGGCTTTCAAAACGCCTAAATGAAGGACATGTTTTTAGAAAATTGAATGAAAGGGGTACTGTTTTTATTGAATATGCCCCATTGGAAAAAGCATGGGTTCCTATTGTTGGTGATAATTATTTCTACATATATTGCTTGTGGGTTATGGGAAGCTATAAAGGCAAAGGGTATGGTAAGTCACTGATGGATTATTGTTTGGCGGATGCTAAAGCAAAAGGAAAATCAGGTGTCTGTTTACTAGGTTCAAAAAAACAAAAACATTGGCTTACAGATCAGTCATTTGCAAAAAGTAATGGCTTTGAGGTCGTTGATACTACTGATGATGGGTATGAACTATTAGCGTTGTCTTTTGATGGAACTTTCCCTCGATTTACTCAAAAGGCTAAAAAGCAAAAGATTGAAAATAAAGAACTAACTATTTATTATGATATGCAATGCCCTTTTGTTTATCAAAGTCTTGAAATAGTCAAACAGTATTGTGAGATTAATAATGTACCTATTCTGATGATTCAAGTTGATACTTTACAAAAAGCTAAAGATTTACCTTGTGTTTTTAATAATTGGGCAGTGTTTTATCATGGGGAATTTGAAACTGTGAATCTGCTAGATAAAAATACTCTTACAAGATTATTAAAAAAATAGAGATTATAAATATATAAAGATTGGAATTAAATGGCTGAATAAGCCATTTTTTTAATTTTTATTTTAAAAGTACTTTCAAAAACATTAAAAATAAGTTGGAATAAAAAATAAAAATGAAAGTAATTACTAAAGCAAGTGAATATATTGCTTAATAAAATAAAAGCCATTAAAGTTATAAACAAGGAGGAGAGATTTAATGAAGAGGATTCAAAATAGTTTGATCGTTTCATGTCAGGCATTAGAAGATGAACCGCTGCATTCATCATTGATCATGTCAAAAATGGCACTTGCTGCAAAGATGGGGGGAGCAAAAGGAATAAGAGCAAATAGTGTTCAAGATATCCATGAAATTAAAAAGGAAGTGGATTTGCCAATTATTGGTATCATCAAGAAAGATTATGAGGATACAGATATTTATATTACTACAACGATGAAAGAGGTGGATGCTCTAGTGGCAGAAGGGGTAGATATTATTGCGATGGATGCGACAATGCAGTTAAGACCTCATAATCAAACAATTACTGAATTTTTTAAGGAGGTAAAAGCAAAATATCCTCATCAATTGTTTATGGCTGATTGCTCCACTGTGGAAGAGGCAATCCATGCTGATAATATTGGATTTGATTTTATTGGAACAACTTTAGTCGGATACACACCACAAAGCCAAAATAGTCGAATTGATGCTAATGATTTTAAAATTATTAGAGAGATAGTGAAGAATGTTAAGCATCCTGTGATTGGTGAGGGAAATATAGATACTCCTTCTAAAGTAAAAAGGGCATTAGAATTAGGTTGTTATAGTGTGGTTGTAGGATCAATGATTACAAGACCACAGTTAATTACAAAGAAATTTGTAGATGAGATTTCAAGATAAGGGAGGAAAGAGATTATGATGGATAAATTGTCTAATGTGTTATTGCCGATTGCTGAGAAACTTTCTAAAAATCGTTATTTGACAGCAATTAGGGATGGTTTTGTTTCAATCATGCCGCTAGTAATTACTGCGTCTTTATTTACATTGATCAATAGTGTATTTGTAGGTGAGGGGCATTACTTTGATCAATGGTTTGGAGCACCATGTAATGATTTTGCTAAAATCGGTAGTGTAATTAGTTCAGCCTCAATGTCAATTATGGCAATTTTGCTAGTTTTTACTACTGCTAAAGCTTTAGCTAATGAATATAAAATGGATACTTCGGTTGCTGGAGCAACAGCAGTTGTTTGCTTTTTATGTCTAACACCATTTGTAAGTGATGCAAAAATTGGTGAATATGTGACTACTTATTATTTAGGGGCAGCTGGGATGTTTACAGCATTTATTTCTGCCTTGATTTCAGTTGAATTAATGAGATTTTTGCTTGGGTTCAAAGCACTGGTTATTAAAATGCCGGAAAGTGTACCTACTGGAATTGCTAGATCATTTAATGCAATTATTCCTGTAGCTTTAACGGTTATTATTTTTGCAATCCTGAGAATTATAACCGATGCAATAGGGGCACCGCTTAATGATTTGATTTTTAACTGGATTCAAACACCTTTTACTGCAATTGTTTCATCACCGGTCGGATTGATTGTTATTTATGTTTTGTATATGCTTTTATGGGGCTTTGGAATTCATTCGGCATATATTTTTAATCCAATCTTAGAACCAATCTATTTGGCAAGTCTAGCAATCAATGAAGCTGCTATTACAAGTGGAACAGCAGCTACCGAAATTATTACTAAACCATTTATTGATTCCGTTGCATTTATGGGTGGCGCTGGTAATATGTTAGCGCTTGTAATTGCTATTTTTATAGTTTCTAAAAGAGATGATTATAAGGTGATTGGAAAATTAGGTTTTGTACCAGCATTATTTAATATTTCAGAACCGCTGATGTTTGGATTACCTGTTGTTATGAATCCTATCTTGATCATTCCAATGATTTTAACAACTCTTGCTGGTTTAGGAATTGGAGCGTTAGCTACACAAATTGGTATTATGGCTCATACTTACGTATTGATCCCGTGGACGACCCCACCAGTAATCAGTGCGTTTCTAGCTACTGGAGGAGATATTATGTCAGGGGTCATTGGTCTACTTATTTTGGTAGTATCTGTTCTTATCTATATCCCATTTGTAAAAGTTATGAATAAAGAAGGAATTGAGAGTATTGAAGAATAAAGTTATTGTTTTTGATCTAGACGGTACACTTTTAGGTGCCAATAATGAAATCATTGGAGGAACCGAGACATTGAATTGTCTTGATTCTCTCCAACAAATGGGATGGACATTAGCAATATGTACAGGTCGGTTAGATCATGATATTTTAAAAATAGAAGAACAATACAAACTTAAAATAGAGCATCGTATTTCTCAAAACGGTGCGGTTTGTATGAAAGGACAACAATTGATAGCTACCTTGATTGATAAACAAGAAGCTATAAATATCTACAAGGAGATTCAAAAAGAAGATATTCGAATCGAGTTAAATACAGTATCTAATCGTTATTGGAAAAGTGAAAGAGATCCAGCTTTCCCTAGTGAATTATATGATTCCCATATCATTTGTAAAGATTTTGATAAACTTATACTGTATCAGCCAGCAGTTTTGTTTCTTGTTATTGGTACTGAAGATAAACTTCGCTCAATAGAAACATATATAAATACAACATACCAAAAGACAAAAGCAGTGATGACTTCTTCAACATCTTTGGAAATCATGCATAAAGATGCCTCAAAAGGAAATGCCGTAAAAATGCTATATCCTAAAAGTGAAGTATATGCAATAGGTGATTCCCCAAATGACTTTGATATGTTTCCAATTGCTAAAAAGGGTTACTTGGTTGCAAATAAGCCTTGTCAATTTCCCTGTGCTCAAAAAGAAAGTATTTTAGAAGCGTTAAAAGATATAATAAAAATAAATAAAGAGGACAGATAAAATGAAAACATTATTTATTCCTTTAGATGAACGACCATGCAATTATAATTTTCCTTTAATGATTGCCCAGTCAAATCAACAAATCGAATTAGTTGAACCGGATAAAAGTTTTTTAGGTCATAAAAAGAAGCCGGCTCAGGTGGAATATTTTAAACAATTTATCGATGAAAATATTGAAGGATGTGATAATTGTATTATCTCGATAGATATGATCGTATATGGTGGATTGATTCCATCACGATTACACTATTTGAGTGAAACAGATGCGCTTCAACGTTTAGAACTAATTAAATATCTAAAACAGTTGAAACCTCAAATAAAAATATATGCTTATCATTGTATTATGCGTGCACCAAGTTATAATTCGAGTGAAGAAGAACCTGATTATTATGAAAATTACGGCTTTGCTCTTTTTCGAAGAAAATATCTTCTTGATCTAAAAAAAAGACATGGGTTAAATCAAAAAGAAAAAGATGAACTTCTCGGTATTGATATTCCTCAGGAAATTATAACTGATTATGAGCAGCGTCGTTTGTTTAATACTAAGATTAATTTAAAGGTTATTGATTTTCTTGAAGCTGGCTATCTTGATTTTCTGGTTATTCCACAAGATGACTCGTCACCTTATGGATATACTGCAATATCCCAAAAAATCGTTATTAATGCTTTAAAGGAAAAAAGATTAGATCAGAAAGTAATGATCTATCCTGGAGCTGACGAAGTAGGTCTGTCATTATTAGCACGTGCTTATCATGAATACTATCATTTAGAACCAAAAGTTTATCCTTTTTACGCTTCGGTATTAGGACCAATGATTATTCCTAAATATGAAGATCGACCAATGTATGAAAGTCTAAAATCACATGTACGCGTATGTAAAGCTAAGCTGGTCAACAATCCTCAAGATGCTGATGTGGTTTTAGCGATAAATTCGCCAGGTAAGATCATGCAAGAAGCTTTTATTGATAAAAATGATTTAGATGTAACTTATACAAGTTATCGTTATTTATTGGCTTTTGCTGAACAAATTCAAGATTATATAAATAGTGGTTATCATGTGGCGTTATGCGACAGTGCTTTTAGTAATGGTGGTGATCTACAATTAATTGAATATTTAGATGAGCTAAATATTTTAGATCAATTAGTAAGCTATGCAGGATGGAATACAAATTGTAATTCCTTAGGAACAACTTTATCTCAAGCTTTTATTGGTCAGGAAAACGTAATTAATAATTTATGTTATCGTCTTATCGAAGATGTTTTTTATCAAGCAATAGTTAGAAAAGAAGTTGTCGAAAATGATTTACCACATAAAGGATTATCTTATTATGATTTTAAAGATCAACAAACGGATGTAGAGAATATTATTAAAAAGAAGTTACAGACTAATTTTGGACATCTTCATCTTAGTCAGCGCTATCCTTTTAATATAACAAAAATATATATGCCGTGGAAACGGATGTTTGAAATTGGAATGGAAATTAAGTTATAGGAAACGTAAGTTTCCTTTTTATGCTATAATCATTTGTATAGTAAAGGAGGGGTTAGGTGTTATCTTATAATAGAAGTGTGATTCCAATTATTGAATCAGCTTATGAAGAACTAACGAATGTGGAAAAAAATATTGCTAATTATTTCATTGATCAAGTTGAAGATGAAGATTTATCATCAAAAGCGGTTTCTCAAAGATTATATGTATCTGAAGCATCCTTATCACGGTTTGCTAAAAAGTTAGGGTTTAGTGGATATCGACAATTTCTATTTGCTTATCAAGATTCTCACCAATCAAGCCGGCATTTAGATTTATTAACTAAACAAGTTTTAAACTCTTATCAAAAAGTTTTAGAGAAAACTTATTCATTGATTGATAATGACCAAATGGTTAGAATAGCTAAGATGCTGGATGAATATAATCGAGTTTATATTTATGGAATTGGCTCATCGTCAGTTGTTGCAAGAGAATTTAAATTAAGGTTTATGAGATTAGGATTAGATGTTGATTATTTAGCAGAATCACATTCTATTCGGATGAATATTACCCGAGTAAATCAAGAATCATTAGTGATTGGAATCAGTGTAAGTGGAAAAACCGAAGAAGTTATAGAAGGATTACGAGAAGCAAAAGAAAAAGGAGCTAAAACAATTATGTTATCTGCTGCTCGGGTATATGAATATCGTTCTTATTATGATGAACTGATCTTGATTGGGGGGTTAAAAAATTTAGCTATTTCTGATAAAATCTCACCCCAAATTCCCGCCTTGATCGTGGTTGATATCTTATATTCACATTATCTTAATTATAACAATGATAATAAAAAAGAAAAGCTGCAAATGACATTAGAACATATTAATTATGAATTAGAAGAATAATCTAGTATATGGATATTGGTAAGCTCATATTAAAAAGCTAACAGAGTGCTGCTTTGTTAGCTTTCTTTGTGAATAATTAATTAAAATAGAACTTTTTGCAGTTCCTCTAAAAACATTTTAGCAGAACGGCTGAAAATTTGATATTTTTTCCAGACAAGATAAAATCCAGTTTCAAAATTTGGTTCTAATGGTCGGAAGCAGAGGTTACAATCACCGGTTGTATTAATTAATTTATCAAATGTAAAAACATAGCCTAAACCACTTTCTACGATCATTGCTGGGGTAGTGATAAGATTAAAGCTGCCAATCACATTTAGATTACGATAATATTCTTTAAACCAGCCTGATAATACGTTTGCACTTAATTGTTGATGGGCAAGGAAAATAGGTTCGTCTTTGATATCTTCTGGAGTGATTGCATTTAGTTTTGCTAATGGACTATCTCTTCGCATCAGTACACCCCAAGTATCTGTATATGGTAACTTAAGATAATTATATTTTTCTAGATCGATTGGTTCAATTAAGATGGCAAAGTCTAGGAGACCTTTATTTAACTGTTCTGAAACTTCTAAAGTACTTCCGCTAAAAATATGATACTTAATATTAGGGTATTGGTTGTGCATCCTTTTAAAAATTTCAGCAATTGAATGCATTACATAAGTTTCTGGGGCGCCAATATAGATATCACCGGATGTTGTTTCCCCATAGGTGCTAAGTTCTGATTCAGTTCGTTCAGTTAAATCAATTATTTCTTTCGCTCGTTTTCTAAGAAACATCCCTTCTTCTGTTAGAGTAACTTTTCGGCTACCTCTTTCAAATAATTTTTTTCCAACCTCTGCTTCAAGCATATTTAATTGACGGGATAAATTTGGCTGGGTAGTGTGTAAAATTTCAGCGGCTTTTGTGATACTTTCTTCTTGAGCTACTGCAAGAAAGTATTTTAAAATACGTATTTCCATTAATATTGCACCTCCATTTAAAAAATTATACCATAAAGAAAAGGTATAATAATATATATAATATAAGCATTTGTAGTTTTTTTAAATTGTGAGATAATTATAGAAAAGATAAATAAAGGAGGAGAAAAAATGAGTTTTCCAAAGAATTTTTTATGGGGCGGAGCTACTGCTGCGAACCAATGTGAAGGAGCCTGGAATGAAGATGGACGTGGTCCTGCTTTAACAGATGTTACTACAGGAGGATCAGTTAAAGAAAGTAGACAGGTTACTTATATTGACAAGGATGGTAAACATTGTAAGATCGTTACTAGTGAAGGGCAGGTTCAATTACCTGAAGGAGCCCATTTTGCTTGTTTAGATGAATGTTTATACCCTAACCATGATGGTATTGATTTTTATCATCATTATAAAGAAGATATTAAGATGTTTGCGGAAATGGGTTTTAAAACTTTTAGAATGTCTATTTCATGGTCAAGACTATTTCCTCATGGTGATGAAGAGACCCCTAATCAAAAGGGAATCGAATTTTATCGTAGTGTTTTCAAGGAATTAAGAAAATATAATATTGAGCCTTTAGTTACAATTTGGCATTTTGATACACCTTTATATTTAATTGAAAAATATGGAGGATGGTCAAATAGAAAGTTGATCAAGTTTTTTGATCATTATGCACGAACAGTTTTTACAGAGTTTAAAGGTTTAGTTAAATATTGGTTAACTTTTAATGAAATTAATAATACAATCATGGGATTAGGTTTATTCTATGAGGCTAAAGAAGAGGATTATCAACGTGCTTATCAACATTTACATCATCAATTTGTTGCAAGTGCTCATGCGGTTAAGATAGGTCATGAAATTGATTCCGAAAATAAGATTGGTTGTATGATTTGCGGTATTACAAGTTATCCAGCAACATGTGATCCTAAGGATGTTTTAGCAAATCGTCATCAATGGGAAAAATCAATCTTCTATTGCGGTGATGTCCAATGTTTTGGTAAATATCCGACTTATGCTAAACGTTTATGGGATGAACATAATGTTAAATTAGATATTACAGAACAAGATTTAATCGATTTAAAAGAAGGTACTGTTGATATGTATACTTTCTCTTATTATATGTCTTCTTTGATTACAACTCATGAGATTGCTGATGCAGTAGGTGGAAACTTTACAACAGGAGCACGAAATGAATATCTTCAATATTCTGATTGGGGATGGGCGTTTGATCCAGATGGATTACAATATTATCTTGAAATGATTTATGATCGTTATCAAAGGCCATTGATGGTTGTAGAAAATGGTTTAGGAGCTTTTGATACAGTTGAGGAAGATGGAACAATCCATGATGATTATCGTATCGATTATTATCGAGATCATATCTTGGCTATGGATAAAGCAATTAATAATGGTGTTGATTTAATTGCATATACGACTTGGGGCTGTATCGATCTAGTTTCGGCAGGCACTGGTGAAATGAGAAAACGTTATGGTTTTATCTATGTTGATAAACATGATGATGGAACTGGAACGATGAAACGTAGTCCTAAAGATTCTTTCTATTGGTATCAAAAAGTAATACAAAGTAATGGTCAAGATTTAGATTAATTGAGTATTTAATTTTATAAGTAATGATTAACTGTATTGTCATATAAAGATGACGATACAGTTTTTTGCATAAATAAAAAGCATGGAAAACCATAAAATATAAGTATTTGTATTTTCATGGCTTTTATTGATAATTATAAGTGTAGAATAAAACGGCTTGAAAGGAGATGGTTAAATTGAATGTGCAGAAAATTAGTGAAAAAGAAATTGTTATAGCACTGCTCGATGCTGGTATGGATACGGAAAAAATCAATGAATTTATTGAAAGTATTAACTCAGAATATTTTCAAAAAAGTAAAAATATTTTATTAAGCCAAAGAGCTGAATTATTATTAAAGATTCGAGATGGTCAAGAGAAATTATATTGTTTAGATTATTTAACTAGAACACTCAATCAGGCAGGAATATTTGATAAAAAATAATGGAGGAAAAATTATGATCTTAAAGGAAAATTATAAATTAAATAATGGGGTAGAAATACCTAAATTAGGGTTAGGAACTTGGGAAATTGCTGATAATAAAGTAGCTGATGCAGTAAAGAAAGCTGTTAAACTAGGGTATCGCCATATCGATACTGCCCAAGGATATGAGAATGAAAATGGTGTTGGAATTGGAATTAAAACTTGTGGTGTTGAGCGAGAGAATCTTTTTATAACAACAAAGATTCAAGCAGATTTTAAAACATATGAAGAAGCGAGACGATCTATTATTGATTCATTAAAGAGATTAGAGCTTGAATATATTGATTTAATGATCATTCATGCACCACAACCATGGACAAAATTCAGAGAAGAAAATCATTATTTTAAAGAAAATATAGATGTTTGGAAAGCACTGGAAGAGTTTTATAAAATGGGGAAAATTAGAGCAATCGGTTTATCAAATTTTGAAATCGTAGATATTGAAAACATTTTAAATAATTGTGAAATAAAACCTGCGGTTAATCAAATTTTGGCACATATTTCTAATACCCCATTTGATATAATTAATTATTGTCAAGCACATGATATTTTAGTTGAAGCTTATTCACCAGTAGGTCATGGAGAAATGTTAAAAAATAATGAAGTTAAATTAATTGCTGATAAATATGGGGTTACAATTCCTCAATTGTGTATTAAGTATTGTTTACAGTTAGATACCTTACCACTACCTAAAACTGCTGATCCAGGACATATGCAAAATAATGCGGATTTAGATTTTATTATCAGTGATGAAGATATGATGCTTTTAAAAAATATTAATAAAATTAAAAATTATGGAGAGTTTAGTGTATTTCCGGTATATGGGAAAATTTAACTCATAAAGAAGAAATTATATAAATGAAGGGAGATTATTATGGCAGCTTTAACAACGTTATTTCCAGTATTTTTTATGCTGGCACTAGGCTTTATCGCACGAGTAAAGGGATGGATCACACTTGAACAGAAAAATGGAGCTAATGCAATAATATTTAAAATTTTATTTCCTATTTTAGTCCTTAATTTGATGTGTACAGCAACGATTGAAACAGACCATATTAAAATTATTGGTTATGTTTTTGGTGTTTACCTTCTAGCTTTAGTTGCAGGTAAATTACTTGCACCACTTGCGGGCAAGAAATATGCTCATTTTTCACCTTATTTACTTACAGTAGTAGAGGGAGGAAATGTGGCATTACCGTTATATCTTTCTATTGTTGGAAAATCTAGTAATACTGTTATTTTTGATATTGCTGGAACAGTTATTGCTTTTATTGTTTTTCCAGTTTTAATAGCTAAAGAAGCGGCAACAGGTTCTTCAATGAAAGAGATGATTAAAAGTATTTTTACAAATTCTTTTGTTATTGCTGTGATTGTCGGTCTTGTTTTGAATTTTACGGGGATTTATGATTTACTGATAGCATCGCAATTTGGTGAAATGATTACAGGAACATTATCACAAGCCACAACACCGATCGTTTCAATGATTTTATTTATTTTAGGCTATGATTTAAATGTTGATAAAAAAACATTAGTACCGATTCTTAAGTTAATGGGAATTAAAATTGTTTATTATGCGATGGTTATTGCGGGATTCTTTATTTTATTTCCTGCCCAAATGGCCGATAAGACTTTTATGATGGCTCCAATTATCTATTTTATGTGTCCCACTGGATTTGGATTGATGCCTGTTATTGCCCCATTATATAAAGATGAAGATGATGCCTCATTTACAAGTGCCTTTGTTTCTATCTTTATGATTATTACACTGATCGTCTATACTTTGGTTGTTATTTTTATTGCTTAAAATAAGCGTGCTTTCTTATTGATTTAGAGGAGCTTTAAGATAAATAATAGTCCATTTGACCTTTTGATAAGAATATAAATTAAAAATTAGGAGAAAGATTGAATATGGAATATATACAATTAAATAATGGTATTAAAATGCCAAGTATAGGCTTTGGTGTATACCAAATTCCATTATTAATGACAAAGCAATGTGTCTTAGATGCTTTAGCAATTGGGTATCGACATATTGATACAGCAAGGAACTATGGTAATGAAAGAGAAGTTGGAGAGGCGCTTATAGATTCAGGTATTTCGAGAGCTGAAATCTTTCTAACAACTAAGATATATGGGGCTGATAGTTATCGTCAAGCATGTCAGTATATTGATGAAGCGTTAAATAAATTACAGACAAAATACATTGATTTAATGTTGTTTCATTGGCCATCTGGAAATATAACAGAAACATATCGAGCGATGGAAGATTATTATAAGGCCGGCAAGTTAAAAGCGATTGGCTTATCAAATTTTTTTATTCATGATTTAAATACTGTTATTAGTTCATGTACAATAATTCCTATGGTCAATCAAGTTGAAGCACATATTTTTCATCAAAGAAAAGTTTTTCAAAAAGATATGAACCAATATGGAATCAAGCTTGAAGCGTGGTCACCACTGGCATGTGGAAAAAATAATATCTTTGGCAATTTAATATTAGAAAAAATAGCTAAATCACATCGTAAATCAACAGCTCAGGTTGCTTTAAGATTTTTAAATCAAAAAGGTATTGCGATTATACCTAAATCGATCCATAAAGATAGAATAAAGGAAAATTGGGAGATTTTTGATTTTGAATTAACAAATGATGAAATGAAAGAAATTGAATTATTAGATTGTGATTGTAGCTTATTTAGCTGGTATGAATAAGTAAATAATTTATTTAGCGGTAGTTAGAGAAGAATAACAAAAAAAGGAGGATGTTAAGAAATGAACCTTCCCTATCATGTCCAAATAAGGGAGATTCACTTCATTAGTCGTCCTTTTTTATAGTTTATTTGTAGTCACAATAAACACTGTTGATTGTATTATTTTCGATAACTAATTTACGTTGAGCTAGTTTGTCGATGAAATAACGATCGTGTGATACAAATAATAATGTTCCTGAATAATTTGAAAGTGCATCTTCTAAAATTTCACGAGTTTCAATATCAATATGATTAGTTGGTTCATCTAAAATTAATAAGTTGACTTTATGTTGCATTAAAATAGCCATTTTTAATAATACTTTTTCACCACCAGATAAGTTTCCTACTCGTTTGAAAACCTGATCTTGATAAAAAGAATATTTAGCTAGAATCCCTCTAGCCTCACCTTCCAAACAAGGATATTCATGACAAAATGTTTGAAGAATTGAATCATTGTTATTGATAAAATTTATTTCTTGAGGTATATATCCAATTAAGACTGTTTCCGCCATTTTTAACTCACCTTGATAATTATTAAGGTTTCCAAGAAGAGCTTTAATAAATGATGTTTTACCTGAACCATTATTTCCTAGTAGGACTGTTTTTTCCTGATAATAAAGTGTAAAATTCACTTTTGAAAATAAAGATAGATTATTAAAAGATATTCCAAAATCAATGACTTTAAGCACTTCTTTGCTACTGCGTTCACCCAAAAAGTTAAGTGGCAGTTTCTTTTTTTCTAATTGTGGTTTATCGAGGATTTCCATCTTTTCTAAACGTTTTTCTAATTCTTTGGCTTTTTTAAAGAATTTTTCATTATCACCTTGATTACCCCAATCTCGATAACGCTTGATAGAAGCTTTTATTGCTTCGATTTTCTTCTGTTGAGTTTTGTATTGTTCAAATTCTTGTAATAATAATCTTTCTTGTTCTTTTAAGGTGTATGAGTAATTACCGTGGAATAAACGATTTTCACTGTTATCTAAAAGAATAGTTTTATTAGTTACTCGATCCAAAAAATAGCGATCATGTGAAATAATCACAATAGTCCCACGATACTTATTTAAATAATTTTCTAGCCATTCTAACATTGTAATATCTAAATGATTAGTTGGTTCATCTAATAATAAGATATCAGGTTCAGTTAAAATTAATTGGGCTAAATTAATAATTGTTTTTTGACCACCGCTCAAGATAGCAAACGGCTTATCTAAAATACTATGCAATTTAAAGCCGGTAATGACTTTGTTTAGTTTTTCTTCAACTTCATAGCCGCCCAGGGCTATGTATTGATCTTGTATTTTAGCATATTTGTTTAATATCGCTTCATCGACATTATTATGCATCATATCTTGTTCAAGTGCTCGCATTCGTTGTTCAATAGCATGAATTTCGAAAAAAGATGACATCAGCATATCTTTTACTGTTATATCATTATCACTGATTGTTGGAATTTGTTCTAAATAGCCAATAGTAGCTTGTTTGCGAATAGTAATATTTCCTGTATCAGGGAATTCTTTTTTCATGATCATTTTAAACAGTGTAGATTTGCCACTACCATTTTTGCCTACAATTCCCACACGATCACCAGTTAAAATCTCAAAATTAATATCTTTTAATACTTGTTTATAACCAAAATTTTTATAAATTTTATGCATTCCTATTTCAATCATTGTATATTTGCTCCTTTATTTTATAAATTTATTTAAAATAAACAGAGCCTAAGATTAATAGGATCAGGCGATTGTTTCTAATCGCTTCGCACAGCTAGAGCATTATACTCTGATCGCCTAGCCTATTGATTAACAGACTCTGTACGAAGCACAGTGCCTTCGACTCTATGGCAAACATAACCTAGAATCATCATGACCACCTCCCTAAAATATTATTATTTTATTAATTCTATCATATCTAAATTATAAAAACACTGAATTAATAATGAAAATCATTAAGTATTGGATATTTAGTGATTAATATCGAAGAATCTATTGATAAATAAGAAATATATTTGTTTATGAAATCGAACTATAGTAGAATAGTGAAGAAGAAAATATTTATAAGAGAGGTACATTAATGAAAAGAAAATATCCTAAGGTCATTATATCTGAAGAAGGAGAAAAATGGCTTGATAAAGGTCAGATGTGGATGTATAGAAATAATGCTGTTAATATTGATGAAACAATTGAAAATGGAGAGTTGGTAGATATCATTACTACTACTGGCCGTTACCTTGGAACAGGTTTTATTTCTAAAAATAGTCACATTACGGTAAGAATTTTATCTAAAGATATAAATGAAATGTTTGATCGAAACTTTTTTAAGCGAAGAATACAATTTGCTTATGACTTTCGCAAGACAGTAGAAAAAGAAAATTTAACTAATTGTCGTTTGGTTTTTGGAGAAGCAGATGAACTGCCGGGATTAACAGTTGATCGCTATAATGATATTTTAGTTTGCCAAATTAGTTCATACGGATTAGATAAAATCAAAGATATGATCTATGAAATATTACTAGAGGTTTTAACAGAAGATGGGCAAGATGTTAAAGGTATCTATGAAAGAAATGATATTAAGGTTAGAGCAAAAGAAGGACTGCCTTTAGAAAAAGGATATTGGAGAAATATTAATTTACCGACAACGACGATTATTAATGAAAATGGAATCAATTTAAGTGTTGATGTTGAAAATGGTCAAAAAACAGGTTACTTTTTAGATCAAAAAGCAAATCGTGTTTTACTTAGAAATATAGCGTATGGAAAAAAAGTTTTGGATTGCTTTAGTCATACTGGGGGCTTTGCATTAAATGCGGCTTATGGTAAAGCTAAAGAAGTGGTTGCAGTAGATGTATCACAAACTGCTCTTGATCAGGGATATGCTAATGCTAAACTAAATAATTTACAAGGATGTATTTCTTTTGTAAAAGATGATGTTTTTGACTATCTAGATAAATGTAAAAAGGGACAGTTTGATATTATTGTTTTAGATCCACCTGCTTTTACGAAATCGAGAAGAACGGTAGATCATGCTTATAATGGTTATAAGAAAATCAATATGAAAGCAATGAAATTATTAGGCAGAGGTGGATACTTAATTACATGTAGTTGTTCACGTTTTATGGAGACTGATAATTTTGAAAAGATGCTTCGTGAATCAGCGCATGAGGCTGGAGTAACCCTTAAACAAGTATCAGTTACTCAACAAAACCCAGACCATCCAATTTTATGGACAATGGAAGAAACGTCATATTTAAAATTTTATATTTTCCAAATTATTTAGATTGAATAGGATTTACGAATCGACTGAATAGGCTTTTAATTTTAAAGTTTAATAGTCGATTTTTATTTAGGAAAATAATTTAGATTTTTTTGAATAATATCTTATTTGTTGTGTATTGAATTTGGTTTGTTTCATGATTTTCCAGACCACAAGTATAAAGGGCGTTATCATGATTATCGTTCAATAATTGCTAAAGGAACTATCAAGTTAATTGATGGTAATGATGATTACAAAATTAAAAAAGGATATAATTTATTATCCACCTGCAATCATCGTGAAATTGTCCTTTTGGAAAGTAGAAAGACGATACTCCCAATATATATCGGAGTGATTGAATGTAAAATGAAGAATGTTACAGCGAAGTCTGAATTTCCAATAAGGTCAGTTGCAGATGTTCCATTTTTAGATGTATGTTCATCGCCTAAAGATGAAACACCATTTGATATAAGTGACATTATTGCGAAACGAAAAAATAATTTATTGTAAAAAGAGAAATAACAATTTTAGTTCTCTTTTTATCTTTATGTAATATTGTCCTTTATCATATTTAAAAATGTTTCAGCACTTTTGGTAAAGAGTTGGTATTTTTTCCAAATTATTAGCATATTCGCTTCTAATTTTGGTTCAAGTGGTCTAAAGCATAATGAACTATTATTAGAATTAAAAATTTTATCTAAGCATAAAGCATATAAATTTCCTTCTTCAACTATTAAAGATGCATTAAATAATAAATTATAAGTTCCCACAATATTTAATTTCCTTTGATTTCCACCAATCCATCCAGCTAATTCATTTTTTACCATCCCTTGATTTGAACAAAGAAGAGGTTTTCCACGTAGATCATCAGGGGTTATTTTGTCAAGTGATGCTAGAGTACTATCCCGCTTCATTAAAATCCCCCAAACATTGCTATAAGGAAGCCTTAAATAATCGTACTTATTTAAATCAACAGGCTCAATAACGATTCCAAAATCTAGAACTCCAGCATCAATTTTTTCCATTACCTCTTCAGCTTTTCCACTATGCAAATGAAATTTTACATGAGGGTATTTTTCCAACATCGTTGCAATTGTCTTGGCAATCGGACGCATTCCTTCACTCTCACCACATCCTAGATAAATATCACCTGTTAATAGTTCTTCATTAGCTTTGACTTCAGCTTCTGCCCTTTCAACAAGCCCAAGAATTTCTTCTGCCCGTTTTCTTAAGATCATGCCTTCATCAGTCAAAGTAATACGACGTTTTCCCCGGATAAATAATTGTTTTCCTAATTCTTCTTCTAACTCTTTCATTTGTCTTGATAATGTTGGCTGCGTTACATGTAGATATTCAGCTGCCCCAGAAATACTTTCTTCCCTTGCGATGGTAAGAAAATATTGTAGTGTTCTAATTTCCATTAATATCACCCCATAGTTATATTATAGTACATTTATGTTTAACAAGTATAAAAAACTAGATTATAAATACATATAATCTAGAATTTATTTAATGAAACATATCTTTTTTGATGAAAATAATTGTGGCGATAATACAGGCAACTATTGCTAGTCCCGTTGGGAACCACCATTGTGGAAATGGTAAACCTGCAACATTCATTCCATAAAAACTGAAAATAATATTTGGAATAGCCATAACGATCGTAATAACTGTTAATACTTTCATAACAATATTCAGGTTATTGGAAATGACTGAAGCAAATGCATCCATTGTTCCTGATAAAATATTTGAATAGATATTACACATTTCAATTGCCTGATGGATTTCAATCAAAACGTCATCTAATAGGTCTTGATCTTCATCATATAATTTAATAGCTTTCCCACGCATAATTTTATTTAATGTTATTTCGTCCGTTTTTAATGAGGTAGAAAAATATACTAATGATTTTTCTAGTCCTAACATTTGAATCAATTCTTTATTTTGCATTGATTTGTGTAATCTTTGTTCAGTTCGAGAAGAGATCCGATCAATTTGGCGCAGATAAATTAAATATCGTTGAGAAATTCGTAATAATAATAGTAATAAAAATCTTGTTTTTAAATCAGTATTGACACCTTTGATCCGACCTTGTGCCATATCATCGATATTTAAGTTTTCATATAAGGAAATGGTAACAACGTATCCTTTCATGATCACAATACCTAAGGGCAATGTCGTATATTGTAACATATTTTTATCGTAACCATCTTCTACTTCTTCAGCACTAGGATAGTCAACGATTACTAGAGTCTGATTATAATCTTCGTCATAGTCGATATGCGAGCTTTCTTCAGCATCTAATGAAGATTTAACAAATTCCGGTAGAATTCCCATTTCTTCAATCAAATAGTTTTTTTCTTCTTCAGTTGGAGCAATAGCGCTGATCCAGCTGCCTGGTTCTGGTTTATCGATCTTTTTTGTTTCAGTTCCAAAAGTTTTGTAAAATTCTAACATAATAACCTCCACTTACAGGAGGTTCATGTTTATGCCTCCTGTTTCTCTATTTTATTTTCTTTTTCTTAGCGCACAATCGCTCGGGCACAGGGGACATAAAAACACCTTCTTTCGACGGTTAATTATATCACAAATTTATCAATTTTACCCCTATGTTTTGTTAGAAAATGATAAAAAAATAGTTAAATTTAATCATTAGATAAATTATTGCCAAATAATCTTCTAAATATTTCATTGATTATGAAATAATTCACTATAATATGTATATGAATCAACTAGACAAAAGTGAGCAAGAAATGTCGGGATGTTAGGATTGAGGATTTGTTATGATTGATTTGACAAAGGAGGAACACAATGAATTGGACTGATGGAATTAGTAACGCTTTAAAATACATTGAAGAGCATCTTAAAGAAGATATTAAGATTGTAGATGTTGCAAATGAAGCATATGTTTCAAGTTTTTATTTTCAAAAAGCATTTAGAATTCTATGTGGTTTTAGTGTTGCAGAGTATATTCGTTATCGAAGATTATCACTAGCCGGTAGTGAGGTCATTACTACGAATAAGAAGATTATTGAAATTGCATTAGAATATGGTTATGATTCACCAGATAGTTTTACTAAAGCATTCACTCGATTTCACGGAGTTACTCCGACTGTCGCAAGAAAAGAGCAATTGATGATTAAATCTTTTGCTCCGTTAAAAATACAGTTTACTTTGAAAGGTGGTTCAACCATGGATTACAAAATTATTGAAAAAGAAGCATTTACAGTCTTAGGTAAGGCAAGAAGGTTTGATTTTGATTGTGCATTTAATGAGATTCCTAAATTTTGGGGAGAGCATATGCAGTCCGCTGATAAAAAAGTGTGTGGTGTATACGGGGTTTGCATTGAAGATGAAAAAGATGAAGGATTTAAATATTTGATTGCTGATGAGTATGTTTTGGACAGTGAAATTCCAGATGGGTATGAAGTTTGTGAAATTCCGCAATTAACATGGGCAGTATTTGCTTGTCATGGTGCTGTACCTAAATCATTGCAAGAAGTGAATACAAAGATTTTTTCTGAATGGTTACCAAATAATGATACATACGAAGTTGCTGAGCATTATAATATTGAAATGTATACACCGTGTGAGGACTATCCACGAGGCAATCATGATGAAAATTATTATTCAGAAATTTGGATTCCGGTAAAGAAAAAATAAATATTATATTTAAGTTATGATAAATTAAATCGTTATCATAACTTTTTCTTATTGATTGACGGATTTTATGATTTCCTTTACAATTAAGACATTGTTTTAAAAAGGAGACAATTTGATGAACAGAGAAAGATTATCATCACGTCTAGGTTTTATTTTATTATCTGCTGGATGTGCGATTGGATTAGGAAATATTTGGCGTTTTCCGTATATGGTTGGAAAATACGGTGGAGGGGCATTTGTATTAGTCTATTTATTTTTCCTAATCATATTAGGTTTACCAATCATTGTAATGGAATACTCAGTTGGACGCGCTTCTCAAAAGAGTATTGCTAAAAGTTTTCATGTTTTAGAAAGGAAAGGACAAAAATGGCACATATTTTCGTATGTCGCAATGGTGGGAAATTATTTGTTAGTAATGTTTTATACGACTATTGCCGGCTGGATGCTAGCCTATTTTGTTAAAATGTTGAATGGTGATTTTATTGGACTAAATCCAAGTGAAGTCAACAATGTTTTTGTCAGTCTTCAAGCAGATCCACAAGCTAGTATTTTTTGGATGATCTTGATTGTTGTGATCGGCTGTGGAATTTGTGCTGTTGGTCTTCAACGAGGTGTTGAAAAAGTAACGAAAGTAATGATGGGATTATTGCTAGGAGTGATGCTCTTATTAGTTGTGAAGTCTTTGAGTTTAGCCGGTGCAATAAAAGGAGTTGAATTTTACTTAGTTCCAGATTTTAATTTATTGATGGAAAATGGAATCTTTAATGCTGTTTATGGTGCAATGGGACAAGCATTTTTTACTTTGAGTATTGGAATGGGGGGAATGGCTATTTTTGGTAGTTATATTGGTAGAGAACATTCTTTAACTGGCGAAGGGTTACGTGTTTTAGCGCTAGATACTTTTGTTGCAACAATGGCAGGATTGATTATTTTTCCAGCTTGTATGTCTTTTGGGGTGGATGCAGGAAGTGGACCGGGATTAGTTTTTGTGACACTGCCAAATATTTTTAATGTTATGGAAAATGGTCAAATTTGGGGTACCTTGTTTTTTGTTTTTATGAATTTTGCGGCTCTCTCTACGATTATTGCCGTATTTGAAAATATTGTTTCATTTTCAATGGATCTATTAAATTGGTCAAGGAAGAAAAGTGTCATTTTAAATTTTATTATTATTGTTCTTGGTAGTATTCCTTGTGCAGTTGGATATAGTGTTTTATCTGGATTTCAGCCATTTGGGCCGGGGAGTGCAGTTTTAGATTTATTAGACTTTTTAGTTTCTAATGTAATTATGCCATTAGGATCACTTGTATTTTTGTTTTTCTGTACTCGGCGTCTAGGTTGGGGTTGGAAGAAGTTTATGACCGAGGCTAATGCCGGTGAGGGCTTGCATTTTCCTGAAAAAGCCAAATTTTACATTAGTTGGATTCTCCCCCTAATTGTTATTTTTATTTTTCTATTTGGATTATGGGAGAAACTATTCGCATAAAGATAATAATGGGCAACAGTTGCATCTGTTGCTTTTTTGATGTGGTGAAGGTGAGATATTTTTTTGTTAAGACAAATTAATAATTAAATAATCTAATAATATGATAAAATAGTCTTATAGTAATGGCATTAACTTAGGGTTTAGTTTAGATATTGTAGTAGAAATATAAGGAGAGGGACTATGAATGAAAAATTAGAACTATTGATTAATGAAGTAAAAAAGGCTGTATTAGGAAAAGATGATGTTTTAAAAAAAGTAGTTATTGCTCTATTAGCTAATGGACATATTCTACTTGAAGATATTCCTGGGGTCGGGAAAACTAATTTAGCGGTTGCTTTAACAAAGGCAATACAGTTAGATTATCAGCGGGTTCAATTAACCTCTGATGTTTTACCAAGTGATTTATTAGGGTATTCTGTTTATGATTTTGAAACAAAAGAAATGACTTTTAAAAAAGGACCGCTATTTACAAATATCTTTTTGGCTGATGAAATTAATCGGACGTCAAGTAAAACACAATCAGCACTATTGCAGGTTATGGAAGAAGGAATGATTAGTGTTGATGGGTTAACTTATCCAACTGCTAAGCCGTTTATTGTTATTGCAACACAAAATCCGTTTGGAAGTGCTGGAACACAAATGTTACCAGATTCTCAGTTGGATCGTTTTATGATGCGTTTATCATTAGGTTATCCTGATGAAATGAGTGAGATTGAAATTATAAATCGAAAAAAAAGTGGAAATCCAATTAATTCAATCAACCCGGTTTTATCGCCTCAGGAATTGCTCATGATGCAAGAAGCAGTTACTAAAATTCATTTAGATGAAAGTTTAGTGAAATATATTGTTCAAATCGTTCAACAGACAAGAATTCATGAAAAAATTGAATTAGGGGCTTCTCCTCGTGCTTCGATTGCATTAATGAAAGCGGCTCAAGCTAGTGCATATTTAAATGGTCGGGACTATGTTATTGTTGAAGATATTAACGAAAACTTATATGAAACCCTAAATCATCGGATTTTCTTAATGCCAAGTGTTAAAAAGAATCGTGAAAATTTTCAAATAATTATGGAAGATATCATGATGAAGATTGCACCAATTGCATATAAGTAGTTATGTTTCGCTATCGTCTTGCTTATTTGTTATTAATTGGATTTGGGGTATTTTTCTATATTGCTTTTGTTGGATATTTTTCATATTATTTTCTTTTATTGATTCTGATTTTACCAGTTTTATCACTTTTTTATTTAGTTATGAGTTTTAAATTTACTAAGCTGGATTTTGCTATTTTGAATCAAAAAGTTATTCAAGATGACTTTGTAAAGATTAAAATAATTAAGGATAATTTAGGGCTTGGAGCAATAAGGTTTGTTGTTGAGGATCAAAAGTATTTGATCAAGGGAAATCAAGACGGATTAACTTTAGTATTTAAACATTGTGGGGGAAGAAATTTTATTATTAATACATACTACCAATACGATTGTCTAAATCTATTTTGCATAAAAAAGAGATGCCATTATGAGATACCAATTACTATTTATCCAAAGAGGGTAGAATTAGATTTCAAAGAGTACGCACATCAACTACCACGAGTTGGTGACGAAGTTTATGCTGTGAATCGTAAAGGAGATGATCCTACAGAAATATATGATATTCACAAATATCAAGAGGGGGATCAGTTGAAAAATATTCACTGGAAACTTAGTGCCCGTTATCAAGATATTTTAGTTAAAGATAATGCGATGTTAGTAGGTGAGGTAATTAATCTGTATGTTAGTTTTGATGACAATGATGATCATAATGATTTAGTTTTTGGTTATCTTGATACCTTTTGTGGTTTTTTATTAAAACGACAAATTGGCTTTCTATTATCAAATAAGGAAATTAAAAGTATTCAAGAATATGACGAAATGTTTAAATATTTGTTATGGAATAAAGAGTATCAGTCAGATATTTCTAAACATAATTATGAGTTTGTTATTAGCTATAATGGAATCATGAAAGTGGAAGGTGGCCGCTGATGAAGTTATTAATTTATTTATTAGGAATTATTGGTTCAGTAGGCTCGTTAGTTTATTCTTTTAATTTTAGTTCGAACAATCATTTTATTTTTATTTCTTGTATTATAGTAGGTTTGTTAATATATTTGGGATTTAATTATATTCAAGGTAAAAAGAAGTTTGTTATCGGGAGTATTATTGCTGATGGAATCTTATTATTGATTCCTAGTACGATGGATTGTTTAACATACATAACTTCAATTATTATTTATAAGTATCGTGAAGTTTCTGTATATGATTTTAATTTTGAAAGTACGTATATTTTTTATGATGATCCCCAAATTTGTATCTTAGCTTTTTTGCTGATTTTTATCCCATTATTTTTATCAGCTGTAATTGCAATTGATAAACAAAAATATACATTAGCTATTTTGGCTTTATTACCAGGTGTTTTTATTGAATTATTATTTACGATTACACCACCATGGTATTTTCTAGCATGTTATGTTTTATATGTTTTGATTTTATTGATTGGTGCTTTGCAAAAAGGGGCTATATTAAAAATACCAATGATTATCATTAGTGTAGTTGCCATGGCAATAACATATATATCATTTCCAATAAGTACATATCGTCCTTCAAAGTATAGTTTGTTTGATAATGCCAGAACACCAATTTCAACTCCTGGAAATATAAAAGAGGAATACAATGTCAATAGCCAAGGGGATCGTCATTATCGTAACTCATTAGATTTTACAATTGCTGGTGAAGTGACTTTAAATAATTTCAAGATTCGAGGAATTGCTTATGACTTGTATGAAGATGGTAAATGGGGGACTTCTCATAGTCGCGTTGAAACAGAATGGTTTAAAAATAACCTAGAGAAGATTGCAAATATTACAAAGACTTCTCGTCAAGTTATTGAAGTTAATCAAATCAGTGGTTATAGTCAACGTAATTATACACCATACTTTATCATTAATGACGATATGACATATTATGGTGACCACTATGAGGGTAAAAACCCTCAAACATATGAGATGATTATACCTAATGATGATTTTAATGCTCTATTATCAACGATCGATTATAAAGCCAAAGGAGAATTATTAAAGGAAATAGCCGAGCGTAATGGAACACAGGACTACTACGATGAATATTTTGGACAAGGGAATGAAGATGATGAAAAATTAACATCAGTTCCTGAGGAAACAAAATCGATTATTGAGAATTTTTTAAAGCAGCATAATGTTATTGATAATGGTAATATTTTCAATTATATTACACAGTGTACAAATGCTTTAGCGGCTAATACTTCTTATACCTTGAGACCGGGAAATACACCTGATAATGTGGATGTTGTTGATTATTTTTTAAATACTAATAAGAAAGGGTATTGTGTTCACTATGCTTCAACATTAGCATTAATGTTAAGAAGTAGGGGATATCCCGCACGTTTTGTTGTTGGCTATCAAGTGCCGGGAAGTAAGAACAATGCTGGTAAATTGATAGTTAGGGATAGTAATGCTCATGCTTGGGTTGAAATTTATGATGAATATTTGGGCTGGATACCAATTGAAGCGACTCCAACAAGTAGTGAAAATCCGAATACACCAACTGATACAATTACTCCTGCACCTAACCAAGGTGATAAAACACCACAGCCAGTGGAGCCAGAAAAACCGGATATTCAACAAATTTCTCAAAATGATAGTTTTCAAATTCCTGTTTATATTTATTATTTAGCAGGAGGGATGATCTTTATCTTTATAGTTTTATTTCAAGCAAGAATTCGTAAAAAACGAATGTTTAAAGGAGCTGCTAATAGTAATCAAAAAGTCTGTTATTATTATTACTATTTAACTAAATTGAAAATTAATTGTGATGAGATAAAGACAATAATTGATAAAGCTCGTTTTTCACAACATCAAATATCTATTGAAGAACTTGAAATAGTAGAGCAGTTTTATCAAGATAAAACAAATGCATATTTTAAACAAGCAAATTTGTTCAAAAAAATCTATTTACGTTATTTAATAGCCGTTTTATAGAGCAAAGCACGCGAATTAATTGCGTGCTTTTGCTATAATTGAATTAAGGAGATAGGAAAATGGCTAAATTGATTAAAGAAACTACTAAAAGTGAACGAGAAAACTATCTTAACAAGCTTTTTGCATGTAAAAATGGGGACTGTGAAAATTGTGGAGTTTGTAAGATTTTTGCAGGTACTTCACCGCAGGAAGTTTATTATGATTATATAATAGGAAAACGTGAATTTTTGGAGATTAGTCAAACTTTTAATAGTCGCAAATAAAATACAGTGCTTATTAACTGATTGTAAGTTGCTAAAACACTGTATTTTTATATGCAATCCAAATAAGTTATTAAAGCTTGAAGTTTTCTAGTTTCGTTATTTCTAACGGAATAAGGGAATAATATTCATGATCTGATCCATATTCTGAAGACTTTTTTGTTCTAATAATATATTTTTTCTAATTGTAATAGCACTGCCCGTTAGAGCTTTTTGTAATTATAGGTTAATTGCTATTTGGTAGAATATTTACTGAATAGTGATGACAGATATCGAAGGCATTATAATAGTATAGGTGTAAATCTATACTGACAAAAGTCTTAGATAGTAAATGTGATTGAAATAATTAAGCTGATCTTTAAACTGTTTAAGTCGATTTTTTATCATATTTGATACATAGACTTTAATAAATTATATTTTAATCAACTATTTCATTAAATTTTTATCTTGTTCTTGATTTATTAAAAATACTTTTAAAAGTCTATTTAAAATATTCTCTTGAGATGTTTTTAGGAAAGGAATTTAAGTTTAATTCTTTTATTATCTTTTTAAAGCCAGTCTTCTTTTAGGAAATAAAAAAGGTTTACATCAATTCAAATGATTAATGAATTAGAGAAACTATATCAGATTAAAACTAATAATTAGTCTGCTTTTGCATTCAATCGTATTGACAAAGAGAAATATGTGTGATAGATTTTATTCATAGATAAACTTGTGATTGGGAGATAAAACATCGAACGCGCTTGTAGAGAGTCTAGGGTGGTGGAAGCTAGATAGAGATGCGACTTTGGTAAATGGACCCATGAAGGCAAAGGGGAAAGAAGTAATTTGAGTATCTTTTGACGTTAGCTTACGTTACAAAGCAAAAATGTGATAGCATTTGACAAAGACCATAAGGTGGTATAGCAGATTTTAACATCTGTCCTTTTAGGACAGGTGTTTTTTGTTTAAATGTGATTTTGAAAGGGGAAGAAAAATGAGATTAGATAAGCGATGGTGTAGCTCTTTATAATTTAAAAGATAAAAACTATAAAGAAAAAGGGGAACATAAAAATGAGAATTAATAAACTATTTAAATTAATGGCAGTATCAGCTTTAACAATGACAGCTTTAACAGGATGTGGAAATAGCAGTAGTAATGGTGATGTAAAAGAGGTAGCGATTATTCAATATGTTGAACATACATCATTAAATACAATTAAAGATGCTTTTGATGAACAGATGGAGGCTTTGGGATATAAAGAAGGTGAAAATATTAAGTATACTTTTAAAAATGCTCAAGGAGATATGAACACAGCTCCGTCGATTATTCAAGATTTTAAATCTAGTAAAAAAGATTGTGTAGTTGCAATCGCAACTCCTGTAGCTCAAACAGCAGCTGAAATGTCAACTGATACACCAGTTGTTTTTGCAGCGGTAACTGATCCAATTAAAGCTGGTTTAACTACATCTCTTGAAAAACCAGATAAAAATATTACGGGAACGAGTGATGAGATTCAAGTTGAAATGATTTTAGAAAGAGCTTTACAAGTTAATCCGGATTTGAAAAAAATAGGAGTCATTTATAATAAAGGTGAAGTAAATTCAGTTACTAATATTGCTAAAGCAAAAGCTTTTTGTGATGATAAAGGAATTGAAATGATTGAAACAACTGTTACTGGAGTAAATGAAGTGCAAAGTGCAATTGATGTATTAACTAGTAAATGTGATGCAGTCTTTGCTCCAAATGATAATACTGTAGCAAATGCAATGGATATGGTAGGACCTGCTTGTGCTAAAGCAAAAGTACCTTTATATGTAGGCGCTGATTCAATGGTTCAAGATGGTGGTTTTTTAAGTGTTGGAATTAATTACGAAGATCTTGGAAAAGAAACTGCAAATATGGTTGATAAAATCTTAAAAGGTGAAAAAGTGGAAAATATTCCAGTTAAAGTATTTAAAGAAAATTTAAGCGTTTATGTAAATACAAAAGTATTAAAACAATTAGGTATTACTTTGCCTAATGAAATTAAAAATGATAAAGCATATGTAGAAATAAAGGAGTAGTTTTATGAATCAGACGGTTATTTTAGGAGCACTGGAGTTAGGAGGAATTTTTGCCATTCTCTCACTTGGTTTATATATCAGTTATAAAGTGTTAAATTTGCCAGATTTAACGGTTGATGGGAGTTTCGCTTTGGGATGTGCTGTTAGCGGGATGTTTACGATTAATTCAATGCCATATGTAGGATTAATAGGTTCATTTGTGATTGGTGCAGCAGCTGGGGTAGTTACTGGTCTATTAATTACAAAATTCAAAATTATGCCGCTTTTATCTGGAATTTTAACAATGACTGGATTATATTCAATTAATTTAGCAATTATGAATGATACTCCTAATTTATCACTGTTTGGTAATAATACTATTTTTAGCAGTTTTACTGCATTTGATCCTTATGGGAAAATTATTTTAATATATTTGATTGTAATTGTTATTTGTGTGATTTTAGATTTTTTCTTAAGAACTCAGCTAGGATTATCACTTAGAGCCTGTGGTGATAATGAAGATATGGTTCGAGCAAGCTCTATTGATACTGATAAAATGAAGATTTTAGGTTTAGCATTAGCAAATGGCTTAGTCGCTATGAGTGGTGCTGTATTTGCCCAACATCAAAGCTTTGCAGATATTAGCAGTGGAACAGGAATGATGGTAATTGGCTTAGCTAGTATTATTGTCGGAACAACATTTATAAAGAAAGAAAAAATTATTTTTCAGTTAGTTGCAGTTGTATTTGGAGCAATTTTCTATCGTGCAGTCCTAACAGTTGCTCTACAGCTGGGACTTCCTTCAGGATATTTAAAGCTGTTATCAGCAGTTCTTGTTATTGTGGCAATTGCTTCAACTAATGGAGCATTTAGAAGTAAGAAAAGGGGGCGCAATTAATGTTAGAATTAAAGGATGTATCAGTTGTTTTTAATGAAGGTACAGTTAATGAAAAAGTCGCCCTTAATAATATTAATCTTGCACTTGATAAAGGGGATTTTGTTACAATCATTGGAAGTAATGGTGCTGGTAAATCAACTTTATTTCAAGCTATTTCTGGAGCAGTTGATACAAAACGAGGAAATATTATTTTAAATGGTCGTGATATTACTTTTGAGCCTGAGTACAAGCGCTCAAAAGGGATTGGAAGATTGTTTCAAGATCCTTTAAAGGGTACAGCCCCAAATATGACAATTGAAGAAAATCTTCATTTGTCAAATCAAAGAGGTAAACATTTTAGTTTAAGTCTAATGTCTCATCGTCATCGTGAAGAGTTTAAAAAGGCACTGATGGAATTAGAGTTAGGTTTGGAAGAACGATTAGATTCTAAAGTTGGATTGTTGTCTGGAGGACAGCGACAAGCATTGACGTTATTAATGGCAACTTTAGTAACTCCAGATTTATTGTTATTGGACGAGCATACAGCTGCTTTAGATCCAAAAACGGCATTAAAGGTTTTAGAATTATCACAAAAAATTGTTGAAGAGCATCAGATTACTACACTGATGATTACTCATAATATGGAAGATGCTCTAAAATACGGTAATAAAACAATGATTATGAAAGATGGACAAATCATTGCAATGATTGAAGGCAAAGAAAGAGAAGAAATGACCGTAGAGGGCTTGATTCATTTGTATTCTACTTCTTCTCAAGAATATACGGATCGAGTTTTATTAAAATAAACAAAAAACATGAACTTAGGATTTACCTTGAGTTCATGTTTTTTTATTGAAATAATTATGGGATACAGTATCAGGAGTATTAGAATTAGATACTTAAATAGATAATATAGTTTATCAAATTCTACATTTTTTGAATAAAAATATTTTTTTTGTAAATAATAAAAGAAAGTCGTAGAGTAAAGTACTCTACGACAAAGCTAAAAAAGTACTTATTTATAAGTACTTTTTGACTATGACCATATTTAGTGACAAGAAATGTTTTGATTTGAAAACTTGTCAATCCAACTTTTTTTAAGATCAAATGATGAATGAACATAGCGGTCTAAGGTAATTTGAGAACCGCTATGACCAAGAATTTCACTAAGACATTTGATTTCAAAACCACCCTCGATACACATAGTTGCAAAAGTATGTCTTAGCATATGAAAGTTAGCTTTTTCAATTCCTGCATTTTTAATATATTTTCGAAATTTTCTTTCTAATGATCGGGGCTCTACAAATTTGTCACTTCTGCCAGTTAATAAATAGCAATCATCATTTTGCCTAAATTGTTTAAATAGAGTAATAAGATTGGCTGGAATTGGAATTTTTCGATTTGATGTAGAACTTTTAGGTGAATCTTCAATGATTATTGTTTTTGGATTATCACTGTAAATATTTTTTATTCGCTGCATTGTTTTGTTAACATAGATATAGTTTTCTTTTAGTGAAATATCTTTCCATTTTAAAGCGCATAACTCACCGATTCGTAATCCAGTAGCCATGGCTATAAGTACACCAAATTTGCATGAATCTATTTCTTGTAATAAAGTTTGATTCAAATTTATAAATTCTTCTTTGGATAATATGCGTTCTTTTTCTTTTTGTTTTTTAGGATATATTATTTTAGTATTTATACTAATATTATGTTCGGATTCTATATATCCTATAATGGATTTAAACAAAGAAAGAATATCTTTTACTGTTTTAGGTGATAGTGGTTTACCATTTTTTCCTTCTTTTAATAAAGAAGCGGTAAATAATTCAACTTGTTTGGTATTTAATTCATTCGCCTTTATATCTTTAAAATATGGTAATAAATAATTATAGATTACATTATAATACTTGACATAAGTAGGGGCTTTAAATTTAATTCGATACACATTTAACCATTCAACTATATAATATTCTAATACTTGATTATTAATATTCGACTTTTTAATTTTTTCTTTGTTTAAAGAATTACATATATTTTCTCTTTTTTGTTTAACTTCAGTATAGGTACTAGCATAAACACTTCCATATAGTTTTTTATTATTAGTACTTATTGCTTTAACATACCGGGCTTCCCATCTGCCATCTTTTCTTCTAAAAATATTTTCTCCTCTTCTTGGCATATATTATACTCTTCTTTCTTTTAGATTCTTTTGACCAAAAAAATGACTAGAAATAGTACTTAAATCTATTTAAAACATTAATTATTTGGTAAATAAATTTATAATTTAGTTTTATCGGTGTTTTTTGACAATTTATCCTATCATTTTTTGTTCGATAATGATAAAATGCTTACGTAACTATAGAATTTTTTTGTTCGTAGAGTACTTTAATATAAGACAGTTTTGTGACCAAAAGTTAGTTTATATTGTAAGGAGGATTATGATGAATTGGTATATTATTTTTGCAAATGATAATAAGATCAATGATCTTTTACTTTATTTTAATAATCATCCTGAGATGACTGCTTTTGTACCAAAAATTGAAAAGTTAATGAAAAAAGATGGAAAGAAGGTATTTGCAGAAGTGCCGATGTTTCCTAATTATATCTTTATTGAAAGTGAATTTAATTCACAGGAGTTTTATCAGATTATTGAAAGTTTAGAAAAAGATATGGATTCTACGATGAGAATTATGCAAAGTGATGAACAAAAAGTTTTATCATTAGCCAATAATGAAAAAGAACTTTTAGAATCGTTATTTAATGATGATCATTTAATAACCCGTTCAATGGGAACTATTACTGATTCTAAGTTAATAGTTCAAAAAGGACCATTAGTTGGTAAAGAGGAAATGATTAAGAAAATTGATCGTCATAAAAGAGTTGCTTTTATTGGTGATGTTTTTGGTAAAACAATGAAAGTTCCTTTGGAAGTTACAAGTAAAACATAGGAGTTGTTATGAAAGATAACTGGTATGTATTATTTGCATTAGTTGCAAAAGAAAATAAGTTGTGTTCAGTTCTAAGAAGAAAAGGTCTTGATGCTTTTATTCCAAAGATTGAATACTATCGTCGAGATATTAAAGGAAATACATTAAAAATGTTATTTCCAGGATATATTTTTGTTAGAAGTGAAATGAAGCAAAGTGATTTTGATAATCTGTTATATGAATTAGGGGAACAGAGAGATGGTTTGATTAAGCAGCTTAAAGATGATGGAGTTACAGCTTTAAGAGATGAAGAAATCGAGATGTTTAATAAACTACTCAATAGCGAAGGTATCTTAGAAATGTCCCAAGCATTTATAGAAGATAATAAAGCTAAAGTTATATATGGACCATTAATTCATTATCAAGATCATATTGTTAAGATTGATAAACACAACAGAATAGCGGTTTTAGATATCGAGTTTTTAAATCGACATATCTTAGCTGGGCTTGAAATAAAAAGTAAAATTTAATAAATGTAGCTGGTTTACCGCACATTTTAATAATTTGAATATAGTTTCTTCTACTTGGGGTAGGGGGAACTATATTCTTTTTTTGTACAATTTAACTGCATAAAGCAGTTTTTTATTATGGAGGGGAGAGAGATTATGGATATTATAGAAAAAAAGAATATACCTTTTTCACCACCTGATATTGGTGAGGAGGAAATCAATGATGTAATAAATACTTTAAAATCAGGGTGGATTACAACAGGCCCAAAAACCAAGGAGTTTGAAAGAAGAATTGCTGATTATTGTAATACTTCAAGGGCAGTATGTCTAAATAGTGCTACTGCTTGTATGGAATTAACGCTTAGATTACTTGGTGTTGGTCCTGGAGATGAAGTAATTACTTCTGCGTACACTTATACTGCAACTTGTTCAGTAATATGTCATGTTGGAGCAACACCAATATTAGTTGATGTGGCTAAGGACTCATTTGAAATGGACTATAATCAATTGAATGCCAAGATCACTGAAAGAACCAAGGTTATTATTCCAATTGATCTAGCTGGTATTATGTGCGATTATAAAAAAATATTTGAAATAGTTGAAGCTAAAAAAGATTTATTTAAGGCTTCAAATGAAATTCAAAAAGCATTTGGTAGAATTATTGTGATGGCTGATGCAGCACATGCATTTGGAGCATCTAAAGATAATAAGATGTGTGGTGAAGTAGCTGACTTCACTTCTTTTAGTTTTCATGCGGTAAAGAATTTAACTACTGCTGAGGGGGGAGCGGTAGTCTGGAAAGATATAGAAAATATCGATAATGAAAATATTTATGAACAATATCAGTTATTATCACTTCACGGTCAGTCCAAAGATGCATTAGCCAAGACTAAGTTAGGGGCGTGGGAATATGATGTTATTTCACCAGCTTATAAATGTAATATGACAGATATTATGGCTGGTATTGGATTAGCACAGTTAGATAAATATCAGAAATTATTATCACGAAGAAAAGAAATTATTTATAAATACAATGAAGGATTAAAAGATTTAGATGTTCAAATATTAAATCATTATGATGAGAATCATAACTCATCAGGTCATTTATATCTAGTGAGAATTAATGGAATATCTGGTGAACAAAGAAATGAAATCATTACAGAGATGGCAAAAAAAGGAATTGCATGTAATGTACATTATAAACCATTACCATTACTAACAGCGTATAAAAAGTTAGGATTTGATATCAAGGATTATCCAAATGCATATAATCAATTTATAAATGAAGTGACTTTACCATTACATACATGTTTAACTGATAAAGATATTTGGTATGTAATTGACAGCTTTAAGGAGATTATCAAATGCTTGTAAAAAAATGGAATGAGCTTCCTGAATATATGCAGACTGAGGAAGTGAGGCCATACTATGAAATACTTAGAAAAAGGAAACTACAGTTAGTATTAAAAAGAATATTTGATATATTGCTCTCCTTAGTATTGATTGTTTTACTATCTCCGATAATAATTATTTTTTCAGTATGGATTAAGTTGGATTCTAAAGGACCTGTTTTTTATAGGCAGGAAAGAATAACTCAGTATGGAAAAGTGTTTAAGATACTTAAGTTCAGAACTATGGTATTAGATGCTGATAAAATAGGTAATCTTGTAACGACTAAGAATGATTCAAGAATAACTAAAGTTGGAAAAAAGATTAGAAAATATCGAGTTGATGAAATACCACAGCTATTCAATGTTTTGCTAGGAGATATGAGCTTTGTCGGGACAAGACCAGAAGTAAAGAAGTATGTCGATCAGTATACAGTGGAGATGTATGCAACACTTTTATTACCTGCAGGAGTTACATCATTAGCAAGTATTAACTTCAAGGATGAAGATGAAATTATAGAAAAATATACTTCATTAGGACGAGAAACAGATGAAGTATATGTCAATGAAGTACTGCCATTTAAAATGAAATATAATCTAGAAGCAATAACTTCTTTTTATTTTATCAAAGAAATTAGTGTAATGATAAGCACAGTAGTGAAAGTGTAGGGGTAAATATGGAACAGAAGTTTAGTGTATTAATGTCGTTATATATAAAAGAAAAAGTTGAATACGTAAGAGAATGCTTCGAAAGTTTAATTAATCAAACTGTAAATGCATCTGAGTGGGTTATAGTGGAAGATGGCCCACTTAATCAAGATATGTATAATCTTCTAGATGAATATCAAACTAAATATCCAAGTTTAATTGTAAGGATACGCCTAGAGACAAATCAAGGATTAGGATTAGCCTTAAGAGAGGGAATTTTGCATTGTAGTAACGAATTAATTGCTAGAATGGATACAGATGATATTGCTAGAAATGATAGATTTGAATTACAGCTAAAGGAATTTGAATTGAATCCACAATTGGATATATCTGGAAGCTTTATAAAAGAGTTTGATAAAGATACAAATAATGTAATTTCTATTAGGGAAGTTCCTGTTAAGCAAAAGGATATTTATGCATATCAAAAAAAACGCTCTGCTTTTAATCATATGACAGTAATGTTTAAAAAAAGTAAAGTTATAGAGGCGGGTAATTATGAAAACTGTCCATTAATGGAAGATGACATGTTATGGACAAAAATGCTTCTAATTGGGGTAAAATGTTCAAATATAAATGACTATCTTGTATATGCTAGAACCGGTATTGATATGATAAAACGAAGAGGGGGGTATGAGTATTTTAAAAAATATAAGAATGCAAGAAAAAAAATATATAAATTAGGCTATATTTCCAACCTTGATTATATAGTTAGTATTGTTGTTCAATTTTTTGTGTGTTTGATTCCTTCGAAGTTCAGGATTTTTGTTTTTTGTAAGTTATTAAGAAAGGTTTATAGGAATGAAAAATCTAATAATTAAATTTTCAAAAATACTATCAAAAATTAATATAATTATACCAAAAAGAAAAAATATGATTGTATTTTATTCAAATCTTGGTTTTAGAGATAACTCTAAATACTTATTTGATTACTTATTAGATCATAAGTATAAAAAATATAAAATTATTTGTGCATTGAATGATTATAAAATTTTTAAAAATAAATATTCTTCTGTAAAATTTGTTAATACATATGTAGGGGTTTACTATTTTTTAACGTCTAAATACTTTTTTTATTCATTTGGAAAGTATCCAATTACTCCTTCTAAAAAGCAAACAGTAATAAATCTGTGGCATGGAATGCCGCTAAAAAAAATTGGAAATTTAGAGAAAGGTAAAGAAAATAATAGATATGATTACTTTACACAAATACTGAGTACAGGTCCTATTTTTGATGTTATTATGCAAAAATCTTTTAATTGTCAAGCAGATAGAATAATGAAATCTGGGCAACCAAGAACAGATATTTTTTTTAATTCTAATAAATGTGATGCTTTTACAAAATATAATAAGGTGATTATATGGATGCCTACTTTTAGATATAGTAACGTTCTCAAAGAAAGTAATACCTCTAGTAATTCAATTCTTCCTATTTTAGATGATGAGTCTAAAGCTATAGGTATCAATAATTTGTTAATGGAAAATAATGCAATTCTTTTAATAAAGTTGCATCCAATTCAATCGACAGATGGTTTTGAAAAAATTGAAAAAACGAATATAAAATTCATTGATGAAAAATTTTTAAATGAAAATGATTTAAGTTTGTATAAATTATTGAAGAATACAGATGCATTAATAACTGATTATTCATCAGTTTACATTGATTATTTGCTACTAGATAAACCAATATTATTTACAATAGATGATTTAGGTGATTATACTATGAACCGCGGACTAAATTTTAAAAATCCATTAGATTATATGCCTGGTCCTAAAATATCTACTTTTGAGCAATTTTTATACGAATTAAACAATATTTTTGAAAATACTGATAAGTTCAGTAATGAAAGAAATAAAATCAATGCAGTTTTTAATTGTTATGTTGGAAAAAATAACTGTAAAAAAATATTAGATAAATGTGAAATATTGGAGGATAATCAATGAGAATACTTCATGTGTTGCCTAGGATGCCTATAGGCGGGGTAGGAACTTTTTTACAAAATACGCAAAGGAATATTAACAATTCTTTTGTATTTGATTATTTGATAATAGAAGATGTAAATGATTCGTATTTTTCATATAATGTTGAGAAACTAGGAGCCAAAGTATATTTGATGAATTCAAAACTTAAACTTAGTTCTAGTTTTAATATATATTGTAAATTAAAAAAATTTTTTAAGACAAATGCTTCTAATTATGATATTATACATCTTCACTCTGCAAATATTGGTTTTTTAGTATTGCCCTTAGCAAAAAAGTATGGGATAAAAGTGAGGATAATTCATGCTCATGCAACTAACTATTCAGATGTTTTTTTAAGGGCTTTACGCAATTATATAATCGAAATACCGATTTTTAATTACTCAACTAATTTAATCGCATGTAGTAAAAAAGCTGGAAAGTTTCTTTTCAAGAATAGACAATTTGATACAGTATATAACGGTATAGATCCTAATAAATTTAAATATGTTAATAATTCACATGACAAAATAATACTTTCAAATGTAGGTAATTTTTTACCACCAAAAAATCATAAGTTTTTAATAGATATGATGGAGAAACTGGATATTAATGGCGATATATATGAGTTGTGGCTTATTGGCGATGGGGAGTTGAAAGAAAATATTGAAAATTTAGTTTCTCAGAAAAGACTAAAATCTGTAAAATTTATGGGTAGAATAAAAGACATAGAGAAGTATTATCAATATATTGATATTTTTTTATTACCGTCTTTTAATGAGGGGTTTCCAGTTGCGTTAATGGAGGCACAGTGCTGCGGTATACCCGTAGTAGTTTCTGAAAATATTACTAGAGAAATTGATTTTAATAATGATTGTCATTTTTTAGGTATTGGTAAAGAGGATATAGATAAATGGATAAAAGTAATTAAAAATATTAATTTGAATACTAAATTTGAAAAATCAGAGAAATTTAAAACTAGCGAATTTACAATAAAAAATACTACGGATAAGTTAGAAAAATTGTATTTTCAGTATTTAAAGGAGTCTGTTGAAAAATGATTTTATATGCAGGATTGCTTATATTAGTATTGATGGGTTTATTATTAGTATTAGATAAAAATATTAATGATAAACAAAGTTTAAACTATTTTCGAATCATAATATTTTTACTGATGATCATTTCTTCTTTAAGAGGCTCTTCGGTTGGTAATGACACAAGCAAATATATTGTTTTATTCAAAAACATACAAAATTTACCTATCGATTATTTTACAGATAGATACGAAATTGGATTTATATATTTAAATAAGTTTTGCGGTTATATATCTTCAAATCCGCAAATAATAATTGTTGTTAGTAGTGTTATTATTTGGTTGGGTATATATTTTTTTATTAAGAATAATTCAAATAATTATTGTTTTAGTTTATTCTTTTTGATTACATTTGGATTTTTTGCTTTTTTTCTTAGTGGGATACGAGAGAGTATAGCAATTGTAATATGTCTTCAGTCTTTTGAATATATTAAAGAAAAAAATTTGATTAAAAGTTCAGTTATTATTTTATTTGCTTCTTTATTTCATAGTTCAGCCTTATGCTTTTTATTAGTATATCCATTATTCTATATTAAAAATACACATAAATTTAATTTAATACTATTATGCATCGGATTTATTTTGTATCCTTTTTATGGAAGAATTATGAATTTAGTCGTTACATATATTCCAAAATATTCATCATATGTTACTTCAATATATAATGATGGTGATATAAGATTGGCAAGTATAATGAATTTGTTAGTGGTACTATCAGTGTCTATTTTTTGTATATATATGAAGAATAAAATTTATAAAAGCAGTGATATTGATGGGTACATAAATATACTTTTAGTAGGTGCATTGATATTATTTTTATCTTTACAATTTAATCTATTAGATCGAGTAGCAAATTATTTTATAATATTCATGATAGTTGCTATTCCTAGATTGTTAGATTTAAAGAGATATAAACAATTTTTGATTACAATATTTCTTATTGTTTGTTTTACTTCGTATTTTTTTGTTGTACAAACTACAAAACCTGAATGGAATACTATATACCCATATTCTATATTTACTGTTAAATAATAAGTCATCAATTATAACCATATATGTTGCTTAAAAAGAACATATAATTAATAAAGGAGAATTAAATGAAAAAGGTTTTATTTTTAGATACGTCAATTGCAACATCGAATATAGGTGATGAGATTATTAATATCTCGATAAAAAATAATTTCCCTGAAATATTTAATGACAATTATATATATAACTTACCAACTCATACAAGAACATTTACTTGGTATCAAAAACTAATATATAAAAAAAGAATGTCATTATATGAGGAGGCTGATTATAAGTTTTTATGTGGAACAAATGCCTTGTATACTAATATGCTAAGGCCTATGCCTACATGGAATATTAATATTTTTAATTATGGGTTGTTTAAAAATACTATTTGTTTAGGGGTAGGTTTGGGTGTTAATTCAAAAAAAGTCAATTTTTATACTAAATTTTTATACAAAAAAGTTCTATCATCTGAGTTTGTACATAGTGTTCGAGATGAAAATACAAAAAGTTTTTTAGAAAAGCTTGGTTTCAAAGCAATAAATACTGGATGTCCGACTTTATGGGGAATGGATAGTATGGAATGTGAAAAAATTCCAACTAAAAAAGCAGACCGGTGCATTTTTACTCTAACTAATTATCATTCGGATGTAATAAATGATAAATTAATGATTGATATTATAAAATCTAATTATAGCGAAATTTATTTTTGGCCACAATGTTTAGAAGATATTGATTATTTCAAACAGCTTGATAGAAGTAATTCTTCAGTGCATCTTTTAGCACCGAATATAGATGCATATGAAAATATACTGCTTGCAGGAGATATTGATTATATTGGAAATCGATTACATGGAGGTATATATGCTTTACAACATGCTGTAAGATCAATAATTATATCTATAGATTATAGAGCAGAAGAGATGAGCAAAGATTTTTCGCTACAATGTATTAAAAGAAGTCAAATCAAAGAAAAGCTAAATGAAATAATTAATTCAAATTGGAGTACGTCTATTAGTGAGTTGAATACTGATAAAATTAATAAATGGAAAAAACAATTTGTTAATAGCAGGGTAAGTGATTAATTATGAAGGGTAATAAGTACAAAACACTTTTATCAAATACAATGATTTTTGCAATGGGTAATATTTTAATAAAGTTGATTTCATTTATTTTAATGCCTTTATATACTTCTTATCTTACAAGTGCACAATATAATACTTCAGAATTGTTAAATAGTACTATTGAGATAGTAATACCCATAGCTACTTTGTGCATTATAGATGCGTTATATAGATTTTCTATTGACGATAACGCTGATTATAGTACTATGTTTGCTAATGCAATATTTATTACATTAATTGGTGACATAATAATTGGGATTCTATGTTGTGTTGTTTTTATGATTATTAGATATCAATTTATTATTGATTTTTTTATTCTTTTACTATCAGCAACTTTTTATAAACTAGTAACACAATTTGCACGAGGTCTTGGTGAATCAAGAAAGTTTGTTTTATATGGGGTAACAAATACTCTTGTACTAGTCTTAAGTAATGTTGTATTAATAGTTTTTTTTCATGGGGGAGTTCGCTCTTATCTAATTTCGTTTTCATTAGGATATGCTATAGCAGGAATATTTGCATTTGTTTATTCTAAAGAATATATATATATGAAAAATGTAAAAGTGGATTTTTATTCATTAAAAAACATGTTAAACTATAGTATTCCAATTATACCTAATATGTTGTCGTGGTGGATAAATAGTGTATCTGATAGATACCTACTCTTGCTTTTTATTGGTGATAGTGCTGCTGGTTTATATACAGCAGCTAGTAAATTACCAGCAATGATAAATTTAGTATCATCCGTATTCCAACAAGCTTGGCAATATTCAACTGCAGTGGAAATAAATAAAGATGATAATAAGAATTTTTTTACAAATGTGTTTAACTCTTATCTATTTATTTGCTTGATTACTTGTACTTTATTAATTATGGCGAATAAATTTATTTGCATGATTTTATTGAAAAATTATTTTTTTTCTGCCTGGAAATTTGTACCTATATTGCTTTTGGCAGCTACTTTTGGTTGTATCTCAACTTACTATGGAACATTCTATCAAGCATTAAAAAATAACAGAATGTTGATGATTTCTACAGTAATTGGAGCTGTGTTAAATATAATTATGAATTTAATTTTAATACCTTGTATTGGTGGTTTGGGTGCAGCTATAGCTACTGCAATAAGTTATTTCGTAATTATGATTATAAGAATGTATGATTTACAGAGAAAAGTACATAAGGGAAATGATGAGAATAAAATAATAAAAAGTTTATTTATATTGACTTTGTATGCGGCTATAAGTACATATTATAGTAATATATATAGTTTTATTATTGGGGTAATAGTTTTGTTATTTTATTTTATTGATAATTTAAAAATTTTAACTATGTTACATTCAAATGTTAAATTATTTTTATTAAAATTTAAAAATTAATTTGATAGACTATCTTGCATATACCAGAATGCTTATAATTTAGAATTTTTTAAACTAATCAACAATATGTGTAAAATGGTTAATCAAGAAAACTAATATTAAGAGGTTAAATTATGAATATTAATACAAATTTAAAAGTAATTAAATATATTATCGGTATTGTACAGCATTATAATCACGATAAATATTAGAAAATGAGAGCAGAAGTCGTGAATCCAAATTCAAAAAAGAGTAAGCTGATAAGGTTGCTGTATTTATATAGGATAAAAAAGTCAGACGCTTATGGGAATTCTAGTATGGGAACTAATTTGGGAAGTAGCGCTTTATTTGTATCGCCTCCGATATTACCATATCATTTAAATGGAATTGTTGTTTCTCGTTATGCAAAAATTGCCAAAAATGTAGTTATTTGCTAACAGGTTACTATTGCACAAGGGGAAAATCGAACTGCTCTGGAGATAGAAGATAATACTATAATTGGTGCTGGAGCTAAAATCATAGGTAATGTAAAAATAGGTAAAAACTGTAAGATTGGTGCAAACGCAGTTGTAGTTCATGATGTGCCAGATAATTCTACAGCTGTTGGAGTACCTGCTAGAGATATCCTGCATTAATTTTAAGTGATATTTGTTAATATTAGTAGGCAATTTTAATAACATGACTATAGTCGATAAGATAATTAAAAGATGAGAAAAGAGCAATTTATCATTGGAAATAGAATATAAAGCTATCAATCATTGAAGATAAAAATGAAAAAATTTATTTGACTGGTGTGTTTTTTATGCTTGGCGAGGAACGTTGTATTTTAAAACAAGATAATTTATTTGATTTTTATTTTTTAATTTACAATAAAATAACATTAAATATTAGATTTCCTTTTAATGTTAAAAATAGTATACGTAAGAGATATATCCGTTTGTAGAATCATACAAGAGGCATTTGCCGTTTGTTAGACATATACAGATTTTTATTTACTGAGAAATGTTTTGATTAAACTATAAAAAGGTGTATTAACCACTACAAATGGATTAGTGAAATTGAATGGTATCTATAATTTTGGTCATTGGAATTATTTTGAATAATTTTCTCGTATCGTAGTACAGAGACTGATGAATTAATAATAAAATAGATAATGAAGAAATTAAAGACGAGGAAATTGTGTTAACGCCAACTGATCAAATTAGTAAAAGTGCCAAGACAGAGGATAATTTTAATTTAAATATAATGATATTGGGTATTATTGGAGCAGTTAGCATATTTATATATTTAAGCAAATCTAAACGATTTAATTAAAAAATAGCTAAATAAAGGCCAGAATGATTTTAATCACTCTGGTCTTTGTTTTTAACTATTAAATATTTTAAATAAGAGATTGTTTTATTTATTTGTTGTTTATACCAGGTATTATCTAACTCTTTAAAAGAAATACAGGCATTATAAATACGCCCACGAGAAAATTCTAGAATATCCCAAGTTATATCTTTACAATCAGCTTTTTTTGTATAATCAATAATCTGTTGGTTTAGTAAAATAAAGATTGGCCGTTCTTCTGAAAAAAAGTACTCATCATAATGATTTAGGTGGCATTTATAAATAGTACGATCAAAATTTATGTTATCAATGTCAACCATATGATAATAGGTATCTAAGATCTGATAGATATTATCAAGTGGATCATTAGTTAGTTTTAAATTTCTAAACTGCTCATCACATTGTTGATAAATATATAAAATAGCTTCCTCTTTACTTTTAAAATATAAATAAAAGGTTCCTACTGAGATATTTGCTAATGTACATATATCCCTTATTTTTATATTGTCAAGATTTTGATCCTTAGATAACTGTTCTAAAGCCTTAATAATATTAGTTTTAGTGTTTTCTGCCTTACTTGTTTTAATGTTATTCATAATTAATCCTTTCATTATACATTTTATCTTAAAAACATTGTAAGCGCAAACAATGAGTGTTAAAATATAAATATGAACAAGTTCAGTTTTGAAAGGAGACTACTATGAAAAGTATTTATGAACCATTATTTGAACCGCTAAAAATTGGGGATGTTGAGGTGAAAAATAAGTTTTTTATGGCACCGATGGCAACAATCGTAGATGTTGATGAAGATTATTGTTATACCCAACAAAGTATTGATTATTATGTTGAAAGAGCAAAAGGTGGCGTAGGTTTGATTATAACAGGAGCTAACTGGGTTGAAAATGACGTGGAACCTCATGCTCGCTGCAGTTTTCCTTGCCCAAATATGTTACCTTTAAAATACGAACATAAGGCTAAGGAAATGACTGATCGTACTCATGCTTTTGGAACAAAGATATTTTTACAATTAACTGCTGGTTTAGGTAGATCGGCGCTGCCTAATTTTGTTGATATGAAAGATTTTGTTGCTCCAAGTCCAACAACAAATCGTTGGATTCCTAATGCACCTTGCCGTGAACTAACGACCGAAGAAATTGAACATATTATTGAGAAGTTCGGTGATGCAGCAGTTATTGCTAAAAATTCAGGTTTTGATGGGGTCGAAATCCATGCTGTCCATGAAGGATACTTATTGGACTGTTTTACAATGACTTTGTTTAACCAAAGAACCGATAAATACGGTGGAGATTTAAAAGGACGCTTACGTTTTGCTACAGAAATTGTTGAAACAATTAAAAATAAATGTGGTAAAGATTTTCCAGTTATTTTGCGTTTTTCAATTAAGAGCTATATTAAACAATTACGGCAAGGTGGCTTACCAGGTGAAGATTTTAAAGAGTTAGGAAGAGATATTGATGAGGCTATTGAAGCTGTAAAAATATTGCAAGAAGCTGGTTATGATGCTTTTGATGCAGATGCTGGTACTTATGATTCTTGGTATTGGGCTCATCCACCAATGTATTTTGAAAAAGGTATGTATCTACCATTAGTTGAAAAAATTCGTGATGCTGCAAAAGTACCATTATTGATTGCTGGAAGAATGGATGATCCAAAAATGGCTGTTGATGCTCTAAACAAAGGAACTATTGATGGAGTTGGATTGGGACGTCCTTTATTAAGTGATCCTGATTATGTAAATAAATTAAAAGATGGATTAGAGGCATTAATTCGCCCATGTTTAGGATGTCATGATGGCTGCTTTGGGCGTTTATTACAATCTGGGTTAGGTAGTTGTGCGGTTAACCCTGAATGTGGACGAGAAGATACTGTGGGTGTCGCACCAGCATTTGTAAAGAAAAATGTTGTTATTGTTGGTGGCGGACCAGCAGGATTAGAAGCAGCTCGTGTATCTGCTCTTCGTGGTCATAAAGTTACTTTATTTGAAGCAACAGATCGCCTTGGTGGTGAATTATTAGTTGGTGGTATGCCTAAGTTTAAAGAAGATGATTTAGCGCTAGCTTCTTATTATACAAATGAATTAGAAAGATTAGGTGTAGATGTTAAACTAAATACTTTAGCTGATGAGGCGGCGATTGATGCATTAAAACCAGATAGTTTATTTATCTGTGAAGGTTCTATTCCAGTGATACCTCCAATTGATGGTGTTGAAAATGCGGTACTAGCTAATGAAGTATTGACTAATAAAGTAGCTGCAAAAGATAACGTAGTAGTTATTGGTGGTGGTCTTGTTGGATGTGAATTAGCGTTACATTTGGCACAAAATGGTAAGAAGGTAACAATTATCGAAGCCTTACCAGATATTTTAAAATCAGGTATTGCTTTACCGCCAATGAATGAATGGATGCTTCGTGATCTATTAGCATTTAATAATGTTCGAATTGTGGGAAATGCAAAAGTTAGTAAAATCGGTAATCAAGAAATTAAAGTTCTTCAAGATAATAATGAAGAAACTATTGCTACTGAACAAACTATCGTTGCAGTCGGTTATAAATCTAAACATGATTTATTTGATAAATTAAAAAATAAATACACATATGTATATAATTTAGGTGATAGTAAAGAAGTGAGAAATATTCGTGGTGCTATTTGGGACGCTTATGAAGTAGCACGAAATCTTTAATAATAGGGCAAATGATAAAAAGATTTAGGTTATTTAATTAGTACTTTTTAAGATGGGAGTTTCAATATATAATTGAAACTCTTTTTTATTTTCATATTAGTATGAATTGAGGAAAAATAAATTAGTAAGTAAGAAGATATATAGAAGAAAGATAAAATAATTTTAATTATGCAATTATTTCCACTAGCCAAGGGAAATTTTAACTATTCAAATAAACATACTTTCTCTTTATTATTAGATTGTACAAAGAAGAGCGCTCGTGGAAATGAGAGGAGAAAAATAATGAATAAAATATTAATGTTTGTTGAGGATAAACTAGTACCACCATTAAATAAGATGGCTAATCAGCATCATTTGAATGCAGTTAAGAACGGTATGATGGTTACAGTTCCATTAACAATTATCGGAAGTATCTTTTTGCTAATTCCCAATATTCCAATTGATCCGATTCAATCATTTTTTGAACCATACGCTGCTATGATTACAACAGTTAATACAATAACGATTGGGATTGTTGGGCTGGTTGGAGCTGCTAGTGTAGCTTATTATTTTGCTTTAGGCTATACGGATATTAAAATTGATCCATTAATTACAGCATTTGTTTCTGTTGCCGCGTTTTTATTGGCGACACTAACAGATGAGTATGCGATTAATCTTGAATTATTTGGGACAAAAGGATTATTTACAGCTATTTTAGTAGCATTAATGTCAGGAATGATTATGCATTTTTTTCAAAAGAGAGATCTTGTGATACATTTTCCTGATACAGTACCACCTCTAGTATCAAAATCATTTATGTCATTGGTTCCAGCATTTGTCATTTTGACAATTATATGGATAATTCGTGTAATTTTAGGTATTAATGTTAATCAAATTTTAATGGATTGTTTCTCACCATTTGTTTTTGCATTAAATACTCTACCGGGATTCTTGGTTTTCATGTTTATTCGCTCAATGTTATGGAGTGTTGGTATTCACGGTGGAGCTGTTTTGGCTGTAGCTGATCCATTTTTTCTAACTATGTTTGGAGCAAATGCTGCTGCTTTTGCAGCTGGAACTCAGCCACCTTATATTACTGCCAGTGGATTTACTATGTTTGTTTTCTTAGGTGGCGGTGGTGCTACTTTACCGCTTGTCTTGATGATGATCCGTTCAAAAGAAAAAGGATTCAGTACATTAGGAAAATTATGTTTACCAGCAAGTATATTTGAAATTAATGAACCAGTTGTTTTTGGGGTACCATTAGTTATGAATCCATACATGATGATACCCTATACTTTGTCAACATTAATTTTATCAGCAGGAACATATCTATTAATGCTCTTCAATATTATAGGAAGACCAGTAGCTAATATTCCATGGACAATACCACCATTATTTTCACATTATTTAGTTACTGGTGGGAATATTCCTGCTGTTATTTGGGGAGGTATTTCACTATTAATAGCAGGATGTATATATTATCCATTCTTTAAAGCAATGGAAAGACAACGTTTAGCAGTAGAAAAAAGGATAGGAGCATGAGTATGAATAAAAAGTTAAAAATTGCAATTGTTGGAGCAGGGAGTTCGTATACCCCTGAATTAATTGAAGGATTATCGGAACACCGTGAAACATTACCAGTAAAAGAAATTGTTTTATTAGATATAAATGAAGAAAGACTTTCAATTATGGAAGGGTTTGTAAAAAGATATGTTGGTTATTTGAATTATGATGTGAAAGTATGGAGTACAACATCAAGAGAAGAAGCATTCACTGATGCTGATTTTGTTTCAACACAAATTAGAGTTGGGGGAAATAAGGCGCGAATAAAGGATGAAAAAATACCACTAAAATATGGCTTGATTGGACAAGAAACAACTGGAGTAGGAGGAATGTTTAATGCATTTAGAGTAATTCCAGTTATGATTGAAATAGCTAAAGATGTTGAAAAATATTGTCCAGATGCTTGGATTATCAATTATTCAAATCCAACAGGATTAGTAACTGAAGCACTAAATAAAGTTTGTAATGTTAAAGTGGCGGGATTATGTGCTGGAGGAATGCGACCAAGATGGTGGGCTGCTGAAGCTTTAAATATTCCAGAAGAAAAAATCTATTATGATTATTTAGGATTAAATCATATGAATTTTTCTTATAATATGACTATTGATGGAAGACCGATTACTGATGAAGAATTTAGTAAAGTTATAAAAAAATGTACAACTGTTTCACAAGAATGGATGGAAACATTACACTTAATTCCGAGTCAGTATACACAATATTATTTTCATACGAAAGAAAGAGTACAACAATTAAAAGAACAAGACAAGACTAGAGGTGAAGCTATTCTTGAATTAGAAAAACAAATATTTAGGGAGTATGCAGACGAATTAAATAATCAAAAACCAAAAACTTTAGCTAAACGTGGCGGTGGTGGATATTCCAAAGTTGCGATTGGTGTTATGGATGCGATTTATAATGATAGTGGAAAATGGATGGTTATCAATGTTGCTAATAATGGAACAGTTCGTTTCTTAGATGATGATGCTGTTATTGAAACAGCTTGTTATGTAAGTAAAAATGGCATGAAACCATTAACAATTGCTCACTATCCTAAAGCTGTTATCGGACTTATTAGTGCAGTAAAAACATATGAATCATTAGCAGTTGAAGCGGCGATCACGGGAAATAAAAAACTAGCATTAGAGGCTCTTGTTGCTCATCCATTAGTAAGAGATTATGATGTAGCAAAACCACTTTTAGAGGAGATGCTGGAAGCCCATAAGGAATATCTTCCACAATTTTATCATCATGGAAAATAAGATGTGGGGCTATATTGATGAGCAAAAAGTTATTTTGGAAAATATTCTTTCTTTACAAAGAGATACATTTTCTACTCTTTCTAAGACATTTATAAGTCCTAAAGAAATTATAATTACTGCATCAGGTACCTCATTAAACGCTGCAATGTTAGTGAAATGTTTGATTGAAAAAGAAGCGGATTGCTCGATTATAGTGGAAAATCCTTTTCAGTTAAGATATTACTCAAAACATTTATATAACCCCCAAAATATACTTATAGTTATATCTCAAACAGGGAAAAGTACGGGTACATTAGAATGTCTACAAATAGCTAAACAGCATCATATACCAACCGTTTCAATAACGGCTAATGGTGATAGCCCAATCGCAAAAAAAGCCAATATTCATATTGATATGTTGTGTGGAGAAGAAAATGTTGGTCCTAAAATTAAAGGATATAGTGCAACAGTACTAACTTTGCATTTGCTATTGTTGAAAATAACTCAAAATCCACGGTATCAATCTATCACTCAAGAATATTATCAAAGTATCCAAGAATTACCTCAAAATATAAAAGCTTCCCTTTGCTGGTGCCAAAAAAATAAGCATTGGGCTTTAGCAAAAGCAATGAGTATCGTTGGTTTTGGAGTGAATTATCCAACTGCTAGAGAAGGAACGCTAAAGATTTTAGAAACAATGCAAATTCCTGTGATGAATTTTGATATGGAAGAGTTTATGCATGGTCCGCATAGAACGATTATTAAAGATTCTTATATTGTTCTTATTGATACTGATGGATGTGGAAAGATTTTGATGAATAATTTTATTGATTTTATAAAAACTAAAACAAGCAATTATCTTATTATTTCAACTTTAAAAACAAGTAATGAAAATATTATTCACATTAATCAGCATTCATATACATCTTCATGGTTAAATGCTGTGATACCTTTTCAAATTATGTGTACTTATTTACCAGAATGTAATGGGATTAATTCATCTGATCCTGTATACGGTGATTTTGCTACTACAGTAGGGACACGGATTGAATAAAATAGATCAGCCATTAAGGCTGATTTATTTTGTCTATCTGTTATTTTACAAATAAATAAAACTTATTATATAATTGAAATAATAGAAGGAGGAATTAAATATGAGTGTTGTTACTAAGAGACAATTAAATCTTTTGCAAGTATTTATGGATTCTAATAGATATTTAACTGGACAAAAACTATCTCAATTATTGAATGTGAGTTCTAAAACTATTAGAAATGAAATTAAAATACTTAATCAATTGATGAATAACTTTGCACTTATTCAATCAATTCCTTCTCATGGTTATCAAATTAGTATTTTTGATGATGATTTGTTTAATTGTTGGATTGATAAAGTATCTAAGCAATGGAGTTATTTTATTCCTACAAATCCTTTAGAAAGGGCTTATTATATTTTAGGTTTAATGCTCGAAAGTCAAGAGTTTATTAAAATCGATGATATATCTGATATTTTATTTATTGATAGAACTTCTGTTAGTCGAAGTTTAAAATACATAAGAGAACGGCTAAATGATTTTGACTTAAAAATAGTGCAAAAAACCGGTAAAGGATTAAAAATAGAAGGTGAAGAATTTCGTTATCGATTATGTATGGCGGAATATATTTATCATAAGATAGGGATGTTATCAACGAAAATTGGTGAAGATCATGAATTTATAGATGAATTAAGAAAAGTTATTTTTAATGATGGTATTACGATGCCCCAAAGGGTATTTCAAAATTTTATTATACATATTCAAGTTCAATTGAATCGTATTCAAAGAAAATGTTATATCTCATTTCATGATAATGAGATTGAAAAAATGAAAATGGAATATGAGTTTTTAGTAGCAAAGGATGTTTCAAAAGTTATTAATAAATATTTTCATATTGAATTATCAGTAGAGGAACAATGCTATTTAGCTATTCATATTTTAGGAAAAAAAAGCAATTCAACTAGTGCAATCGAAAGCTGTATCAATGATCAATTAAAAGAAGAAATTGATATAATTGTAGAAAAAATGTTCAATCAGGTTAAAAAAGTCTTTAATATTGATTTTCACAATGATATGTACTTAAGAAAAGCATTGGGGATTCATATCAATCCAATGGAAAATCGTTTGAAATTTAATACTTATTCACGAAATCCGCTGATTTATGTTATTAAAGAAAATTATACTCTAGCATATATCTTGAGTATGGAAGCATGGCTTGCTATTTATAATAATGCAGATTATATAAACGTTGAAGATGAAATAGGCTATATCGCTATTCATTTTCAATATGCTTTAGAGAGAAGGAAAAGAAATATTGCGAAGAAACGGGTTTTATTAATTAATGAGTACAATGTGGCAATGAGTGAATTATTAAGTTTCTCTATTTTAAAAAGATATAAAGATTCATTGGTTATTGAAAAAACAATCTCTGCCGGGGAACTTAGTAAATATCATTTAGAAAGTTATGATTATATTATTACAACTGTACCACTTGATGAAAGCCTTGATATTCCTGTTATACGTATTCATCCTATAATAACTACTCATGATTTTGAAGTTTTAAATAAGTATTTTCGACAAATTAATGAGTATAAATTATCTGATTTTTTAAAAAAAGAAGATACTTATTTTATTGATTGTGAAACAAAAGATGATGTTATTTCATATATATTTGAACATGAAAGTGTCTCATTTGAAACATTTTATCATACAAATCCATTAATTGGTTTTGAAACAAGTTTACAAACTGTTATTCATTATATGCCTATCTATAATCAAAAGAGTTCAATAAACGCTTATCTTTTATCGAAACCGATTGTATGGAAAAATAAATTAGTTAAAATTATTTTTGTATTGAAATTAGGAATCAATAGTGAACAGCTTTTACAAAGCTTACAAGAATTCTTCTTTCAAAAAGAATGTATGGATACATTTTTAAATAATATGATTTTAGAAGAAGGCGGTGAACATAATAAGTCATAATTGTAAATGTTTATACGATACACATAAATATAGTTATGGTATAAAGTAGTTTACTTTTAATCGAATTGAAATTATATATAATTGAGGAAATAAACTGATTTCCTTTTTTTATTACTGTTTTTAGTGAATTTAAAGGACGTAAAAAATTGGAGCGACTATGCTGTTTGTTTATAAAAAATGATTATAATGGTATAATCAGAGACGAAGAGAAAAAACATAAATGATAACGATGTAGGATCAATTTAAAAATGCGAGGAGATATGAGAACTAGCGAAACAGAGAGAGTCAGAGCTGATAAGTAAACAGTTAGATATGATAGCCGGGATAGTGTTTGAAATCGATAATTTTGATATATTAAAGAAGAAAGTTGAAGTTGCAGGTTGAAGTTATTGTGGTACGATATTTATAATAGAAGTTTTTGTTAAAGAGGTGAAGGTAGAATGATAAGAAGGCATTATTTATTTTATGGTCGTGTCCAAGGTGTAGGATTTAGGTTTACTACCTATCAAAAAGCAAAAAATCTTGGATTAACTGGCTGGGTTTGTAATTTATCAGATGGTTCTGTAGAAGCTTGTATTCAAGGTGAGGAGAAGTTGATTGATTATTTGATCAATGAATTACAGCATGATCGTTTTATTAGAATAGATTCAATTAAGATGGAAGAAATAGCAGTTCTAAAACATGAAACTTCATTTGGAATGAAAAACTAAATAATTTTAAAGGACCGTTGGAATTGATATATGCCAATAGTCTTTTATTGTAGAAGCCTTCATTAAATATACTTAATATATAATAATCACTAAAATAGGATGATAATAAAACAGTTTAAATATCTAGAAAATGAATCTAATATAGATGTTCTAGTACTTAATATTGTTTTGATACCCAATCTTTATATAGATGAAGTAGATATTTTATTTAATATAGAAGTCAAAAACTAGATGATTTTACTTTAACTAATAAATTTATTGAAAATGATAAGATAAAGTGAATAAAAATATTTTTAAATGAAAGTAGAGCAAAAAATATGAAAATAAGATATTGTCAAAAAGAGGATCTGGAAGCTATTTATAAACTGATTTGTGAATTAGAGGAATGTAATTTAAATCATGAACAGTTTGCTCTAGTATATGAAAATAAACTTAATGATGAAAAGAGTCACTATTTAGTAGCTGTATCTGATGATATGATTGTTGGATTTGTCAGTGTTAATATCGATTATCAATTACATCATGAGAATAAAGTTGCAACAATCGAAGAATTAGTTATAGATAACAGTTATCGTGGAAATGGTATAGGTAGATTATTAGTTGATTTTAGTACAAAATTAGCTTTGGAGCATCAATGTGAAGTAATTGAACTTACTAGTAATTTTAAACGTATAGAAGCACATCAATTTTATCAAAAGAATGATTTTATTAAATCATCATACAAATTAATAAAAGTTTTAAAGGATAGTGATCAAGTAGGGATATAAATATCCAATTTGGGATTGGAATTGTGGATAATTTTGTTCGTAGTAAAGTAGCTTTAGCTAAACAAGATTATAAAAATAATCATTTAAACTAAGAAGATGTTTTATTTGTCGGTGATACAATTCATGATTATGAAATGTCAAAAGTATTAGGATGCAATTGTGTTTTAATTCCTCGTGGTCATCAAAATAAGAAAATTTTAAATTTAAATACTATGCTGATCGATAATGATTTCAAGGAATTAATGATAAATATTACAATAATGTAAGATTTTGTAATGTAAATCAATGGAATAACCAACCAGCTTAGGCTATGATAGAGGTGTAAAATAAGGAATAGAGGGATGTATATGAAAAAAGTAATATCACGTCTAATTATTATTCTTTTCTTAGCTGCCTTAACCTTTTTAGGATATTATGGCTATCGTGGCTATGTGATGTACCAAGATACAATGGAAGAAAAGAGTTTAACAGTGCGAGTTGAAGAATTAAGAAGTAAAGATAACTATGTTAAATTGGAGCAAATATCAAGTATATATCAAGAACTAGTAATAGAAAGCGAGGATAAGCGTTTTTATCAACATGGCCCAGTTGATTACATTGGATTAGCTCGAGCAATGGTAACGAATGTAGTGACGATGTCGTTTAAAGAAGGCGGTAGTACGATTACTCAGCAGTTAGCTAAAAATCTTTGTTTATCTTTTGAAAAGAGCTTAGACCGGAAAATAGCTGAAGTTTTTATTGCTCAAAAATTAGAAGATGATTATACGAAAGATGAAATTCTTGAAATGTATTTGAATATTACATATTTAGGTGAAGGAAATTATGGAATTAAAGAAGCTAGTAATTATTATTACAATATTGAGCCTATAGAGCTTAATGAGGAACAGGCAAAAGTATTGGTAAAGACATTGAAGGCCCCTAGTGTTTATAATCCTTCTAAGTTAGCTGAAAATTAAAGTGATAGTGATGAAGTGAATTTTCTATGTTGAATTAGCAATGAGGGTTTGCTTCATATTGAAATCACTTTTTTTATTTTCTAAATAAAAAATACTTGTCTTAAAGTGTACTTTAGGGTGTATAGTGTAGTTGCGATCATAGCATGGTCTAATTAGTAAATAGATGGGGATTGTGATATTATTATGTATAAAGGTGAAGAGATGAGTAAGTTAGATAAATTAAAAGAATTATTAAAATCTTATCAAAAAGTTGCAATTGCCTATAGTGGTGGCTGCGATTCAAATTTTTTATATCAGGTAGCATTACAAACCTTAAGTAAAGAAAATGTTCTAGCAGTATTATGTGTAGGGAAAATGATGTCCAAGGAGGACATCGATAGTGCTAGAATGATGGCTGGTAAAGGTCAATTTATAGAAGTGCCGTTAGATGTATTTACAATCGAGCAATTTACAAATAATCGTAAAGATCGATGTTATCACTGTAAAAAACAAGTAATGGCAAAAGTAATTGAAGCAGCTCAAAGCCATGATTTTAAGATAACCCTTGATGGTAAAAATGCTGATGATGAAAAAGTTTATCGCCCTGGAATGAAAGCTTGCGAAGAATTGGGAATTGTATCACCGTTAGCACTAGTTGGTTTAACAAAAGCTGAAATAAGACAGTATTCAAAAGAATTACAGATTGAGACATATGATAAACCGGCAAATGCTTGTTTAGCTTCACGTTTTCCTTACGATACTCATCTCACTAAAGAAAAATTAGAAGTGGTCGATCAAGCTGAGGCTTTACTTCATCAAAAGGGGATTTATTACGCTCGTGTTCGAGTTCATGATAAATTAGCACGGATTGAAGTTGAACGAAACAATTTTAATCTAGTTAATGATGAAGAATTAATCTTAGCAATAAAAGAACTTGGATTTGATTATGTAACATTAGATTTGGAAGGCATAACTAGTGGAAGTTATGATAGGTAGTGAAATGGAAGTTGTAGTTATTGATGGTCAAGGTGGAGGCATTGGCCGAAGTGTAATTGAGGCCTTAAAAAAAGAAGTTAGTGGTACTTTTATTATTGCGGTAGGAACAAATAGTACTGCAACCAATAATATGAAAAAAGGTGGAGCTGATGCTGTCGCAACGGGAGAAAATGCAATTATTTATAATGCTAAAAACGCTCAGATAATTATTGGACCAATTGGTTTTGTTTTTGCTAACTCGATGTATGGTGAAGTTTCACCAGCAATGGCGGCAGCAATCAGCTGTAGTGAAGCTCAAAAATATTTTATTCCAGTTAGTAAATGCACTGGACATGTCTTAGGTGTTGAGCCAAAATCAATTCAAGAATATATTAGAGATTTAGTTAATATTTTAAAATAGATCCCAAGTACAAGAAGTACTAGAAGAAGCACAGTAGTGTTTGTGGAAAGGGAAATTATGAATTCAGTATTAATGCATATGGCAGATGGTTTGATTTCTGTTAATATTGGGGTTATTTTCATGATAATTAGTTTTATCATGATCGGTTTTTCAATTAAAAAAATTAATCAAGAACATGATGATCGAAAGATTCCTTTAATGGGAGTAATGGGAGCATTTATTTTCGCTGCTCAAATGATCAATTTTACGATTCCGGGAACAGGAAGTAGTGGTCATATCGGTGGAGGAATTTTATTGTGCCTTATTTTAGGACAATATCCTGCCTTTTTATCATTATGTTCTGTTTTAATTATACAATGCTTATTTTTTGGTGATGGTGGTTTATTGGCGTTAGGATGTAATATTTTTAACATGGGGATATTACCATGTTTTGTAGCTTATCCATTAATTGTTAAGCCACTATTAAAGAAAAATATAACTTCTTCAAGAGTATTACTGGCAAGTATTTTAGGAGTAGTAGTGGGATTAGAAATGGGTGCTTTTGCAGTGGTCTTACAAACTCTTGCAAGTAATATTACGGAATTACCATTTACTTCATTTGTTGTATTAATGTTGCCGATTCATTTAGCAATTGGTCTAGTTGAAGGCTTAATCACTTCAACAGTTGTCTTATATGTATTAAAAGATAAACGTGAAATAGTTGATCATGCACTTAATGACAAGCATTTTGGAACATTGAATATAAGAAGACAGGTTGCGGTTTTTGCTGTTTTAACAATCTTAGTTGGTGGAGTTCTTTCATTATATGCATCAAGCAATCCTGATGGTTTAGAGTGGTCTATTGAAGGAGTCACAGGAACCGACGAAATTGAAGCAAGCGGCAGTACAAAAGATACTTTAGCAAAGGTTCAAAGTTCAACTTCATTTTTACCAGATTATAATTTTAGTGGCAGCGACAGTAAATTAGGTGTTTCAGTATCAGGGATTATTGGTGGTGCAGCAACTTTAATTTTAATTGGTGGAATTGGATATATCGTAGTAAAAAAGAAAAAATATGAATAAACTTAAAGGCTCACTTTTAAAATTTGGCTATATTGAAAAGTTAGCTAATGGTGATTCACTGATTCATCGTTTAAATCCACTTTTAAAGATTATTTTAGCACTAATGTATATAATTTTTGTTATTTCGACCAGCTGCTTAGATTTTTTTGAATTACCCTTATATTCAATAATAATTGGAATAATGATTTCACTTAGTAAAGTATCATTTATGGATTTATTTAAACGAAGTTTAATTGGATTACCTATTTCTTTGTGTATTGGATTTTCAAATTTACTATTTTCAACCACAATAATTAATTTTTATGGTGTTAATATATCAACTGGTGTACTTTTATTTATTACGATCATTATAAAAAATATCTTATGTTTGATGGCAGTTTTTTTACTAATGGCAACAACTAAGTTTGATAGTATTACTTGTGAATTAGTGCATCTTAAAATACCTTCAATTTTTGTTTTACAATTAGTAATGATCTATCGTTATATTTTTGTTTTGGTTGAAGAAGCGCTAACAATGATTCAAGCTTATCAATTAAAAAATCCCCAGTCTAAAGGAATAGCTTTTAAAGATATGGGTAGTTTTGTGGGAAGTTTATTAGTTCGGAGTTTTGAACGAAGTAATGAAGTTTACAATGCAATGAAATGTCGTGGCTTTGATGTTAAACAAGCGTATTTAAATTATGTTGATTTTGAGATTGAAAATTATTTTTTATTAATGATGGCAGTAGGAGTTTTAATGATGGTAAAGGTGGTATTTTAGTGATTGAGATAAATAATTTAAATGTTCTTTATAATAATTCAATTAGAGCTCTTGATAATGTGTCGATAAAGATTGAACAGCAGAAGTGTATTGCTATTGTTGGAGAAAACGGCTCGGGGAAATCAACTTTATTATCAAGCTTATTGGGGCTGGTGGAAACGCAAGGTGAGATTAAAATTAATGGAGTTATGTTATCAAAAGAAACATTGATACAAATAAGAGAGGTAGCAGGTCTTGTTTTTCAAAATCCAGATCATATGATTTTTTTACCTACAGTTCGTGATAATTTAGCTTTTGGGTTGATAAATCAAAAACTGGATAAAATTGAAATTGATAAAAGAATTGCGGAATTTGCGAAATTATTTAAGGTTGAAGATCTGCTGGATCGAATGGCTAATCATCTTTCTGGAGGACAAAAGCGAATGGTAGGCTTAGCTAGTGTGGTGGTAATGAAACCAGAGATATTATTATTAGATGAACCATCAGCATTTCTTGATCCGAAGAGTCGAAGGATCGTTATTAATATGTTAAAAGAATTGCCCCAGCAAATTATTTTTGCAACCCATGATTTAGATATGGCATTGGATTTGTGTGATGAAATAATTTTATTAAATAATGGAAAGATAGTATCTAGTGGTAATCCCTGTGAAATTTTAGCTAATCAAGAGTTATTGGAGGCAAATGGGTTAGAGTTGCCACAACGATATCAGAGGTAGACGATGAAAGTAAAAGAAATATTAGAAATGGTAGAGAACCATGAGATTTCTGTTGATGAAGCAGCTATTTTGATTGATAATCCAATTGATTATGCGACGATTGATTATAATCGTAAACGTCGTACGGGAACACCGGAAATCATTTATGGATCTGGTAAAACGAAAGAACAGATTGCTGGTATTATAAAAAATATGTTAGAACATGATCAAATTGATATTTTAGCGACTAGAGTTGATGCAACAAAGGCGGCTTATTTAAAGAAATTATATCCAAATTTTAATTATGATAAAGAAGCCAAAACTTTTATTTTAAAACAATCGGAAACTATACAAAATAAAGGAATGATTGTTGTTGTTTGTGCAGGAACATCAGATATTCCAATTGCTAGAGAGGCTGTGTTAACAGCTGAGTTTTTAGGAAATGAAGTTAATTTGATTAGTGATGTTGGTGTTGCTGGGATTCATCGACTATTTAATAAGATGGATGTGATCAAACGAGCAAATGTTATTATAGTTGTAGCTGGTATGGAAGGGGCTTTAGCATCGGTTGTTGGAGGGTTAGTTGATAAACCAGTCATTGCAGTGCCAACATCAATTGGTTATGGTGCTAATTTTAATGGTCTTTCGGCATTATTATCGATGTTAAACAGTTGTGCTAGTGGTGTTAGTGTAGTTAATATTGATAACGGTTTTGGAGCTGGGTATATGGCTCATACGATTAATTGTTTAGGAGGAAAACGATGAAAGTATTATATTTTGATTGTAGTAGCGGAATAAGTGGTAATATGACTTTAGGTGCATTAATGGAACTTATTGATGAACCTGATTATTTACAAAAGGAATTAGCTAAATTGAATATAGATGGCTATCATTTACATGTTACTAAAACAAAGAAAAATGGTATTACTGGTACTTATGTAGATGTTCATTTAGAGGAACATCCACATCATCATGATCACGAACATCACCACCATGAACATCATCACCATGTTCATCGTAATTTATTCGATGTTAATAAAATTATTGATGATAGTGGGATTAATGAAAGAGCTAAAGCATTAGCAAAAAGAATCTTTTTAAGAGTTGCGTTAGCAGAGAGTAAAGTTCATAATGAAGAATTGGCTAATGTTCATTTTCATGAAGTAGGGGCAGTTGATTCTATTGTTGATATCATCGGAACAGCAATCTTAATTACTAAGATTGCACCTGATAAAATATATAGCAGTATCGTTAATGATGGGCATGGTTTTATTGAATGTGCTCATGGAACAATTTCAGTTCCGGTACCAGCGACATCGGAAATTTTTGCTGCTAGTAATGTAGTAGCCCGTCAGATTGATATTGATACAGAATTAGTGACACCGACAGGGGCGGCTATTATTGCTGAGCTGAGTTCATCGTTTCAACCGATGCCTCCTATGAATGTTCAAAAGATTGGTTGGGGTTGTGGAACTAAAGAATTAAATATTCCTAATGTTTTGAAAGTATCTTTAGGAACAATCGATAAAACTAACGATGAAATTATTGTAATGGAAACAAATATAGATGATTGTTCGAGTGAAATACTTGCTTATACTGCTGAAAAGCTTTTTGAAAATGGAGCTTTAGATGTCTTCTTTACACCGATTTATATGAAAAAGAATCGCCCAGCCTATCGATTGAGTACAGCATGTAAAGAAGATAAATTAGAATTATTACAGAATATTATATTTAGAGAAACAACAACAATTGGAATTCGTTATCGTCGTGAAGAAAGAAAAATTTTAGCTCGAAAAGCAATTGAGCTGGATACACCATATGGAAAAATTGCTGCTAAAGAAGTAACTAATAATGATGAGACTTATGTATATCCGGAATACGAAAGTATAAAACGATTAGCTAAGGAGCATGATCTTGCAGTCAAAGAAATATATAAACTAATAAAATAATAGATTTTGATCCTCCGATTTAATTATGAATTGGAGGATTTATTAAATAAATTTAATTTTAACACTAAGCTTTTGTTTGGGGCTATCTATCTATATTAAAAAAGTGTATAATAGTATATACAATTAAAGCCATTTAATGGTCTTTTTTTATTAGATTAGGTAGGAGTGAGATAGTGGGAAAATATCGTCAACAAATTAAATCGATTTGTTTTTTAGCCTGGCCGGCGGTAGTTCAAGAGGCCATGAATGTTGTCGTTACATATGTTGATACAGCGATGGTAGGGGCATTAGGAGCTGGGGCATCGGCTGCAGTTGGATTGACCTCAACGGTTGGATGGTTAGTGTCTAGTATTGCTGTTGCTTTTGGAATTGGGATTTTATCAGTTTGTGCTCAAGCAGTAGGAGCAAATAATGATGAAAAAGTAAAGCGGGTAGGGCAGCAAGCTCTATTTTTGACATTAATTGTTGGGATAGCTTTAACTATAATGTGTGTTTTAATTGCACCATATTTACCAACTTGGCTAAATGGTGATAAAGCAATTAGAGGTGAAGCGGCATCATACTTTATGATTATTTCAATTCCATTATTATTTAGGACAGCAGCTTTGATTTTGGCATCGGCTTTACGTGGTGTCAGTGATATGAAAACACCAATGCTAATAAATTTATATATGAATATTATTAATATAATTTTAAATTTCTTGTTAATTTATCCGACACGAGAATTATTTGGAATTATAATTCCCGGTGCTGGACTGGGGGTAAATGGAGCAGCGATTGCGACGGCTATATCATTTGTTGCTGGAGGAATTATGATGTTCTTACGTTACTATAAAAATACACTATTTGATTTAAAAAACAGTGGTTTTCATTTTTATAAAAAAGAGTTTAAGGAATGTTTGAATATTGGGATTCCAGTAGTATTGGAACGTAGTGTTATTTGTTTAGGGCACGTAACTTTTGCTTCCTTGATTGCGAAGTTAGGAGTAGTACGATTTGCTGCTCATACAATTGCAATTCAAGCAGAACAAGCTTTTTATATTCCCGGGTATGGTTTTCAAACGGCAGCAGCAACTTTAGTTGGAAATGCAGTTGGACAAAAAGATGAGCATAAAGTTAAAGAGGTAACTTATTTGATTAGTGGTATTACAATGTTTTTAATGATAATTTGTGGGATTGCATTATTTATATTTGCTGAACAGTTAATGGGGATTTTTACTCCTGACCATGAGGTTATCACTTTGGGGGCTCGAGTATTGAGAATAGTATCTATTTCAGAACCGCTTTATGGGATCTTAGTAATTCTTGAGGGAACATTCAATGGGATGGGTGATACTAAGGCACCATTTGTTTTTTCATTATTTACGATGTGGGGAATTAGGGTAACCGGTTCTTGGCTAATGATCAATGTTTTCCATCAAAGTATTGAAGCAGTTTGGATTATGATGGTATTTGATAATATAGCCAGATGTCTCTTATTATCGCGAAGATTTTTAAAAAATGGCTGGAAGTACCGTCTTAATAGTTGATTAAAAGCGGGTGTATCTTATTCGATATACCTGCTTTTAAATATACATGAATTTAGATTTCATAGTAAATATTTAATATAAGAAAATATGAATTTGAAAAAAGTAAAAATTTTAGATATTAAATAATATGATAATTATAATTTAGAACTACTTTTTAAGCGATATTCTTAAATTTAAAACTATACTTTACCATAAAAAACGATTTTCCAATTATTTGATTTTTTGGCAGTTCACCGTGTGCTGATTTTTTATAAAATTTTGTATGGATTAACAATATGCTGGTAAATACATTTGGGGATTATCTTTGTATTTTTCAGCTTCTTCTTGACTTAGAAAAACAGTCAAATGTATTTGACTTGAAGAAATTATGTGAGGCCCAGCACATCCAGCATAACCTTCAATACTAAATTCATAATTATCATTATTACCACTAATATCAAAAACCTTTTCAGTCATCACATAGCCATTCATCAAAAAATATACTACTGTTCCTTTTTCTAACATATTTATACCTCTTTCTATAAAATTGATATATGATAGTTAATATTTTGTTTTAAATGATTTACCTCATTATTAGTATGTAATTTTATTGTTGTAAATCTACAAAATATTTTAATTTTCTTACTACAACTGGATTATAGATCGAGCTTATTAAGTTATCAAATCATATGCATTAAATAAAAAAGAATTGATCTATATGATTATCTGGATCAATTCTTTTAAGCATCATTATTTGATTTAGGAAGTTCAATTTTTCTGCGTTCTTTATGACAATGCTTTTCAAAATCAATAGCAAGTTGATTCATGGCTGATAATTCTTGAAAGCTATAATCAACTTTAATTATTATTTGTTCTTGGCATCGATAGTAATAGAGATGATCGACACAATTAACAAAGATATGCTGATAAAAACTGTTAGCTAGATTTAATTGATTAAGAAAGTCATAGAGCATATGTTCAGGGAGATTGTGACAGTGTGAAAAAATATATAAACCATTATCTAAATAAATCTCATAGTTTTTGCTCTTTTGTTCTTTTCGCTCAAGAGCATTATCTATTTTATTGATTACGAATTCTAAATTTTTTTCATCATGGTCGAAAGGATTTAATTTTAAAGTACTATATAAAGTTTTTTTTATGTCAGCAATTGCTTCAGCTGGAGTTAATGCTTGAGTTACTTCAATTCCAAAATTACGTTTTGGAATGCGAAGGTCAGGACGATCAGCTTGAATAATATTATCAGCTGATACATCTAATACTTTTGTTAGGGTTAATGCAGCATATTTTTCAAAATAATTCTTACTATATGTCTCTTTCATTAATTGACCTCGATTTTTAAAAAAGTGATAATCATTCATTGATTATCACTTAGTGGGTTTTATACTGTCTTCTTTATTCATATTATAGCATGGTTTATTTTATTTTCAAAGTAAGTAATAAGGATATTTGGATATTCATTGCGATATATTTAGATAACTGTTATACTTTTATAAAGGTTTTTTAGATAAGGTGGTATTTATGGTTGATTATAGTATTAAAAAGTATAATCGTAAGATTGTATATCAGCTGATATATCAAGCTAAGCAAATTACAAAACAGGAAATTGCGGAAAGATTAAAATTATCTTTGCCCACTGTTTCTAGTAATCTCTTGGAATTAGAACAGGCTGATTTGATAAAAAAAGAAGATATTAATGAGTCTACGGGGGGACGTAAGCCGTTAGCAATCTCTATTAAGGAACAATCTAGAATTGCAATTGGTGTCAGTATTTTAAAAGAAGGAATAACTTTTGTTGCTTTAGATTTGTATGCTCAACTGATTCGTAAACAAACAGTTGCTTTAGTTTATGATAATAGTGAAAGTTATTTTAAACAATATGGACAGGCATTAAATGAATTTATCGATTGTTTACAAATTAAAAAAGAAAATTTTTTAGGGATCACTATAGCTATTCAGGGGATCGTATCTCAGGATGGAAAAAAGGTTATTTATGGTCCAATTTTAAATAATCAGGGATTAACGTTAGAAAAGTTTGAAAAATCTAGTGATTTACCAGTTAAAATGATTCATGATTCTCATGCTGCTGGACTTGCTGAATTAAATTTCAGTGAAGATAATAACGATGCTATTTATCTATCTTTAAATCATAATCTAGGTAGTGCTGTATTTATGGCTGGAAAGGTTTTCCAGGGAAATAATTACAGTTCGACATTTGAGCATATGACATTAGTAGAGAACGGACGTCAGTGCTATTGTGGTAAAAAAGGGTGTTTTGAAGCTTATTGTAATGAAGATGCTTTATTAAAAAATCATACAAATATGACATTAGAAGAATTTTATAAACAATTACGGCAAAAAGACCAAACTGCAATGCAATCATGGAATGATTATTTTCATTATCTAGCATTAGCAATTCATAATTTAACCATGGTTTTAGATGCACCAGTAATTATTGGTGGTAAAATAGCTTCATTGTTTGAAAATGAAGATCTTGATCTATTAACAAAATTAGTTAGTGATTTGGATCCATTAAAGTTTACTGTTCCAGATATTAAAATAGGTCAATGTTTAAAAGAAACAGCAGCAATTGGAGCGGCTTTGACAGATATTAAAAAGTTTGTTGCAGAAATATAAGGAGAAGATAATGAAAAAAGCAGTTATATTTGATATGGATGGTTTGATGATCGATAGTGAGCGAGTTACTTATGAAGAGTATTGTCGTAAATTAGAACAATTAGGATATTCTTTTGATGAAGCTGTATATCGCTTATGTTTGGGGAAAAATAAGCAGGGAATATGTCAAGTATTTTATGATCATTTTGGAACTGCCTTTCCAATGACTGAAGTATGGGATGATGTACATATTAGGCTTGATGAACGTTTAGCAAAAGAGGTTCCTCTTAAAGCGGGATTATTAGAATTATTAAAATATTTAAAGGCAAATAATTATAAAACAATTGTGGCAACTAGCAGTGCACGGGTACGTGTCGATGTTATTTTAAAGAATGCACAAATTGAACAATATTTTGATGATACGATCTGTGGTGATGAAGTGATTCATGGAAAACCTAATCCTGAAATTTTTTTAACAGCATGTAAAAAACTTAATGTAGCACCAAGTGAAGCATTAGTGTTAGAAGATAGTGAATCAGGAATCTTAGCAGCCTATGATGGTAAGATCGATGTCTTATGTATTCCTGATATGAAGTATCCAGAAGCTGATTTTGCAAGTAAAGCAACTAAGATCATCTCATCATTAAAAGATGTAATTGAATATTTAAAGTAATAGTGAAAAGTTTCTATCATTGATTTGATAGGAACTTATTTATTTTTGAGAAGTTTTTGTTAAAAAAAATACGAATATTGTTATAAAAATCAAAGGTTATATAATTTTACTAAGTGGAGGTATTGTGATGAATAAACTAACAAATATAAAAGCAGTAATGTGTGATGTTGATGGAACATTGTTAAATCAAGATGGTATTGTTTCACCTGCGACAGTTGAAGCAATTAAGAAAATTAGAGAAAAAGGAATTTTATTTGGTTTATCAACAGGGCGTGATGTTCATAGCGTTAAAACACTTTTAACTGTATGGGGAATTAGTGGCTTGGTTGATGCAATCGTTGGGACTGGAGGTGCTGAAATATATGATTATCAATTAAATATTGATAAATCAAGTTATCCGCTGGATGGTGAATTAATAAAAGATATTATTAAACATCATGAAGGAATGGATCTTAATTTTGCTATTCCGTATGAAGGGACATTATATGCACCTAAAGATGATGATTATATTCGTGATTTAGCACGTGATGATCGTGTGCCATATAAAGTTGTAGATTTTGATGTCTTTTTAAATGAGCCACGGGCCAAATTAATCATTGTTTGTGCACCTGATTATATGGATAAAGTTATTGAAAAAAGTAAAACTTTTTCTAATCCAAACTATAAATCAGCTTCTTTAAAAACAGCAAGTATTTTATATGAATATATGGATCCTCGGGTTTCTAAAACGCATGGATTACAAGAAGTTATGGCAATGCATAAAATTGAAATGACAGATTTATGTACTTTTGGAGATGCTGATAATGATTATGATATGACTTTAAATGCTGGAGTTGGAGTAGTCATGGCTAATGGAAGTGAAAAAACTAAGAGTGTTGCTGATTTTATAACTGATGATAATAATCATGATGGAATTGCAAATTTTATTAATAAGTATATTTTATAGAGTCTGGTGATTGAAGTGCACTATATTGTTTTAATATAACCAATATAGTGCATTTTAGAGTTGGTTTTTTTTATTTAGAAATAATAATTAAATTAGTTTAAAAATATTATTTTTTCGATAAACTATAGTATTGGAGATAATATAAATGTATGGATTGATTAATTCATTTTTAATTTTTGAATTAGGAGTCATCGTGGGGGCTCATGTGTTTGTTTCAAATAGCTAAATCAAAAGATTAAGTCTAGTAATAGACTTTTTATTTTTTTGGAATGATGACGATAAAAGCGGGAATTATTCAATTAGGAGGTATAAGAAGTGAACAAGATAGAATTAAGTAAAGTAAATGAAGAAGGGTATTATGAAATTCGTTTAGAAAGTGTTGGTGGGTTAGGGGCTAATTTATGTGGAAAATTATTAGGTGAATTAGGTGCGGCTTATCTAGGATTTAATGCTTCAAGCTTTTCTAGCTACGGTTCAGAGAAACGAGGTTCTCCAGTCAAGGCGTTTATTCGTTATTGTGATGAAGATAAAGAAATTACTGTTAATACTCCCGTTACGCGACCCCATTTGCTTGGGCTTTTTCATGAAGCGATGATAGGAAAGTTACAAGTAACAGCAGGAGTCGATGAAAATAGTTGTATTGTCATCAACAGCGGTGAGCAACCAGATGTAATTAGAGATAAATTAAAATTATGTGCTGGAACGATATATTGTATTGATGCAATTTATTTAGCAATGAAAATAAAATGTAAAGTCAATATGATCATGCTGGGGGCACTAGCTAAAGCGAGTGGCTTTATTCCTTTAGAGACAGTTTTAGAATTGATTGAAGCTACTTTGGGTAAAAAATATCCTCAGCTATTACAAAAAAATAAAGAAGGAATAATTGAAGGTTATAATGGTGTTGTTAGTAAAACGTTTAATGATGATGGTAAGTATCCGTTCATTCCTTATCGTGAAATAGAAAATGACTGGGGTTATCAAAATGCACCACTTGGTGGTGTGAATCCTTGTTTTGGAAGTACTATTTCGAATGATTTAAGTGCATCACGGGAAGGCTATATACCATTGTTTCTCCAAGAAAAATGTATTCAATGTGCACAATGTTATATTACTTGTCCGGATATGGTTTTTCAGTTTGAACCGGGTATTTATAAAGGACGTAAGATGATGGTAAATAAAGGTTTGGATTATCATCATTGTAAAGGATGTTTACGGTGTGTTGAAATTTGTCCAACTCAAGCACTGGTTAGTGGAGTCGAACGCGAACATTCAAATTTAAAATGGTTTATTCGTAACAAAGATTTAATTGTTGAGCATATGGATTATGAAGATGTGGGAGCAAATTCGTGGATAACGAGTGATTCGTTTTTGGAGGTAGAAAAAATAACGGAGGTAAAAAGTGATGGAAAAACAAAAGATGGTATTTGAAAGTGGGAATGAATTGGCAGCTTATGCCGCTAAACAGATTAATTATCATGTAATGGGATACTATCCCATTACACCATCAACGCAGATTGCTGAGAATTTAGATTTAATGAAAGCTGAGGGTAAGCATGAGATTGCTTTAATTGCTGCTGAAGGTGAGCATAGTGCGGCTGGAATTTGTTATGGTGCAAGCGTTGCTGGGGCAAGAGTTTTCAATGCGACTAGTGCCAATGGTTTGTTATATGCATTAGAACAGTTTCCAGTTCAATCTGGAACACGATTTCCGATGGTAATGAATGTAGCTTGTCGAACAGTTTCTGGTCCACTTTCAATCAAGGGTGATCACAGCGATATCATGTATATGTTAAATACTGGATGGATTATTTTATTTGCTCATAGTCCCCAGGCAGTTTATGATATGAACATTTGTGCTCTAAAAATTGCTGAAAAAGTTAAATTACCAGTAGTTATTGCGTTTGACGGTTTTTTTACTAGCCATCAAAAAAATAAATGTCAAGTCTTTGAAGATGATCAAGTTGTCCAAAATTTTGTAGGTAAATATCTGCCTGAATATCAAATTCTTGATTTTGAACATCCAGTCACAGTTGGCTCTTATATGAATGAACCGGATTTAATGAATAATAAATACCAGCTTCATCTTGCAATGGAGGAAGCTCGAGAGGTTATTCCGGCTATTTTTAAGGAATATGAAACAATTTCTAATCGGGCTTATCAGTATGTAGAAAGTTATCAAAATGAAGATTGTGATGTCTTAATGTTTGTTCTAGGTTCTGGATTTAGCAGTGCAAAACGAGCTGTTGATGAATTACGCAAAGATGATAAAAAAGTTGGAGTAGTTACAATCAATGTACTGCGTCCATTTCCAAGTAAGGAATTAATTAAGCATTTTAAAGTGCCTAAAACAGTGATTGTTTGTGATCGTCAGGATAGTTATGGTGCCAATGGTGGAAATATGTCTTTAGAAATAAAGGCGGCAATGCAGGAGGCAGGAATCACTACCCGTGTAATTACGAGAATTTATGGCTTAGGTGGCCGTGATTTTTATAAAGATGATGCAAAAGCATTATTATTAATGGGATTTCAAAAAGATGTAAAATTATTTGATTATTTACATATTTATCCCGGTAAAATTGAACAACCAATAACTCAATTTTTTAAACCAATCAAAGAAACTCCTGATGACTTCAAGTGTGTTTATAATGAAGAAAAACAAATAATGGAAGTTAAGCCGTTTACGCTTAATCAAATTGCAAAGATGCCCCAACGTTTATCTGGGGGTCATGGTGCTTGTCCAGGATGTGGGATTCCCGTCAATGTCAATTTATTATTAAGTGCAATCAGTGGAAATGTTGTTTTATTATTTCAAACAGGCTGCGGAATGGTTGTAACAACTTCCTATCCAAAAACTTCTTTTAAAGTACCGTATGTTCATAATTTATTTCAAAATGGGGCAGCGACACTTTCAGGAATCGTAGAAGCGTTTAACCAAAAAGTAAAACGACATGAATATCCCGAAGGAGAAATTACTTTTATCATGGTTAGTGGTGATGGAGGAATGGATATTGGAATGGGAAGTGCACTAGGTGCAGCTTTAAGAAACCATCACATGATTATTTTTGAATATGATAATGGTGGTTATATGAATACAGGTTATCAATTATCATATTCAACACCATTAGGGGCTAAAAGTTCGACTTCTCATCTTGGTCAAGATCAGTTTGGAAAATCATTTTTTAATAAAGATATGCCAGCAATCATGGCTGCAACAAATATTCCATATATTGCTACTGTAGCTGAATCTAATCCAATAGATTTTGTTAGAAAAGCGATTAAAGCTAAGGCTTATGCTAAAGAGTTTGGGTTAGCATATTTGAGAACTTTATCTGCTTGTCCGTTAAATTGGGGTGATCAGCCAAATTTAGAAAAAAGTGTAATTGAAGCAGGGGTAAATAGTTGTTATTTTCCTTTGTTTGAAATTGAGCAGGGTAAGTATAATCTTACATATGATCCACAGAAAGCAAAGAAAAAGATTCCATTAATTGATTGGTTTGCAATGATGCAGCGAACTAAACATTTAAGTGATCCAAAGTATACAAAAATTGTTCAGGCTGCTCAAGATGAAGTTGATCGACGTTTTGAAATTTTGAAAAAGAGGGCAGATGATCAAATTTAATAAATAATATAAAAGGTTATTGCTTGTTGTGTCAATAACCTTTTATAATGAGTAAAAGAAGGTGATTAATTGTGGAAGTAACTGAATATGCTAAAGATTTATATATTTTAGATGATGGTCAGGTACGAGAATTTCTAACTATCGGTAGAAATGAAGCGATATTGATTGATACTGGTTTTCCTGAGACGAAGATAATTAATGAAGTTCAGAAACTTACTAGTTTTCCGCTTAAAGTACTGTTAACTCATGGTGATGGAGATCATTGTGGGGGACTTGATAGTTTTCAAGAATGTTATGTACATCAGGGAGATAAGGGTTTAATTAAAACAACAATAAAAATTAATTGTTTAAAAGAAAAGGATTTGATTGAAATTGGTGATTACTGTTTTGAGGTAATTGAGATACCTGGACATACTTATGGAAGTATTGCATTTTTAGATATTCAGAAGAAATTATTAATTGTTGGTGATACTGTACAATTAGGACCGATTTATATGTTTGGTGAGCATCGAAATTTAGATTTGTATATTCATAGCTTAGAAAAATTAAATACATATCAAAATCAAATTGAAACAATTTTGCCTAGTCATAATCGTTATCCATTAACTAAGGAGTATATTGGTCATTGTCTATCAGATGCTAGATTGTTAAAGGCACATAAACTTTTAGGTGTTAAACATCAATTTTTACCATGTCGGGAATATCGTGGTAAAAAAATTTCGTTCTATTATTAGAAATAATAACTTTCGTTTTGAGAATAATATGATTGAAACGAAAGTTGTTTTTATTGTATTTGAAATATTAATATGATAAGGTAATAAAAGAAAAGAGCGGTGATGAGGATGGTTAAGATGTTGGCAAGACATACAAAAATACTAGAATTAATAACAGAGAATAAGAAAATGGAAGTAACTAAACTTTCTCAGTTACTCAGTGTTTCACAAGTAACAATTAGAAAAGATTTAATTCAATTGGAAAATAGTGGATTGATTGTTCGTGAGCATGGATTTGCAACTTTAAATTCTAGTGATGATATAAATAATCGTTTAGCTTATCATTATGATATTAAGCAAAGAATTGCTAAATTAGCGGTAGAATCAATAGAAGATGGTGAAACCGTAATGATTGAGTCAGGTTCTTGTTGCGCATTGGTTGCTTTAGAAATTGCGCAGACCAAAAAAGATGTTACGATTATTACTAATTCTGCTTTTATCGCCGATTATATTCGTAAAGTTGCTAAAATTAGAATTATTTTACTTGGTGGTGAATATCAAAATGAATCACAAGTAATGGTAGGACCGATCACAAAAAAATGTGTTGAATCTTTTTTTGTTGATAAACTTTTTATTGGAACTGATGGCTTTACTGAAACCTCAGGCTTTACTGGGAATGATTATATGCGTAGCGAAACAGTTAGAGATATGGCAAAACAAGCTGATAAAGTTATAATTGTGACAGATTCATTTAAGTTTTTGCAAAAAGGGGTTGTAACTTTGATTCCTACTGCGGAAATCGCATGTATTGTAACTGATACTCATATTCCAATAGAATGCGAAAATTATTTATTAGATCATGGAATTGAAGTTAAGAAAGTAGAAAATTAAAAAAGCTTATTTTATAGTAAGCTTTTTAGAAAAAACACTTGATGTCTTCATTGATAAAAATATTTTGATATTCTTTTAAGTCTTCTTTGTGGAGGGCTTTTTTATTTTTTAAACTATATTCTAGATTGAGCATTTCATATTTTTTTTCACCAAATTGATGAAATGGTAATAATTGAACTTTTAAAACACCGATATTTTTTAGGAGTCTTGCTAGTCCTTTGGCATCATTTAATGAATCATTAAAATCTGGAATAACAGGAATTCTTGGTAATACTTCTATTTTGTTTTGTAATGCCCACTTTAAATTTTTAATTATTAAATCATTATAAACACCTGTACCTAAAAAATGCTGCTCACGATCATAATGTTTAACATCAAATAATAACAGATCAAATAATGGAGCAAGTTTAGTAAAAAGCTCATGTTCAATATATCCGGTTGTTTCAATTGCTAAATGAAGCTGATGTTTTTTTAGTTCATTAACTAAGTGAAATAAAAATGCTGGTTGTGACATTCCTTCTCCACCGGAAATAGTAATACCTCCATTAGATTCTTCATAAAAATCTTTATCTTGAAGACAGGTTGTCACAATTTCATCAATTGTTTTATACTCACCTTCATTTTTTAGGGCAATTTGAGGACATTTATTAACACATCTCAAACATCCATTACATTTATTTTGATCAATAATAATTTTATCTGCAATTAATTTAATCGCACCTGTAGGACAATTATTGATACAGGTCATGCAATGCGTACATTTGTTATGATCCCACAAAATTTGAACTGCTTTTAGTTGTGATTCAGGATTAGAACACCACTTACATCTTAATGGACAGCCTTTAAAAAATATAGTTGTTCTAATTCCTGGACCATCATGAATACTAAATTTTTGAATATTAAAAATTATCCCCTTATTTTCCATTATGAATATCTCCTTATCTTTTCATTATTTATAATATCATGTTGATTGCAAATTGTAAATGTTTATATTTCATTTGAAACTAATATATACTGCTTTTGAAACAAAAATATTGACTTATTGTTCGTATATGTTAATATATAGGTGTAAATGAAGTGAATTTATGTTATGAACGAAACTTAATAATTTATTTTAGTAACTTTGGAGGAAAAATATGAAAAATATTGAACATTTTGGTGATTTAACACCTAGAATGAATGATTTTAGAGAAAAGGTTTTAGATAAAAAACCGTATATTTGTGCAGAGAGAGCATTATTAGCTACAGAATCTTATAGATTATATCAAAATCAGCCACCGGTTATGAAACGGGCACTAATGTTAAAAAATATTTTAGAGAAAATGTCAATTTATATTGAAGATGAAACTTTAATAGTTGGGAATCAGGCTGCTTCAAATAAAGATGCTCCAATTTTTCCCGAATATACGTTAGAATTTGTTATTGATGAATTGGACAAATTTGAAAAAAGAGATGGTGATGTTTTTTATATTACTGAAGAAACAAAAGCAGCTTTACGTTCAATTGCACCATTTTGGGAGAATAATAATTTAAGAGCTAAGGGGGAAGCTTTACTACCTGAAGAAGTAAATGTTTTTATGGAAACTGGTTTCTTTGGAATGGAAGGAAAATTAAATTCTGGAGATGCTCATCTTGCGGTTGATTATGAACAGTTACTAAAAATAGGATTAGTCGGTTATGAAAAAAGAGTGCGACAATTAAAAGCAGAGTTGGATCTATGTGTTCCGGAAAATATTGATAAATATGTTTTTTATAAAGCTGTATTGATTGTAATTGAAGCAGTTAAAACTTATGCTGATAGGTTTAGTCTTCTTGCTCAAGAAATGGCTGAAAATGCTCAAAGTCATAGAAAGGATGAGTTATTAGAAATTAGTAATATTTGTTCTAAAGTGCCTTATGAACCAGCTTCATCTTTTAAAGAAGCGATTCAATCAGTTTGGTTTATTCAATTGATTTTGCAAATTGAATCTAATGGACATTCATTATCATATGGACGTTTCGATCAATATATGTATCCATATTTGAAAGCGGATCTAGAAAAAGGCGTAATCATGGATGAGGAAGCTGTTGAGTTGCTAACAAATTTATGGATCAAAACATTAACTATTAATAAGGTCAGAAGCCAGGCTCACACATTTAGCAGTGCTGGTAGTCCAATGTACCAAAATGTAACTATTGGTGGACAAACTCCTGATAAAAAAGATGCAGTGAACAAACTTTCGTTTTTAGTTTTGAAATCTGTTGCTCAAACAAGATTGCCACAGCCTAATTTGACTGTTAGATATTATAATGGTTTAAATAAAGAATTTTTAGATGAATGTATCGAAGTTATGAAGTTAGGAACAGGAATGCCGGCATTTAATAATGATGAAATTATTATTCCTTCGTTTATTGATCTGGGAGTAAAAGAGGAAGATGCTTATAATTATTCAGCAATTGGTTGTGTTGAAACAGCTGTTCCTGGGAAATGGGGATATCGTTGTACAGGAATGTCATATCAAAATTTCCCAAGAATTTTATTAGCAGTGATGAATGATGGAGTAGATGTAACTTCTGGTAAACGATTTGTAAAGGGTTACGGCTATTTTAGAGATATGAAGTCTTTTGAAGAGTTGCAAGATGCCTGGGATAAGTCAATTAGAGAAATTACCCGATTATCTGTAATTGTAGAAAATGCAGTCGATCTTGCTTCAGAGCGTGATGTTCCAGATATTTTATGTTCAACCTTGACTCAAGATTGTATTGGTAGAGGGAAGACAATTAAAGAAGGCGGAGCAGTCTATGATTTCATTTCTGGATTACAAATTGGAATTGCTAATATGGCAGATAGTTTGGCAGCAATAAAAAAACTAGTTTTTGAGGAAAAAAAGATTACACCGCAACAATTATGGGATGCTTTACAAGATGATTTTATGAGTGAAGAAAATCAAAAAATTCAAAGTATGTTAATTAATGAAGCTCCTAAATATGGGAATGATGATGATTATGTTGATCAATTGGTTGTAGAGGCATATGATTCATATATTAATGAAATCAAAAAATATCCAAGTACTCGATATCAAAGAGGACCTGTTGGAGGGATTCGCTATGCAGGTACTTCCTCAATTTCTGCTAATGTTGGACAAGGATATGGGACAATGGCAACCCCAGATGGTCGTAAAGCCCATACTCCACTTGCTGAAGGTTGTTCTCCAGCTCATGCAATGGATAAAAATGGACCTACAGCGGTATTCAAAACAGTTTCAAAATTACCAACACATGAAATTACCGGTGGTGTTTTATTAAATCAAAAAGTAACACCACAAATGTTAGCGACAGAAGAAAATAAAGAGAAATTAGAAATGATAATTAAAACTTTCTTTAATCGATTACATGGCTATCATGTGCAATATAACGTAGTTTCTAGAGAAACATTGATTGATGCTCAAAAGAATCCAGAAAAGCATCGTGATTTGATTGTTAGGGTTGCAGGGTATTCGGCATTCTTTAATGTCTTATCAAAAGCAACTCAAGATGATATAATTGAAAGAACAGAACAAACATTATAAAAGGGGAATAAAAATGGAATTTATTATTGATACTGTGAATTTAGAGGAAATTAAAGATGCTA
>ERZ1673739.54-NODE-54-length-168071-cov-31.823100_pt1 | contig 168071 bp, 144 predicted proteins | sample MGYA00580210_ERZ1673739 | MGnify/ENA primary metagenome ERZ1673739 (study PRJEB41218, sample SAMN15661749) | gut metagenome | host: Homo sapiens | place: Canada: London | collected 2015-08-20/2019-03-30 | study: EMG produced TPA metagenomics assembly of... | reverse complement strand
GATAGTTCGCTGGAAACGGCGCGTGAAAATAGGTAGTCGCCGACTTGAACAAAAAACGCTTCAGAAGAAATTCTGAGGCGTTTTTCTTGTTTGATCTGCTTCAGAAATTTTTGCTACATATTGCGCGTACAGTGCACGAAAAGGCACGGAGAGATCGTGTCTATCAAAAGGGGGAATATGAGGTGGAGCGAAAATCTGCAGTCAGGGCGGTGGGGATGTTTCTGCTGGCGGCTCTTACCATTTTGACTTTATGCCGTTATCAGCACACTTCTGCTGTCCGACCGAAGGATAGATTTTCTGGCCAGATCTCGCAGCTGCACAGCACAGCAGACGCAGACGGTGACGGTGTAGACGACCAGACAGACATCCTGAACGGCGCACTGGCATATGTGAGTACACATCCAAAATACAAAAGCCGCTATTATGAGACCGGTTATCCCGACGACGGCTATGGAGTCTGTACTGATGTGGTAGCATATGCTCTGAAAAATGCAGGGTATGATCTGCAGGCTCTGGTAGACACGGACATTCGGGAACATCCAGAAGAATATGGAATTACAGCGCCGGATAAAAATATAGACTTTCGCAGGGTGCGAAACCTGAAGGTGTTTTTCTCCCGTAATACGGTCAAACTGACCACCAATGTTTCCGAAACGGAGCAATGGCAGGGCGGTGATATTGTGATCTTTGAAAGACATATTGGCATCGTGTCTGACTGGCGAAATAAAAATGGAGTGCCCTATGTCATTCACCACAATGACCCATGGCAGACGGCTTATGAGCAGGACGTTCTGGAAAAACGAACGGACATCGTCGGACATTACCGCATTTCCGAATAAAAGTAGAAAAAACGGCCCCGCCGCGTTGAGCATTCAACGTGACGGGGCCGCATACATTATTGGGTGGTGTACCGGTTACGATACGAGCTTCTGCTTAGCCCTTGCCTGCGCAGCCGAACAGCTCGATCTTCTCCTTGCACTTGGCCTCGATGGCCTTTGCGCCGGGAGCCAGCAGCTTGCGGGGGTCGAAGCCCTTGCCCTGCTGATCCTTGCCCTCTTCGATGTACTTGCGGGTGGCCTCAGCAAACACCAGCTGGCACTCGGTGTTGATGTTGATCTTGGAAACGCCCAGGCTGATTGCCTTTGCGATCATCTCGTCGGGGATGCCGGTGCCGCCGTGCAGAACCAGAGGAATGTTATTGGTGGCCTTGTGGATGCGGTCCAGAGCCTCGAAGTCCAGACCCTTCCAGTTTGCCGGGTAGACACCATGGATGTTGCCGATGCCGGCAGCCAGGAAGTCAATGCCCAGAGCAGTGATCTTTGCGCACTCTTCGGGGTCTGCAATCTCGCCGGCACCCACGACGCCGTCCTCGACACCGCCGATGGAACCGACCTCGGCCTCGATGCTCAGGCCCTTAGCGTGTGCCAGAGCAACCAGCTCCTTGGTCTTTTCCACATTCTCCTCGATGGAGTAGTGGCTGCCATCGAACATGATGGAAGAGAAGCCGGCCTCGATGCAGGCCTTGCAGCCCTCATAGGTGCCGTGATCCAGATGCAGGGCAACGGGAACGGTGATGCCCATGGAATCGACCATTGCGCTGACCATGGCAGCGACGGTCTTGAAACCGGTCATGTACTTGCCGGCACCCTCGGAAACACCCAGAATCACAGGGCTCTTCATTTCCTCGCAGGCGGTCAGAACGGACTTGGTCCACTCCAGATTGTTGATGTTGAACTGAGGCACACCGTAGTGGCCATCACGTGCTTTGATCAGCATTTCGGTTGCATTTACCAACATTATTCATTACCTCCACAAAATCATTGGGGTCTTGCTCGTTTCATATCCGCTTTGTGCACGGTTTAACGAACCTACAGAATTAGTATACCCCAAACAGCGGCCAAAATCAATCCAAACCGGTGTTTTTCCTGTAACAATGCGGGGATTCTGTTTCTGGCAGGGTGCAGGGGGTTACTGCCAGAAGCGCGTATATTCGATAGAATGCAACAAATTTCCATATAATGTGCAATAAGCGGCCGAAAGACAGAACGCTTGATGAAGGACGGATTTTCAACACAGATCCACATTCGTCAAAATGATATTGGGCAATTTGGCAAAAGCGGACAGGATGCAGTTCAAAAAATTGTCATATTTCCGACTTGTATTCTACAAATTGTACGCAGGAAATCAAAAAAGGTCGAACCAAAAAGTGGAAAACCTTGTGGAAAGTGTGGAATTCCACAGGCAAAACAGGCTTTAAAGCTGGACTTTTGAACTTTCTCCACAGGGTTTTCAACATGTGGAAAAATAATCGCTCTTCTACGGATTGTATACCGCGTTTTTGTGGAAAACTTTTTTCTCCGGCAAAACAGAGGGATATCTACCCAGCAGCCGGGTAAAGCTGATGCAGGGCGGCAGAACATTTCTGCAAAAAAGCGGAAACGGTCTCCGGCACCACGAACAGAAAAACTTTTGCAGGACGCGGATAAAAAACGGTAATTTGCTGGCAAACAAGGTCGGCTTATGCTATACTTCAAGATGAGTTATCATCTTCAGATTATACCGGTGCGCGGCCCAGAGTGCGGCGCGCCTTTTGGAGGGTGTGCACAGCACCTTCCGGTGATACAACGGAAGGAGAAAATCATCATGGAAGAAAAGAACCAGCCGCGCCGTCCGCGCCGCAGCCCGGAAGAGCCGCTGCAGAAGAACGAGAGCCTTGTTTATGGCAAAAATCCGGTGACCGAACTGCTGAAAAGCGGTTCCGGCGTGGACACCGTGCTCATTGCTGAGGGCATGGCTCCGGCCGTGGCGGCTTACTATACCGCATTGGCAAAGGATGCGGGTGCCACGGTGAAGCGGGTGCACCCCAACAAGCTGCGCCTGATGACCGGCACCGAGAGCCATCAGGGTGTGGCGGCATTTGCCAGCGAGATCGAATACGTGACGGTAGACGACCTGATGGCAGCAGCCAAGGACAAGGGCGAGGCACCTTTTCTGGTGCTGAGCGATGGCATTGAAGACCCGCACAATCTGGGTGCCGTGATGCGCAGTGCTCTGCTGTGCGGTGCGCATGGCATCGTGATCCCAAAGCGCGGCGGCGCATCGGTCACGCCTACCGTCATCAAGTCCAGCGCAGGTGCCGCAGAACGCCTGCCGGTGGCTCGTGTGGCCAACATCGGCGAGACCATCCGCCGCCTGAAGGAGCAGGGTGTGTTCGTCTACTGCGCCGATATGGACGGCGTGTCTCTGCGCAGGAACAACCTGACCGGCCCCATTGCACTGGTGCTGGGCAGCGAGGGCAGCGGTGTTTCGCAGCTGGTGAAAAAGCTGTGCGACGGCGTGGTGCGGCTGGATATGGCAGCACCGGGCACCGGTGTGGACAGCTACAACGTGTCGGTGGCTGCGGGCATTATTCTGTACGAGATCCAGTCCCAGCGCGCAGCACAGCAGGCATGATCCGGCATTCGGGCCGGAACCTCAATTTGAATTACAGGAGGGACAAGAATGCCGAAAGATAAAAATAATGGCCGGGAAATGACCCCGGATGAAAAGTTCCGCTCCTTTTTCAGCACAACGGCGGTGGATATCCCGGAGGAGATGACCCGGAGAGACGAAAACCAGCCGGAGGAAAAGCCGCAGAAACGGTTTGGCCTGTTTGGCCGTGGTAAGGAAAAGCAGGAGACTGACGAAACTGCAGCAGAGCAGCCGCAGGAAATGCCCACCGGTGAGGTGCGGCTGGGTGAGGATGCGCAGCCGGAACCGGAAGCGGATCTGGAACTGATGCTGAAGCCGGAGGCAGACCCGGAACAGGAACTGGCCCCGTGGCCTTTTCTGGAAAAGGAAGCAGAGGATGCACAGCCGGAAGCACCCGCCAAAAAGCCGGAGGAAAAATCTGCACCGCAAACGGCGGAACCCCCGGCGGCAGTGAAGCCGGAAACACCCCGGCAGAGCGCTGTCCCGGCGGCTAGACCCGCAGAGCAGCACAGCACGGCAAAGCCTCCCCGGCACCCCAAGAATGCGCCGGAGGTGCTGCTGCCGCAGGAAGAGCAGGAGCAGCAGGAGATGGCACAGCTCAAGGCGATGATCAACGGCCTGAGCGACCAGAAGCCGGAAAAGCCTGCACTGAGGGCCGAAGCAGCCCCGGCAGCAGAAACTGAACCGGCTGAAAGCAAAAAGAAACCGTCCGGTGCACCGCTGCCCGCGGCTGTGTTTGCAGCGGTAAAGGAGACGGCACCGGAGCTGCAGCCGGAACCTGTGCCTCAGCCGGAAAAAACGGAGCAACCGAAAAAGCAGCCGGTGGCCGATTTCTTTGGCAAGGCGCAGAGCGAGGACGCACCGCAGGCACCTTTGGCCCCGGCAGAGGAGCCTGCCGCAAAAGAGGACACCATGAGCCTGCCGCTGCTGCCGCTGGACGGTGAAGAGCCGCAGCAGGCACCGGAGAAGGCACCCGCTGCGCCACAGCCGGAACTGAAAGCTGAGGCGGAGGACGCGGTGTCTCCGGAGGAACATGCTGAAACGGAGCTGACCGAGCCGGAGGCTACGGCGGATAAACTGCACCGTATGAGTGCAGAGCTGACGCTGCGCTGCGTGCTGGGCGGCATTCTGGCTGTGGTGCTGCTGCATTTTGGTTTGGTATCGGATGGGCTGCTGCCCGCCATGGCGGCGCTGGACCCGGATGCTGCCCCGGCGGCATTCTATGCTGCAAACCTGCTGCTGCTGGCAGCAAGCCTGTGCGTGGGCTTCCCGGTGCTGCGCGACGGCCTGAACGGCCTGCGCGGACGGTCTTCTTCCGAGACGATGCCGGCGCTGGCCGCAGTAGCAGCGCTGGTGCAGGCGGTCACAGCCATGCTGAACGCAAATGTTTACCGCGGCACCACCGGCATCTCGCTGCTCAGCGGCATGGCCGCGCTGGGGCTGTTCCTTGCGCTGCTGGGCAGCCGGGTGATGCTGGCTGCTGTCAAGGGCGGCTATGAGCTGGTGACCAATGGTGTGGAGTTCGAGGGCGCCTACCGCGCCAAGGACAAAGACCTGCTGCGCGCCCTTGCACGGGATCTGGAACAGAAGGACCCCTGGGTGCTGCTGAGCCGCCCGATGAAGGAAGCTGACGGCTTTGTGGAGCAGAGCTTGAGTGAACGCGCAAGCGAGCGCCGTGCACGCAAAGTTTCGTACATCCTGCTGGGCGTTGCCCTGCTCAGCGGTGTGCTGTTCCTGCTGGCAGGTGCCGGCTGGAACAAAGCTGCGGCTGCCATGGCAGCTGTGCTGTGCATGGGCGCACCGCTTTCTTCTACCCTGATCGCGGGCGTTGCCTCGCTACGGCTGCAGCGTGCGGCTGCGGCTGTGGGCGCAGTCGTGCCCGGTTGGCAGGCCATTGAGCAGCTGGGCGGCATTGATACGCTGCAGATCGATGCAGACGACCTGTTCACCGCCGACAGCGCACAGCTGGAGGATATCCGCATCTTCAAGGGCGGCCGCATCGACCGCGCCATCCTGTACGCGGCCAGCGTGTTGAACGAGAGCCACGGCACCCTGAAGGGGTTGTTCCGCCAGATCGTTGAGGAACGCACAGACATCCTGTTCCCGGTCAAGGATCTGGAGCAGCACCATGGGCTGGGCTTTTCCGCCTGGTGCGATAACAACCGCATCCTCATTGGTACCCGCCGCTATCTGGAGCAGGAGGGCGTGCCGCTGCCGGACGAGGAATATGAGATGCAGCACTCGAAGAACGGCGAGCTGCAAATTTTGTATCTGGCTGTGTCCGGCAATCTGCACGCTATGTTCGTGCTGAAATATGTGGGCGGGCGCAATGTGGCCCGCGGCCTTGCCGTGCTGCAAAAGGAGAACATCCGCCTGCTGGTCACATGCCAGGACCCCAGTCTGACTGCACACCACATTACCGAAGCATACCGCCTGCCGGAAGGCATGATCACCGTGCTGGATCAGGAGCAGTGCAACGCCATCAAGGCCGCACCGGAAGACCCGGAGGACACCTGCTGCATGATCCATCTCAAGGCGTTTGCCAGCCTGACCGGCGGCCTGCAGGCTGCGGATCAGGCCCAGAACGCCGAGAGCAGCGCCACCACGGTACAGATGGTCTCGGTGCTGTTCTCCATTATCATTGCAGCGCTGCTCACCAGTGCAGGCAGCATCTGGGAGCTTTCGGTGGCAACGGTGCTGATGTACCAGGCAGCGTGGAGCGCCCTGAGCATTGCTGTGTGTGCACTGAAGCAGCATAACTGAGAAATATTCTCAGAATAAATAGGAATCGTTCTTGATTTCCATCAAAAAATATGGTATACTTTGTTCAGAACCTGAGCCGCAGGCGAAAAAATTACCGCCGGGCTGAATGATAGAGCCGGGATCGGTCGATCCTGACAGAAGATCCGTTTTTGAAAGGAGAGCATCATGGAACTGAAGGGTACCAAAACCGAGAAAAATCTGATGGAAGCGTTTGCAGGCGAGAGCCAGGCACGCAACAAGTACACCTTCTTTGCCAGCATGGCAAAAAAAGAAGGCTACGAGCAGCTGGCCGCGATCTTTGAGGAGACCGCCGGCAATGAGAAGGAGCACGCAAAGATCTGGTTCAAGCTGCTGTGCGGCGGCGCGATCCCCGATACCCTGACTTGTCTGGACATGGCAGCAGGCGGTGAGCACGACGAGTGGACCGAGATGTACCCCCGCATGGCCAAGGAGGCCAAAGAAGAGGGCTTCCCTCAGATCGCAGCACTGTTCACCATGGTGGCACAGATCGAGAAGGAGCACGAGGAGCGCTACCGTGCGCTGGCCGAAAACCTGAAAAACAACAAGGTCTTTGCCCGCGAGGAGCAGCAGGTATGGCAGTGCCGGAACTGCGGCTACACCTATATCGGCAAGTCCGCACCGCTCAAGTGCCCGGTGTGCGCACATCCGCAGAGCTACTTTGAGCTGAAAAAGATCAACTACTAAGCTGAAAATTCAAAAGCAGAACAGCGCCGCCGCATCCGGTTTGCCGGGTGCGGCGGCGTTTTGTACAAAATTGAAAAGCGGATTTTATTATTCTCCACAAAATAAGGCTCAGCTGCCCGGCAGAATGGGCAAAAAACTTGACCCGGTTTTGCACTGCGTGTAAAATAATACGGAGACAGGAATATTTAAAGGATCTTGCAGCAAAGCAGGCGGGGAGGGCAAAGCCCATGAAGCAGGGGTTCAAAGCGTGTGTTTGTGCAGTGGTGCTGTGCGCAGAACTGTTTGCAGCCGGGGCGTTGTCGGCCTATGCTGCGCAGGAGCAGCCGCTGCCGGACAGCGGCATGACATTGGACACTGCCGAACTGACGCTGGATATCACCGAAGGAGACCCGGCCCCGGTGGCCTACCTGAATGTGCAGGCACCCAACGACTACTTCTTTCTGATCTGGACTTCCAGTGATCCGGCAGTGGCATCGGTGGACGGCACCGGCAGGGTGACCGGCCATGCCGAGGGCACTGCGGCCGTCACGGCCCGCAATGAGCGCGGCGAAAAGACCACCTGTACCATCACGGTGCGCAAAAGCACAGCCAGCCGCCTGGTGCTGAACACCAGCGATCTGACGCTTACCATTACAGAGCAGGAGCCTGCCCCGACGAAACAGCTGAAGCTGGAACAGAACAAAGGCGGGTTTACCTATGTGCGGCAGTGGGTCAGCAGCAACCCGGCGGTGGCATCGGTAAGCACAAACGGTACCGTAAAGGCGCAGGGGTCCGGCAAGGCCGTCATCAGCGCACTGACCACAGCCGGGCAGGTGCTGCGCTGCACGGTAACGGTCACATCGGAGATCGGACGGGTGCAGATGAGCAAAAACGCCATGCTGCTGCAGGCAGTGGGAGCCAGTCAGAAGCTGACCGCGCAGGCTGCAGGCACCAAAAACGGAACGATGACATGGCTCAGCAGTAATCCGGGCGTGGCAACTGTGAGTGCGGATGGCATGGTAACGGCGGTGGGCGACGGTGAAACGATGATCCTTGCCGTTACACCGGAGGGTCGTGCCGATGCCTGCTATGTGGCCGTGGGAGCGGCGGCGTGGCGGTTCCGCTCGGAGGACGAGCTTGCCGAAACGCTGACCCTGACCGGCCAGCTGCCCTATTCGGATGGAAAGTAAAAAGAAAAATGGGAGCGTTCTGTGCAGCAGGATGCTCCCATTTTTTCAAAACCCGCTGGGCAGAAAGATCATGGTTCCCCGGGCAGACCACGCCATCCGCTGGGCCATGCAGCCGGGCGCACCGGCCAGCAGAAACAGGGCCAGTGCGGCGAGCAGCAGCACCCATCCAAGGCCGCTGTGCGGCCTGCCGGAAAAAGGATCCCCTTTTTTGCGTCTCATCCCGCTGCCCCCTTTTTGCTGTGCTGGCCCATGCTATGCGCGGCCAGCAGTGATTGTGCAACCGGCACGGCTGTGGTACAATAAAATATCGAAATCTACTGTGCAGGGAGAACGATTTTATGCTGACCATCACACTGCTGGGCACTGCGGCTACCATGCCACTGCCGGACCGGGCACTCTCGGCGGCGTTTGCTGCCTGCGGCGGCCACGGCCTGCTGTGGGACTGCGGCGAGGGCACGCAGGCGGCAGCGCGCCGTGCGGGCGTGAACCTGATGCGGGCAGATGCCATCTGCCTGACCCACTACCATGGCGACCACATCTTTGGTCTGCCGGGCCTTTTGCAGACTCTGGGGGCGCAGGGCCGCACAAGGCCGCTTGCGCTGCTGGGTCCGGAGGGCCTGCCGGATATCTGGGCGGCGGTGCGGGCACTGACCGGCCCGCTGCCCTATCCGGTGAAGCCGCAGGTGCTTATGCCGGGCCAGCCGCTGGCGCTGGATGCGCTGAGCGATGGCTGGCCTGCCGGTGCGCGGCTGGTGCCGTTTGCCACAAAGCACCGGGTAAAAAGCCTTGGCTACCGGCTGGAGCTGCCCCGTGCAGGCAAATTTTCGCCGGAGCAGGCCCAGGCGCTGGGGGTGCCGGTGCAGCAATGGAAGCTGCTGCAGAAAGGGCAGAGCGTTGCCGTGGAGGGCAGAACGGTGCAGCCTGCGCAGGTGCTGGGTGCCCCGCGTAAGGGGTTGAGCGTGGTATTTTCCGGCGATACGGCCCCCTGCCCGTATTATTTGCAGGCGGCACAGGATGCAGACCTGCTGCTCTGCGACGCCACCTATGCGCTGCCGGAGCAGGAAGCACAGGCCAAGCAGTGGGGCCACAGCACCTTTGGGCAGAGCGCGGCCCTTGCGGCACAGGCGGGCGCAAAACGGCTGTGGCTGACCCATTACTCCCCCATGATCACCGACCCGGAGGAGTATGCCGAACAGGCAAAGGGCATCTTTCCGGCGGCAGAATGCGGCTTTGACGGCAAAAGCATCACCCTGCAGTACGAGGAGGCACAGCCATGATCATCCGGATGGATGAGGGCGCGGCGGAGCTGCTGGACACCCTGCACAGGGCGGGCTATGCGGCCTACGTGGTGGGCGGCTGCGTGCGGGACAGCCTGCTGGGTCTTACCCCCCATGACTGGGATCTTTGCACCAGCGCCCTGCCGCAGCAGGGAATGGAGCTGTTCGGCGAAGAAAAATGCATTCCCACCGGCCTGCAGCACGGCACCGTGACCGTAAAGCAGGGCGGCGGGCTGTACGAGATCACCACCTTCCGCACCGAGGGAGCCTACACCGATGGCCGCCACCCGGACGAGGTGCATTTTGTGCCGGATGTGCGGGAGGACCTGGCCCGGCGGGATTTTACCATCAACGCCATGGCCTACAATGAAAAAGAGGGTCTCATTGACCCCTTTGGCGGTCAGGCCGACCTGCAAAGCGGCATCCTGCGGGCCGTGGGCGTGCCCCGCCAGCGGTTCACCGAGGACGCGCTGCGCATCCTGAGGCTGTACCGGTTCGCAGCGCGGTTTGGCTTTGCCATCGACCCGCCCACGGCGCAGGCGGCACAGGAGCTGTGTGCCCATCTGGACTGCGTATCGGTGGAGCGCATCGAGGAAGAGCTTGCAAAACTGCTGACCGCACCCGCCCCTGCGGCATATCTTGACAAAAAAATACTCGGCGTTGTTTTGCCCGAGCTTTCACCGGAGGCACTGGCGGCGGCAAAGCCGGTGGTGGATGCCTGCCCGGCGGGGGAGCAGGCCCTGCCCGTCCGTCTGGCGGCGCTGCTGCTGAGCCTTGGCGAGGACGGCACCCGCCGCACCCTCAGGCGCCTGCGCTGCTCCAATGCCTGTATTGAGGAAACGGCGGTGCTGGTGCGGGAAGCCAGAGGGTGTGACGGTAGCTTTCTCTTCGGACACGAGTTCGAGTTGCGGCACCCAGCGGATGCTTTGTGCCTTGAGCAGCACTCGCATCCTGCTGGCCGCTGCCCCAACAGCAACTCCTTGTTTCCGCCGCAGGCGGCAGTCGTTGCCGTTGCAGGCCATTCCATCGCCCGCCCTATTGCCTTCGGCAACAGGGTCCCACCCCAGCGGACGGTCCTCAGAGAAACTACCGTCACACCCGACTTTACTATCTACGCCCGCCGACTACTGGGCAAATATAACTTGTGTACCGTGCAGCGTTTGGCAGCACTGGGCACAGCCCTGCAGCCGGAACACGCGGCTGATTTTGCTGCACTTTCCGAATTGACCGAACGATTGGATGCGGACGGCGTATGCTGCCGCGTCAGCCAGCTGGCTGTGAATGGCCGCGACCTGATGGCGGCAGGCATCCCGGCGGGGCCGGGCATCCGCAAAGTGTTGGAAGCGCTGCTGGACGGTGTGATCCGGGAAGAATATCCCAACGAGCGGCAAACCCTGCTGTCCGCAGTGCAGCAGCTCGCTGCGTCTTGACAAGCTCTTTTTTCAGAGTTACTATTATACTACTGTTTTAGTGTGTTGAATGCACCAAAGGAGAACTTATGACCACACAGACCCCTGATTCAAAGCCGCGTGCCCTCATTGCCATGAGCGGCGGCGTGGACAGCTCGGTGGCGGCATGGCTCATGCAGCAGGCAGGCTATGACTGCACCGGCATCACCATGCGGCTCACCCGCAACGAAACGCTGGGACAGTCCGGCTTTCACACCTGCTGCTCGGAAAAGGACATCGAGGACGCGGCAGAGGTGGCGTATGCCATGGATATCCCGTACGAGGTGCTGGATTTCACGGCCGACTTCCGGGAACAGATCATTGAAAAATTCGTCCGCGTGTATGAGGCGGGCGGCACGCCGAACCCCTGCATCGACTGCAATAAATATATGAAGTTCCGCCATCTGCTGGACTGGGCCCGGGCACACGGCATGGAGTATGTGGTCACGGGCCACTATGCCCGGGTGGAGCAGGACGAGGCCACCGGCCGTTTCCTGCTCAAAAAGGGGCTGGACGAGGGCAAGGACCAGAGCTACGTGCTCTACAACCTCACTCAGGAGCAGCTGGCGCATATCCGTCTGCCGCTGGGCGGCCTGCACAAGACTGAGGTGCGCGAGATCGCGGAGCAGCACAAATTCGTCAATGCCCGCAAGCACGACAGTCAGGACATTTGCTTCGTGCCGGATGGCGACTATGCCCGCTTTATGGAGGACTTCACCGGCAAACACTACCCGGCAGGTGATTTTCTGGATGAGAGCGGCAGGGTGGTGGGCACCCACAACGGCGCGGTGCGGTACACCATCGGCCAGCGCAAGGGGCTGGGCCTTGCCATGGGGGCACCTGTGTACGTCTGCGGCAAGGACATGCAGGCAAACACCGTCACGGTAGGGCCGGAGGAGATGCTGTTCGACCGCATCGTGTATGCGGACGAGGTGAACTGGATCGCCATTCCGGAGCTGACCGAGCCGCTGCGGGTCACAGCCCGCACCCGGTACCATCAGGTGGAGCAGGCCGCCACCGTCTACCCGGCGGAGTGCGGCTTCCGGCTGGAATTTGACCAGCCCCAGCGCGCCCCTACGCCCGGTCAGGCCGTGGTGCTGTATCAGGGCGACACCGTGCTGGGCGGCGGCACCATTACGAGAGTGGAAAAGTAACAAGGAGAACAAAATGCAAAATCAGTATTCCCGCACGCAGTTGCTGCTGGGCGCGGAAGCTATGGAAAAACTGCACAATTCCCGCGTGGCGGTGTTCGGCATCGGCGGCGTGGGCGGCTACACGGTGGAAGCGCTGGCACGCAGCGGCGTGGGGGCACTGGATCTGATCGATGATGATAAGGTCTGCCTGACCAACCTCAACCGCCAGATCATCGCCACTCGCAGCACGGTAGGGCAATATAAGGTAGATGTGGCTGCACAGCGCATCCACGACATTGACCCGGACATCAGGGTGACCACCCACCGGTGCTTCTTTGGCCCGGAAACACAGGACCAGTTCGACTTTACCCAGTACGACTATGTGGTGGATGCCATTGACACCGTTACCGGCAAGCTGGCGCTGGTGATGAAGTGCAAGGAGGCAGGCACCCCCATCATCTGCTCCATGGGCGCAGGCAACAAGATGGACCCGACCCGCTTTGAAGTGGCCGATATCTACAAGACCTCGGTCTGCCCGCTGGCCAAGGTGATGCGCACCGAGTGCCGCAATCGCAGGATCAAGCACCTGAAGGTGGTCTACTCCAAGGAGCCTGCCATGACCCCCATCGAGGATGATGCCATCAGCTGCAAGTATCACTGCATCTGCCCTCCGGGCACCCAGCGCAAGTGCACCCAGCGCCGTTCGGTGCCGGGTTCCAATGCCTTTGTACCCTCGGTGGCTGGCCTGATCATCGGCGGCGAGGTGGTAAAAGACCTTGTGGGCTTTGTGCCGATGAAGGGGTAAAACAGACCGCAGACTCCTGCTGTGTGGGACGATTTGAAATGCGCTCCGCGTTGCTTTGCGCATAAGCTAAGGAAATTATATTTTTGATTTTGGGGTCCAGAAACGCCTGCGGGTGTTTCTGGACCCCATTTTCATGGGCGGGGGTCGTGGAGGAAAGGCTTGTGCTTGCGGGCAGAACCCTCTCGGTCACGCCTGCGGCGTGCCAGCTCCTGAGAGGGTTCAGCCCGCTGAAAACAAGCAGAATGTTAACTCCGCCGCGCGAATGTTTCCACAGGAAACCAGCGCGGCAGCTTCCGCTTTCGGTTATGACTCCTCCCGTGAAAAGGCAATTCTGGAAAATCCGCAGATTTTCCAGAATTGCGAAATAAAATAATAATTCCGCTGAAAATGGTCAGAGCATCAGCGGAGACCATTTAAAATCGTATTTTTTGCGATGCAGCGTTCCATAACATAAATTTGCAACTAATTTGCATTTTAGTATTGCAATTGGAGAGAATATCGTGTATAATCATCCCTGTTCAAAAATGCAACCAATTTGCAATTTACTAAAATGAAGCGACGAACGGTCGTTTTTAGGAGCGTATATGGAACTGTTTCTGGATGTTCTGGGCGAGTCTCTGGTGGATACCGCCAAGATGCTGCCCTTCCTGTTTTTGGCTTATCTTCTGATCGAGTATATCGAGACCCGCCACGGTGAGCGCATTGAAGCACTGCTGGCAGGCGGCGGGCGCTGGGGCGCGATTCCGGGCGCGGTGCTGGGCTGTGTGCCGCAGTGTGGCTTTTCGGCCATTGCGTCCAACTTCTACTCCTCCCGCGTCATCACACTGGGCACCCTGATGGCCGTCTACCTTGCCACCAGCGACGAAGCCATCCCGCTGCTGGTATCCATGCCGGCCTACTGGAATAAGCTGGCTGTGCTCATGGTCATCAAGGTGGTATACGCCATTGTGGTGGGCTTTGTGCTGGATTTTGTGCTGCGCGGCGTGCTGCCCAAATCGCTGCGCGGCGGCTACACCGGCCATGCCGACGAGGTGGACTGTCACGAGGAGCACAGCGACGAAGAGGGTAAGCCCGCCCCCATCTGGAAAGCGGCCCTGCGCCACACGCTGGAGATCTTTGTGTTCATTTTTGCGTTCAGTCTGGTGTTCGGCCTGATCGTGGAAGGCGTGGGCGAAGATGTGTTTGCAGACCTTCTGGGCAGCATGGGCTTCTTCCAGCCGGTAGTGGCTGCGCTGGTGGGCCTGATCCCCAACTGCGCCGCCAGCGTGCTGCTGACCCAGCTGTATGTGGAAGGTGCTCTGCGCTTTTCCAGTCTGGTAGCGGGCCTTTGCACCGGTGCAGGCGTGGGCCTTGCGGTGCTGTGGCGCACCAATCCTTCGTGGAAGCAGAACCTGTTCATCACCGGCCTGACATGGGGTGCAGGCGCATTCCTCGGCGTGGCAATGCAGGTGGTCGTGGCCGTGTTTGCGTGATCACGAGAAGGAGCTGCAAAGAAAACGGCATCGTGAAACAAAATAAGGCTATTGCACGGAATTCTGTGCAGTAGCCTTATTTTTATGCCCAAATGCACCCCAATTTTAAAAAAGTATGGTATACTGGTACAAAACTCAGTTCCATAGGGGAGAATAGAATGCAATATAAGATTCTGGCAAGCGATTACGACAACACACTGGTGCCCTTTGGCGAGGGCAAGCCGCGTCAGAAGGTGGTCAAGGCGGTAAAGAAGCTGCAGGCCGCAGGCGGCAGATTCGTGCTCAGCACCGGCCGTGCCTATCCGTGCGTCAGCCTCAAGGGGCAGCTGGGCGGCATCCGGTTCGATTATGCCATCACCTGCAACGGTGCCTGCGTGGTGGACCGCGAGGGCCGCATTGTGGCCGAGCACCCGCTCACCGCTGAGGAAATGTACGCGCTGGTGGATTTCTGCGAGGATTATAACTATCCGCTGCAGTTCAATTTCAGGGATGCCTGCTACGCCTACTGCGAGTATGAATATCTGCACAGGGGCTACCAGCAGATGAACAGCATCGGGCTGGACTGCGTGGATGGCGAAGATCAGGACCGCCACCTGATCGATATGCCCCACGCGGCCTTTGCGGCAGTGCCGCCGGAGCACGTGGCAGATTTTGCGGCAAAGTACGGCCATCTGGGCCTGCACTGGATGCAGGTAGGCGCGCAGAATGCCGACGGCCTGTGCTACTACGACATCGTGCGCGGTGGAATGGACAAAGGCGTTGGCCTTGCCGACCTGTGCGAAAAAATGGGCCTGACACTGGCCGATGCCGTGGCAGCAGGCGATTCTGCCAACGATGTGGCTATGCTGAAGGCAGCGGGCCTTGGCTGCTGCATGGCAAACGGCACGCCGGACGCAAAGGCTGCCGCCGACCGCATCATTGGCGATGTGCGGGAGGACGGCCTTGCCGACCTGATCGATGAGCTGTGGTTCGACGGCCCCAGAGCAGAGCCGTCCGGCCGCGACCTTGGCTCGCCTTGGGATAAAATTGAAAGTGCAGGCGGACAATGAGCTTTGAACCGGTGTATAACGAACACAGCCGGGCGCTGATCCTTGGCACATGGCCCAGCCCCAAAAGCCGGGAGATGGCCTTTTACTACGGCCATCCGCAGAACCGCTTCTGGCCCGTGCTGGCCGCGCTGACCGGTGAGCCGGTGCCTGCCCGTGAGGACATTGAAGCCAAAAAGCAAATCATCCTGCGCCATGGGCTGGCCCTCTGGGACACGCTGGAACGCTGCACCATCACCGGCGCAGCGGACGCTTCCATCAAGGATGCAGTGCCGAATGATATTGCCGCTCTGCTGGCAAAGGCACCCATCGAAGCAGTATTCTGCAACGGAGCCACCGCATACCGGATCTATACAAAGTATCTGCAGCCGGTGTCCGGCATTGCAGCGGTAAAGCTGCCCAGCACCAGCCCGGCAAACGCTGCCTGCCGCCCGGAAAAGCTGCGCGAAATCTGGGGCGCGGCTCTCTTGCCGTGGATCAACAAATGATGGCCAGGTTGTAAATTATCCGTGAAAGCCTTGCGTTTTTCGCGGGGTGCGGTATTATGGATGACATAAGGGGCAATGCCCCGGACAAGGAGAAGAAACATGAGCAAGATCATCCGCACCAGAAAGCCCAGCGTTCTGCCATTTTATGCAATGGCACTGGTCTTTTTGGTATTGTGCGCGGTACTGCCGGTGTATAAGCTGTGGGCGCTGCTGGCGGCGCTGGGCGGTGCATTTGTGGCCTTTGGTGCGGCACAGAAGGTCTGCCCGCCCCGGGTGGTGGAGCACGAAGTGCCTTTCCACACCGGTGTGGAGGATGTGGACGCGATGCTGACCGACATTCAGCAGAAACTGGATACCCTGCACACCCTCAACGAGCAGCTGCCGGACCCGCAGCTCTCTGCCGCCATGACCCGCATGGAAAAGGCGGGCCGCTCCATTGTGGAAGCGGTGGAAGCAAACCCGGAAAAGGCAAAGCAGGTGCGCAGGTTCGCAAACTATTACCTGCCGGATGCGGTGAACGTTCTGCAGCAGTATGCAAAGCTGGCAAAGCAGGGCGTGCGCGGCGAGAATGCCGCAGCCATCCGTACCGAGGTGGAGCACAATGCTGCTTCCATTGCTACGGCGTTTGAAAACCAGCTGGATGCCCTGTACGCCGCCGAGAGCATGGACCTTTCTGCAGATATCACGGTGCTGCAGAACATGCTCAAAGGGCAGGGCCTGAGCTAAGAAAAAAGGTAAATGGTATTTGGAAAGGAAGGAATCTCTTATGGCTGATAATACATTCAACTTTGACCTCGATGCACCCGCAGTACCCACCCTGACGTTGGACCCCACCCCGGCAGAAGAGGAAAAGGCAGCACCCGCCCAGCAGGAAGCCGCCGCACCGGAGCAGCCGCAGGTGAACCTGACCCCGGAAGAACAGGCCATGGTGGATCAGTTTGCCGAAAAGATCGACATTACCAACAGCCAGCAGGTGCTGCAGTACGGCTCCGCCTGTCAGAAGAAGATCGGCGATTTCTCCGAGGCTGCGCTCTCCAAGGTGTCCACCAAGGATCTGGGCGAAGTGGGCGATATGATCACCAGCCTGATCGGTGAGCTGAAGAGCTTTGATGCTGGCGAGGAAGAAAAAAAGGGCATCCTCGGCTTCTTCAAGAAGAAGGGCGACCAGCTGGATGCCATGAAGATGAAGTACAACAAGGCCGAGACCAACGTGGAAAAGATCCAGTCCATGCTGGAGGGCCATCAGGTGCAGCTGCTCAAGGACATCGCCATGCTGGATAAGATGTATGATCTGAACATGGCCTACTTCAAGGAGCTGAGCATGTATATCCTTGCCGGCAAAAAGAAGCTGGCCGATGTGCGCGCAAACGAGCTGCAGCAGGCCATGGATAAGGCCAAGGTTTCCGGCCTGCCGGAGGATGCACAGGCGGCTCGTGATCTGGCCGACCAGTGCGAACGCTTTGAGAAGAAGCTCTATGATCTGGAGCTGACCCGCAACATCAGCCTGCAGATGGGGCCGCAGATCCGCCTTTTGCAGAACAACAATACCATGATGGCGGAAAAGATCCAGTCCACCATCGTCAACACCATCCCCCTGTGGAAGAACCAGATGGTGCTGGCATTGGGTCTGGCCCACAGCCAGCAGGCCATGCAGGCCGAGCGTGCCGTGACCGACATGACCAACGACCTGCTCAAGAAGAACGCCGAGGCCCTGAAGATGGGTACCATCGAGACCGCAAAGGAGTCTCAGCGCGGTGTGGTGGACATCGAGACCCTGCAGCAGACCAACAAGAGCCTGATCGAGACGCTGGACGAGCTGAACAAGATCCAGAGCGAGGGCCGCGCAAAGCGCGCTGCCGCCGAGCAGGAGCTGAACCGCATCGAGGACGAACTGAAAGCAAAAATGATGGAGATCCGGAGCTGAGATGGCAAACGCAGATTTTTCGCAAAAACAGAACAGCACTTCCGGCGGTTTTGACGCGGGCAGCTACCGCGAACAAAAGCAGCCGGAGCAGGCCGTGCCGCTGACACCTCTGCAGCAGAAGCTGGCAGGGCTGGAAGCAAAGCTGCCCGCAGCCCTTTCCACCCGCGCAGCTGCACTGGCGCTGAGCGTGGTGGTGATGCTGGCGGCCTTTTTGGGCTTTGGCAGCGCCAAGCTGCACAGCCGGTACAACGAAGTCCGCAAATGGTACACGGTGGGTGTGGCGGCAGACAACGGCTATAACCTCAACGAGGAGCTGACCACCCGCATGAACACGGCGGCAAACATCATCACCACCGCCGGCAGCACGCTGGGAGCGGACAGTGCCGAGGTACAGGCCGCACAGAGCGCGCTGAGCGATTTTACCGCCTGTCTGGAAGCGGTGCAGAACGGCGGCAAAAGTCAGGCACTCACCTCGCTGCCCTATTATCAGGGCAGCACGATGCACGCACTGTATCAGGCCAACGAGGTGCTGGGGTCGCGGATCGATCAGCTCTACGCAAAGCTGCAGGAGCAGGCCGCAGACCCCATGAAGATGGGCGCGGTGCAGGGCCAGTACGGCCAGTTCAACAGTGCGGCTACCATCATCGGCACCCTGAAATACAACGATGCCGTTTACGACTACCAGAAAGAGACCGGCGGCTTCCCGGCCAGCATGCTGGGAGCCATTGCCGGTGTAAAGGAGGTTGAACCCTTCGCATGAAAAATTTTGCAAAACGCGTAAGCGCTCTGGTGCTGGCCCTTGTGGTGGGCGCAGCGGCCCTGTGCCCGGCGGCATTTGCCGCCGCCAGCCTGCCGGATCTGCCCAGAGATCAGTGTGTGGTGGATGACGCCAACGTTTTGAGCGACAGCACTACCCAGACCATCGTTGATCTGAACAACCAGCTGCAGTCCAGCTGCAACGGAGCACAGATCGACGTACTGACTGTAGATTATACGGGTAATTATTCCACTGAGGATTATGCAACACAGGCCTTCAACGCCTGGGGCATCGGCTCGGCTTCCGAGAACAACGGCGTGCTGATCCTGCTGGTGATGGAATCGCCCATCTACGAGGACGGCGATTACTACGTGACCTACGGCGACGGCTTCCGCAACACCACGCTGGAAAGTCAGGCCAGTGCCCTCGCTCAGACCATGGAAGGTGATTTTGTTAACCGCGATTACAGCGATGCAGTAATCACCTGTGCCAACAATGTGGCCGACACCATTGCAAGTGTTTATGGGGTAAATCTGAACAATGGCAGCTACGACGACGGCAGCTACGCGGAGCCGGACGACGGCCCCACCACCTTTGAGGATGTCGTTCTGGGCATCGTGATCCTGTTCATGTCCCTGATGGTGATGCTGATCATCGTACTGTTCGTGTTCCGGGTGTTCATTGCACCCATCGGCCACGCAGCAGGCTGGAACTGGGGCCCCTTCGCATGGGGCTACATGGCAGGTTCGGCCCGTCGGCACCGTCCCGGCCCGCCGCCCCCTCCGGGCCCCGGCTTCGGCCCCGGATACGGCCCGGGCTATGGCCCCGGCCCCCGCAATGACCGGCCCCGCCCGCCCCGGAACAACAACCGGCGTCCGCCCCGTCCTCCCATGGGCGGCGGCTTTGGCGGCGGGTCCTTCGGTGGCTCCCGCGGAGGCGGCTCCTTTGGGGGCGGCTCGTTCGGCGGCGGCAGCTTCGGCGGCGGCTCCTTCGGTGGAATGGGCGGCGGCGGCAGCCACGGCGGCGGCGGTGGCCGCGGCCGTTAAAAACACAAAAACACGGAGAACTGCTGTGGGCGGTATGCCTGCGGCAGTTCTCTTTTTCGGTTTCAGGTGTGAAGGAAATTCATTTGACAAATCAACTTTGTTAACCTATACTGAGAAACATGCATAATAAGCCAGAAATAAAGGCTCTGAGGGTGGAAAAGCCGCAGAGCAGGGAACGATAAAAATAGAGGGAGAAAACCATGCTGACTCTGGATAAGATCTACCATGCAGCCTTTGTGCTCAAGGATGTTGCCCGCAAGACCGACCTCATCGAGGCACCCAAGCTCTCCAAGGACTGCCAGCTGTACCTGAAAACCGAAAACCTGCAGGCCACCGGCAGCTTTAAGGTGCGCGGTGCTTACTATAAGATCAGCCAGCTTTCCGAGGAGGAGAGCGCCAAGGGCGTGATCGCCTGCTCTGCCGGCAACCACGCACAGGGCGTGGCGCTGGCTGCTACCCGTCGCGGCATCAAGAGCATCGTCTGTATGCCGGACGGTGCCCCCATCATGAAGGTGGAGAATACCAAGAATCTGGGCGCAGAGGTGTGTCTGGTGCCCGGCACCTACGATGATGCCCACGACAAGGCTGTGGAGCTGCAGGAAGAGACCGGCATGACCTTTATCCACCCCTATGACGATGAGCAGGTCATCGCGGGGCAGGGAACCATTGGTCTGGAAATTCTGGATCAGCTGCCGGATGTGGATGCGGTCGTTGTGCCGGTGGGCGGCGGCGGCCTGATCTCCGGCGTGGCCTTTGCCATCAAGAGTCTGCGCCCGGAGGTGAAGGTCTATGGCGTACAGGCCGAGGGTGCACCCAGCATGTACCGCAGCCTGCACGAGCATAAGTACCAGACCCTGAAAGCCGTTTCTACCTTTGCAGACGGCATTCAGGTCAAGACTCCCGGTGAGCTGACCTACCAGATCTGTGAGCAGTATGTGGACGACATCGTGACCGTGAGCGAGGATGAGACCGCTGCCGCCATCCTCTCGCTGATGGAGAACCAGAAGCTGGTTGCCGAGGGTGCCGGAGCCGTGCCGGTGGCTGCAGTGCTGTTCCACAAGCTGCCGGTCGAGGGCAAAAAGGTGGCCTGCGTCGTCTCCGGCGGCAACATCGATGTGAACATCCTCAACCGCGTGATCACCCGTGGTCTGGTCATGAGCGGCCGCAAGGCGAACATGACCATTGCGCTGGAGGACAAGCCCGGCCAGCTCAAGAAGGTGGCCGAGATCGTGTCCCGCTGCGGCAGCAATGTGGTGTCGGTGCAGCACGATGGCTCCGATCCCAACATGCCCATTTCCAGCTGCTTCCTCAAGCTCACCCTTGAGACCCGCGATGCCGAGCAGATCGAGCAGATCCGCGCAGAGCTTGCAAAAGAGGGTTTCCAGCTTGTGAGCGAAAGAGTATAATAGAAGAAAAAAGAAAGGAACGTTTTATCATGAAAGTCGTTTCCACTTCCAACGCACCCGCAGCCATCGGCCCTTACAGCCAGGCGATCGATCTGGGCAATATGGTGTTTGTTTCCGGCCAGATCCCGGTAGACCCTGCTACCGGCAAGATGGCCGATACGGTTGAAGAGCAGGCGGCACAGAGCCTTGCAAACCTCAAGGCCATTCTGGCCGAGGCTGGCCTTTCCATGGCAAATGTGGTCAAGACTGTCATCTTCCTTGCTGACATCAACGATTTTGCCGCTGTGAATGCCGTGTATGCCAAGGCCTTTGCTGAGCCGTTCCCTGCCCGCAGCTGCGTGCAGGTGGCCGCCATTCCCAAGGGCGCAAAGCTGGAGATCGAGTGCATCGCCGTGCGCGAATAATCAGGCCTAAACACAAAAGGGGCTGTGCCGCTGGCACAGCCCCTTTTGCATGTGTGAGGAAAAATGAGAAGAGCAATTACGGGCGCAGACCCATGCCGCCCTCCAGCGTGAGAGTCTCGCCGGACAGATACTTGAAGTCCGGCATGGCCAGCTGCACGCATACCCGGCCGATCTCGGTCTCGGGGTTGGCATAGTGGCCCATGGGCGGCATCTTGACGTTGGCTTTGAACGCATCCGGGTATGCCTGCTGGAATTGCTCCAGCTTGGCGGTCCAGGCCAGCGGGCAGATCACGTTGACATTGATGCCATCCTTGCCCCACTCAGTAGCGGCCACGCGGGACAGGCCGCGGATGCCCTCCTTGGCGGCAGCGTAGGAGCACTGGCCAAAGTTGCCAAACAAGCCTGCACCGGATGCAAAGTTGATCACGCTGCCCTTGGACTTGGCCAGATAGGGATAGCAGGCCTTCATATAGTAAAATGCAGCGTACAGGCCGGAATAAAGGGCCAGATCAAACTGCTCGGTGGTGTGCTCTGCCAGCGGCACGCCGGAAGCGGATGCCTGTGCGTTGTTCACCAGCACTTGAATGCCACCAAAGGTATCTACAGCCTGATTGACGACATTTTGCACGGTGGCTTCGTTGTCGGTGCCTGCACACACATCTGCCTGCACCGGCAGAACGCGGATGCCATACTTGGCTTCCAGCTCGTTTTTTGCCTCTTCCAGTTTTTTCACATTACGGCCAGTGATTACCAGATTTGCGCCCTCTTTTGCAAAGGCGGTGGCAATGCCATAGCCGATGGAGCCGCAGCTGCCATCGGAAAGTACGGCGCGGCCTGCGCCGGTGATGATAGCGGTCTTACCCGTTAAAAAGCCCATAGTTGCCCTCCAGAAGTGCTCAATTGGCTGATGTTGGCCATATTATAGCCTGAATTTCAATAGAATGCAAGGCTTTTTACCGATAAATAAAAAATAGACAAAGAATGCCGAGAAGGTGAAAAAATTCACGACTTCTCGGCATTTTGTGAAAGATTTGTCAGAGACTTTGATGTTAAAATAAAGACAAACTAATTACTTCTGCACGCCCGCCTCGCACTGCTCAATAAACTGCTTTGCCACGCGGGGACTGCGGCCGCCGGCGCGGATGGCAAAGGCTTCGGCTTTGACCAGCAGCTGATCCATCGGCATGTCGATGCCGTGCTGCTTTGCCAGTTCGGCCAGAATGGTCTCAAACCGGGCCTTCTCCGGCCGCTGGAAAGTGACCGTCAGGCCGAATCGGGCCGAAAGGCTCATCAGCTCCTGCCGGGTATCGGCTTCGTGAATGTCGTCGCCGGTGCGGTCGGTCAGTGTTTCTTTAATAAGGTGGCGGCGGTTGGAGGTGGCGTATACCGCAATGTTCTTGGCTCTGCCGCCTACGCTGCCCTCCAGAATGGCCTTCAGGGCGGCAAAGTTGTCGTCGTTGGCGGTAAAGCTCAGGTCGTCGATGAACAGGATGAATTTGAGCGGGTTCGCGGCCAGCTTGTCCATCAGATCCGGGATCTGGTAGAGCTGGTTCTTCTTCACTTCCACCAGCCGCAGGCCTTCAGGTGCAAACTCATTGGCAATGGCTTTCACCGCACTGGACTTGCCGGTGCCTGCATCGCCGTACAGCAGCACATTGTTGGCGGGCATCCCGGCCAGCAGGGCCTTTGTGTTGGCAATGACCTTTTCGCGCTCCTTCTCGTAGCCGGGCAGCTCGGAAAGGCGCTGGGGGTCCGGGTATTTCACCGGCACCAGATGGCCGTTCTCCACCGTGAACACATGGTGCTTGGCAAACATGCCATAGCCTTTTTTTCCCACCTCGCTCATGCGCTGGGCGTAGGCGGCAGGCAGGTCGATGCTGGAGGTCTCCCACCGGGGCAGGAAAGCCAGCTCCTGCGCCTGACCTGTGGCAGAACCGGCAGCGGCCAGCAGCTCGTCCAGCGTCAGGCCGCACAGAGCCTGCAGAAAAGCCAGTTCACTGTCCAGCGCGGTCTGCAGTGCAGGGGCAAGGGTGCCCGATGCAGCCTGACGCACGCAGACGGTCTCGGCTTCCAGCACAGCGGCGCTGAGGTAGCTGCCCCAGTTGGTGGTGTGCTCGAACAGTGCGGCTTCAAATTGGGCCACAGCGTCGCACACCGGGCCATAGCCGGGCGCACCGGCTTCCATGCGGTCGGTCAGGTCCAAAAGCTTTGCCACAACGGGGTCGTCCAGCAGGCTGCGGAAAACAACAAGCCCGTGCAGCCGGGCATTCCATTCTCTCAATTTCATATTCCTGTCCTCTAGTTGGTCTTAAATTAAACGCGCAGGCGCGCATATCAGAAGTATACAGCGCATTGTGCCATGGCGCAAGAGGTGTTCAATTAACTTCATGTTTGGGGTGATTCAGGTTACAAATTGTCGATTGACAAAAGGCCGATTTATAGTATAATTTACATCAACAAATGCGCAGATGGGAAAAAGTACCACACGATCCCCACTGTTCAGAGAGCTGCCGTCTGGTGCAAGGCAGTCAGTGCTTCGTGCGGAAAATCATCCCGGAGCAGCCTGCCCAACGGGTGCAAAACCCTTGTAAGCAGCGCCGGTTGCAGCCGTTACCGTGCAGGGCTTTGTTGGAAGCCCGTGAGAGGGTGTGCACAGCACGCCAACGAGAGTGGTACCGCAGAGAGCTTGATGATCACAAGGTCTTTGTCTCTTGATAACAGGGGACAAAGGCCTTTTCTTTTAAAAAAGAAGCTCCCCGGGAACGTGTAAAAAGTGGAAAAAGGTTAGGAAAACAGGAGAAACTCACCATGCAGTTGAATGGTTCTCAGATTTTTGTGGAGGTCCTCTGCGAGCAGGGCGTGGACACCCTTTTTGGTTATCCCGGCGGCGCAGTGCTGAACCTTTACGATGAGCTGTACAAAAATTCGGACCGCATCACCCATGTGCTCACCGCCCACGAGCAGGGTGCGGCGCATGCGGCAGACGGCTATGCCCGCGCGACCGGCCGCACCGGCGTGGTGCTGGCTACCAGCGGCCCGGGTGCCACCAATCTGGTCACCGGCATTGCCACGGCCTATATGGACTCGGTGCCCATGGTAGCCTTTACCGGCAACGTGACCACGGACGGGATCGGGAGGGACAGCTTTCAGGAAGCCTACATTGAGGGCATCACAATGCCCATCACCAAGCACAATTTCACGGTGCGCCGGGTGGAAGAGCTGGCCGATACCATGCGCTCTGCCTTCCGTATTGCACAGAGCGGGCGCAAAGGCCCGGTGCTGGTGGATATCCCCAAGGACGTGACAGCGGCGGTATGCGAGTTCACCCCCAAAAAGCCGGAGCCGATCCGCACCGTTACCACCTTCAACGCGGAGCAGGTCAAGTGGGCAGCGGATCTTATCAATGCGGCCCAGCGACCGCTGGTCTACTTTGGCGGCGGCGTGCGCAGCGCAGCCTCCTGCCAGCCGCTGCGTGATCTGCTGCACAAGGCAGAGATCCCGGCCACCTACACCCTGATGGCCGCAGGCGTTGTGCCCTACGGCGACCCGATGAACATTGGCATGGTGGGTATGCACGGCTGTTACACCTCCAATCGTGCCGTGGCCGACTGCGACGTGCTGATTGCAGTGGGCACCCGCTTCTCGGACCGTGTGGCCCTGAACCCCAAGACTTTTGCAAAGAACGCCACCATCATCCAGATCGACATCGACCCCAGTGAGCTGGGCAAGAATGTGGAGGTCGATCTTTCCATCGTGGGCGATGCCGCTTACGTGCTGAACGCCATGCTGCCGCAGATCGAGGAAAAGAAGCATCCCGACTGGATGAAGATGATCCATGAGTGGCAGGCACAGGATTACCACCCGGTGTCCGACCCCACCCGCCTGATGCCCCATCAGGTGATCGGCGAGGTGTGCAACCAGTGCGGCCCCGAAGCCGTGTATGTGACCGATGTGGGCCAGCACCAGATGTGGGCGGCACAGTACCTGCGCCACGCCAAGAGCCGCGGCTTCATCACCAGCGGCGGTCTGGGCACTATGGGCTTTGGCTACGGTGCCGCCATTGGCGCACAGATGGCTCTGGGCCGCGACCAGCGGGTGGTCATGTTTACCGGCGACGGCTCTTTCCACATGAACCTGAACGAGGCCTGCACCGCCGTGAGCTATGAGCTGCCCATCATCACCGTGATCTTCAACAACTCGGTGCTGGGCATGGTGCGCCAGTGGCAGACCACCTTCTACGAAAAGCGCTACAGCCAGACCGATCCCCACCGCAAGACGGACTTCGTCAAGCTGGCCGAGGGCTTTGGCCTGAAGGGCTACCGCTGCACTAACCTGCCGGAGTTCCAGACTGCCTTTGCCGATGCAATGAAGCAGAAAGGCCCTACTTGGATCGAGTGCATCATCGATAAGGACGAAAAGGTGCTGCCCATGATCCCCAGCGGCGGCGACATCAACGATATCATCATGGAATAAGGAGGGCACAGCAATATGGAATCCAACAAGCGCAGGGTCATCAGCCTGCTGGTGGACAACCAGAGCGGTGTTCTGGCCCGTGTGTCCAACCTGTTCTGCCGCCGCGGCTTCAACATTGACAGCCTGACGGTCTCGGCCACCAACGACCCGGCAGTCAGCCGCATCACCGTGACCATTACCAGCGATGACAAGGCCCTCAAGCAGTTGATCCTGCAGACCGAACGGCTGGAAGTTACCCGTCAGGTGTTCGTGCTGGACGGCGAAAAATCTCTGGAACGGGAACTGCTGCTGCTGAAGGTGGCGTCCGATGTGCACAACCGCAGCGAGCTGCGGGAGATCGCCAGCATCTACAAGGCCAAGATCATCGACCTTTCGCCGGACAGCATGGTGTTCGAGCTGATCGGCAAGCCGGATAAGATCGATGCCTTCCTGAAAATGTTTACAGATTACAAAATTTTGGAGCAGTGCCGCACCGGTGTTACCGCACTGGAGCGCGGCGGGATGCATCAGCATATGCAGAAGCCTCCGCAGGAGGTGCGCGAAGCACAGCTGCCTCTGCCGGGAACCCACTGCCCGGAGAGAAAGTAAGAACGAACCCTCTCCGTCACGGCTGCGCCGTGCCACCTCTCCCGAAGGGCGAGGTTTTATGCATCATCAAAAGAGAAGGTATGATAAAAGCTCCCCCCTCGGGGGAGCTGGCATCGAGCAAAGCGAGATGACTGAGAGGGTTAAAACTTCGCTTTTCCGCTCCACAGTGAGCGAAAAAATAAAATGTTTACAATCAGCCACTGAATAAACACAAAACAAAAAAGGAGAACAACTACCATGGCTATCAAGAAATACTACGATTCCGACTGCAACCTCGGCGTGCTGGACGGCAAGACCGTCGCTGTCATCGGCTTCGGCAGCCAGGGCCACGCCCATTCTGAGAACCTGGCCGAGAGCGGCGTGAACGTCGTCGTCGGCCTGCGCAAGGGCTCTGCTCACTGGGAGAAGGCTTCTGAGTTCGCAGCAACTCACGAGAACTTCAAGGTCATGGAAGTGGAAGAAGCTGCCAAGGCCGGCGACGTTGTCATGATGCTGGTGCCCGATGAGCTGTGCGCTGACATCTACAACAAGCAGGTGGCTCCCTACATGACCGAGGGCAAGGCACTGGCCTTTGCACACGGCTTCAACATCCACTTCAAGACCATCACTGCTCCCAAGAATGTGGACGTTATCATGATCGCTCCCAAGGGCCCCGGCCACATCGTCCGCCGCCTGTACACCGAGGGTGAGGGCTGCCCCTCTCTGATCTGCGTGGAGCAGGACTACACCGGCAAGGCTAAGGATATTGCTCTGGCATACGCTTCCGGCATCGGCGCTGGCCGTGCAGGCATCCTGCAGACCACCTTCAAGGAGGAGACCGAGACCGACCTGTTCGGCGAGCAGGCAGTGCTGTGCGGCGGCGTTTCCGAGCTGATCCACGCCGGTTTCGATACGCTGGTGGAAGCTGGCTACGAGCCCGAGATGGCATACTTTGAGACCTGCCACGAGATGAAGCTGATCGTTGACCTGATCAACGAGGGCGGCTTCTCCAAGATGCGTTACTCCATCTCCAACACCGCTGAGTACGGCGACTACCGCACCGGTAAGCGCCTGATCACTGCCGAGACCCGCAAGGAAATGAAGAAGGTTCTGACCGAGATCCAGGACGGCACCTTCGCTTCCGAGTTCCTGACCGAGATGAGCCCCAACGGCGGCCGCAAGGTGCACTTCCTGGCAAAGCGCCGCATGGAAGCAGAGCTGCCCATCGAGAAGGTCGGCGCAGAGCTGCGCAGCATGATGAGCTGGCTGAAGAAGTAAGGGGAAAACCCTCTCAGGCCGCCTTTCGGCGGCCAGCTCCCCCGAAAGGGGGAGTTTTTGTTGAAAGTGGGAACCTTATAGATCCTCCGCAAAAACCTCTCCCCTTCGGGAGAGGTGGCACGGCGCAGCCGTGACGGAGAGGTTTTTTGTCAGAAAAGAGGATTTGAAATGAGAAGCGACAATGTGACCAAGGGTTCGGAGCGCGCCCCGAACCGAAGCCTGTTCTACGCACTGGGCTACACCAAGGAAGAGCTGGAGCGCCCGCTGATCGGCGTGGTGAGCGCCTACAGCGAGATCGTGCCCGGCCATATGAATCTGGACAAGATCGCCGATGCCGTCAAGGCCGGCGTTGAGATGGCAGGCGGCACCCCCATCCTGATCCCCGCCATTGGCGTGTGCGACGGCATCGCCATGGGCCATGTGGGCATGAAGTACAGCCTTGCATCCCGTGAGCTGATCTGCGACAGCGTTGAGACCATGCTCATGGCCCACCAGCTGGACGGTCTGGTGCTGGTGCCCAACTGCGATAAGATCGTGCCCGGCATGGTGATGGCAGCGGTGCGCATGGATGTGCCCGCTGTGGTCTGCTCCGGCGGCCCCATGCTGGCCGGTACCTACGGCGGCGAAGAGGTCAGCCTTTCCAAGATGTTCGAGGCTGTGGGTGCCTACAAGGCCGGTATGATCACCGAGGATCAGCTGGAAGACTGCACCTGCAACTGCTGCCCCAGCTGCGGCAGCTGCTCCGGCATGTACACCGCCAACAGCATGAACTGCCTGTGCGAGGCCATCGGCATCGCACTGCCCGGCAACGGCACCATTCCCGCCGTCTACTCCAAGCGTCTGCAGCTGGCAAAGCACGCCGGTATGGCCATTATGGATATGGTCAAGAAGGGCATCACCGCACGCCAGATCATCAACGAGCGCTCCATCCGCAACGCTCTGACCTGCGATATGGCTCTGGGCTGCTCCACCAACACCGTGCTGCACCTGCTGGCCATCGCTTATGAGGCCGGTGTGCCCATCGACCTGAAGCTGTTCAATGAGATCAGCGCCAAGACCCCGAACCTGTGCCATCTGGCACCGGCCGGCCCCACCCACATGCCGGACCTGTACGCCGCAGGCGGCATCCCCGCCGTGCAGGCAGAGCTGGCCAAGAAGGGCCTGCTGGATCTGGATGTGCCCACCGTTACCGGCAAGACGCTGGGCGAGAACATCAAGGGCGCACACATCCTGAACGACAAGGCCATCCGTCCCATCGACAACCCCTACTCCCAGACCGGCGGCCTGCAGATCCTGTGGGGCAACATTGCACCGGACGGCTGTGTGGTCAAGCGCAGCGCCGTGGCCCCCGAGATGCAGCAGCATTCCGGCCCGGCCCGCGTGTTCAACAGCGAGGACGAGGCCATTGCCGCCATCTATGCGGGCAAGATCGTCCCGGGCGATGTGGTGGTCATCCGCTACGAAGGCCCCAAGGGCGGCCCCGGTATGCGTGAGATGCTGAACCCCACCTCCGCTCTGGCCGGCATGAAGCTGGACAAGACAGTGGCCCTCATCACCGACGGCCGCTTCTCCGGCGCAAGCCGCGGCGCAGCCATCGGCCATGTCAGCCCGGAGGCTGCTTCCGGCGGTCCCATCGGCCTGATCGAGGAGGGAGATACCATCAACATTGATATCCCCAATGCCTCCATCACGCTGGAAGTCAGCGACGAAGTTCTGGCCCAGCGCAAGGCAAAGTATGTTGCACCCGAACCCAACATCAAGACCGGCTGGCTCAGCCGCTATGCACGCATGGTCACCAGTGCAAATCTGGGCGCCGTGCTGAAGTAATTTGATGATCTAAGCAAAAACAGAGGGACGACCCCGCGTCGTTCCTCTGTTTTTTGTTTCCTGAAGGCTATCTGTAAAAAAATCGGCAAAGCCCGCAGGCTCTGCCGATCTGTGATCCGAATTATTCTCCGTGGCCGAACAGCACCGCACGGAAGGTTGCAAAGATGATCTTCCAGTCCACCAGGAAGCTGCGTTCCTTGACATACTTCACATCCAGTGCCATCCACTCCTCAAAGCTCAGCTGGTTGCGGTGCGGCGCGATCTGCCAGTAGCAGGAAAGGCCGGGCGCGGGTCATCCTTCATCTTGAACACCGGGCCGTCCATCTCGTTGTCCTTCAGCATTGAGCAACAAAACTGCACATTTTATTATAGCATCATGCATCCCAGTGGATTGCAAGCAGGATGCGGAGGTTTCAACTGATATACCGGCAAATGTGAAAAAATACAGGGGGGGGGGAAGTTGCACTTTACCCGAACAGGCTCTTTGTATTGTGCATATATACGGAAAGGACTAATCCGACGCAGATATACAGCATCAGCACCGAGCTGCCGCCCGCAGAATAAAAGGGCAGGGTGACGCCGATGACCGGCAGCACCCGCAGGTTCATGCCTACATTCACGGCGATCTGAGCCATCAGGGCGCCGCCGATGCCGGCGCAGATATAGCTGCCCAGCAGGTCCTCGCTGCGCGCACCGGTGGCAAAGGTCTTGATCACCAGTGCCAGCAGTGCCCCCAGCACGATGCACAGGCCCACAAAGCCAATGACATTGCCCATCCAGCTGAGAATAAAGTCGTTGTGGGCATTGGGCACGCTGTAGTACCGGCCGCTGAACAGGCCGTTGCCGAAGATGCCGCCGGAGCCGATGGCGATCTCGCCGCGCTGCTGCTGGTAGATGATGTTTTTCCAAGTGGCTTCGTTGGGTGCCCAGCCGGTGGAATTCTCCGGGTCGATAACGGCCAGAATGCGGTACCACTGGTAGCCCTTGCCGATCTTATCGCTGAAAAAGGCAAACGCCGCCGCCACGGCCACAGCTGCTGCCGAAATGGCACCGATGATATACTTCCAGCTCAGGCCCGCTGCAAACATCATGCAGCAGCCGATGATGGCGTAGATGATGGCGGTGCCGTCGTCGCCCTGAATGTGGATGATAAGGATGGGCACGGCCAGATGCAGCAGAAGTTTTACCAGCTCCTTTGGCTCGTTGATGCGGCTGCGCACATTGTTCAGGTGCATGGCAAAGGTAAGGATAAAGCTGATCTTTGCCAGCTCCGTGGGCTGGAAGGTAAAGCCGCCCAGCTTGTACCAGGAGTAGTTGTCGGTGTCACCGGCGTTGAAGCCGATGGTCAGCGGGCCGATGGCCACATTGCGGATGAACAGCGTGGGCAGCACCAGACCCCATGTCAGGGCTACATGCACCGGCCACACCTTGACAAGGCTGCGGTAGTCGATGCAGGAGAGCAGCAGCGCGATCACGATGCCAAGCACCGCCGCACCGGCCTGCACCAGCGCGCGGCGGTAATCGCCGATGCCGGTAATGGCACCAGTGATCTCGTCCGTGGCAAAACCGTTGCCCTGCTTTGCGGCCCAGGAGGCAAGAGCCACCACCGCCATGGTGCTGCTGAAGATGCACAGCAGCAGATAGATCTTATCTGTTCGTTTAAAATATTGTCGAATGCTTTCCAAGAAAGCACCACCTTTCGTTCCCGGATGTACACCGGGTTTTGCCGCTGCAGCGGGCAATACCAACCCAGTTTATCCTATTATACACAGCCTGCACACCGTTTGCAATCCACCGGGTGTGACAGCTTTGCAAAATCCGCACGAATGCTTGACAAAGCAGACCGCACCATCTACAATGAAGGTGCAGCAGAAAGCTCCTTTGCAGAGCGCCTGCCGCGCAAAGAAAATGGCAGGAAGATGCCTGCTGGAAAAGGGCGGCGTGCCGCATTGGGCGGCAGATATGCCCGGAGGAAATGGGAATGGAACACGATATGCTCCGCCGTTTTGGGTGTGCACTGTGCGCTCTGGCTTTCGCGCTCACAGCGCTGCCCACAGCGGCTTTTGCACAGCAGCCGGAAGAACAGGCGGCTGTGCAGCAGAGCCTTTCGGCCACAGATGTGCGCGAGATGCAGCAGGCAGATGCTGCTGTGACCGCACTGACCGGAGGCAGCGACTATGCACAGATGACCGAGGACGAGCGCACAGATGCTGCTTTGCAGCAGCTGGATGCGCTGACCGCACAGGGCCTTGTGAAGCAGGGATCTGTCTACACCGATGCCGAAAACGGCATGATCAGCTTTACCTACAGCTGCGGCGCGCTGGGCGGCATCTTGCTTACCGACCCGGAGGAGGAGAACACCGCAGCCCTGCCGGAGCTGGACGAGAGCCGGCTGCAGGAGCTGGCAGAGAACAAGCGGGTGGGCACGGCGGCGATCTATTATGCGTTTGACAACACGATCAACAGCACCCGCTACCCGTATTATGCCTACATGCAGACCTATTGGGATTCGGTGGGCCTGCAGACGGATCTGGATACCACCGTTACCGTATCCGACCTGCGCAGGATGGGCCGTTACGACCTGTGCATCCTGAGCACCCACGGCGCGTACTACACCTATGAATACGGCTGGCTGTTCAAAAAGACCGCCACGGAACCGCTGATCCTGCTGACCGAGAGATCGGATTTCTGGAGCGATCTGCGCTATGGCTTTGACCTGCTGGCCCACCGCGTGGTCAAGGTGAACGGTATGTATGCCGTCAACGGCGATTTCTTCCGCAGCGCCTACCGCGGCAATGGCATCGTGCTCAGCGAGACCTGCGAGTTCTACGGCAAGAACGGCCATGTGGACACCTCTATGGCAGACGGCCTGCTGGCAGGCGGTGCCAAGGCGGTGATGGGCTATGTGAACAATGTCTACTCGGTGTATTCCCGCAGTATGCTGTGGGCCGCTGTAAACCGGATGATCGAGGGCGAAACGCTGGAACAGGCCGTGGACTATGCCAAGAGCATCTACGGCACCGATGATATCATCTGGTACAACGAGCAGGGCGGCAGACGGTCCCATGCGGCGGCATCCTATGCGATGCTCAGCGGAGACCGAAGCGCTGCACTGCCCAACCCCTACACGGCAGCGGATGTGGATGCGGCGGCGTAAGCAACACACGGCATTGCACTTTTGCACAAAGTATATTATACTAAAGGACGGCAGAGCATTCTGCCGTCCCTTTTGCTTTATAAAATGAGGTAAGCTTCATGTCAGAATATATCACCCACTCCCGCGCCGAGACGGTGGCGCTGGGTGCCCGTATGGCCGCAGTGCTGGCACCGGGTTCGCTGATTGCGTTCACCGGCGGGCTGGGCGCGGGCAAGACCGCTTTTACCGAGGGCCTTGCCGAGGGCCTTGGCTGCACCGACCCGGTGTCCAGCCCAACCTTTGCCATTGTGAACTACTACCGCGGCCCAAAGCCGCTGGCGCACTTTGACCTGTACCGTATTTCCACTGAGAACGACCTGTGTGCTGCAGGCTTTTACGATTATTTGGATCAGGGGGCCATTGTGGCAGCAGAGTGGAGCGAGAACTTTGCAGACCTGCTGGCACTGGAAAACCCCATCCGGGTGGATATCCAGCGCGTGGACGAAAATACCCGCAGGATCACCATTGAGGGGGTAACGCTATGAACATCTTAGCTGTGGATACAGCGGGCAAAACGGCTGGTGTGGCTCTTTTGCAGGATGACCGCCTGCTGTACGAGGTGTATCTGGACGCAGGCATGACCCACAGCGAAACGCTGATGCCCATGATCGACACCTGCCTGAAGATGTGCGGCATGACCTGTGCAGATATTGACTTGTACGGTGTCAACGCAGGCCCCGGCAGTTTTACCGGGCTGCGCATCGGTCTGGCGGCGGTCAAGGGTCTGGCCTTCCCGCGGGAAACGCTGTGCGCACCGGTCTCCACGCTGGAAGCACTGGCCGCAGCCCACACGGGCGAGGGCACCGTGCTGTGTGCACTGGATGCCCGCCGTGCGCAGGTATACAGTGCCGCGTTCGACCTTGCCACCCACAGCCGCCTGCTGGAAGACGATGCCCGGGCGGTGGCAGATCTGGCCGATTTTGTAGAAAATTGCAAAAAGCCCCTGTTTTTTGTTGGTGATGGCGCATCTCTGTGCTATAATAAATACGGCAGTGTGCCGGGCGTGCTGCAGGCACCTGCGGCCCTGCGCGGCGGGCGTGCTGCTGCAGTGGCCCTTGTGGCAAAGCAGATGGCCGAAGCCGGAAAGGCTGTGCTGCCGGAGGCTCTGCTGCCGGACTACCACCGCCTGAGTCAGGCCGAGCGGGAGCGCGCAGAGCGCCTTGCAGCAGAAGCTGCAGCCAATGCCGCCCAAAACAAGGAGCAGGCATAAAACCCTGCGTGACTGAGAGAAAGGAACATTTCCATGGCAAAACCCATTGCACTGGCCGCTGACCACGGCGGATTTGAACTGAAAGAAGCTGTCAAGGCGCATCTGAAGGAGCTGGGGCTGGAATACATCGATTTTGGCACCCATAGCACCGACAGCGTGGATTACCCCGATATGGCCGTGCCCGCCTGCGATGCAGTTGTGAGCGGCGAGTGCAGCAAGGCACTGCTGTTCTGCGGCACCGGCGTGGGCATCAGCATGGCAGCAAACAAGATCAAGGGCATTCGTGCCTGCTGCTGCTCTGACAGCTTCAGCTGCGAGTATACCCGCCGCCACAACGATGCCAATGCTCTGTGCATGGGTGGCCGCGTGGTCGGCCCCGGCCTTGCCTGCCAGCTGGTGGATCTCTTCCTGAATACCGAGTTTGAAGGCGGCCGCCATCAGCGCCGCATCGACAAGCTGACCGCACTGGAGAACCGCTGATCATGGCGAAGCGTATGCGGAGCTGTTTTAAATCGTAATCTTGGACCCGATAGAGTTATCTATTTAAAATAAGGAGCGTGTTTTTATGACCCCGATGATCGTTGAGCATCCGCTGCTGCAGCACAAGCTGAGCATTCTGCGCAACAAGCAGACCGGCACCAAGGAGTTCCGTGACCTCGTTGGCGAGATCGCGACCCTGCTGTGCTACGAAGCGACCCGTGACCTGCCTCTGGAAGAGGTGGAGATCGAAACACCCATCACCATGGCAAAGACCAAGGTGCTGGCTGGCCGCAAGCTGGCTCTGGTGCCCATCCTGCGCGCAGGCATGGGTATGCTGGACGGTATGCTGACCCTGCTGCCCGCTGCAAAGGTGGGCTTCATCGGCCTGTACCGCGACGAGGAGACCCTGCAGCCCGTGGAGTACTTCTGCAAGCTGCCGCAGGATATTGCAGAGCGTGACGTTCTGGTTCTGGACCCGATGCTGGCCACCGGCGGCAGCGCCATCGACGCCATCACCCAGATCAAGAAGCATGGCGCAAAGCGCATCAAGTTCATCGGTCTGATCGCCGCTCCGGAAGGCATCAAGGCCCTACACGAGGCACACCCTGATGTGGATATCTACCTCGGCGCACAGGACGACCACCTGAACGAGAACGGCTATATCGTTCCCGGTCTGGGCGACGCCGGCGACCGTATCTACGGCACCAAGTAAAAAACTGTATCACGGAAGGGCAGCTGGGAACAGCTGCTCTTTTTTGTGCAGACGAAAAGGGGAACGACGGCTGTCGTTCCCCTTTGTGCGTTATGGAAAAACTCAGATCTCGGCCAGAATAGCATCGCCCATGGCGGTGCAGCCAAGGCAGGTGCAGCCCTCGCTCATGTTGTCGGCGGTGCGCAGGCCCTTGTCCAGCACCTTGTTCACGGCGGTCTCAATGGCATCGGCCTCCTCGGCCATGCCGAAGGAGTAGCGCAGCATCATGGCGGCAGACAGGATGCAGGCGGTGGGGTTCACAATGTCCTTGCCCGCAATATCGGGGGCCGAGCCGTGGATGGGCTCATACAGGCCGCGGGTGCCGTCGCCCAGAGAGGAGGACGGGATCATGCCGATGGAGCCGGTGATCATGGAAGCCTCGTCCGACAGGATGTCGCCGAACATGTTCTCGGTAACGATCACGTCGAACTGGGCGGGGTTCTTGACGATCTGCATGGCGCAGTTGTCCACGAACATCTCGCTGTATTCCACATCCGGGTATTCGGCCTGCAGGCGGTGCATCACGCTTCTCCACAGACGGCTGGTGTCCAAAACGTTTGCCTTGTCCACGCAGCACAGCTTCTTGCGGCGCTTGCGTGCGGTCTCAAAGCCGATGCGGCCGATGCGCTCGATCTCGTGCTCCGCGTAGGGCATGGAGTCGATGGCCTGCTTCTCACCATTCTCGAGGGTGTGGGTCTCGTGATTGCCAAAGTATACGCCACCGATCAGCTCACGCACGATGATGAAATCGATGCCCTGTGCCACGATCTCGGGCTTCAGGGGGCTGGCAGGAGCCAGCTGCGGCCAGATCTTGGCCGGGCGGTTGTTGGAGTACAGGCCCATGCCTGCACGCAGACGCAGCAGGCCCTTCTCCGGGCGCTGCTCACCGGGCAGGCCCTCCCACTTGGGGCCGCCCACGGCACCCAGCAGGACGCTGTCCGCAGCAAGGCACTTGTCCAGCTCGTGCTGGGGCAGCGGGTCGCCGTACTTGTCAATGGCTTCGCCGCCCATGGCAGCGTCGGTGTAGTGGAAGGTGTGGCCGTACTTTTCGGCCACCTTGTCAAGCACACGGATGGTCTGCTTGACGATCTCCGGGCTGGAGCAGTCGCCCCAGATGACAGCAATGTTTTTTTCCATTGGGAAACTCCTTCTATCGGTTTGAACCCTCTCAGTCAATGCCTGCGGCATTGCCAGCTCCCCCGAAGGGGGAGCTTTTCAGGCGGGTAAGATATTGTTCGTTGTTTATCCTAGAAGAAAATACATTCGGGAAGATGGCAAAAAGTTCGCCCTTTGGGAGAGCTGGCGCGAAGCGCCTGAGAGGGTTACTGCTGCTTCGCCTTGATGGACTTCATCAGTCCACCGGCAGAGATGATCTCCTGGATGAACGGCGGGAAGGGCTCGGCGTGAAACACCTTGCCGTTGGTCTCGTCGGTAATGACACCGGTGTCAAAGTCTACGCTCACGGTGTCGCCCGCATTGATGGCATCCACAGCCTCCGGGCACTCCATGATGGGCAGACCGATGTTGATGCTGTTGCGGTAGAAGATGCGGGCAAAGCTCTTGGCAATGACCACCGAGATGCCGGCGGTCTTGATGCACAGCGGTGCGTGCTCACGGGAGGAGCCGCAGCCGAAGTTCCAGCCGCCCACCATGATGTCGCCGTCCTTCACCTTCTTGACGAAGTCCTTGTCGATGTCCTCCATGCAGTGGCTGGCCAGCTCTTTGGCATCCTGCGTGTTCAGGTGGCGGGCCGGGATGATGACATCGGTATCCACGTTGTCCGGGTATTTGAAAACAGAACCTTTTGCGTTCATTGTTGTGCTCCTTTCCGATCAGACCGTGCGGGGGTCGGTGATGCAGCCGGTCAGTGCGCTGGCGGCGGCGGTGGCGGGAGAAGCAAGGTAGACCTCGCTCTTCACATGGCCCATGCGGCCCACAAAGTTGCGGTTTGTGGTGGAAACGCAGCGCTCGCCCTCGGCCAGAATGCCCATGTAGCCGCCCAGACAGGGGCCGCAGGTGGGGGTGGACACGATGCAGCCTGCATCAATAAAGGCAGTGGTCCAGCCGCGCAGGATGCATTCCTTGTAAACGGCCATGGTGGCGGGGATGATGATGCCGCGCACGCCCTTGGCAATGTGCTTGCCCTTGAGCACGTTGTAGGCGGCTTCCATGTCCTCCAGACGGCCGTTGGTGCAGCTGCCGATCACAACCTGATCGATCTTGATGTCCTTGCCCTCGCTGGCAAGGTGGGTGTTCTCGGGCAGGTGGGGGTAGCTGACGGTGGGTTCCAGCTTGTCCAGATCGATCTCAATGGTCTTTTCGTACTCGGCATCCGGGTCGGCCTCAAAGAACACCGGCTCACGCTGGCTGCGGCCCTTGAGGTAGCTGCGGGTCACATCGTCCACAGGGAAGATGCCGTTCTTGGCACCGGCTTCGATGGCCATGTTGCAGATGCACAGGCGGTCGTCCATCGTCAGGCTGGCAACGCCCGGGCCGGTGAACTCCATGGATTTGTACAGTGCACCGTCCACACCGATCATGCCGATGATGTGCAGGATCAGGTCCTTGCCGGAGACGTGGGGGCCGAACTTGCCCTTGAGCACGAACTTGATGGCAGAGGGCACCTTGAACCATGCCATGCCGGTGGCCATACCGGCGGCCATGTCGGTGGAGCCTACGCCGGTGGAGAAGGCTCCCAGTGCACCATAGGTGCAGGTGTGGCTGTCCGCGCCGATGACGCAGTCGCCTGCGGTCACGATGCCTTTTTCCGGCAGCAGAGCGTGCTCAATGCCCATCTGGCCCACATCGTAGAAGTTAAGGATGTCGTACTTGTTGGCAAACTCGCGGCACTGCTTGGACTGGGTTGCGCTCTTGATGTCCTTGTTGGGCACAAAGTGGTCCAGCACGATGGCAATGTGTTCTTTGTCGAACACACCGTCAAAACCGGCCTTTTCAAACTCGTTGATGGCAACCGGGGTGGTGATATCGTTGCCCAGCACGATGTCCAGCTTTGCATTGATGAGCTGGCCTGCCTTGACCTCGGCAAGACCGGCATGTGCGGCAAGAATTTTCTGCGTCAGGGTCATTCCCATGATGGTACTCTCCTTTTATCGAAAAAATGCTTTTACTTATTATTGATGGCGCTCACCAGTGCCTTGATGCCGGCCACGATGATATCGGTATCCGTACCGGCACCCCATGTGACGGTGTTATCGCCCCAGACAAGGCCGACGTAGGAGGCAGCGCGGGAGGTGGAGCCTTCGTCCAGACTGTGCTCGGAGTAGGTCTCGAGGTGGAACTCCATGCCGGTGGCGCTCTGGATGGCGTTTGCCACAGCGTCCAGACGGCCATTGCCCACCGAGGTGACCACCTTGCGCTGACCGTTCAGCTCCAGCGTGACGGTGGCGGTGATGCCGCCCACCTGTGCAAAGTGGGCTTCCAGAACGTTGAGCGGCTTGCAGCGATTGAGGAAGGCATCCTCGAAGATGTGCAGCACCTCGTTTGCGCTCAGCTCCTTGTGGCTGTGGTCGGAAACGCTCTTGACCTTGTAGCCCAGCGCCTCGCGCATCTTGGGCGGCAGGTTGTAGCCGAAGTTCTGTTCCAACACAAAGCCGATGCCGCCCTTGCCGCTCTGGCTGTTGATGCGGATAACATCGGCATCGTAGGTGCGGCCGATGTCGTGGGGGTCCACCGGGATGTAGGGGCAGGTCCAGCGGTGTTCGCCATGCTCCTTGCGGTAGGCCATGCCCTTTGCAATGGCGTCCTGATGGCTGCCGGAGAAGGCGGCGAACACCAGCTGACCGGCGTAGGGGGTGCGCTCGTAAATGTGCATCCGGGTCACCCGCTCGTAGGTGGCGCAGATGTCCGGCATATCGGAGAAGTCCAGCTTGGGGTCCACGCCGTGGCTGTACATGTTCATGGCCAGCGTCACCGCGTCCACGTTGCCGGTGCGCTCGCCGTTGCCGAACAGGCAGCACTCCACCCGCTGTGCACCCGCCAGCACGGCCAGCTCTGCGCAGGCCACGCCGGTGCCGCGGTCGTTGTGGGGATGGGTGGAGATGATGACGCTGTCGCGGTATTTCAGGTGCTTGTCGCAGTACTCGATCTGGTTGGCATAGACGTGCGGCATGCTCATTTCCACGGTAACGGGCAGGTTGATGATCATGGGACGGTCCGGGGTGGGCTGCATGATGTCCAGCACGGCGTTGCACACATCCACGGCGTAGTCCACCTCGGTGCCGGTAAAGCTCTCAGGGCTGTACTCGAACAGGAAGTTGCCATCATACTCCTCGCTCAGCTGCTTGACCAGCTTTGCGCCGTCGGTGGCGATCTGCTTGATCTCCTCCTTGCTCTTGTGGAACACCTGCTCGCGCTGGGCCACAGAGGTGGAATTGTAGAAGTGGATCACCGCGCGGGGTGCGCCCTTGACGGCCTCGAAGGTCTTGCGGATGATGTGGTCGCGGCACTGGGTCAGCACCTGAACGGTGACATCCTCGGGGATCATATTCTTCTCGATCAGGGTGCGCAGGAACTCGTACTCGGTGTCGCTGGCGGCAGGAAAGCCCACCTCAATCTCCTTGAAGCCGATCTTGACCAGCATCCGGAAGAACTCCAGTTTTTCCTCAAGGCTCATGGGCACGATCAGGGCCTGATTGCCGTCGCGCAGGTCCACGCTGCACCATGCGGGGGCTTTTTCAATGTGATCCTTCTTTACCCAGCTGTCATAGCCTGCGGGTACCGGGTAGTAACCCGGAGCGTACTTGGTTGCGTCCATCATAATGTGCGTCCTCCCAAACAATTTACACTTCTTGCTCCATGCTCTTTGTGAGCGTCCTTGCCCTCTCAGTCTCACATTCGTTCGACAGCTCCCCCAAGGGGGGAGCCCTTGGCAAAACCGAAAACTTTGCCGTACTGCCAAGGCCTCTCACTTTGGGAGAGGTGGCACGGCGTAAGCCGTGACGGAGAGGGCAAGCCTGCTTCCAAAAGGCAGATATACGAAAAGGCTCTCGTCTTTCAAGGCGAAAACCTTGAGAGACGAGAGCCTGTAAAGTTCAAACTACAGGGCACCCGTGGTACCACTCTCTTTGCTGCGCCTTTGGGCACAGCCGCTTTGCACGATCGGCTTTTTGCGGCGAATCGCTGTCCTTGTAACGGTGGACATCCGTCAGAGCCTACTTGTGTGTTCAGCCCTGCCGCTCAGGGGCCAGTAACCGAAACCCTCTGCACCCGCCTTGCACCACCCGGCGGCTCTCTGTACGCAGAAGAAAATCGTTTTTTCCCCGTCAACGCATTTGTGCTTTTTTCAAAGTGGACTAAGTTTAGCATGATTCGCGGGCAGTGTCAAGCAATCTGACTCATTCTCAAAATGAAACAATTTCACAAAATAAGGGGCAGAATTTTCCAAAATTATGCACGAGGCGTTAATGTTAACAATTTGCTAAGTTTTTGGAAAGTTGTGCTCGAATTGCTGTTGCGCCCGGTTTTACTGTGCTATACTACTTGCATCAGGAACCAAAGGAGGAATTGCCACATGAAAGAAGTCAAGCCTTCCAAAAAGCCGCTGGCGATCTACTACGCCATCGTGCTGGCGGTCCTGCTGCTGCTCAACCTTGTGCTGCTGCCGTGGATGAGCGAGCGTCAGGTGGAGGAAGTGGACTACGGTACCTTTATGACCATGACCGAGGAAAAGAACATCGGCCGTGTGGATATCGAATCCAATCAGATCATTTTTACCGATAAAGAGGAAAAGCAGGTCTACAAGACCGGCCTGATGAACGACCCGGAGCTTACCCAGCGCCTGTATGATGCCGGAGCACAGTTTTCCAGCGAGATCGTGGAGCAGGGGTCGCCGATGCTCAATTTCCTGATCTGGTTCCTGCTGCCCATCCTGTTGTTCAGCTTCATCGGCAACCAGATGAACAAAAAGCTGATGGAAAAGGCCGGCGGCGGCCCGGGATCCATGATGTTCGGCGGCGTGGGCAAGTCCAACGTCAAGGTCTATGTACAGTCCACCCACGGCATTCGCTTTGCGGATGTGGCCGGTGAGGATGAAGCAAAGGAAAACCTGCAGGAGATCGTGGATTACCTGCACGACCCCGGCAAGTACGAGAGCATTGGCGCATCCATGCCCAAGGGCATCCTGCTGGTGGGCCCGCCGGGCACCGGCAAGACCATGCTGGCCAAGGCCGTGGCAGGCGAATCCAACGTGCCGTTCTTCTCCATTTCCGGCTCTGAATTCGTGGAGATGTTCGTGGGCATGGGCGCGTCCAAGGTGCGCGACCTGTTCCGGCAGGCCAAGGAAAAGGCCCCCTGCATCGTGTTCATCGATGAGATCGATGCCATCGGTCAGAAGCGCAACAGCGGCAATCTCGGCGGCAACGACGAGCGTGAGCAGACTTTGAACCAGCTGCTCACCGAGATGGACGGCTTTGAGGGCAACACCGGCGTCATCATTCTGGCGGCTACCAACCGCCCGGATTCGTTGGACCCGGCGCTGACCCGTCCCGGACGCTTTGACCGCCGTGTTCCGGTGGAGCTGCCCGACCTCAAGGGCCGCGAAGAGATTTTGAAAGTGCACGCCAAAAAGGTGGCGCTGGCCCCGGGCATCGACTTCAACACCGTGGCCCGCATGGCTTCCGGTGCATCCGGTGCGGAACTTGCCAACATCGTTAACGAAGCAGCCCTGCGCGCCGTGCGTGCAGGCCGCAAGAGCGTGACCCAGGCCGATCTGGAGGAGAGCATCGAGGTGGTCATTGCAGGCTACCAGAAGAAGAACTCCATCCTTACCGACAAGGAAAAGTGCATCGTGGCCTACCACGAGATCGGCCATGCACTGGTGGCGGCCAAGCAATCCAACTCTGCCCCTGTGCAGAAGATCACCATTATCCCCCGCACCTCCGGCGCACTGGGCTACACCATGCAGGTGGACGAGGGCAACCACTACCTGATGAGCAAGGAAGAGCTGGAAAACAAGATCGCCACCCTTACCGGCGGACGCGCCGCCGAGGAAGTGGTGTTCCATTCCATCACCACCGGTGCCTCCAACGATATCGAGCAGGCCACCAAGCTTGCCCGTGCTATGCTCACCCGTTACGGCATGAGCAAGGACTTTGACATGGTGGCGCTGGAGACCGTGAACAACCAGTATCTGGGCGGTGACACCTCGCTGGCCTGCTCGGCCCAGACCCAGCGCGAGATCGACCAGAAGGTGGTGGAGCTGGTCAAGGCTCAGCACGAAAAGGCTGTCCGCATCCTGACCGACAACCGCGCCAAGCTGGACGAGCTGGCACAGTATCTGTACCAGAAGGAGACCATCACCGGCGAGGAGTTCATGGAGATCCTGAACCGGGAACCGGCACAGGCCCAGTGACCCCGGCGGCAGAGCTGCCAAAAAATTTTTTTAGCCTGCTGCAATAATCCCGCCGCCGCATCCGTTTATAAGACAGATGCGGCGGTTTTGTATTACACCGCATGGCAGACCATGGTTTTCCACAAAACAAAAATGTGCGGTGCAAAACCGCCGTCAACGGAGGTATTCCAAATGAAACTGAACCATAAATTTGTCCGTACCGTCACCACCACCGCAGCAGTGCTGGGTGCTGCCGCCATGCTGAGCGTGGGCGCATTTGCCGCAGAGGCAGACATCAACGACCCTGCTGCCGCAGGCTATCTGCCCCCGCAGGAGCAGATGGTGCAGGGGGATATCGCCCTGCACAGCGCCGATGTGGCGATCGGCGAAAAGGACCCCACCTACGGCGGCTACGGCGCACCGGAGGGAAACCCCATTCAGGGCAATATCATGCTGATCTCCGGCGATGAGCTGGCCGCCCCGTCCGCAGATGCAGCGGCGAAAAAGAGCGAGGCCCGTTACACCGTCAAGGGCCTGTTCGGCAGAGAAGTGCTGTACACTGCCCGCCAGAAGGACAGTGTGCTGACGCTGGATGTGCCCGCCGGTTCTGCTACCTTCCGCACCACCGTGCAGGACATGCAGACCCTGCTGAACGAGGGCGTGAGCACGCTGGTGGTCCAGACCGAGAAGGGCTCCACCACCCTGAACCTGTCTCTGCTGGTGGAGGGCCAGAAGGGCACCGACCGCGTGGTGCTGCGCCGACTGGGCGAAAACACCTTCCTCACCGTGGGCCTGCGCTGCCGCCGCGATTTGATCGTGGGGCGCTGACCGCTGAGATCAAATGATGAAAGGGCTGCTGCACGCAGGGATGTGCAGCGGCCCTTTTTGCGCTTTTCTGTTAAGTTTTTGAAAATTTGCGCAGATGTCTTTGCAAAGTCTGCCGGGAGATGTTATAGTTAAATTGAAACAGTATGCATTCCCGATAGAAAGGAAAAACGCCATGGAGCATTTTGTGGAGTTTGAGGACGTTTGCAAATACTACCAGACCGGCAGTGTGAAGATCGCCGCCGCAGACCACCTGAATTTCTATGTGGATAAGGGCGAGTTCTGCATCATCGTGGGGCCCTCCGGCGCAGGCAAGACCACCCTGCTGAACATCCTCGGCGGCATGGACAGCTGCGACGATGGAAACGTCTGGCTGGACGGCCAGAATGTGAGCCACTTTACCGCCAGAGAGCTGACGACTTACCGCCGGTACGATGTGGGCTTTGTGTTCCAGTTCTACAACCTTGTGCAGAACCTGACCGCACTGGAGAATGTGGAGCTGGCCAGCGAGATCTGCCGCGACCCGCTGGACCCCAAAGAGACCCTGCGCGGTGTGGGTCTGGGAGAGCGGCTGAACAACTTCCCGGCCCAGCTTTCCGGCGGCGAGCAGCAGCGGGTGTCCATTGCCCGCGCACTGGCCAAAAATCCCAAGCTTCTGCTCTGCGACGAGCCCACCGGTGCACTGGATTACAAGACCGGCAAGCAGGTGCTGGCCCTTTTGCAGGATACCTGCCGCCGCACCGGCCGCACGGTGATCGTTATTACCCACAACACCGCCCTGACGGCGATGGCAGACCGCATCATTCAGGTGCGCAGCGGCAAGATCGTCTCCAATCAGGTCAACGAGCACCCTGTGCCGGTGCAGGAGATTGAGTGGTGAGAGCTGTGCTGAAAAGTTATCGTAAAAACATCCTGCGGGAAATGAAGGACAACCTGAGCCGCATGGTCTCGCTGTTCGGCATCGTAGCGCTGGGCGTGATGATGCTGACCGGCCTGATGAGTTTTGCGCCCAGCATGCGCATCGCCGGGCAGAAATACTACGTGCAGCAGAACGTGTTCGACCTGCGGGTGCTGTCCACGCTGGGCCTTTCGGAGGAGGACATTGCCGCCATTGCCGCCGTGGACGGCGTGGAGGCTGTGCAGCCGGTGAAATATCAGGACGTGGAGGCCCAGTGGCAGGGCCAGAGCGAGACGGCGGTGGTGCGCCTGCAGCAGCTGCCCGCCGACCCCGGGGCCGACACGGCAGAAAATATGAACCGTCTGGTGCTGCTCTCGGGCCGGATGCCTGAGGCCCCGGACGAGTGCGTGGTGCATGTGATGGGCTACGGCGACCCGGTGGAGCCGGGCACGGTGCTCACCATGCCGGAGGACACCGAACATGTGAGCCGGAAGCAGTTCACGGTAGTGGGCACCGTGCAGGACCCGCAGCATTTTTCCACGGACAAGGAGAGCAGCACCGCCGGTGACGGCCAGCTGGATGATATTGTGTTCCTGCCGGAAGGCAGCCTGACCACGGATTATTATACGGCGTGCTATCTCAAAGTAAAAAATGCCGGCCTGTATGATAATTACTCGGACGCGTATCAGGCAGCAGTGGATGACACAGCCGCAAGGGTAAAGGCCATCAGCGGCGCACAGTGCACGGCCCGGCGGGCGGAGCTGATCGAGGATGCCAGCGCAGAGCTGGCCGACGCCCGGGCCGAGTACAACGACAAAAAAGCCGAAGCAGACCGTCAGTTTGCGGAGGCAGAGCAGCAGCTGGCCGATGCACAGGCACAGCTGGACAGCGCCAAAGCCCAGCTGGACGCGGGCGAAGCGGAGCTTGCCGCTAACAAAAAGGCCCTGCCGGATACCATGCAGGGCGGTGCGGACGAGCTGGTGAGCGGCGAGGAACAACTGCTGGAATTTGAGGATCAGCTGCAGCAGATCGAGATGCTGGTGAACCTGAAAAAGGTAGCCGACCCGCTGCTGGGCTATGCCGAAACGGCTCTGAACAATGCACAGAAAGCGCTGGACGAAGCGGAACCTGCCGATGAAGAGTACACCGAGCTGCGGGATGCCCTGCAGAAGGCGCAGGATGCTTACGACAACATCAGCGGCCAGCTGAACGGCTATCAGGCCCAGCTGGACGAGGGCAAGCACCAGATGTATGCACAGGGGCTGATCTCTTCGCCCAGCCTTTCCAACGAGCAGCTGGTGACTGAGGCAAAGGCAGCACTGCGCCAGATGAAGGTAAAGCTTCTGCAGGGGCAGCTGCAGCTCACCACCGGCACGGCCACAGCCTACACCCAGTTTGATGCGGCTCGCACCCGGCTGGACGAAGGCTGGCAGCAGTACAACGACGGCGTGCAGCAGCTGGCCGATTCCCGCGCGGAGTACGAGAGCCGGAAGGCCGAAGCCGAACAGCAGCTGGCCGACGGCCTTGCCCAGCTGAACGATGCCGAGGAGCAGGTGAGCCAGATCAAGAGCGGCGAGTGGTATGTGCTGGACCGCGGCTCCACCATGAGCTTTGTCACCTTTGAGCAGTATGCCGACCGCATGGACGCCATTGCACGGGTGTTCCCGGTGTTCTTCTTCCTGGTGGCGGCACTGGTGGCCACTACTACCATGACCCGCATGGTGGACGAGAACCGTCTGCAGCTGGGGACTCTGAAAGCTCTGGGTTACTCCAACGCAAAGATCGCAGGCAAGTACCTGTTCTATGCTCTCAGCGCCAGCGTGCTGGGCAGCATCGTGGGCATGGTCATCGGTTTTGTGGTGTTCCCGCTCATCATCTGGTATGCTTACCAGATGATCTTCAGCATGTCCACCTTTACGCTGCACTTTTACCCCGGCATGGCGGCAGCCAGCGTAGCCATCAGCGCGGCCGTCATCGGTTTTGCTACATGGAACGCCTGCCGTGCCAGCCTGAAGGAAAAGACTGCAGCTTTGCTGCTGCCCCGGGCCCCGGTGGCAGGCAAGCGCATCTTTTTGGAGTACATTACCCCGCTGTGGCAGCACATGAGCTTCTCCCAAAAGACCACAGCCCGCAACCTGTTCCGCTACAAAAAGCGCTTCTTCATGACAGTGCTGGGCGTGGCAGGCTGCACGGCGCTGCTGCTGATCGGTTTTGGCATTCAGGATTCCATCCTGCCCATCGTGGACAAGCAGTCCGGGCAGCTGACCCACAACGATCTCACTATCTCGCTCAGCGATGAAAAGGCGCTGACCATGGAGCAGGGCCTTGCCGACACGCTGGACAGCAGCAGTGCGGTCCGCAGCTGGGGCGCGTTCTACACAAAGTCCACCACCCTTTATAATGAAGAGGGCGGGAGCGCCGATGTCAGCATCGTAGGCGCGGAGGACGATGCCCGGATGACCGAATACTTCACCTTCCGCACCCGGGTGGGCCACGACCCCATTCCCTTTGAAGAGGACAGCGTGATCCTGACCGAAAAAACGGCCCTGAATCTGGAGCTGAGCGTGGGCGATACGTTCTATGTGGAGGCTGCAGACGGAAGCCGCGTGCCGCTGGTGCTGACCGGCATTACCGAGAACTACATGTTCACCCGGCTGTATCTCTCCAATGCGCAGCTGCAGGCCCTGCTGGGCAGCACGCCGGAGTGGAACACCGTCTACGGCCTGACCGGCTGTACCACCGAGGCGGAGTACAACGCCCTGCGCACAAAGCTGCTGGGCTGCAACTATGTGAGCAGCGTCAGCTTCACCGAGGACACCACCTCCATGTTCGGCAGCCTGATCGGCAGCCTGAACTACGTGGTGGTGCTGATCATCGTGTGCGCGGCGGCGCTGGCGGCGGTGGTGCTGTACAACCTGATCAGCGTCAACCTTGCCGAGCGAAAAAAGGAGCTTGCCACCATCAAGGTTCTGGGCTTCTATGACAAAGAAGTGTACCGCTACATCTTCCGCGAGATCGAGCTTTTGTCCCTCATCGGCTCCGGCGTGGGCCTGCTGCTGGGCGTGCCGCTGCACCGGTTCATCGTCCTGACCGTGGAAATGGATCAGCTGATGTTTATTCGCACCATTGCACCCCACAGTTATCTGCTGGCAGTGGCATTGACGATGCTGTTCACCTTTGTGGTGTGCTTTGCCATGCGGCGGCATGTGCGGCATATCAGCATGGTGGAAAGCATGAAAGCGCCGGAGTGAGTTTACAAAATCTTCATAAAAAGAACATGGTTTCGCAGAAATTCTTTGGTATGATAATGCTACCGACAGGCGGGGCCGCAACCGCCTGAACGGGTAACATGATTCCTCCTTTACCAAATCAAATACCGCAAAACAAAACACCGCGCCTTGTCTGATCCGCAGCAGACAGGGCGCGGTGTTTTGTTTAAACCGTTAAGTTTTCAGCATCTGCGGCAATGGCATCGGCCTGCTGCTTGGTGAGCACGCGGCATTTGACCATCCGCTTGAGCACCACCTGCATCCGCTTGAAGGCAAGCTCCGGGCTGCTGGCGTAGGTGGAAGGCGCGTTGGGCATACCCGCCAGATAGATCGCTTCGGCATCGGTCAGCTGGGCCGGTTCCTTGCCAAAGTAGCCCTCGGCAGCTTCTGCAATGCCATAATACCCGCTGCCAAAATAGATGGTGTTGGCGTACATCTCAAAGATCTGCTGCTTGGAGTAGGTCTTTTCAAGATCAAAAGCAGCAAGCATCTCGGCAGCCTTGCGGGCCAGATGCTTGTCCTGCGTGAACAGCTCGTTCTTGGCAAGCTGCTGGGTCAAGGTGCTGCCACCCTCGGCCAGCGAGTGGGTGCGCAGGTCGGCCAGCAGGGCGCGTGCAATGGCCCCCGGGTCGATGCCCTTGTGGGTCATAAAATGCTCGTCCTCGGTGCAGATGACTGCGTTAATATAGATCTGCGGCAGCGCATCGTAGGAAGTATAGCTCCCGCGGGCACAGATGGTGTCGTACATGGAAGCCACTGGGTAACTGCTGGCGGCACTGCGGTACAGCTGCCTGCCCTGATAAAAGAACCAGCCGCCTGCCAGCAGCCCGCCAAGCAGCAGGATGCAAAGAACAACGAGCAGGCTCTGCTTTAAAAAATGAAAGAAACGATGCAGCATCGAAAAACTCCTTTGATGATAAAAAAGAACGCTACCATAATAAACGATTTGCAGGGCGTTTGCAAGGAATAGCTTTAGTATAACAATAAAATTTTAAGGTTTTATCAATGGAAAAATAAAAATTTTCGAAGAAGCAGAAGTGTTACTCCTGTTGGAACTGCACAACGGGATGCTGCAAATGCGGGCTGCGCATCGTGCAGAAAACTCAATTTGAAAAAAACTGGAATTAACCTATTGACAAACTGGGTAAGAGAGAATATAATGCAAACAATAAATCCACAAACCTAGTAGGAAAAAGAAAGCAAAGGTTTTGCTTCCCGGTACAGAGCAGATAGAGGCGCCGGTTTGTAGATGAGTGGGAAAGAGTTTTACGGGAAAGGAGGGCACGGATATGAAGCTGATTTGGAACGACCTGCTGCATGCAAACTTCCGCTGTGGGCGAATGTGCGGTGACCGGGCAGAACATCTGGCTGTGAACTGTACGATGCCCTCTTGCTGTGCACGAATGTGTACCCGAATGTGACGTTGACAGAATCGCTTTGAATTGTGTTTGCCCGATGCGCTTTTGTATCACGCATCGGGATTTTTTGTATCAGAAAATTATACTATAAGTACAAATAGAGAGGTAAAATACTATGTCTAACTATAAATTTGAGACCCTGCAGCTTCACGTTGGCCAGGAGCAGGCCGATCCCGCAACCGATTCCCGTGCAGTGCCTATCTATCAGACCACTTCCTATGTGTTCCGCAACAGCCAGCACGCAGCAGACCGCTTTGGTCTGGCAGATGCCGGCAACATCTACGGCCGTCTGACCAACTCCACGCAGGACGTGTTCGAGAAGCGCATCGCTGCTCTGGAGGGCGGCGTGGCTGCTCTGGCAACCGCCTCCGGTGCCGCTGCCATCACCTACACCATCGAAGCACTGGCACAGGCCGGTGACCACATCGTGGCTCAGAAGACCATCTACGGCGGCAGCTACAACCTGCTGGAGCACACCCTGACCCAGTTCGGTGTCACCACTACCTTTGTCAATGCACACGATCTGGCTGAGGTGGAGAATGCCATCCAGCTCAACACCAAGGCCGTCTATCTGGAAACTCTGGGCAACCCCAACAGCGATATCCCCGATATCGATGCCATTGCAGCCATCGCGCACAAGCACGGCCTGCCGCTGGTCATCGATAATACCTTCGGCACCCCGTACCTGATCCGTCCCATTGAGCACGGCGCAGATATCGTCGTCCATTCCGCCACCAAGTTCATCGGCGGCCACGGCACCACGCTGGGCGGCATCATCGTGGACAGCGGCAAGTTCGACTGGAAGGCAAGCGGTAAGTTCGGCAACATTGCTGACCCCAACCCCAGCTATCACGGCGTTTCCTTTGCCGATGCAGCAGGCCCCGCAGCTTTTGTCACCTACATCCGTGCGATCCTGCTGCGTGATACCGGTGCCACCATTTCGCCGTTCAACGCCTTCCTGCTGCTGCAGGGTACCGAGACCCTGAGCCTGCGCATCGAGCGCCATGTGGAGAACACCAAGAAGGTAGTCGAGTTTCTGGCAAACCACCCGCAGGTGGAGAAGGTCAACCACCCCTCCCTGCCGGATCACCCGGATCACGCCCTGTACGAGAAGTACTTTCCCAATGGCGGTGCATCCATCTTTACCTTCAACATCAAGGGCGGCCGCGAGGAAGCATTCAAGTTCATCGATAACCTGAAGATCTTCTCCCTGCTGGCAAACGTTGCTGATGTGAAGAGTCTGGTCATCCACCCGGCTTCCACCACCCACAGCCAGCTGAATGACGAAGAGCTGGCCGAGCAGCAGATCTATCAGAACACCATCCGCCTGTCCATCGGCACTGAGCACATCGACGATATCATTGCTGATCTGGAAGCAGGTTTCGCAGCCGTCCGCGGCGAGTAAATCTTATCCCCTTAGAACCTCCGACAGAATGTGTATGCCTTGTTTTTTCTCCTGATCTCTTCCAAAAATTCCTTATATCCTAAACACAGCAAAAGGGTCCCGGAATTTTCTCCGGGACCCTCTTGCTGTTTGCGGCAAAATGCCGTCAGCCTTTCACGCCGCCCAAAGCAACACCGCGGACGATGAACTTGGAAAGCAGCAGGTACACGATGATGACGGGCAGAATGGCGATGGCCACCATCATGTAAACCTTGCCCATATCAAACTTGAGGAAGTCTGCACTGCGCAGCTGTGCGATCAGGATGGGCAGGGTCTTTTTGTCGGCGCTGTCCAGCACCAGAGCGGGAATGAAGTAGTTGTTCCAGCTGGCCACGAAGGAGAAAATGGCCTGCACTGCCAGAGCGGGCTTCATAATGGGCAGCACAATCTTGTTGAAGGTGTAGAACTCGCCTGCACCGTCGATGCGGGCAGCCTCTACGATCTCCATGGGAAGGGAAGCGTCCAGATACTGCTTCATGAAGAAGAACACGGTGGGCGCTGCAATGCTGGGCAGGATCAGCGGGATAAAGCTGTTCTTCAGGCCCATCTTGGTGATGAGCTGCAAAAAGCCCAGAGCGGACACCTGCGTGGGCATGGTCATGATCAGCAGGATAATGGCGAACGCGGCCTTTTTGAATTTGAAGTTATAGGCGTAGATGCCGTAGGCCGTCAGGGCCGAGAAGTACACGCTGAACGCCGCCGAGCAGGCGGAGACGATCAGGCTGTTGCGGATGCCGGTGATGACAGGGATGTTAGCATCGGCCAGCACGTTCTGGAAGTTGGTGATGAGCGATTTGCCCGGCAGCATCGAGAAGCCTTTCTGGATCTCGAAGTGGGTGCGGGTGGAGTTGATCACCAGCACATAGAAGAAGAACAGGCACAAAAAGCTGATGAGCACCAGCACCAGATAACACCATGCGCGGCGTGCAGCCAGTGTTGCTTTTTCCGATTGATTTCTAGGAGTGTGTGCCATAATCATTTCCCTCCTTTTGCTGCCTTTTTGGCGGCGTTCAGTTCTTTGCGCTGGGCGCGGGTCAGGCCGTCATCCTCCTTGGTAAGGGAGAAGTAGACCACAACGCACAGCACTGCACACACGAGGAACAGCACCACCGAGACTGCACCGGCCATGCCGTAGTTCTTGCTGAACAGGTGGTTGTTCAGGTACATGATCATGGTGGTGGAGGTGCGGTCCGGGCCGCCCTTGCCGTTGGTCAAAATCTGCGGCACATCGAACATCTGCAGGCCGCCGATCATGGAGGTGATCATGACGTAAACAAGGATGGGACGGATCAGCGGAATGGTGATCTTCCAGAACATCTGGTTCGGGGTGCAGCCGTCCAGTTCAGCCGCTTCGTACAGGGTGGGATCTACGCCCATGATCGCAGCCATCAGCATGATGGTGGTGTTGCCGAACCACATCAGGAAGTTCATCAGGCCGATCAGCCCGCGGTTGCCCCACACGGTGTTCAGAAAGCTGATGGGTGCATCAATCCAGCCCATGCTCTGCAGCACGGCGTTCACCGGGCCGTTGTCCGAGAACAGCGCGAAGAACAGCATTGCAAAGGCGGAGGCCATAATCAGGTTGGGCATGTAGATGACCGTCTTGAAGAAGGTCTGGCCCTTCAACTTCAGGCGCAGATCGGTGAACCATGCTGCCAGCAACAGGGAAATGGCGATCTGCGGGATAAAGCCGATGATCCACAGGATCAGCGTGTTGCCAAAGTACTTGGGCAGATCGGTGGCGAACAGGGTAATGTAGTTTTTCAGGCCCACAAAGTTCGGGCCAATGATCTTCAGGCCGCTGCGGTAATATTCAAAAAAGCTGTAGTAAATGGTGGATGCCAGAGGGATCAGCTGGAATACCGCGAAGATGATGAAGAACGGCGCAATGAAGATGTAGCCCCATTTCGCGTAGCTGATCGACCCTTTCTTTTTCTTTTCTCCCATAGGATCGCCTCCTGATAAATTTGCGGAAAGAACAGGGGCGGGCGGGAACAGCGTCCGGCCCGCCCCTGCGTATTCACTTTTCCGTTTTAGGGTCGGCTGCTATTATGCGGGCCACACCACGTCGGTCAGCTCAGGATACTTCTCCTTGATAGCGGTCTCGAAGTTTGCCTTTGCGGTATCTTCGTCCACGTTGCCGGTAAAGTAATCCTTGAATGCATTCTGGAAGCTCTCATTCAGGCCCTGATCGTACGGACCGGCGTTGGACATATCGATCTTGGCTGCAGCCTCTGCAAACAGAGCGATGTGGTTCTGGCCGCCCAGGAAAGCGGAGCTGTAATCGCTGTTTGCGATCTCGTTCATAGCCTTCTCGTTGTTGGTGTAGTCCTGCGTATCCATGGTGATCTGCTTCATGATAGCTTCATCGCAGGTCAGCTTCTGCATAACATCCTTAATGGTCTCGATGTTGTCGCTGCCGGCTGCGCCGCAGATCCAGGTGCCGCCCCAGTAGTAGGGCTGAGGGCCTTCGCACACAGCGTAATCGCCGTAGATACCGTTGCCAACTTCTTCCTTGCCGCCCTCAGCGACAGGAGTCTCCAGCGAGTTGCCCAGCAGGGTGAAGTTGATGCCCCAGGTGGAGTAGAAGAAGCCGAACACCTTACCGGTGGGACCCTGATCGGCTGCCCACTGGCTGTCCCACAGGCTGGACTTGTTGTTATAGCCCTTATCGGTGTACTCCTTGGTCTGATCGACCCACTTCATAATGTTCTCATCAACGGTAACAGTAGTGCCGGTGACCCACGGAGCTGCCACGTTGTTGGAGAAGGTGCGGTATGCATCATCAAAGCCGGACAGCATCTTGTAGCCCTTGGCGGCTGCCTGTGCAGCTACATCATTGAACTTATCCCAGTCGGACAGGTAGGTCTGCACTTCGGCGGGATCATCGGTGCCCAGAACATCCTTGGCAATGCTGCGGCGGTATGCAAACAGACCGGGAGTTGCCTGCCAGGTGGTGCCGCGCTGGCTGCCGTCCACACTAACGATGTCCTTGGTGTACTGGTACTGGCCAGCCAGATCGTCGTCGGTCAGGCCGATGTCTGCCTTGACATCCAGAACGTAATCGGAATCCACATACTTCAGAGCATAGTCAGCCTCGATCAGGAAGATGTCGATCTTGTCGTCATCAGCAGCGCTGTCCTGACTCAGCAGGGCTTCGTCCAGCTTGTTCTGATAGTTGTTGTTCTCGTTGGCATTGATGGTCCACTTCACAACGGTGCCATCCTTCAGGGTGGTGGTGGACTTGTCGGCTGCGATCTCGGAAACTTCCGGATAGTAGTCGTTGAAGCGGCTCTGGAACTCATCATTCCAGCACCAGATGTTCAGCACCTTGCCCTGTGCTGCGGGAGCAGCGGAAGCAGCAGAGGAAGCCGGAGCAGAAGAAGCGGTGCTGGTGGAAGCGGAAGAACCGCCGCAGGCAGCCAGAGCTGCACCAATGGTCACGGCACCGGAAGCGAGCAGGAAATTACGGCGAGAGATCTTTTTCATAAGGGTAAACCTCCTTCATGGTTTTCCATTATTTGCAAAAGTTTTCTTCATAAAAGGTTCCGTAGCAAGAGCCTTTAGAGACATATTAAAGAATGCTGACCGACCCGCCGTCCAGCAATTTGCCAGAAACGCGGATCTGTTCGGGCAGGGTCACTCTTGGATGCTCGATGAGCTCAATGAGCTTGTCGGCGGCGGTGCGCCCCAGCGCGGTGGTGTTCTGCTGGTAAGTCACCAGCTGAGGCTTGACCACCCGCGAGAGGTAGATGCCGTCGTAGCCCATCACCGAAACATCCTCCGGGATCGAAAGTCCCTTTTCGCTGATGGCGTTGTAGCCGCCCAGCGCGGAGAAATCGTCCGGGAAGATGATGCAGGTGGGCGGCTGCGGAAGCTCCAGCAGCGCTTTGGTCTCGGCGGCACAGCGGTCAGCATCATGGTAGATGCCCTCCCGCACATAAGCTTCCGGGATCTTCAGGCCAAGCTCTTCGCAGGCTTGATAGAAACCTGCAACGCGGTTCTCGGTAACGGCGGTTTTTTCGCCGTGGATAAAGGCGATGCGGCGGTGGCCGCAGGCCCATGCCTGCCGCACCAGTGCCTTCAGGCCGAAAACGTTATCCGAGAGGATCGCCATGCGATTATTGAACACATGATCAATCGTGACCACCGGCACCTCGCTGTTCACCAGCTCCACCACCTGCGGCTCGTAGAAGTTCACGCAGGCGATCACCACACCGTCCACATTGCGGTAGCGGCAGTGCTCAAGGTAGCTCATGCTCTTGCCGCTGATATTGTGGTTGATAAAGGTGATGTCGTAGCCGTGTTTCTCGGCTTCCACCTTGAAGCTATCCAGCACGGCGGAAAAGTATTCGTGGGTCAGGCCGCTCTGCCGTTCATCCACGAACAGAACGCCCAGATTGTAAGTACGGTTTGTTTTCAAGGAACGGGCGGCAGCATTGGGCAGGTAGCCCATACGGTGCGCTGCGGCCCGCACCCGTTCTCGTGTGGCAGGCGAGATATCCGGCTGGTCGTTCAGCGCCTTGCTGACCGTTGCCACCGATACGCCGCATTCCTTTGCCAGATCTTTCAGGGACGGCATCGCTCGTTTGCCTCCTTCCGAAGAACGTTTTACGGGGGATGTTCTCCGTCAAGTCCTTAATCGTTTTCGCAATTTCATGATAGCGTATTTTGTACGAAAAATCAAGCTCAAAAGAATAACTTTCATTGCTTTTGGCTCAATTTTGGCGTTTTGTTCGTTTCTGAAGAACCGAAATTGTGCATCTTGGATGGGTTTCGTTACATTTCGGTTAAAATCAAAAGATTTTCGTTGCGGTTTCGTTACGATTTTCGCCGTATATAATATTACCTATAAATTGTGTTTCAGCGTTTTCGCTTACAGGAAGCACAAAAAGCGTGCTTGAAATAAATTTTCTGAAAACCATGGAAACATGCGTATTTATGAAAGATACTTTCAGAATTTTTTTGGAAAATCCTCTTGCTTTTTTGGCCTGCTTGGGCTATGCTAGAAGCAAAGAGAATGCTTTGATCGTCTGCCTTAATCGTTTTCGCAAAAGCGATGCCGCCGGGGCTGCCGGCAGCTGATAAGGAGGAAGCATTTATGAAATTCGGCCATTTTGATGACGCACGCAAAGAATATGTCATCACCACCCCGCGCACGCCACTGCCCTGGATCAATTACCTTGGCAGCGAGGATTTCTTCAGTCTTGTCTCAAATACGGCGGGCGGCTACAGCTTTTACCGCGATGCGCGGATGCGCCGCCTGACCCGCTACCGCTATAACAGCTCCCCGCTGGATATGGACGGCCACCACATTTACATCAAGGATGGCGATACCGTCTGGAACCCCGGCTGGCAGCCCACCAAGACAGAGCTGGACAGCTACGCCTGCCGCCACGGTCTGGGCTATACCATTCTGGAGGGTGAGAAGAACGGTGTTTCCGCTGCGCAGGAGCTGTTCGTGCCCACCGGCGATGCCTGTGAGCTGGACCGCCTGACTTTGAAAAATAAGACGGATGCCATAAAAGAGCTGGATGTGTTCAGCTATGTGGAGTTCTGCCTGTGGGATGCCATTGACGACAGCTCCAACTTCCAGCGCAACTTCTCCACCGGCGAGGTGGAGGTGGAGCCGGCCATCATCTACCATAAGACGGAATACCGTGAGCGCCGCAATCACTATGCGGTATTCTGGAGCAATACGCCCGTTACCAGCTTTGATACCACCCGCGATGCCTTCTGCGGTGTGTATGGCGGCCCTGCAGACCCGCAGGCCGTCCGCGCCGGGCACTGCTCCGGCAGCATTGCCCACGGCTGGGCACCGGTGGGCGCGCTGCACATCCATGTCACCCTTGCACCGGGTGAGGAAAAGAAGATCCTCTTCGGTCTGGGCTACATCGAGAACCCACAGGACGAAAAGTTCACGGCTCCCGGTGTCATCAACAAGGAGCGTGCCCATGCCATGATCGCACGCTATGCCACCGATGCACAGGTGGACGCGGCCCGCAAGGCGCTGGCCGACCACTGGGAAGCTCTGCTTTCCACCTACCATCTGGAATCCGGCGAGGAAAAGCTGGACCGTATGGTGAACATCTGGCACCAGTATCAGTGCATGGTCACCTTCAATATGAGCCGCTCGGCCAGCTACTTTGAAAGCGGGACCGGCCGCGGCATGGGCTTCCGCGACAGCTGTCAGGATCTGCTGGGCTTTGTACACATCATCCCGTCCCGCGCACGGGAGCGCATTCTGGATATCGCCGCCACCCAGTTTGAGGATGGCAGCGCATACCACCAGTATCAGCCCCTGACCAAGAAAGGCAACCGCGATATCGGCACCGGCTTCAACGATGACCCGCTGTGGCTCATTGCCGGCACTGCCGCCTATCTGCGCGAGACCGGCGACTGGTCTATTCTGGACGAGCAGGTGCCCTTTGATAATGATGCCAGCAAGGCACAGAGCCTGATGGAGCATCTGCGCCGCAGCTTCAACTTTACCGTCACCCACCTTGGCCCCCACGGCCTGCCGCTTATTGGCCGCGCCGACTGGAACGACTGCCTGAACCTGAACTGTTTCTCGGAGCACCCGGGTGAGAGCTTCCAGATCACCGGTCCCAGCGAAGGCCCTGTGGCCGAAAGCGTGTTCATTGCGGGCATGTTCGTCAAGTACGGCCACGAGTACGCCGAACTGTGCGACCACCTGAACCTTGCCGATGAAGCCGCTGCGGCCCGCAAGGCCGTGGACGGCGTGGAACAGGCGGCCCTGACCTCTGGCTGGGACGGCGCATGGTTCCGCCGCGCCTACGATGCTTTTGGCAAGCCTGTTGGCAGCAAGGAGTGCACCGAGGGCCAGATCTTCATTGAGCCGCAGGGCATGTGCGTCATGGCTGGCATTGGCAAGGAGACCGGTCAGGCCGCGCAGGCATTGAAGAGCGTAGAGGAACGGCTGGATACCAAGTACGGTGTGGTTCTGCACCAACCTGCATACACCAGTTATCAGCTCAATCTGGGCGAAATTTCCAGCTATCCTCCGGGATACAAGGAGAACGCCGGTATCTTCTGCCACAACAATCCGTGGATCAGCTGTGCCGAAGCCGTTCTGGGGCATGGCGACCGGGCCTTTGAGGTGTACCGCAAGACATGCCCGGCTTACATCGAGGATATTTCCGAGATCCACCGCACCGAACCCTATGTTTACAGCCAGATGGTGGCCGGTAAGGATGCCCCCACCTTTGGCGAAGCAAAGAACAGCTGGCTGACCGGCACTGCCGCATGGACCTTCTTCAATGTGAGCCAGTATATCCTTGGCATCCAGCCCACGCTGGACGGCCTGAAGGTAGACCCCTGTATCCCACACACGCTGGGCGGCTTCACCGTTACCCGCCGCTACCGGGGCGCAACCTATCACATTGCAGTGGATAATACCGCTGCAGTCCAGTACGGTGTGAAGAGCGTCGCTGTGGATGGCAAGCCCATTGAGGGCAGCCTGCTGCCGCTGGCACCAGAAGGCGCTGTGGTAGAGGTGCAGGTGACCATGGGATAACCTTTACTGCATTTTCATAATTTCTCCTTTGTGCTGTTCTGAAAGAACAGCGGCCTCCGCATTACGACCCTGCTTGGCATCATAATGCGGGGGCTTTTTGTTTGGCAGTTTATTTTGTCGGGAATACTGTTTCTGTTGTATCTGTTTTTTCACAACCTCAGCTTACAACAAAAAATGAGATAGGTAACCCCTTTCGGGGAAGTCTATCTCATTTTTTTGTTGGAGCTATTTTGCAACAGCCCCCTACTGCCGCCAGAACACCCCATGCTTATTTCAAAAGCAATCGTTTTTCTGATACTCCAGCATCAGCCCAAGAACGATTTTCAATCCTGTGGGCAAGCTGGCAATGTCCACCCACTCCTGCCGGGTATGCGCCGATCCGCCATCTATCGTACCAATGGTATTGGCCGGGATACCCAGCGACAGCGGGATGTTGCTGTCCGTAGAGTTGGGTGTTTCGTCCGGTTCACGGCCTGTGAAGGTGCGAACAATCTCTTTACTTTTTGCCGTGAATTGACCGAGTCTTTTCTGGTCAACAGGGCCGTTGCCGGGACGGATGCCCAGCAGCTCCACCTCAAAATCGCCGCCTCTGCCATTCCAGTGCGCTACAGCACGACGGAATTTTTCTTCCATCTCTTCCAGACAATCCTGTGCGGTGGAACGGAACTCGTACAGCATGGATGCCTGCTGTGCAATGGAGTTGACCGTTGTGCCGCCCTCGATACGCCCTACATTATAGGTGGTGCGGGAACGTACCGGTGGCTGGATCTGGTACAGTTCATTCACGAGTCCACACAGCAGTTGAATGGCACTGGGGTCGCCAAAATTTGCATAGGAATGACCACCGGGCGTTTTACAGGTGATCTTATACCGATAAGAACCCACGGCACTGCTGCAGCAAAGCGGCATATAGATATCAAAAGAATAGAACCCCTGAATACGGGTGCCGTACTTGGCAAACAACGCCTTCGTACCGTCCAGATTGCCCAGACCTTCTTCGCAGGCATTCGCCACCACCAGCACACCATATTCCAGCGCGGTTTGTTTCTGGATCAGATATTTTGCAGCCATCAGCAAGTTGACGAGGTTGGCAGTATCATCGCCGATGCCCGGCGCAAATAGCTTGCCGCCCTCTTCCCGCAAGGGAAGATTTTCTACATCTGGGAACACAATATCCGTGTGGGCGGCAAAAACGACCAGTTCTTCGGTGTCCGGCCCCAGTTTGCAGATCACATTTTTAGCGCTGTCGATGCGGACATTTTCTGCCCCTTGTGCCCGGAGCCAATCCCGGCAGAATGCTGCCCGAAAATCCTCCCGTCGGGTCGGCGCAGGCATCTTTCCCAGTGTGCGCAGCAGTTCCAGCTGTTCGGTGCGGCATTCTTCTGCATAAGCTTCCACCTGCGCTTTTGTCTGTTCGTTCATAAAAACTTTCCCTCCCTGAACACGCCGAAAACCGCAGACAGTTTCCTGCCCGCGGTTCCGGCCTTCATTTAGCCTTCTAAGTCTTCACCATTGGTGGCGATACACTTCTGATACCAGTAAAAACTGTCTTTTCTACTGCGAGCCAGTGTGCCGTGACCGGCATCGTCCTGATCCACATAGATCACGCCATACCGCTTGGACATTTCCATGCTGCCGCAGGAGACCAGATCGATAAAGCCCCACATGGTATAGCCAATCAACTCCACGCCGTCCTTGACAGCCTCCTTCATCTGCTCCACATGGGCTTTGATGTAGTCGATGCGGTAGGGATCATGGATGGAGCCATCGGCCTCTACCTTATCCACAGCGCCCAGACCATTCTCGGCAATAAATACGGGCAGCTGGTAGCGGTCGTACACCTGATTCAGGGTGACACGCAACCCCACCGGATCCTTCTGCCAGCCCCACTCGCTGGTTTCCAGATACGGATTCTTGTTGGCCATGATCAGGTTGCCGCTGGTCTTTTCCCAGCCCTGCTCGGTCGTAGACACCTGCGAGAAGTAGTAGGAAAATGCTACGAAATCGATGCTGTTGTTTTTCAGGATCTCAGCATCCCCGGGCTTCCAGTCGATGTGGATGCCCTGCTGTTCAAAATACCGTTCCATATAGGCAGGGTACTTGCCGCGGGTCATTACATCCAGATAGAACCAGTTGGAATACTGGTCGTCCAGGATCATCTGCATCACATCATCCGGTTTGCAGGTGGCAGGGTAGGTGGTGAATCGGGCGATCATGCCGCCGATTTTGCTGCCGGGCAGGATCTCGTGCCCCTGCTGAATGGTCAGTGCATTGGCAATGAACTGATGGTGCAGGCACTGGAAGATTGCGTTCTGATAGTCCTCTTCCTGATCTTCGATCAGGCATACACCGTTGTAGGGGTTGAACTTGCCGGCATTGAACTCATTGAAGGGCAGCCAGTAATCCACCCGGTCACCCAAACGCTCGAACAGGGTGCGGGTGTAGCGCACATAGCACTCCACCGTCTTGCGGCTCTTCCAGCCGCCGTACTCTGTTACCAGATGCAGCGGGATATTGTAGTGCAGAATGGTAGCGAATACTTTGATGCCATGGGCATGGCAGGCATCGAACAGATCCATGTAAAACTTCAGCCCTGCCTCGTTGGGCTGTGCATCATCGCCATTGGGGAAGATGCGTGCCCAGCAGATGGAGGTGCGCAGCACCTTGATGCCCAGTTCCGCAAACAGTTCCAGATCTTCCTGCCAGCGGTTATAAAAATCGATACCATGACGGAACGGATAATGCTCCAGATCCTCAAGGTCTGCAAGAGCGGCCTTGAATTTTTCGTCGTTCATGCGGCGGTTGGATTTTTGGGTGCGCTCTTCCTTCGTCCAATTGGGGTCGAAATACCGCAGATCCTGCGTATCCAGCCCTTTGCCATCTTGCAAAAACGCACCTTCTGCCTGAGAGGATGCCATAGCACCGCCCCAGAGAAAGTCTTTCGGAAAACCTGTTTTCATCATGATACGTTCCTCTCTTACTGTTCCTTCTTGTTCATCACAAAGGAGATCACAAAGCCGGATATCCATGCGATTGCCATAACGATCAGCAGCTTAAAGAAGTTGTTGCCGCCATCCACATAGGTGGCGATGCTGGTGATGCCGGGCATGGAGAACGCATAGGTCACAACACCCATCAGCATGGCGCTGGCACCGGCAATGGCACCGCCTGCCATGGCAGCATACAGAGGCTTCTTTTCCGGCAGTGCAATACCGTACAGGGCAGGCTCGGTAATGCCAAGAATGCAGACCAAGCCGGTAGAAATAGCGGCAGAACGCTGCTCACTGGGCTTCTGCTTGAGTGCCCATGCCAGAACAGCACCGGAAACAGCCAGATTGGAGTAGAAGAAGTTGGGCAGCATATAGTCATGACCCAGAACTTCCAGATTCTGCAGCTCTACGGCAGACCAGCCCTTGATGCCAAAGATAATGGTAAGCGGAATGATGCCGCAGAACAGCGCACCTGCAAACGGACCAGCGTGGGTGAACAGCCATGCAAAACCACTGGTCATGCCCTTGGCGATCCAGTTGCCCAGAGGAGCGGCAAAACCCAGAAACAGCGGTGCAGAGATCAGGAAAGACAGCGCACCGGAAAAGACGATGCGCAGATTTTTGGGCATATGCTTGTCGATGAGATGGAAAATGATGGAGAAGATCCACACCGACAGAATAACCGGGAAGATAGAACCCTTGTAGTTATAGGCAGGGATATTGATAGGGCCAAAGGCATAACCGGTGATGCCTTCTTTCGGCGAGAGGAAGGTGGAGTACATCAAGATACCGGCAGTCATGATGCCGAAGATCTCCTTGACCTTGAACCGCTTTGCTGCTGCGTAGCCGATGATGAACGGCATAAAGTAGAAGGGTGCATCGCCCACAGCATTGAGCACGGTGATGATATCCGACTTGGACGATACCAGACCGATCGCAGTGAGCAGGGAGACAATACCCTTGATCATACCGCCTGCCACAATGGCATACAGACCGGGCGTCACACAGGATGCCAGTGTGTTCAGACCCCGGGTGATGATGTTGGGCTTTTTCTCCGGCACATCATCCGTGGCAGGCTCTGCCTCCACAGCACCGCCGGCAGCCACACCAGACATTGCAAGAAACTCTTCGTACACTTCCGGCACGGTAGTGCCGATGACGCACTGAATCTGGCCGCTGGATTCTACGACCTTCAGAATGCCGCTGACTTTACTTAATTTATCCATGTCCACTGCGTCACGGTTGACCGGAACGATGCGCAGACGAGTGATGCAGTGAAATACGTTCTTGATATTTTTGCTTCCGCCGACAGCGTCCAGAATTTCTGTACAAAGCTGCGTATATTCAGATTTCGTTGTACTCATGAAAAGTCCTCCTTGTGCGGGGCACCGCAGTTTTATTCTGGCTGCTGTCGCTTGGATGTTCCCAATGCGTGCAGCCTGCATTCGTTCTTTCTCTTGCCGGCATCCTTATCATACCGGATTTCGACAAAGTTTTCAATTTCCACAAAAAAGGACTTAACTTACCAAACTTAATATGATATGCTTGCTTTGAGGTGATACCATGACCAATCAACAGCTGGAAATATTTCTATTTCAGTACACCGAATCGGAGCAGCGGCATCTCCGCGAACAGCCACCGCAGCTTTCGCCCCGCTATCGCAATATCCCCAAAGTGGTCTATAACGGGCGGGAGATGTACCAGTTCAATTTCGGAAGCCTTTTGAAAAATCGTTCGGTTTGTGTCAATAAGGAATCACGTTTTACCGTTATTCCAGAGCATATCCACTCGGTGATTGAATTTTTGTATGTGTATTCCGGACACTGCACCCAGATAATCAACGGTCAGAGCATACAGATGGCGCAAGGCGATATCTGTATGCTGGATACTCATGTCCCCCACAGCATCCAGCCTCTGGGCAAAAACGATATCGTCATTACGATTGAAATGAAAAAGGAATATCTGACACAGGGCTTTTTGCAGCGTCTGGGCAACAACGGTATCATCAACGGTTTTTTGATCAACGCCCTTTCTTCAGAGGCGGCTCACGACCAATATCTATTGTTCCACAACCGGGAGGAGACGCCGATCCATGCGGTCATTCAAAGCATTCTCTGCGAATCCTATGACCCGCAAATTTGCGGCGACAAAATGATCGATGCCTATATGATCGTGCTGTTCTGCAAAATTCTTCGACAGTACCGCAGTCAGAGCTTTTCGCCAAAGGCCAAAAGCCAGTGGAAGATCGTGGATATTCTGGATTATCTGGAAGCAAACTATCTAACCGTCACCTTGCAGAGCACCGCCGACCATTTTGGTTTCCACCCCAATTATCTCAGTGCTTTCATCAAAAGGGAAACCGGGCGCACCTTCAAAGAACTGGTCATCCTGCAAAAAATGTGCCAGGCCTGCTTTTATCTGACGAATACAGATTTCCCCATCTACGAAATCGCACAAAAGGTCGGCTATGACAATCTTGGTTTTTTCTACCGGAAGTTCACTGAGCTTTATCATATGACGCCACAGGAATTCCGGGAGAGGAAGGCTTACGCATAAGATTGGATAATCGTTCAATTTTCCGAAGAATACAAAAAATCCGAACACTTCTCCTATCGAGAAAAGGTTCGGATTTTCTATTTTAGCGGCAGCCTCCCGGTAGACATTCCTACAGGTTGGGAACCGCGGCGGAATCTGGCGGTCAGGGCCTTACGGGTTGCGTTTGCTGATTTTTCTACAACCCCTTGGCAGGGCTTTGAAAAATCAGAACGCGGCCCCAACAACTCCTCCCTGTTTCAGCCGCTGGCTGCGGTCGTCGTCGTTGCTGTTCAAGTCCTCTTATCCGCAGTTACTGCTAAAGGGAAACTGCCATGTAAAACAAAAAAGACAGTGGACAGTCTGCCTCCCGGTAGACATTCCTACGGGTTGGGAACCGCGCACTAACAAAAGCCCCACTGGGGCTTTTGTTGCCCCGCCTGCGGTGGGGCCGTGCTGTTCAAGTCCTCTTATCCGCGGTTACTGCTAAAGGGAAACTGCCGTGTAAAACAAAAAAGACAGCTATCAAAAGCTGTCTTTCTTGTGGTGCGGATAAGAGGACTTGAACCTCCACCGAGTTGCCCCGATTAGAACCTGAATCTAACGCGTCTGCCAATTCCGCCATATCCGCATATTCTGTTTTGTTCGTGAGCTGTGTCGCTCGGAACGATAGTTATTATACCAGATATGGCAGAATTGTCAAGCATTATTTTTAATTTTTCTCGACAAAATTTTGCTTGAAAATTGATGCATTCTGAATGGCAGCTGCAGGGCGAAATTTTTGCCAAAATGTGATACAATAAACAGGACGCGCCGGGAGGGTGTCCTGCGCGCAGACTGAGAAAACGAGGGAAATGCAGAATGTTCAATATCATTATTTTCCTGCTGGGAGCAGGCATCATGTTCTTTATGGCTCTGCGCAGCGTGCTGGCACGGCGCAGGCTGTGCACGCAGGGGCAGAAGGTCACGGCCACGGTGGAGGGCACCGTGCAGAGCCGGGATGGCGGTGCCTATGTGCTGGCCTTTACCACCGCAGGCGGCAGCCATCGGCTGCACTACCCGAAGCCTGCGCGGGGCAAGAGCTTTGCGGTGGGGGATACCGTCACCTTATACTATGACCCCGACGACCCGGAGAAGATGTACGTGGAAGGCGACCGGGCCACGCTGGGAGCCGAGGTGTTGTATACCGTGATAGGTGTGGCCCTGCTGGTGCTGACCGTGGGCATTGCCCGCTGAAAGGGGAAAAGAGGATGAAACTGGAACATTTTGGCATGGCTGAGCCGGGCGACTGCCGTCTGGTATTCACAGCCGGTGCCGAGGAGCTGGCGGCAGCCGTTGCGCAGGTGCAGGCGGAGCCGGACGCGCCGCAGGAAGAGGACGGTCTGCTGACCGAGGCGGTGAATCGCACCATTCTTGGCGGCTTTTCGGCGCTGTATGAGCAGCTGGTGCAGGAGTACCATGTGGTGCCGGTGACCGACCCGGATTTTGAATTGCTGGCGGTGAACCGGGCCGAGGGCTTCCGGGCGGGGGCGCAGTTCTACGCGCTGCCGCCGCTGGAAGTGGGAGCATACACCGGCTTTGTGCAGCCCATTGAGCCGCACCCCATCCGGCAGCTGACCATTGAACTGGAGATCAACCGCCACCACGGCGACGAAGAACGTGCAGCCGATGCAGCGGGCAAGGCGGCGCTGCGGCAGCAGGTGGCCCGCGAGATCTGGGCACAGCGCTGTGCCCAGGCTGAGCAGCGGGCACGCAAGGAGCTGGTATGGCAGCTGGGCGATGCAGTGAAAGGCCCGCTGCCAAAGCAGCTGGTGGGCGGTAACTATTTTGCCGAGCAGCGCCAGTTCAACCTGAGCCTGCAGGCCAATGGCATCAACTTTGACCAGTTCCTTAAAGTGCGCGGCCAGACGGTGGAAGAGTTCCGTGCATGGCTCCACGGGCAGGCAGAGCGCAAGCTGCGCAGCTGGCTGGGGCTTCTGCTGGTGGCAGAAAAGGAGGGCCTTGCACCCACGGACGCCGAGGTGGAAGCAGCCGCTGCCCACTGGGATGCCAAGCTGGACGGCGAGCGCACCTTCCCCGCCAACGATGCACGCAAGGTGCGCCAGCGTCTGGCCCGGGAGAGGGCGGAGCAGTTCATTGTGGAGCACTCTACCCTCACGCCGCCGCCCGATGAACCCATCGTGCAGAAAGTTGAAAGCAAATAATAACAAAAAGGAGCGATGCAGCGCATCGCTCCTTTTTGTTATTATTATCAGGAACTCTCAGGTCTCCACGCCCTCGAACTGGCTGTTGTAGAGCTTGGCGTAGAAGCCGTTTGCAGCAAGCAGCTCGTCGTGGCTGCCCTGCTCCACAATGTGGCCGTCCTTCATCACAAGGATCACGTCCGCCTCGCGGATGGTGGAAAGGCGGTGCGCCACAATAAAGCTGGTACGGCCCTGCATCATGCGGGCAAAGGCTTTCTGGATGCGCACCTCGGTGCGGGTATCGATGGAGGAGGTGGCCTCGTCCAGGATCAGCATCGGCGGCAGGCAGAGCATCACGCGGGCGATGCACAGCAGCTGTTTCTGGCCCTGACTGATGTTGCCGCCGTCCTCGGCGATAACGGTGTCGTAGCCCTCCGGCAGGCGGCGGATGAAGCTGTCTGCATGGGCGGCTTTGGCTGCTGCCACGATCTCTTCAAGGCTTGCATCCGGCTTGCCGTAGGCAATGTTTTCCCGCACGGTACCGGCCCGCAGCCATGTATCCTGCAGCACCATGCCGTAGCTGCCGCGCAGGGAAGCGCGGGTCACATCCCGGATGTCGGTGCCGGACACCTTGATGGAACCGCCGTTCACATCATAGAAGCGCATGAGCAGGTTGATGAGGGTGGTCTTGCCGCAGCCGGTAGGGCCGACGATGGCAATGCGCTGGCCGGGCTTTACGTCGAGGGAAAGGCCCTCGATCAGCGGGCGGTCGGGCAGGTAGCGGAAGGAAACATCCTCCAGCTGCACATGGCCGTCCGGCTGCAGCACGGAGGCGTTCTCGACTTCCGGCACCTGATCGTCGGCATCCAGCAGCTCGAACACGCGGGCGGCGCAAGCCAGGGCATTCTGCAGCTCGGTGACTACACCGGAAATTTCATTGAAGGGCTTGGTGTACTGGTTGGCGTAGCTCAAAAACACGCTCAGCTGGCCGATGGTGATGCCGCCCCGCACCGCGTACACGGCACCCACAAGGCCCACGCCTGCGTACACGATGTTATTCACAAAGCGGGTGGCGGGGTTGGTCAGGCTGGAAAAGAAGATGGCCTTCAGGCTCACGTCCTGCAGACGGCCATTCACCTCGTCAAAGGCGGTAAGGCTCTCGGCCTCGTGGCCGAAGGCCTGCACCACTTTCTGGCCCTCGATCATCTCGTTGACCAGCGCGGTCTGCTCGCCGCGCACGGCGCTCTGGCTCTGGAAGTAACCATAGCTGCGCTTGGCAAGGAAGCTTGCCACCACGAGGCTCAGCGGGGTGATGCACACCACCACCAGCGTGATGGGCACATTCTCGCTGAGCATGAACAGCAGGGTGCCGAGGATGGTCAGCACGCCGCTGAACAGCTGTGTAAAGCCCATCAGCAGGCCGTCCGCAAAGGTATCCACATCGGCCACCATGCGGCTGACGATATCGCCGGAGGGATGGCTGTCGAGGTAGGAAAGCGGCAAGGTCTGAATTTTGCGCAGGGCTTCGTTGCGCAGGTCGCGGCTGACAAGGAAGGTGATACGGTTGTTGCACACGCTCAGCAGCCACTGTGCAAGAGCGGCCACACCGGCAACCACCAGCACCTCGATGATAATGCGCATCACACCGCCAAAATCTACGGCACCCTTGCCCAGCATCATATCAATGGCGCTGCCGCAGAGGATGGGGATATACAGCTGTGCGCCCACGCTCACAGCGGCCACTACAAGGCTGCACACCACAAACAGGGAATAAGCTTTGATTTTGCCCAGAACACGGGTCAAGGTGGCCTTGCGCTGCTGCGGGGTCAGCTTTGTTTTTGCTTTTGCACTCATTTCTGCGCATCCCCTTTCTTGAACTGGCTCTCGTAGATCTCCTCGTAGACGGAGCAGGTCTGGCGCAGCTGGTCGTGGGTGCCGATGCCCACCAGATGGCCGTCGTCCAGCACCAGAATTTGATCCGCGTGCTGCAGGCTGGCGGCGCGCTGGCTCACGATGAACACGGTCAGGCTGCCGGGCAGAGCAGCCAGTGCCTTGCGCAGGGCGGCATCGGTGGCGTAGTCCAGTGCGCTGGCGCTGTCGTCAAGGATCAGAATTTCCGGCTTGCCCACAAGGGCGCGGGCGATGGTCAGGCGCTGCTTCTGTCCGCCGGACAGGTTGCGACCGCCCTGCTCCACAGGCTCGTCCAGCCCAAGGGGCTTGGCTTTGACGAATTCCGCAGCCTGTGCTGTTTCCAGTGCAGCCCACAGGTCCGCATCGGTGGCATTCTTGTTGCCCCACAGCAGGTTGGAGCGGATGGTGCCGCCAAAGAGCTGGGCCTTCTGCATGACCATGGCTGCCTTGCCGCGCAGTTCTTCACGGGGATAGTTCCGGGCATCGCGGCCCATGATCTCCACCCTGCCCTCGGTGGCATCGTAGAAGCGGGGAATCAGGTTGACAAGGCTGGATTTGCCGCTGCCGGTACCGCCGATGACACCAATGGTCTGGCCGCGCTTTGCAGTGAAGCTGATGTCGGAAAGGCTGGGTGCACCGGCACCCGCATAGGTCAGGCTTACGTGCTCAAAGCGCACGGCATCGCCGGATTTTTCGGCGGGCACCTCGCCCAGAAGCTTTTCCGGGAAGGCCATGCCGGGCGTGGTGTCCAGCACAGCCTGCACGCGGCCTGCGCAGGCCAGCGCCTTGCTCACCTGCACGATCAGGTTTGCCAGCTTGACCAGCTCCACAAGGATCTGGTTCATGTAGTTCACCAGCGCGATCACGTCGCCGGAAGCCATGCCACCCACATTGATCTCAATGCTGCCCACATATAGCAGTGCCACAATGGCAATGTTGATGAGCACATAGGTCAGCGGGTTCATCAGGGCAGAGATATGGCCTACATGGAGCTGCATCTTGGTCAGCAGGTCGTTGGCATTCTCAAAGCGCTCTACCTCGCTCTTTTCCTTATCAAAAGCGCGCACCACGCGCACGCCGGTCAGGTTTTCGCGGGTCAGGCCCAGCACCCGGTCAAGGCGATTCTGTACCGTCTTGTACAGGGGCCGGGTAGCAGCCATGATGCCGAACACCACCACGCTCAGCAGCGGGATGGTCACTACAAAGATCAGCGCTGCACGGGAATTCACCGTAAAGGCCATGACCATGGCACCGATCACCACGAACGGGCTGCGCAGGAACAGGCGTAAAAACAGGTTCAGGCCGCTCTGCACCTGATTCACGTCGCTGGTCATACGGGTGATCAGGGTGCTGGTGCCGAGGGTGTCCATCTCGGTAAAGCTCAGGGTCTGGATGTGCTCAAACAGGGCGTGGCGCAGAGCTGTGGAATAGCCCACGGCCGCCTTTGCGGAAAAATACTGTGCCGTCAGGCTGCAGGCAAGGCCGATCATGGCCAGCAGCAGCAAAATGCCGCACCGCACAAGAATATAGTGGAAGCCGTGGGCGGCAATGCCGATGTTCACGATATCCGCCATGACCAGCGGCACGAACAGGTCGAACGTGGCTTCCAGCATCTTGAAAAGGGGCGCAAGCACGCTCTCGCGCTTGTAGTCCTTCAGATAGCCTAGCATCTTGTTCAAGGCGATACTCCTTCTTTCTTGCTTTCTTGCATTATAAGGTTTATGAAATCCTACTTATTATAGCGTACAAAAACTTAAAAAGCCATAGAAAATGTTTTTATTGCAAAAGTGTGCTGAAAACCGCCGGGCAAAATGCCGAAAACGGTTGAAACCAGGGTGGGGGTATGCTACAATGATTTTAAATATTGCACAAAAGGGGAAACAGGAATGCTGATAAGTTTGGTCGTTCCGTGCTACAATGAGGAAGAATCACTTCCCATTTTTTATAAAGAGGCCAGCAAGATCGCACAGCAGATGGGAATATCCCACGGAGCAGATTTTGAGTTCATCTTTGTGGATGACGGCTCAAAAGACCGCACACTGCAGATCGCGCGGGAATTGCACCGGAAAGATGCCCGTGTGCGGTACATCTCCTTCAGCCGGAACTTTGGCAAGGAAGCAGGCATTTATGCCGGATTAAAAGCGGCAAAGGGCGATTATGTAGCAACGATGGATGCGGATCTGCAGGACCCGCCCTCGCTGCTGCCGGAAATGCTGGAGCTGCTGCTCTCCGGCGAATATGACTGTGCGGCCACCCGCCGCACCACACGCGAGGGTGAACCGCCCGTTCGCAGCTGGTTTGCCAAAAAGTTTTATCAGATCATCAATAAGCTCTCGGATACAGAGATCGTGGATGGAGCAAGAGACTTCCGCCTGATGAGCCGCAAAATGACTGATGCCGTGCTGAGCATGGCGGAATATAACCGCTTCAGCAAGGGCATTTTCAGCTGGGTCGGCTTTAAAACAAAGTGGATCGACTACAAAAACGTAGAGCGTGTGGCGGGCACAACAAAGTGGAACTTCTGGGGTCTGCTCAAATATTCGATCGAAGGCATTGTGGGCTTTTCCACAGCTCCACTGCTGATGGCGGCGGGCCTTGGCCTTGCCTTTTGCGTATTGGCGTTTGTAGGCATCATAATCGTGGTGGTGCGTGCACTGATGTTCGGCGACCCTACTTCCGGCTGGCCGAGCCTTGTCTGCATTATCCTTTTGTGCAGTGGTGTGCAGCTGCTGTGTACGGGAATTGCGGGCGAGTACCTTGCCAAAACATATCTTGAAACAAAGCACAGACCAATCTATATTGCTGCTGAGACCGAAGAAGATCTGGACGCGGAATAAGGCGTTTCAGGAAAAATGTATTTTTCACGGGGTGCCAGAAGAAGCTGATCTGGCACCCCGCTTTTTTTGAGCAGGGAAAAATGAATACATACAGATAGGCGTTGTACCCAAAGCCATTTCCTGCTATACTAAAAATTGACTAGAAACTGGAAGAATGGTGAGCAGATGGCAAAAAGACAAGACGGCGGCATCCGGCTGCGCCCGGTGGGCACCCGCAAGCATCGGCAGAACGCTCCGGCCTACAGCCCGGCGGGCACCGGCTGCCCGGCCTTTGAGCAGGCAGTGGAAAATTTATATAAAGGCCAGAACGAAGAAAGCTTTTGGACGCTGATGGGCGCTTTGAACTATGCACTGGAAATGGAGACCCATGTTCTGGTGCCGCTGCGCACGGCACTGACGGTGCACAACACGCCTGCACCGTGGACGGAGCATCCGGTGCCCACGGCAAAGGCTAAGGACCTGCAGCTGTGGACCCTGCGCAACGAGAAGGGCCGCACATGGCTGCCTATGTTCACCTCTGCAGCTGCGGCCTGCGCCGACCGCAGCACTTCTGCCCGGCCAATGGCGGATTACACCCTGCAGGATGCCATGGAGCTGGCCCTTTCCACTGAGGGGATCGACGGCGTGGTGCTGGACCCGTGGAGCCACTCGGCTACGCTGGACGGCGCTCTGCTCAACGGTTTGCTGCACGCGGGCCATACGCCGGAAGACCCCGGTGATGAGAAATCGGATGCCGGAAAGGAAGCCGCCCGCAAGGGCAATTGGGCGCAGGCTGTGGAATGCTTTGAAAAAGCAGCCGAGCTTGGCAGCACCATGGGACTTGCCCTGCTGGCAGACTGTATTTATAAGGGCCGCGGCACCCGCACGAACCGTGCCAAGGCCCGCCGCATGTGGAAGGAAGCAGCAGACAGCGGCGAGATCTTATCCAACATTGCACTGGGCGATGACTGCGCTGCCCGGGGCGACAATGGCCGGGCACTTTTGTATTACCGCCGTGCCCGCGCCAACGCAGCCCATATGCCGGATATCGAGTACACTCCGCAGGTGTGCCTGCGTGTGGCCCAGACCGAAACGCGCTACACCAGCCGCAAAAAGGCGCTGGCACTGGCCGCAGAAGCAAGGCAGGGCTTTGCCATCAAGGCCCGTGAGCACGAGCCGGACGCAGAGCAGTGGCTGGCCGAAGCCGACCAGCTCATCCGGGAACTGACCAGTGAACTGCCTGCCCGAGCCACAGCTTACGACATGGAATCTTTACAATTGGACTAAAAAATCGTCATATCGGGACGGTAAGATATACTCGGAAATGATTTGAAGAGCTGCGCCCAAGATGCACAGCACCGGAGAGGAAACAGACAGTATGAGCAAAGTAATCGGCATCGATCTCGGCACGACCAATTCCTGTGTGGCAGTGGTGGAGGGCGGCAAGCCCGTGGTCATCACCAATGCGGAGGGTGAGCGCACCACCCCCAGCGTTGTGGCCTTCACGAAGGATGGTGAACGTCTGGTGGGCGGTGCGGCCAAGCGCCAGATCGCCACAAATTCCGGGCGCACCATCTCCAGCATCAAGCGCCATATGGGCAGTGACTACCGGGTGCACATCGACGGCAAAGACCTGACCCCGCAGGAGATCAGTGCCATGATCTTGGCCAAGATCCGCCGCGATGCCGAGAGCTATCTGGGCGAGCCGGTGACCGAAGCGGTCATCACGGTGCCCGCCTACTTCGACGACAGCCAGCGCAAGGCTACGCAGGATGCAGGCCGCATTGCAGGCCTGAACGTGCTGCGCATCATCAACGAGCCTACTGCTGCCGCTGTGGCCTATGGTTTGGATAACGAAGTGGCGCAGAAGATCCTCGTCTACGACCTCGGCGGCGGCACCTTTGATGTGTCCATCATCGAGATCGAGGACGGGACCTTTACGGTGCTTGCCACCGGCGGCGACACCCATCTGGGCGGTGACGACTTCGATCAGCGCATCGTGGAATATGCCGTGGCCGAGTTCAAAAAGTCGGATCGCATCGACCTCTCCCGCGACCCGGCAGCTATGGGCCGGCTGAAAGAGGAAGCCGAAAAGGCAAAGAAGGAGCTTTCTGCCGCGCCGTCGGCACAGCTGAACCTGCCCTTTATCGCAGTGGGCAAGGACGGCCCTCACCACTTGGATATCTCGCTTTCCCGCCCGCAGTTCGAAATGATGACCGGCGACCTGCTGGCCCGCACAGTGGCTCCCGTGCAGAATGCGCTGCGGGACGCAGGCATTTCTGCCAGCCAGCTGGGCAAGGTGCTGCTGGTGGGCGGCAGCACCCGGATGCCTGCGGTGGAGCGTCAGGTGAAGGAGCTGCTGGGCTGCGAACCCAGCCACAGCCTGAACCCGGACGAGTGTGTTGCCATGGGTGCGGCTGTGCAGGGCGGTCTGCTGCAGGGCGGCGGCAAGCTGGCCGGTGCCACCGGCGCAGCGGCGCAGGGCCTTGTGCTGATGGATGTGACCCCGCTGACCCTCTCCATTGAGACGCTGGGCGGCGTGGCCACCCCGCTGATCACCCGCAACAGCATGATCCCCACCCGCAAGAGCCAGATCTTCACCACCGCACGGCCCATGCAGACCAGTGTGGAGATCAACGTGCTGCAGGGCGAGCGCCACTTTGCCCGCGACAACAAGAGTCTGGGCAAATTCAAGCTCACCGGCATCCGGGCAAGCTTCTCCTCCAAACCGCAGATCGAAGTTACCTTCGATATCGACGTGAACGGCGTGGTGAAGGTGTCTGCCAAAGACCTTGGCACCGGCCGGGAGCAGAACATCACCATTACCGGCAGCACGAACCTTTCTGAGAACGAGATCCAGCGCGCCATGGCAGACGCTGCCGCCTACGAGGCCGAGGACAGCCGCCGCAAGGAGCGGCTGGACCTGCACAATCAGGCCGAGGTGCTGGCCTACAAGGTGGACGAGGCTCTTTCCAAATGCAAAAAGGAGCTGGACAAGGACGAGAAGAACCGCATCAAAACCGACCTCGCCAACCTCCGCCGCTGCCTGCGCAAGGATAAGCCCGAAAAGATGAATGAAAACGAGGAAGCCAATCTCCGTCAGGCCAAGACCCAGCTGGAAGAAAGCGCCAACCATCTGATGGTGCTGTATACCAGTGAGCAGGGCGAAAGCGGAAACGGAGAAAATAATCTGTAACACGTAAAAAAGGTCGCCCTTGACAGAGCGACAGAAAAAAGTTATACTATAAACAGAAGGGGCGCTGACTGCAAAGGTCAGCTTTCCATCCCGTTAGTCAAAAAGATTGACCGCTCGGCTGGTAACTGTAGGCGGTCAATCTTTTTTGTTATCATCGCTTTTCGTCTGGGAAAACTTTGCCATAACCTCGACGGTCAGGCGGATCACATCCACGATCAGACCCAGCAGCGTGAGAATGAACGTAAGCAGTGCGAGAGTTTCCAACAGAGTCATCCGATATCCCTCCCTTCGCCTTCAAGGCTCCGGGCAGGGTACTTCCAAAAAAAAGTTTCCTCCCGGAACCTCTGCTTCGTTCTATGTGAAAAGAAGCAGCGATACGGGATAGAAAGCATGACCACCAATTTTGCAATCAGCGCCTTATTTGCATTATACCATAATTTTTGACGAAGTACAACAAAACGCTCCGCTGTGTTTTGCACAGCGGAGCGTTTTCTATGTGGAAAAGTATTACAGCATCTTAGAAAGGAATGCTTTCAGTCTGGGATGCTTCGGATTCGTGAACAGCTCCTGCGGCGGCTCGTCCTCCTGGATCTTGCCGTCGTCGATGAAGATGACGCGGTTGGACACCTCGCGGGCGAAGCCCATTTCGTGGGTGACCACCAGCATGGTGATGCCGGTGTGGGCCAACTCCTTCATCAGTTCCAGAACCTCGCCCACCATTTCGGGGTCAAGGGCGCTGGTGGGCTCGTCGAACAGGATCACGTCCGGGTCCATGGCAAGGGCACGGGCAATGGCAATACGCTGCTGCTGGCCGCCAGAAAGGCTCTTGGGGTAGGCATCGGCCTTGTCGGCCAGACCCACGCGGGCCAACAGTTCGTCTGCCTTGGCGGAGATGGCTTCCTTATCCTTCAGCTTCAGCAGGGTGGGGGCCAGCTCCAGATTTTTCTTCACAGTCAGGTGCGGGAACAGGTTGAAGTGCTGGAACACCATGCCCATCTTCTGGCGCACAGCGTCGATGTGGGCTTCATCCACCTCGGTGCCCTCAAATTTGATGCTGCCGGAGGAGGGAATCTCCAGCCGGTTCAGGCAGCGCAGAAAGGTAGATTTTCCGCAGCCGGAGGGGCCGATCAGGCAGACCACATCGCCGCGGTAAATATCAATATCGATGCCCTTCAGCACGTCCAGAGTGGGGGTGGGCTGCTTTGCGCCCGGCTTCTTTTCGCCGCCGTAGGTTTTTGTCAGGCCGCGGACTTCCAGAATTTTATCGGTCACTTTGAGCCAGCCTCCTCTCAAACTTTGCCAGCAGACGGGTGAACAGCATGACCAGCACAAGGTAGATCAGTGCAACGCCCAGCAGCGGGAACATGGCCTCGTAGGTGCGGTTCATGATGCCCTGCGCGGCATACAGCAGCTCCTTGCCGCCGATGACCGTGATCAGGGAGGTATCCTTCAGCAGGACGATGAACTCGTTGCCCAGTGCGGGCAGCACCGCACGGATGGCCTGCGGGATGATGATGACCACCATGGTGGTCATGTAGTTCAGGCCAAGGCTGCGTCCGGCCTCCATCTGGCCGGGGTCAACGGCCATCAGGCCGCCGCGGATGATCTCCGAAACATAGGCACCGGAGTTGATGCCCAGTGCCAGCGCACCCACCATGGTAAAGTTGCGGCTGTTGGCAAAGATGACCATGCTCATGATGAGCAGCTGCACCATCATAGGCGTGCCGCGGATGATGGTGGTGTAAATTTCGCAGATGATGTTGAAGAAGCCCAACACCGGGTTCTTGTGGCCGGGGCGCTGCTGGTCGTGTGCCACACGCACCAGTGCCACCACGCTGCCCAGCACGATGCCCAGTGCCAGCGCAATGGCAGTGACCAGCAGGGTGGTGCTCACGCCCTTGATGTACTGCGTCCAGCGGTCTTTCAGGATGAAGGCCTGATAAAATTTGAAGAAGAACTCCTGCTCGAAGTTGAGCGTAGTGCCGCTGTTGAGCAGCTCTTTGAGCAGTTCGTATTGAGCAGCCATTCGCATCCTCACTTTCCTGTTTTGTTAGAATTTTGTAACCTTATTTTTCCAAAAAAGGGGAGGTGCCCCAGTTGGGGGCTGCCTCCCCGTGGTTCCGTTATCAGCCAGCTGATTATTCAGCGGTGATGTACTTGTCCACGATGGACTGCAGGGTGCCGTCAGCCTTCAGCTCTTTCAGAGCGGCGTTGACGGCATCTTCCAGAGAAGAACCCTTTGCCATACCAATGGCGTAATCTTCCTCGGCGTAGCTGGTATCCAGGATCTTCAGGCCGGGGTTGGCAGCAATGAACTCCTGGGCGGGAGCGTTGTCGATGACAACGGCATCCACCTGACCGTTGTTCAGAGCCTGCACAGCGGTCAGACCGTCGTCGTAAGCCACGACGTTTTCATCACCGAAATCATCGGAGCAGTAGATGTAGCCGGTGGTGCCGCGCTGAGTGCCGATCTTCTTGCCGGCCAGATCGTCGGGAGAAGCAATGTCGGAGCCTTCGGGCACGATGATGGACTGGATGCCGGTAGCGTAGCTGTCGGAGAAGTCCATCACAGCCTTGCGCTCGTCGGTGACGGTAACGCCAGCCATGACGATATCGGCCTTACCCTGCTGCACGCTCAGCAGAGCAGCGTCAAAGTCCATATCATCGATCTGCAGCTCCAGACCCAGCTTGTCAGCAATGGCCTGAGCAGTCTCGATGTCGATGCCCTCGAACTCGCCTGCATCGGTGGTCATCTCATACGGAGGAAAGGCAGCGTTGGTAGCCATGGTCAGCTTGCCGGCCTCAACGGTGGTCAGCTCGCCAGCGGCAGCGCTGGTGGAAGCAGCTTCAGAAGAAGCAGCAGAGCTTGCCACGGAGGAAGCGGTGCTTGCGGAAGAACCACCGCAGGCGGTCAGAGCCAGAGCGGCAACGGACAGACCGGCAGCTGCCAGAAAGCTGCGACGAGAGATTTTTTTCATATTCAAACACTCCTCAAATGTACTGTATGTTTTTGCGGTACGCCAGAACGATGCGATTCATCGAACATCTGGCGAACGAATTTAGTATAGATTGTACAAATTGAAAAGTCAATACTTGTGCAAAAAATCTCATCAATTGAAACCGAATTGAAAACAATTATACAAAAAATGCGGCCGAAGAAATGTATATATACAAATTATAGATATTTTGCAATCTCTTCTTTGCTCCGCTTTGGCACGCAGTAATCCCGGTTCTCGTCCAGATAATATTTTACGCCGGTCTCAGCCGTCAGCGGCACAATGTGAGCCTTGTGGGCCGGGTAGCCGAACGCCACCATGAATGCCAGCTTCTGCGGTTCTTCAATGCCCAGCAGTTCGGTGAGGGCAGGCTTGTTGATCGCGCCCATGATGCAGCTGCCCACGCCTTTGTCCCATGCGGCAAGGGTCATGTTGGCAAGGGCGATGCCGGTATCGGTGGCAAGGTCGCCGGGGATGGAAGTGTCCTGCACCACGGCCACATACAGGGTGGGCAGCTCGTCGGCTTTGGGCGTGCCCTGCTCCGGCGGCAGATAGGCAGCCCACTTGACCAGCGGCTGCACCTTTGCCACCGCCTCGGGCTTGTTCACCACCACCAGACGCACAGCCTGACGGTTGGCTCCGCAGGAGGACAGGCGGACGGCCTCGACGATATCATCCACCACATCCTGCGGAACAGCTTTCTGTGCAAAGCGGCGGTAGGTGCGGCGGCTGACAAGAGTATCCATAACAGACATAAAGAGCACCTCCTTTATATAAGTGTTGTCAAAAGTATAGCAGATGCGGCAGAGTCTTGCAACGCTCCGGCGCAAAAAAAGCTTGCACGTTGGGCAGTGATCTTGCCTTTTGCGATAGGCTGCGATTGCATCCGACAAATGATATATGGCAAAATATGGTAGAAAAAAGGAGGCGGCGCAATGGTATTGGCAGCAGGCATCGTGGGTTTTATTCTGGGGGTCAATGTGGGTTTTTTGTTTGCTGGGCTGATGCGGGCGGCAAAGGAGAAGGACGAGCGGACAGAAGATGAAAACAAGACATGTTGAGAATGAATGAAAATAACGGAGAACAAAAAGGGCCGCTGTACGGGATGCTGTGCAGCGGCCCTTTTTGCCGGGTTTGACCGAACTTACGATTTTCTCTTGGTCGCTCCTGTTTTTCTGCATCCGGCGGAAAAAGATGCCAAAAACCACTTGACAAACTGTTACAGGGGGGGGGTATTATATAGGAAAAGCAGGCTCCACAAAAAAGTGATGGGGGCATGCAAAAAAGATTGTGAGGTTGATTCTTATGTCTAACATTTCTCGTCGTAAGTTCCTCAAGGGCGCAGGTGTGGCTGCTCTGGCTGTTGCTGCTGCCGGTGTTCTGGCTGGCTGCTCCGATCAGAGCACGCCGGACGTCTCCGAGAAGAAGAAGAAGGTCACGCTGAAGTATTATAGCCGCTCTGAAGGCAAGGTTTTTGGTTCGGTTGATATCGAGGTTGGAGTTCTGGTGGACAGCATCAGCTATACTACCATTCAGGAAAAGAAACCGGCTGATACTAAGGACTTCTACATTGTAGACACGACTGACTACAAGATTCCTGCAGACGGTACGGTCTGGATCAACATGAATATGAACGAAACTGCAAAGCCTCAGATTATCACGATCAAGTATATGGCGATTCTGGGCACCACTGGTCCCGAGGAGGTTGCAGCTACCACTTCTTGGAATTGGACCAAGACGGTTAAAGTGTATGGCGGCGGCGATGTGATCGACCTCGATGACGTGAAGCTCGACGGCGGCTACAAGATTGCTGATGTTAGAGATGTGGTCAACGGTAAAATCGATGAGCACAACGTTGCAACCGTTTATGTTACGATGTAAGCTGAACCGGGTTTTTCAAAATTATTTGAATTTTTAAATTAAAAATTTAAGAACACAACACCAACAGGGTGGCGGCCAACAAGGCCTCCGCCCTATTGGTGCTGTTTTTTTGTTAAAATTTCACTTGACAAACAGTTACCAGGGAGGGTATTATATAGAAAAAGCAGGCTCCACAAAAAAGTGATGGGGGCATGCAGAAAAGATTGTGAGGTTGATTATTATGTCTAATATCTCTCGTCGTCAGTTCCTGAAGGGCGCAGGTGTCGCTACTCTGGCTGTTGCTGCTGCCGGTGTTCTGGCTGGCTGCTCTGGCCCCGATGTCCCCGATGTCCCCGATGTCCCCGGTGTGACCACTCGTCCTGTTACGGTTATCTTCATGAAGGACGAAGGCAATGGTGTGACTAACGTTGTGGGTGAGACTGCCAAGATTGATGTTCTGAAGACCGAGAACTCTGTGAAGGTTGCTGACATCGATAAGAAGCTGCTTCCCGAAGATTACCATCTGGAGAACGAGAACGCTGTTGTTGAAGTCCGCAAGGACGACAGCAAGGGTGAGTACATCATCGTCTTCGTGACTGATGTGACTGTGACTCCGACCAAGAAGACCATCGATGTCAAACTGCTGGAGCTGCCGAACAACTACATTAAGGCTAAGGCTGAGGTTGCAGTCGATGCAACTGGCGTCAGCGCTGCTGATATTCAGCTGCCGGACGGCTACAAGCTGAGCACCGACTACGGCACGGCGGAAGAGCTGTTGAAGGTTCGTCCCTTCGATACTGTCTTCATTGTGACCAAGCTCTGATTTCCTGGCACAGAAGTTTTTTGAAAAAACTCAAATAGCACCAACAGGGCGGTAGTCAACACGGCTACCGTCCTGTTTTTAAGTACAAAAAGAGCGACAGTCGTGCGACTGCCGCTCTTTTACGTTTATAGTCAGTTCCACCGTTTTTTCGGCAGCGGGCAACCCTTTCCGTCAAAGCCTGCGGCTTTGCCAGCTTCCCCAAGGGAACGGATGAACCCTCTCAGGCTCACTGCGTTCGCCAGCTCCCCCGAAGGGGGAATTTTAAGCATCTGCCGGTTAGGAGCAAAAAAGCTCCCCCCCTTTCGGGGGAGCTGGCATCGAGCAAAGCGAGATGACGGAGAGGGTCTTACTTCCGCTTCGGCAGCGGCACACACAGCACCAGCGTGATGCCGATGGCCAGCGCAACGGCTACCTTAAAGGTGCTGATGCCGTTGGAAAGGGCCAGCGCATTGTTGCCCTGTATAAAATAGTAGGCGGTGTAGTAGATGCCAGCGCCGGGCACCAGCGGGAAGATGCCGGACAGCAGGAACACCGTTACCGGCATTTTAATCACAATGGCAAACACCCGGGTGAGCAGGGTGAGGGGGATCACCGCCAGCAGGGAGGCTGCGGCACTGTCTGCCCCCAGCATTACGGCCAGCTCGTAGACAAACCAGCCCACGGCACCCACCAGCCCGCAGAAGGGCAGGCTTTTGCGCGGACAGCCGAACAGAACGGCAAAACTCAGGGTGCCTGCGCCGGCAATAAAGAACTGCGCGGCCAGCTCTCCGATCTGTGTACTGGTGAGCATCATGCGACCACCACCCCCGTAAAGAATGTATAAAGGCTCAGCACAAGGCCGGTGCCAATGGCAATGCTGGCTGCAATGAGCAGCGCATCGATCATGCGGATGGTGCCGGAGAGGTAATCTCCGTGCACAAAGTCGCGGATGCCCATGGTAAAGGCGATGCCGGGGGTCAGGATCATCAGCGAACCGATAATAGAATGACTGGCCGGTGTGCCCAGCATTCGGCAGGCCAGAATGCACACCAGCGTGATAAGCGCAGCACAGCTGATCTTGCAAAAGCCGCCGGGCAGCTCGTGCTGCTCACACAGCAGCAAATAGCCGCTGGCAAGAAAGCCTGCCAGTGCCGCCGCCAGCGCACTGCGCAGTGTGCCGCCGAAGATCAGCGCAAAGCAGAATGCACCGCACATGCCGCTGACCAGCTGCACCCAGTCCTTGGGAAAAGGGATGCACCGCGCCAGCACCAGACGGCTCTCGGCTTCGTCCAGCGACATGCTGCCCTCTGCGATCTCGCGGGAGAGGGCGTTCACTGCCGCCACCCGGCCCAGATGAGTGGTGCGGGTAGGCACATTGCGCACCTCGCTGATCTCGGCGGTGCCCGCACTGGCAAAGATGCCGTTGGTCAGCACGTAAACATGGAACTCCCGCAGGTGGAATGACCAGGCCATGATCTCCATGGTCTGCTCCACCCGGAACACCTCGGCACCGTTTTCCAGCAATGTCTGGCCCGCTGCCATGATAAAATCCATGATGCGGCGGCGCAGTTCTTCATCCGGGAAAACCTCGCGGCTGTTCATTGCCGCACCTCCTTTATAAATAATGCTGTCTTATTCTACCATGTCCGCGGCTGGCGCACAAGATAAAAAAACGCAATTTCCTACTAAAAAACTTCGTTGTAGGTGTTGACAAATCCGGTCGATTGGATTATTATAAATGCAATATCACAAAAATGGCTGTGAAGAGAAGAGTAAGCCTTCGCATTGATCCTTACCAGAAAGCCCGGGCGATGGAAAAGGGCAGGAAACAGGAAGCTGAAAATGGTCTCGGAGCCGTGTGGGCGAGGCGCATGAGTGCTAAGTCTGCAACGGGAGCGCCCGTTACAGCGTCCGGCTGTAAGCAGCAAAACTGCCGCAGCATTGAGGCTGTGCCCGCAAGGGTGCGGTAAACCAAGGTGGTACCACGGAAGTATGTTATGCTCCCGTCCTTGTCTGAGCGTTGGCTCAAGGTCAAGGACGGGAGCTTTTTTCATGCATCCGTCAAAGGCCCTTAGCACGGAACTGTGCCGTGCGGGCCGCTGTACATTATAATAAGCAAATAGAGAGGGAACAAAACTATGATTACTCGTCGTGATTTTCTGAAAGTTACCGGAGCTGCAGCTGCTGCAGCTGCCCTGACCGCATGCGGCGGTTCTTCTTCCACCGCATCTTCCGCTGCTTCCGGCATTGCTTCTTCCGCAGCTTCTTCTGCTGTGGCTAAGCTGGACAAGGTGAAGGTGGCTGTGCCCAACGACACCACCAACGAGGCACGCGCCCTGACCCTGCTGGAGAAGAACGGCTTCTTTAAGCTGAAGGCTGATGCAGGCCTGACCGCAACCGCAAAGGACATCGAGGAGAACCCTCTGAATGTTTCCGTCGATGAGGTCGAGGCTGCTCAGGTGCCCAACGTCCTGCAGGACGAGGACTACGCCGTCATCAACTCCAACTACGCCATCTCCGCTGGTCTGGACCCCATGACCGATGCTCTGGCAATGGAGGACGGCACCTCTGCTTACGTCAACATTCTGGTCTGCAAGGACGGCAATCAGGAAGAGCCGAAGATCAAGGCTCTGGCCGCTGCTCTGCAGAGCCAGAAGGTGAAGGACTTCATGGATGAAAACTACAAGGGTGCTGTGGTGTCCGTTGTGGAGAACCCCACCGACGGCTATGACTCCTCCATCGACTACGATGCACTGAACGGCGAGACCGTCAGCTGCGCTGCTACTCCGGCTCCTCACTGCGAGGTTCTGGAGATCTGCAAGGACATTCTGGCCGAAAAGGGCATCACGCTGGATATTCAGGAGTACGACGACTACATCATTCCCAACAACATCGTTGAGGACGGCCAGTGCGATACCAACTATTTCCAGCATCAGCCGTATCTGGACGACTTCAATGCAGAGCACGGCACCCATCTGGTGACGGTTGCCGGCATCCACGTGGAGCCTATGGGCATCTACGGCGGCAAGCAGGACAGTCTGGCACCGATCGAAGGCTAAGCAAACTCCCCCAGTCACCTTGCGGTGACAGCCCCCTCGGGGAGGGGGTCTTTGCCTGACCGTTCTGTTTCAGGCTCCCTCCATGAGGGAGCTGGCAAACCCGCAAGGGTTTGACTGAAGGAGTTTATTCAACAGCAAGGAGCAATTTCTGTGATCGAGATCAAACATCTTTCCAAGACCTTCCAAATGAAGGACGGCGCGGTGAATGCGCTGAAGGACATCAACCTCACCATCCCGGATGGTTCCATTTATGGCATCATCGGCATGTCCGGTGCGGGCAAATCCACGCTGGTGCGCTGCATCAACCTGCTGGAGCGCCCCACCGAGGGCAGCGTTGTGATCGACGGCACCGCTATGGAGACTTTAAACGCAGCCCAGCTGCGTGAGCGCCGCCGCGATATCACCATGATCTTCCAGCAGTTCAATCTGCTGATGCAGCGCAGCTGTCTGAAGAACATCTGCTTCCCCATGGAGCTGGCCGGTGTAAAAAAGGCGGATGCCGAAAAGCGTGCCAGAGAGCTGCTGGAAGTGGTGGGCCTGCCCGATAAGGCCAACGCCTACCCGGCACAGCTGTCCGGCGGCCAGAAGCAGCGCATTGCCATTGCCCGTGCACTGGCAACGGACCCCAAAGTTCTGCTCTGCGATGAAGCCACCAGCGCACTGGACCCCAACACCACCCATGCTATCCTGACCCTGATCAAGGACATCAACAAGAAGCTGGGCATCACGGTGGTGGTCATCACCCATCAGATGAGCGTTGTGGAAGAGATCTGCGATCACGTTGCCATTCTGGATGGCGGCGTCGTGGTGGAGGAAGGCTCCGTGCAGGAGATCTTCTCAAACCCCAAAACGCCCGCAGCAAAGCGTCTGGTGGCACCCAACGGCGGCAGCGCCGCACGGGATCTGTCCAGCTTTGCACCGGACGACCATGTGGTGCGCGTCACCTTCAACGGTTCGTCCACGGCAAAGCCGCTGGTGGCAAGCCTTGCCGCAGAAAAAGGCATTCTGGTGTCGGTACTCAGCGCCGACACCCGCGACCTGAGCGGCCAGTGCTACGGCTCCATGCTGCTCAAGCTGCCCACTGATGTGGAGCAGGCAAAGCAGGCTGCGGCCTATATGCGCGCCCAGCCCGGCATTACGGTAGAGGAGGTGACCGGCGAATGAGTATTGCAGATTACGGCTTTGCCATCTGGGAGACCTTTTATGTGACGGTCCTTTCCACCGCGTTTGCGCTGGTGCTGGGCCTGCCGCTGGGTGTGCTGCTGGTGGCCGGTGATAAGGACGGCATTCTGCCGCTGCCCGGCTGGCTGATGCACATTCTCAACATCGTTATCAACATCCTGCGCAGTGTTCCGTTCCTGATCCTGATGATCTGTGTGTTCCCGCTTACCCGTGCCATCGTGGGCACCACGGTGGGTACCAAAGCCACCATCGTTCCGCTGGTGGTGGCAGCCTTCCCGTTCGTGGCACGTCTGGTGGAGACCAGCCTGCGCGAGCTGGACGAGGGCGTGGTGGAAGCGGCCCAGAGCATGGGCGCAACGCCGTTCCAGATCATTACCAAGGTGATGATCCCGGAATGCCTGCCCGGCCTGATCTCCAGCATGACCACCGCACTGACCACCATTCTGGGCTACTCGGCCATGTCCGGTGTCATTGGCGGCGGCGGTCTGGGCAAGATCGCTTTGTCCTACGGCTATTACCGCTACCAGACCGATATCATGATCGTGTGTGTCATTTTGCTGGTGCTGATGGTTCAGGTGTTCCAGACTTTGGGCACTGCTTGGGCCACCAGAAGCGATAAGCGGCTGCGGAAGTAACTCCTTCAGTCGCACTTCGTGCGCCAGCTCCCCCGGAGAGGGAGCCTCTGGCGAAGAGGAAAACTTTCCGGTATTGCCAAAGCCGAAAGGCTTTGACGGAAGGCGCCCTCTCCTCATTTTGCCCCCGAACGGGAACTAAAATTTAACGTTTCAATTCCCCGCCGGAGGCTGCAGCACTCCTGCGGGGAATTGTGCTATATGGACAAACCCAGTAAAGGAGTATGTAGTATGAATCGCGATACCATCTGTGTGCAGGGCGGTTACACCCCCGGCAACGGCGAACCCCGCCAGATTCCCATTATCCAGTCCACCACCTTCAAGTATGCCACCAGCGAGGACATGGGCAAGCTGTTCGATCTGGAAGCTGACGGCTACTTCTATTCCCGTCTGCAGAACCCCACCTGCGACCTTGTGGCTAAGAAGATCTGTGAGCTGGAAGGCGGCACGGCCGCAATGCTGACCAGCAGCGGTCAGGCTGCAAACTTCTTTGCCCTGTTCAATCTCTGCGAAGCAGGCGACCATATCGTGGCATCCAGCACCATCTACGGCGGCACTTTCAATCTGATCTCGGTCACCATGAAGAAGATGGGCATTGAAGCCACCTTTGTGGACCCGCTGTGCACCGAGGAAGAATTGAACGCCGCATTCCGGCCCAACACCAAGGTGGTGTTCGGCGAGACCATCGCAAACCCGGCCCTGACCGTGCTGGACATTGAGAAGTTTGCCAAGGCTGCTCACGCCCACGGTGTGCCGCTGATCGTGGACAACACCTTTCCCACGCCGGTCAACTGCCGCCCCTTTGAGTGGGGTGCGGATATCGTGACCCACTCCACCACCAAGTACATGGACGGTCATGGCGCGGTGCTGGGCGGTGCCATCGTGGACGGCGGCAAGTTCGACTGGATGGCCCACGCTGAGAAGTTCCCCGGCCTGTGCACCCCGGACGACAGCTACCACGGCATCACCTACGCCGAGCGTTTCGGCAAAGAGGGTGCCTTTATCACCAAGGCTACCGCGCAGTTGATGCGTGACTTTGGCTCCATGCAGTCGCCCATGAACGCCTACATGCTGAACCTCGGTCTGGAAAGCCTGCATGTGCGGATGCAGCGCCACTGCGCCAACGGCATGGCTGTGGCAGAGTTCCTTGAAAGCCATCCCAAGGTGGCCTACGTGAACTACTGCGGCTTGGAGTCCAGCCCGTACCATGCACTGGCTGAAAAATACTTGCCGAACGGCAGCTGCGGCGTGGTCAGCTTTGGTCTGGCCGGCGGCCGTGAGGCTGCAAGCATCTTTATGAAGAACCTGAAGCTGGCAGCCATCGAAACCCATGTGGCCGATGCCCGCACCTGCTGCCTGAACCCTGCATCCAGTACCCACCGCCAGATGAACGATGAGCAGCTGAAAGCTGCCGGTGTGCCCGCAGAGCTGGTGCGCATGAGCTGCGGCTTGGAAAGCAGCGAAGACCTCATCGCAGATATTGCACAGGCGCTGGATAAGATCTAAAAGGTGAGTTCAGCAGCATCTATCGGTTCCGGCCCTTCTCGTAAAAATGCGTTTGGAGCGCCCCGCAGGGCGCGACAAACGCAAAATATAAAAAATAAATTCCGCTGAAGATAGCCAGAGCGTCAGCGGAGGCTATTCTAAATCGTTAGGAGTACGAACTATGCCGCTGATCATCCCCAAGACCCTGCCTGCTTACGATGCCCTCTACAACGAAAATATCTTCGTCATGCATCGTGAGCGCGCCCTTGCCCAGCACATCCGCCCGCTGGAGATCCTGATCCTGAACCTGATGCCCACTAAGATCACCACCGAGACCCAGATCGCCCGTCTGTTGGCAAATACCCCGCTGCAGGTGCACATGACCCTGCTGCAGACGGCCAGCCATGCGGCGACCCACGTTTCGGCAGCACACCTCGAATCGTTCTATAAGAACTTCAACGAGGTGAAGAACAACCGCTACGACGGCATGATCATCACCGGCGCACCGGTGGAGACCATGGACTTTGAGCAGGTGGATTACTGGCCGGAGCTGTGCGAGATCATGGACTTCAGCGAGACGAATGTCTATTCCACCCTGCATGTGTGCTGGGGTGCACAGGCTGGCCTGTACTACCACTACGGCGTGCACAAGCAGCTGCTGCCGGAAAAGATGTTCGGCGTGTTCGAGCACCGGGTCACCCGCCCGTCGAACCCTTTGGTGCGCGGCTTTGACGAGGTGTTCTATGCGCCCCACAGCCGCCACACCGGCATCAGCCGCGAGGATGTGGACAACTGTAAGGCTTTGCGTATCCTTGCCGAGAGCGATGCGGCCGGGCCCTTCCTTATGAGCACCGAGAACGGACGGCAGATCTTTGTCACCGGCCACCCGGAGTACGACAAGTACACACTGGATTCAGAGTACCGCCGCGATGTGGACAAGGGCCTGCCTATCCATGTGCCGGTGAATTACTACCCGGATGATGACCCGTCCAAACCGCCGCTGTTCCGCTGGCGTGCCCACGCCCACCTGCTGTATGAGAACTGGCTGAACTACTATGTCTACCAGAACACCCCCTATGATCTGGGCGAGATCCAGCGCGTAAAGCACGAATAAATGCACAAAAACCGGTATTGCGTCAAAATTGCGCGATACCGGTTTTTGTGCTATACGGTTCCTGCGGCCCTTCTCCATTCCCCTAACCGCGGAAAGGAGGTGAACCCCTTGGAAACTCTCTCTACATTTATCCAAACCGTTGCCGCGCAGGTAGTTGCCTACTATCTGTGCACATGGATCGACGGTAAGATCGGCAAGGGCAGCAAACACTAAAAGAAGCCCCCGGTACTGACACTACCGGGGGCTTCGTGTTTCGGCATGAACCCGATGGATTCAATCTCTCTACATTGCCTATCTTTAGTATATGCAGTTTTGGACAAAAGTCAAGCGATGAAATATAAATTATTTTTTACGCCTTACCGGCTTTTTCTTGCGCACGCTGTAGCCAAAGGTGCCCAGCTTTTTGCCCAGAGCCAGATAGTCACCGTGACTGTAGACGATGAGCTTTGCCTTTTCGAGACACAGCTTGCCGCTTTCGTCCAGCAGGCTTTCGTCCACATCACAGGCCACCACTTCGGCAAGGAACAGGTCGTGGCTGCCCAGCGGGATCACCTGAGTTACCTTGCATTCCAGATTGACCGGGCTTTCTTCCAGAATGGGGCAGTCGGTCAGCACGCTGCCGGGGGCAGAATGCAGGCCGCAGGCGGCAAATTTATCCACATCACGGCCGCTTTTCACGCCGCACCAGTCCACCGAACGCACCAGCGCTTCGGTGGGCAGATTGATGGCAAACTGTCCGCTTTCCTGAATGAGGTGGTGGCTGTAGCGCTCCGGCCGAACGCTGATGGACACCATGCTGGGCTGGGTGCAGATGGTGCCCGTCCAGCCGATGGTGATGAGATTGGGCTTTTCCAGCCCGCCGCAGGACACCAATACCGGCGGTTCCGGGTTCAGCAGGGTGCTGCCCCGCCAGCTCTGTTTGCTCATCCGTGATACTTCCTTTCGTAAGGGGCCCAGGTGCGCTCGCTGATGATGTAGCGCGGGCGGGCTTTCGTCTCCATATAAATTTTGCCGATATACTCGCCGATCACGCCTAAGCACACCAGCTGCACGCCGCTCATGAAGCAGACGATGCACACGATGGAGGCCCAGCCGGCCACGCTGCTGCCCATGGCGGCGCACACGATGGCCCAGATGACTCCGATAAAGCTGATCAGGCTCACAAAGATGCCAGATCCGGTAATAAGGCGGATGGGCTTGTTGGAAAGGCTGGTGATGCCATCAAAGGCCAGTGCCAGCATCTTGCTCAGGGGGTAGTGGCTCTCACCGGCAAGGCGTTCGTGACGCTCGTAGGTGACTACCTCGCTCTTGAAGCCAACCAGCGGCACCATGCCGCGCAGGAAAATGTTCACTTCCCTGTAGTCGGCAAAGCTTTCCAGCACACGGGTGCTGATGAGGCGGTAGTCTGCGTGGTTGAACACGATGTCTGCGCCCAGAGCGTTCATCACATGGTAAAAGCCCTCGGCGGTGAAGCGCTTGAAGAAGGTGTCTGTATCGCGGCGGCTGCGCACGCCGTAGACCACCTCGGCACCGTCCAGATACTTTTTAACCATCTCGTCCATGGCGTTGATGTCGTCCTGACCATCGCAGTCGATGGAAATGGTAACATCGCAGGTGCCGCTGTGCAGTGCCTCCATCAAGCCTGCCAGCACGGCGTTCTGGTGGCCGCGGTTGCGGCTCTGGGAAATGCCGATGTAGTGTTCGTCCTGTGCGGCAAAACTCTGGATCAGTTCCCATGTCTTGTCTTTGGAGCCGTCGTTCACGAACAGCACCCGACTCTTCTCGCTCACAAGGCCCTGTGCGGCAAGGCCGCTGATCTTTTCCAGAAACATGGGAGCTGTAATGGGCAGCACCTGCTCCTCGTTGTAGCAGGGGATCACGATCCATAAAATCGGTTTTGACATATTTAAAAATACTCCTATATTAAAAATAACAAGATGATGCCGCTGACGGTTACGGCCTTCCAGTGAAAAGAGTTTTAGAAAAATCCGTAGATTTTTCTAAAACTCAAATATAAAAATAAAATTTCAGCTGAATACAGCCAAAGCGCACGCGGCGGCTATTCAAATGGTCACTGCACCATTTGCTTCAGTACCTCAGGCTCCAGCAGCTTGAAGCTGCTCTTGTAGGTGTCCAGCAGGCCGTCCCGCTGCATCTGGCTCAGCTCGCGGCTGAGGGCGCTGCGGTCGCAGTTCAGGTAATCTGCCAGCTGGATGCGGGAGAACGGGATGCTGAAGGTCAGGCTGCCAGCCCGCTCGGCTTCACTGAGCAGATAGGCGCACACTTTGGCCCGCAGGCTTTTGAGCACCAGCAGGTCGATGCGGCGGGAGAGGGAAAAATATTTATCGCTGATGGTGCGCACCAGATTGCGCAATGTCTGCTGGTGCGCCGGACTGCCATCCGAAAGCAGCAGCCGCTCGTAGGGAATCAGCAGCACCTCGCAGGGCACCGAAGCCATCACCGTGACCGGGCTTGCCAGACTGGAACCGCTCAGCACATCGCCGAACACGCCGCCCGGTTCCATGTGGGTGATGGGAATGCGCGCACCCTGCGGCCCGGGACGGTAGGCTTCCAGCTCACCGGACAGTACGATGCCCACCCTGCGGTTGGGTTCGCCTGCCAGAACAAGCGCTTCGCCTTTGCCGTAGCTGCGCATAACGGCACCCAGCTGGGCCAGCAGGGTCTGCAGCTCTTCAGGGGTCAGACCATTGAATAAAGAGGTGGAGCATAACAGCGGAAGAAAGTTTTTCATCACAATTCCGTGGGAAAGATCCGGCTTCCCACAGCCCTCCTGCAATTCCGTTGCACACGCAACGGTATTTTTGACTCTATTATAGTAAACTTAGACCCGCAAAGCAAATGATTTTGCAAATTTGCCTTGTAAAAAATATGAAAAGACCGACCCATGGTTCTGTGCAAAATTTTCAGGCACAAAATGGCGCGGTCTTGTGAGGAAAGAGGGAACCCCGCATGAAAAAACTGACATCCATGCTGCTGGCTCTGGCCCTTGTGCTGAGCCTTGCCGCCTGCGGCGGTGCGGCATCCAGCTCTGTTGCATCCAGTGCAGCTTCCAGCGAAGCTGTCCCCGAGGCTGCTTCGGAAGCCGCTTCCAGTGAGGAAGCAAAGGAACTGTCCACCACCGATGCTCTGCGCATTGCCGGCCTGAAAGGCCCCACCACCATGGGCCTTGTCAACCTGCTGAGCATGGAAGAGGATGGCACCGCTTCCATGGATTACGACCTGCAGCTTTACGGTGCTGCCGATGAGATCGTGCCGCTGCTGATGAAGGGCGAGCTGGACATGGCTGCCATCCCGGCAAATCTGGCCGCCACCCTGTATCAGAAGACGGAGGGCGGCATTCAGGCTGTGGCCGTCAACACGCTGGGCGTGCTGTACGTAGTGGAAAAAGGCGGCGATACGATCCAGTCCATGGCAGACCTTGCAGGCCGTACCATCCTGTCCACCGGCAAGGGCACCACGCCGGAGTACGTGCTGCGCTATCTTCTGAACGCCAACGGCATCGACCCGGACAAGGACGTGACCATTGAATACTACAGCGAGGCCACCGAGGTCACGGCCCAGATGGCCAATACCGAGGATGCCATTGCAGTTCTGCCCCAGCCCTATGTGACTGCAGCCGGCCTGCAGGACGACACCCTGCGTGTGGCCCTCGACCTGACCGAGGAATGGAACAAGGTCGCGGATACGCAGCTCATCACCGGCGTGACCGTGGTGCGCAAGGAGTATGCCGAGGAACACCCGGATGTTGTGGCCGCATTCCTTACCGACTACGCCAAGAGCGTGGAAGCTGCCAACGCCGATTTGGACGGCACTGCCGCTCTGTGCGAGGAGCAGGGTGTTGTGGCCAAGGCTGCCATTGCCAAGAAGGCCCTGCCCAACTGCAACATCGTCTGCCTGACCGGCGACGAGCTCAAGACCAACGCATCCGCTTATCTGCAGGTGCTGTTTGATGCCGACCCCAAGGCAGTGGGCGGCGCAATGCCCGGCGACGATTTCTACTGGACTGCCGAGTGATTTCTCAATAAGCCATCTCTCCGGCCGCTGTGCGATTGGTACGCACGGCGGCTTTTTTGTTTGCACAAAATGCTTGTATCCCAGCTTTTGTGCTCCCTGCACAAATTTAAAGACAATTTTTTGTGAACGAAAATGAATGGAATTGACTGAAAGCGATTGATTTTGGCGCTGCATTTGCTATAATAAAGATGAAATCAACCAAAACAACGCACAAACGGTCATAAACCGTCAAAGATAAGATCAAACCAAAGGAGAGGATGCCGATGCTGGCAGAAGAACGCTTCAGCCTGATCATGGAACAGCTGAACCGCAAGCGCACTGTGACGGTGCAGGAACTGTGCGAGGCGCTGAACACCAGCGAATCCACCATCCGGCGCGACCTGACCGAACTGGACCGGCTGGGCAAGCTGAACAAGGTGCACGGCGGTGCCACCCTGCCGGACAGCCGTTTTCTGGCAGACGAACCCACCATGGAAGCAAAGGAAACGCTGGCTGTGGAGCAGAAGCGCAGCATCGCGCAGGCGGCGGCAAAGCTCATCAACGCCGATGATTTTGTGTTCATCGATGCAGGCTCCACCACGCTGGAGCTGGTGCGTGCACTGGCGGGGGATGCCCTCAAAGCCAGCTATGTGACCAACGGCGTGGCCCATGCCCGGGCACTGGCCCGAAAGGGCTGCCGGGTGTATCTGCCCGGGGGACTGCTGCGGCCCGAGACCGAAGCCATTGTAGGTGCACCCACAGTCACCAGCCTGCAGCGCTACAATTTTACCAAGGCGTTCATGGGTGCCAACGGTGTGGCGCTGGATGCCGGTTTTACCACGCCGGACCCCGAGGAAGCTGCCGTGAAAGCAGCGGCAGTGCACCGTGCACGGGAAGCCTGGTTCCTTGTGGATGATGCCAAGTTTTCCCGCATCTACCCGGCAGTCATTGCCGACCTGCAGGGCGGTGCCATTCTCACCAACCGCTGCCCCAACCCCAAATACAAACAATTCACGCTGGTAAAGGAGACGGAAGTATGATTTATACCGTAACATTCAACCCGGCCATTGACTATGTGGTGCGTTTGGATGCACCGCTGGAAGTAGGCGAGGTGAACCGCGCCAAAGGCGAGGACTGCGTGCTGGGCGGCAAGGGCATCAATGTGTCCGGTGTGCTGGCACAGCTGGGCTGCGAGAGCGTGGCGCTGGGCTTTGTGGCCGGTGAGACCGGCGCATGGCTGGAACGCGGTCTTGCTGCACAGGGTTTAAAGACCGATTTTGTGCATCTGGAACAGGGCATGACCCGCATCAATGTCAAGATCAAGGCAGGGCAGGAGACCGAGCTGAACGGCGCGGGTCCCGACATTCCGGAGAGCGCCATGCAGGAGCTGGAAAAGAAGCTGGACAGCCTGAACGAGGATGATATCCTCATTCTGGCGGGCAGCATCCCGGCAAGCCTTTCGCAGGATACCTACGAGCGGCTGCTGGCCCGGCTGCAGGGCAGGGGCGTGCGTGCTGTGGTGGATGCCACCCGCGACCTGCTGGTGAACGTGCTGCAGTACCACCCCTTCCTCATCAAGCCCAATAACCACGAGCTGGGCGAGATCGTGGGCAGGGTGCTGACTATGGACGAAGAGATCATTGCTGCGGCCCGCACCCTACAGCAAAAGGGCGCTCGCAACGTGCTGGTAAGCATGGCGGGCGACGGTGCCCTGCTGGTGGACGAAAATGGCGAGGTGCACCGCATCGGCTGCCCCAAGGGCAAGGTCGTAAACAGCGTGGGCGCAGGCGACAGCATGGTGGCCGGCTTTGTGGCTGGCTGGATGCAGACCCGGAGCTATTCCTTTGCACTGCGTCTGGGCACAGCCTGCGGCAGTGCAACGGCGTTCAGCCTTGGCCTTGCCACCAAAGAAAAAATCGACGAACTGATGAAGGAAATCTGACCCTCTGTGACGGAGAGGGTTGCAGTTATACAGGAAGGGAGAAAAATCATGCGTATTACGGAATTATTCACCGCGCAGTCCATCGCACTGGATGAGGCTCTGACCGATCAGGAGCAGATCATCAGCCGTCTGGTGGAGCTGCAGGCCACCCATGGCAACATCACGGACAAGGATGCCTACAAAAAGGCCCTTTATGCCCGTGAGGCGGAGGGCTCCACCTATGTGGACAACGGCATCACGGTGCCCCACGCCAAGACCAATGTAGTCACCCGTCCCAGTCTGGCGGCGCTGCGGCTGAGCAGCCCCGTGCAGTACAATGCCGAGGACGACGGTACCACCGACCTGCTGTTTGCCATTGCGGCTCCGGAAAACGGCAGCCTGCATGTGGACATGCTGGCCCGTATGATGCAGATGCTGATGAACGAGGACTTTGTAGAAAAGCTGAAGGCCGCAAAGACCCCGGCAGAGTTCCTTGACTGCATCGATGCACAGGAGGAGGCTCAGTTCGGCGCGGAGAGCTTCACCCAGCAGGAGATCCCCCAGAGCGGCTACCGCATTCTGGCCGTGACCGCCTGCGTCAACGGCATCGCCCACACCTATATGGCAGCGGAAGCCCTGACCAAGGCCGGTGACAAGCTGGGTCTGCCCACCAAGGTGGAGACCAATGGCTCGGATGGAGCAAAGAACATCCTCACCAGAGAAGAGATCGCAAACTGCGATGGCATCATCGTGGCAGCAGAAAAGAAGGTGGAGACCGCCCGCTTCGACGGCAAGCCGGTGCTGTTCACCCGGGTGGACGATGGCATCCACAAGCCGGAGGAGCTCATCAAGAAGATCGTGCACGGCGAGGTGCCTGTTTACCACGCCGAGGGCGGCGCACAGGCCGCCGAGGATGCTTCCGGCAAGGACAGCTTTGGCCGCACTCTGTACAAGAACCTGATGAACGGTGTCTCCCACATGCTGCCCTTCGTGGTGGGCGGCGGCATCATGATCGCACTGGCGTTCCTGCTGGACGATTACACCATCGATCCCTCCAACTTTGGCATGAACACCCCGGTCGCTGCCTTCTTTAAGACGGTGGGCAGCGCAGCCTTCGGTTACATGCTGCCTATCCTGTCTGCCTTCATTGCCATGTCCATCGCGGACCGTCCGGGTCTGGCAGTCGGTTTTGTGGGCGGTGTGCTGGCCATGAACGGCACCAACTTTGCAGGCATTGCAGCGGGTGAGACCACCGGTGTTTCCGGCGGCTTCCTTGCTGCACTGCTGGCCGGTTTTGCTGCAGGCTACATCGTCGAGCTGCTGAAAAAGATCACCGAAAAGCTGCCTGCCAGCCTGAATGGCATCCGTCCCATGCTCATCTACCCGCTGGGCGGTATGCTCATCCTCGGCGCGGTGATGTGCGGCATCAACCCGGTCATGGGCATGATCAACACTGCCATGACCGATTGCCTGAACGCCATGGGCGGCACCTCCAAGGTGCTGCTGGGTGCCATCGTGGCCGGTATGATGAGCATTGATATGGGCGGCCCGTTCAACAAAGCAGCTTATGTCTTTGGCACGGCAGCCCTTGCCTCCGGCAACTATGAGGTGATGGCCGCTGTCATGGTGGGCGGCATGGTTCCTCCCATCGCCATCGCCCTGTCCACCACCTTCTGCCCCAAGAAGTGGACTGCCGACGAGCGCCGCAACGGCATCGTGAACTACGTCATGGGCCTGTGCTTCGTCACCGAGGGCGCAATCCCTTATGCAGCAGCAGATCCGCTGCGCGTCCTGCCCAGCTGCGTGGCCGGTGCAGCGGTGGCCGGTGCGCTCTCCATGACCTTCGGCTGCGCTCTGCGTGCACCGCACGGCGGCATCTTCGTATTCCCAGTCGTGGACCATACCGCTCTGTACTGTGTGGCGCTGGCTGTGGGCAGCGTGCTGGGTGCTGTGATCCTGAGCCTGCTCAAGAAAAACCGTACCGACGCAGAATAAACGCCATTTCCTCCATATTCGAGATACTTCATAAAGCCGCAGCAAGCCCCCGGGTCTCCCCGGGGGCTTGCTGTATTACGCAGGATCGCGCGAAGAATCAGAAGGATAAAAAGAAAAAGTAACCGCCCACGACTTCCAATCCAATCAGATATAACATGATACACCCGCTGTCAAAAACGCGGCAAGAACCATTTTCACAAAAAATGCAGCAAAGAACAGCGCGAAACACCGCATTTGCTGGAAAAAGCTTTGCAGCCGCCCTTTTGGATTGCACCCGGTTTTTGAGTGTGGTATACTGTTTCTGTTATGGAAAAGTTCCGGTGCGGTGTGCCGGGCACAGCAAAGAGGAAAAAGGAAACGAACGATGAAAATTGGATTTGACAACGACAAATATCTCTCGATGCAGTCGGAGCACATCCGTGAGCGCATCAAGAAGTTCGACAACAAGCTCTATCTGGAATTCGGCGGCAAGCTGTTCGATGATTACCACGCGTCCCGCGTACTGCCGGGCTTCCAGCCCGATTCCAAGCTGCAGATGCTGCTGCAGCTGAAGGATCAGGCCGAGGTGGTCATCGTTATCAGCGCCGAGGACATCATCAGCAACAAGATCCGCGGCGACTACGGCATCACCTACGATCTGGATGTGCTGCGCCTGATCGATGCCTTCCAGGAAGTAGGCCTGTATGTGGGCAGCGTGTGCGTGACCAAGTACGCCGCTGCACCGGAGGTGGAGGCCTTTGAAAAGCGGCTGAACAGTCTGGGCATCCGCACCTTCCGCCACTACAAAATTCCCGGCTACCCCAACGATGTGGCCCGCATCGTCAGCGACGAGGGCTACGGCAAGAACGATTACATCGAGACCCAGCGCCCGCTGGTGGTCATCACGGCCCCCGGCCCCGGCAGCGGCAAAATGGCCACCTGCCTTTCCCAGCTGTACCACGAGTACAAGCGCGGCGTGAAGGCCGGTTACGCCAAGTTCGAGACCTTCCCCATCTGGAACATTCCCCTCAAGCACCCGGTGAATCTGGCCTACGAGGCCGCTACAGCCGACCTGAACGATGTGAACATGATCGACCCGTTCCATCTGGAAGCCTACGGCGTGACCACCGTCAACTACAACCGCGATATTGAGATCTTCCCGGTGGTGAACGCCATGTTTGAGCTGATCGCTGGCAAAAGCCCGTATAAGTCCCCCACGGACATGGGCGTGAACATGGCAGGCAACTGCATCGTGGACGATGCGGTCTGCCGCGAAGCCTCCCGCAAGGAGATCCTGCGCCGCTACTTCAAGTGCCTGTGTGAGCAGAAGATCACCGGCACGGTCAAGGAGACCGAGCGCTACAAGCTGGAACTGCTGATGAATCAGGCCGACCTGACCGTGGGCCAGCGCGAAGTGGAAAAGCAGGCTCATGCCCGCAGCGAGAGCACCGGCGGGGCCCCTGCTGCCGCCATTGAGCTGCCGGACGGCACCGTTGTTACCGGCAAGACCGGTCCGCTGCTGGGTGCAGCAGCATCTGCTCTGATGAATGCTCTCAAGGTGCTGGCCGGTATCCCGCAGGAGACCGACCTTGTGAGTGCGGCTTCCATTGAGCCCATCCAGACCCTCAAGACCAACTATCTGGGCGGCAAGAATCCCCGCCTGCACACCGACGAGATCCTGATCGCGCTTTCCAGCTCGGCTGCTTCCAACGAGCAGGCTGCAGCGGCCATGCATCAGCTGCCCAACCTCAAGGGCTGCGATGTGCACTCCACCGTGCTGCTTTCGGGTGTGGATACCAGCACCCTGAACCGGCTGGGAATGTACCTGACCTGTGACCCTGTTTACGAGGAAGAGGACCGCAAGTACCACAAGCAGTAAATTATACAAAAAACAAAACAGGCGCATCCAAAGGCCGAAAGGCTGGCGGATGCGCCTGTTTTTCATTGGTTCAGATGCCGGTAAAATAGGAGCTGTACTTTTCTGCGTACAGCTGGGTGCCCATGCGGCGCAGGCCGCCGTACAGGTGCCGCCGGATCAGCGGTTCAATGGCATCCAGGTCTTTTTCCCGGATCACCCGCAAAATTTCCCGGTGCTCGCTCAGCACATCCGGCACATTGTTTGCCCGCACCACATCCAGACGGGTAAAGCGGGAATAATCCGGCTGCGGCTTTGTCAGGTTCTGCCAGATATACCACTTGTTCATGCTGCAAAACCAGATGGCGTGCATTTCCAGATCCAGCGTCAGGAAGGCATTGATATCCACATTGTCCGGGTCGGTCATGGTCTGGGCCATCTCTTCCAGTAGGTCATATTTGTGCTTGATCTCAATGTACTCTTTGGGCGAACAGACCTGAATGAAATCGCGCAGCACCGTGCTTTCAACGGCTGTGCGCTGGTATACGATCTGATCCACGATATCCAGATCAATGGGGGTGACGATGGTGCCCTTGCAGGGAATGATCTGCACAAAGCCGTTCTGTTCCAGCCGCTGCAGGGCAGCGCGCACTGGTGTGCGCGAAATGCCGAACCGTTTGCACAGCTGATTTTCGCTGATGGTCTCTCCGGGCTTGATCTTCAGCGTAACGATCTCATATTCCAGCGTCTGGTAGATGTCCTCTGGATGCAGCTGTTCAGCCATGTGCTCACACTCCATTTACATAGTTGATGATAAGACATTTCTATTTTAGCCTGCTAAAAAGAGATTGTCAACGTATGAGAATGAAGTATACAATAGCCTGTATACAAGTATAGGAAAAGCTCCGAAATTTATCATATCTGACAAAAATTGATATATCAGATGAAAATGAACCAAATAGTGTCGCCGGATTGTAACAGTTTCCACGAGAAACGGATAAGATTGTTAGTTATGCACAAAGAAACTTTACGAAGTTGGTGAAGTTTGGCTTTTGTGCGGATGTGAATTTTCTGTTACGATTAGCGTGCAATGAAAATGCTGTATACAGGGGCCGCCAAAAACTTTGCTAGCGTATAAGGTAAAAAGGTACCCCTGAAACAAGGAGGAAGAAGATTATGAAAAAGATCTCTCGTCGCAATTTCCTGAAGGTGTCTGGTGCAATGGCAGCTGCAGGTGCTCTGGCAGCCTGCGGCGGTTCCGGTGCATCCACCCCGGCTGCTTCCGGCGCAGCATCCACCAGCACTGCAGCAAGTGCCGCAGCAGCCGGTGAGGACAAGTTTGCATCTCTGGGCGATTTCACCATGACCGTGGGTCATGCACAGCCCGAAGGCAACCCCCGCTTTGTTTCCATGGAGCAGTTTGCCGCCGATGTGGCAGAGGCCACCAATGGCCATGTGAAGATCGAAGTTTACGGCAACGGCCAGCTGGGCACCGAGAAGGAGATGCTGGAGCAGGTCGTGGCCGGCACCGTGCAGGGCATGCGCGGCGGTCAGTTCGACTTCAGCCCCCGTCTGCTGATGTTCACCCTGCCCTTCCTGACCAACACCCGTGCGCAGGTCACGGCTCTGCTGCAGAGCGATCTGGCACAGAAGGTGTGCGCTGAGGCCGAAGGCGAGACGGGCACTGTCATCATTAACCTGTGCGATGCAGGCGGCTACCGCCAGTTCTCCAACTCCAAGCACCCCATCAAGGCTCCCGCAGACCTGAAGGGCCTGAAGATGCGCACCAACGGCATGAAGACCATTGACATGACCTTCCAGGCAATGGGTGCTACCACCACCACCATCCCGTACTCCGACCTGTACATGGGCCTGAAGACCGGCGTTGCAGACGGTCAGGAGAACCCTTGGGTCAACGTGGAGGGCATGAAGTTCTATGAAGTGCAGAAGTACTTCACCGAGGTCAACTACCAGTTCCATCCGGATCCCTTCTATGTGAACGCAGCATGGTGGAACGGCCTGCCCGAGGAGTACCGCGATATCATTACCGAGTGTGCCACCAAGATGGGCGAGTACAACGACGAGCTGATCGACAAGAACTCCAGCGCCGCAAAGCAGACCATCGTGGATTCTGGCTGCGAAGTCTACGAGCCCTCTGCCGATGAGCTGAAGGCCTTCCAGACCGCTGTGCAGTCCGTGTACGACCAGTGTGTCACCGAGGGCATCTGCACCGCCGACGAGATCAAGGAGATGCAGGATATCGTCGCAAAGGCATAAGCAGAAACGACCAAAGGCAAAAACGGCCATGTTACGGTAAAGGCGAGAGGGCAGCCTGCGGGCTGCCCTCTGCTGTAACAGGCCAATGGAAAAAGTTGTAAAATAACCGAAAGGGGCTGAGCACCATCGAAAAGCTGAAAAAAATCGGCAAGAAGCTGTTTGACATATACTTTACCATCGGCGTGATCGCCATGGCACTGCTGGCAGCTCTTGTGATCTTTACCGTTATTGCGCGCTACTGCTTCTCCCTGAGCTGGAAGCAGCTGGCAGAGTTCAACACCACCCTGTTTGCCTTTACCACCTTCTGGGGCATGGGCATCAACGTGATCAAGGACGAGCACGTCATGATCGACATCCTTTACGACGGTGTCAAGCCTGCCCGCAAGCGCTGGCTGGCTATCGTCAATTACCTCATCGTGCTGGCCGTGGTGCTGGTGTTCACCTATCAGGGCTTCAAGTATGTGGGCGTTGCCGGTAAGCAGATCAGTCAGGGCATGGAGATCCCCATGATGTATATGTACGGCATCATGCCGGTGTGCGGCATCATCTGTGCCATCTGCGTCGTGATCAAGATCATCACTCTGTACAAGGCCGATATTTCCTACTTTGCGCCCAAGAATCAGGCGCTGAGCCGTGACGACGCATAAGCGGAAAGGGGAGAATACACAACTATGGCAATGCTCATCCTTCTGGTGCTGCTGATCTTCTTTGCCGCGCTGGGCATCCCGCTGGCCTTCGCCATCGGCGCTTCCTGTGTGACCTATATCCTGATCTATGCACCTACCTTTATTACCATGCTGCCGCAGCGCGTGTGGAACGGTGCCTACAGTGAGCTGATGATCGCCATGCCGCTGTTCATGCTGGCTGGCGAACTGATGAACACCGGCGGCATCACCCAGCGCATCATCAACTTCTGCATGGAGCTGCTGCGGCCCATCCGCGGCGGTCTGGGCGAAGTGAACATCGTGGCTTCCATGATCTTTGGCGGTATTTCCGGCTCCTCTGTGGCCGATACCTCGGCTCTGGGTTCCATCCTGATCCCCGCCATGGAGAAGGAAGGCTACCCGCCGGAAGCTTCTGCCGGTATCACGGTGGCATCCTCCACCATGGGCATGATCATCCCGCCCTCCACCCCCATGATCGTTTACTCCATGATCTCCGGTGCATCGGTGGGTGCGCTGTTCGTGGCAGGTGCCGTGCCCGGCATCCTGATCGGTCTGACCCAGCTGGTGCTGGTGTACATCATCAGCGCCAAGAAGGGCTGGCATCCGGAAAAGGTCAAGTTTGACGGCAAGCGCGCCGCCAAGAACCTGCTTTCCGGCATTCCTGCCCTCATCATGCCGCTGTTCATCATCATCTGCGTTTCCTTCGGCGTGTGCACTGCATCCGAAAGTGCCGGTGTGGCCGTGCTGTATTCCATGCTGGTGGGCTTCTTCGTCTACAAGGAGCTGACATGGAAGGGTGTCTGGGAGGCTTTAAAAAAGACCCTGATCTCTTCTTCCTCCATCATGCTCATCATCGGCTTTACCACCATCTTTACATGGGTGCTGACCATGCAGAAGGTGCCGCAGACGGTGGGTGCCTTCTTCATGTCCCTGAACATGCCCGCATGGGCCATTGCACTGATCTTTGATGTGCTGATCCTGATGATCGGCACCTTCATCGACGTCAGCCCGGCCATCCTGCTGCTCACCCCCATCCTGCTGCCGGTCATGGTGCAGTACGGCTTCTCGCCGTTGCAGTTCGGTGCCATGATGATCACCGGTCTGGCCATCGGTTTGGTCACTCCGCCGGTCGGCATGTGCCTGAACGCCTGCAACAAGATCAACCGTATGCCCATCATCGAGATCTTCAAGGGCGCAGCGCCCTACGTGATCTGCAACGTGATCGTTCTGATCTCCATCAGCCTGTGGGGCCCGCTTACTACCGCCCTGCCGCAGCTGCTGGGCTACAGCATCTTCTGAGATCAACGCGTATACCTCTTATAAAAAACAGGCAGCGCTCCCTTGCGGGGCGCTGTTTGTTTTTTGCACGCAAACAGGCGGGACCATTGTATTTGACGGACAGATATGGTACACTAAGGCCACTTGTGTATAGGAATATAGGAAAAGAGGAATTAAATCATGGATACGCAAAAACAAAAGCGCAGCGCCTTTTCCGGCAAGATCGGCTTTGTGCTGTCGGCCGCAGGCGCTTCGGTAGGTCTGGGCAACATCTGGCGGTTTCCGTACCTCGCCGCGAAATACGGCGGCGGCATTTTTCTGCTGGTGTACATCGTGCTGGCCGTCACCTTTGGCTACACGATGATCGTGGCCGAAACGGCACTGGGCCGCATGACCCACAAAAGCCCGGTGGGTGCCTTTGGAGCTTTTGGCAAAAAGGGCGGCCTGCGGTTCGGCGGCTGGATCAATGCGGTCATTCCCATTCTGATCGTGCCGTACTATTCGGTCATCGGCGGCTGGGTCATCCGCTATCTGTCGGAGTATATCAGCGGCCATGGCAGTGAGCTTTCGCAGGACGGCTATTTTTCCAATTTCATTTCCAGCGGACTGTCGGCAGAGGTGTGCTTTCTGATCTTCACGGCCTTTACGCTGGCCATCATCTTTGCAGGTGTGCGCAACGGCGTGGAGCGTGTTTCCAAGGTGATGATGCCGGTGCTGGTGGTGCTTTCGGTGGTCATTGCGGGCTACTCGGTCACGCGCCCGGGTGCGTTGGCAGGCGTGAAGTATTTTCTGGTGCCGAACGTGGCAAACTTTTCCTGGATGACGGTGGTCACGGCCATGGGCCAGATGTTCTATTCGCTGTCCATCGCCATGGGCATTCTGGTCACCTTTGGCTCCTATATGAAGAAGGAGGTCTCCATTGAGGAATCCACCGAGAACGTGGAGGTGTTTGACACGGCCATTGCCATCATGGCGGGCCTGATGATCATTCCGGCGGTGTTCTCCTTCTCCGGCGGCGACCCGGACACCCTGCAGGCCGGCCCGGCGCTGATGTTCATTACCATCCCCAAGGTGTTCGAGAGCATGGGCTTTGGCCATGTGGTGGGCATCCTGTTCTTTTTGCTGGTGCTGTTTGCAGCCGTGACCAGCTCCATTGCCCTGACAGAGAGCGCTGTCTCCACCTTTGAGGACGAGCTGGGCTGGAGCCGCGAGCGCGCAACGGCACTGATCGGCCTGATCATGGTGGCGCTGGGCAGCCTTTCGGCACTGGGCTATGGCCCGCTGGCGGGCGTGACGGTGTTCGGAATGCAGTTTCTGGATTTCTTCGATTTCCTCACCAACTCTGTCATGATGCCCATTGCAGCCATTGCTATCTGCCTGCTGGTGTCCCGCGTGATCGGCGTGCAGAAGATCGAAGAAGAGGTGACGCTGGGCGGCAAGCCCTTCCGCCGTAAAAAGATCTTCAACTTCATGATCCAGTATCTGTGCCCCATCTTTGCGGCCATTATCCTGATCAGCTCTGTGGCAAATGCTCTGGGCTGGATCGCAATGTAAAAACAGAAAAGCGCAGAAGGTGTTTCTCAAAGGAAGCCTTCTGCGCTTTTTTGTATGTCCAAAAGGTTTTCTTATGCTGTGAAGTTGCATAAAGCATAGAAAACGGCGATTTTGGCCTCAATTAGCTGGAAAGCCGATTTTATTAGCAGGGACCGAAAATTCTGCTAATGGCATTCGCTGGCTAATTTTGGCGATAGGTTCAAAATGAAAAATGCGAAGATCGTCTTTCCCATGGAAAAATGACCTTCGCATTTTCTTGAAATATGGCGTCCCCGCCCGGATTCGAACCGGGGGCCTCAGGCTTAGGAGTAGGGGCTGAAGCCATAAATCCTAGGCAAAAGTAGGTAAAACAAGTAACGTTTTATCAATTGATTTTTTGTTGCGCTGTCAATCTGAGTAAAGAACACAAACCCCGAAATAAAACGAGTAAAAGGCTTTTCATTAGCAGAAAATTAGCAGAGCTAATGAAAAGTGGAAGGTTCATTGTAAAATGCCCACCTTTCATTAGCTGGGAAGTGTACGTTTCCCTACGGATATTTGCTTGTTTAGCATTCGTGAACCAGACCATACAGCCGTAGCTGGTGTGATGGACAAATGTTTTCAATAGAAAAAGACCAGAGCTTTCTGCGAGAAAACTCTGGTCTATGTAACAGTGCGAATGGAAATGCGCATTGTCTTGTAAAAGGAAGGGGCTTATGGTATTCTTACGGGAGTAAAGGCACTGGATGCAAGGAACTTTGCGTGATTTTAGGAGTGTGCGATGGAAAAGAAATTTAATATTGTAGTCGGTGAAGATGGAACTGTAAAACTCCCAGATGCGGTTCTGGAAAAACTTGAAGTCAAACCCGGAGAGGAAGTTCGCTTCGAGGTAGATGATAATTTCTATGCAGTCAGGCTTCTATCGCGGATAGAAGCTGAACGCTTGGATTACTTGAATTGGATGCATAATAAACATTGCCCCTCTATTGAGGAAATGATTGCAGAGTCGAGAAAACAAGCCACTCAGAACATTGTGATCTCCCGTATCCTTGATGGGATGCCGGCAGAAAAAATCGCAGAAGGCTATGAAGTTTCACTCGATTATGTAAAACAGCTTACACATCAGCTGAAGATGGACATAGAGGAAGCTAAGGCGAAAAAACACAAAGAAACGGGATCATCCTAAAACAGATAGCGGCAGTTTTCCATATACGGAAAACTGCCGCTGTTTATGTATAGAGGCTTATAGGTTCTTTGCAAGATTTTTAATGAGTGTAGCCATAGAGGGGTCAGCCAGCAGTTTAGCAAGAGCTGCTGCCGCATCTGTATCGACGGGACTGGCTTTGGGAGTGGATTGCTCTGCGCGAGGGAGGACTTCAGGCTCTGCACCATGATGCTGATAGAAGAAATCGTCGAATCGTTGTGCGTTCAAACGCCGATCATCATCCAGAATGTGTGCGTACTGCTCGGTGACCATCGAAGCCTGTGCATGACCGGAATCGCCCTGCACGGCTTTGATATCGCCGCCGTTCAGCTTGAGCTTGTATGTAATGCTGGAGTGTCGGAAGCTGTGGAAAATCACTTTGGGGAGATCGTTTTCCTCAATCAGCTGCTTCAATGCACCGTTAATGGTGGATTGTTCGGTCGGCATTCCCAGCGGGCCGGCAACCACGAGATTATAGTCTGCATACTCTGCACCCAGTGCGTCCTTTGTCATGTCCTGCTCGGCTTTATAGTGGACAAGCATTTCAGCAACTGTTTTGGGGAGAAAAATGGTTCGGATACTGCTGTCTGTTTTAGGGCTTTTCAGAACCTGGACCGTGGTGCAGCGGGAACTCAGCGAGGGAAAACGAGTGATGACATTTTTATTTTCCAAGGCGTTCAGCGAAGCAATATCTACACGCTGCAATTCCTTATTTATGTAAATGGAGGCTCGCCCGGCTTCAATGCTTTCGGGGGAGATATCCACACAATCCCATGTCAGACCGAGCAATTCCCCTAAGCGCAGGGAACAAGAGAAGGAGAGGTTGATGCAAAGCCGGAGCCGTGGATCATCACAGACTTCTAAGGCATGGAACAGGGTCTCGGCAGTCCAGATATCACGCTTCTTTGCAGTGTATTTGGGCAAGGTGGCATAAATACAGGGATTCTTTTCCATAAGTTCCCACTTTACGGCCTGCTCAAAGGCACTTCTCAAAATTTTGTGAACCGAACGAACTGTGCCGGGAGAAACGTATTGATGCTGACGCTTTCCACACATAGGGTCAACGGCTTCGTATTTAAGCAGCCGCTGATAATATCCCTCAATTACGCGGGTGGTGAGATCTTGCAGCTTCATTGAGCCGATAAGCGGTTCTATGTAGTTTGAAATCAGTGCAGTGTTTGATTGATAGGTTGAAAGTGCCCATTTGGTTCTTCCGTACAGGGTGACGTATTCTTTAAGCAGGTCTTTTAGAGTTCGGCACTGGGGTGCCACAAAGGTACCGACGGATTCTTTGTATTCGACCTCTTTCTTACGGTTTTTGGCATCTGCAAGGTCGGTAAAGGTTTCCCATTTCTGCTTTAGCGTTCCATTAGTGTGTTTGTAGGTATAGACAACGCAGTATCGGTTATTGCGTTTGACAATGCTAGCCATTATACATCCTCCTCTACTTTACGTTTGGACTTCAGAACTTCATCGAAAGCATCTTTTTGGATGCGTTTTACCCTTCCCAACTTCATCGTTGGAATTCCTTCTTTGAGAACCCACGAGTCAAGTGTTGGGCGGCTGATTCCGTAAAAAGCCTGAATTTCCTGAAAACTGTAGTATTTCCCATTCTTGGGACATTGCAGTTTTAGCGGCGGCTCCTCATGCGTTTCTTTTTTCGGTTTTTGAAGTTGGTATGTAGATTGGCTTTTAAGCCATGCCTTAAAACTTTTTTTGGTAATGCGCCGCCTGTCGGCCACGCGCTCGATAACGAAACAGTCTCGGTATTTTTTACAGTCGAGAATCCAGTAGACCTTTTCTCTTGAAATACCGAGCAGTTTTGCCATTTCTGGGATGGAGATGGTTTGTGCTTCAATCTCCCGGTCACGCTCTCGATCAGCCGCAGTGCGGTGGCGGCTTTGCGACCGATACCAACGCTCAAATTCCTCTTTGGGAATGTCAAACAGCAGGATTGCGTTCAACAGTGCCATCATTGAGCCATGCTTCAAAGCTGGCTTTGGAAATACGGTAAGCGCCGCTTACCTTGAACCAGCGGAATTCGTTCTGCTTCAGTAGACGGTAGACAGTGGGACGGCTCAGGAGCAGCATTTCCATCAGGTCTTCTACGGTATAGCAGCGGCTGTCCTTTGCTGTGGAAACAGGGGAGGAAACCGAGTTGGGCGAAGGTTCTTCATGGATAATCATTGGATAATACCTCGTTAAATATACTTAAAGTTAAAAATTGAGCGGCAATGCAGCCCGGCGGCTGCCACCATTATAAATAGTATAGACCTGCTGAAGGTACTTCGTCTTGCCGGGAAGGCTTACGCCTGCGGTTCGTGCAAGGCGAAAAATCGTGAATGCATCGACCTGCCGCAGTTTGGCAATCAGACGGCTTTTACTGTATTCGGAGTGGTACAGTTCTACAAAGCGGCAGATGCCGAGCAGATTTGCAGAACTCATGGAATCAGGTTCTCCGTCCCACGCATTCAGCAAAACATCAAGGGATTCGATATACAGTTCAGGACCAAGCCGGATGAATTCGTGATAGGCGGTTGCGATGCAGCTGATCCGCTGCTTGCCCCGGCCTTCTTCAAAAGAAAGATGAACGCCAGCCAATTCGGTGGCCTGCTGGAATGCAACGGCAGCAGGCTCCCCTGCAAAAATCAGGGCACGGAGCTTCTGCCCTGCACTCAGCCGTTCCGAAATGCCTGTCTGCTGTGCAAACAGGAGGGCTTCTTCCTGCTCGGTCATGTTAAAGTAGACCTTGCAGCGAATCTGCAGATCATCACCACCGTTCAGGAACTTCCGGGCAGCGATGGTGTTCTGCCCGTCCATCACATAGTAGTGACCATCCCGGAAGCTGATCTTCGGCTCATTGGCAACCCGCTCGTCAAATTCTTTTGCGATGCGGGCAACACGAGCGGGGTGAAGAGCACGCTGATAAGTGTCGCGCGGCACGATCAGTTCACTGCTGTTCAGGCACATCTCATGGTAAGGTTTTACAACTGCGTTCATCATAAAGGAACCTCCTTCTTCTTCTGCAGGAAATCAATTCCTGATTGGATAATCAAACCGATTTTCTTCTTTTCGTTATCGGATAAGCGGAAACTGGAATACCGTTCATAGCAGATATTCCAGCGGAACATAAGCGATTGAAGTGCATCATCCAGTTCTGCGACCATGAACTCAACAGAAGATTCTGTCGGGGTGGAGAGCATCCTTTCCGAGATCTGCTCAATGCTATGTAAATCGCCTTTTGTGTGCTTGGCGAGAGCAGGGGGCTGACTGTTCAGCACACGAAGATTTTGAAACTGCTGGGAGAGCAGCTCTTTTGCAGCGGCGAGAACATCCTCCTGCGGAGGAGCCGTAAGGTATTTTCGGAATGACTTGTATCCAATGAACCCAAAGCTGTATTGCAGACACACTGACACTTGCCGCATTTCATATTTGGACAGGTGCCCAAGGTAGCTTAACACTCTGGATTTATCTGCGGGGCGCGGGCTTTCGCAAATCGCCATAGATGGCGCACTCAAAAAACGATTGTGTAGAATAAAATGCGTTGGCATATTTCGCTTTTTGATCTGTGTTGTCAGCGGAACGACCAGAAGAACATTGGAGTAAAAATTACCGTCATCGTTCTGGACAACGATGGCAGGTCGGACACCGCCTTGCTCGGAACCGCTGTAAGGGTTCAAGTCCATCATGTAGACATCCCCGCGCTTGTACATCCAGTTTGCGGGCATAGGCGGATACTCTTTCTCTTTTTTACCTCGTGTGGCCAATTTGGATTTCTCCTTTCTATCCGTATATGTAACAGTGGACTGCTCGCACAGCCCACCCTACTATCTCAAACAGCAAATTGCTGTGATTTATAGTTCTATACCTTTCCGTATTTGTCCCCGACATCCCCGGAAAACGAAAACTCAGTTTTCGTGTGGGAAAACTTTCAGCCGTCCGGCAGCGTACCGAATCCATAGGGTTCTCACCTCTCCGTGGTTCTCACCGAGCTGCCCGAAGGCAGAAGTATCATTATTCTGTGATGGATCATAGCTATGGAGAAGCTGTCATCCATTTACCGTCAACCTACCGCTCATTCCCTCAGTGGGAGATCATCGCATTTGTTACGGACGTGGCTCATCATCACAGGAACGTGACTGAAGAATGCGTGTTTAGTTTTCAAGGGCCGCTACCAGATGTTGCCTGGCTTGCTTATAGTATAACGGCTCAAATTGTGAAATGCGTGGGCCTCGTAGATCTACTTGGTAAGCCTGATAGGTCTACTTTTGGAATGATTTTCCAATTTTGAACAGAAAATTATACCCGCTTGACATATACATGAGAAACGGGTATAATGAAATCATGATAAAGAGCTTTGCAGACAAGGAAACGGAAAAAGTTTATAATCAGCTTTTTTCAAAGAAGTTACCCCAGTCGATTCAAAAAATTGCATTGCGAAAATTGATTATGATTGATAATGCAGGATGTTTGGAGGATCTGCGTGTTCCGCCAGCAAATCAGCTGGAATTATTGAAAGGTGATCGGGCGGGACAATACAGCATACGAATCAATGGTCAGTATAGGGTCTGCTTCAATGTAGATGGAAACAGTTTTTTCAATGTCGAAATTGTCGATTATCATTAGTGCAGACTGCGCATAATATGCAAGGAGAGGAGAATTTCAATGACAGGCTATATTGATACTCCTACAATCGGAGAAATCTTACAGGAAGAATTTATGGAACCAATGGATATCTCGGCATATAAGCTGGCTCAGGAAATCCACGTTCCTGTATCCAGAATTCAGGATATCCTGCATGACCGCAGAAAAATAACTGCTGATACGTCTCTCAGACTGGCAAAGTATTTTGGCGTATCAGATCGGTATTTTTTGGATATGCAGAATGATATTGATATCCGAAATCTGAAGATCAGCCTTGCCGAGGAAATCAACAAAATCAGAGTGTGCCAAGCTGTTTGACGGCACACTCGCATTGACAGTGCAAGGCTTATAGTATCCTTAAACCACAAGACCTTCCGGAATCTGACCTTACAATAGGTTGATTCCGGGAGGTCTTTATCGTTGTGAACCCTACGATAGGCTGGACGATATGGGAATAAGCACCAATTTTTATATCAGCTTACTTACGGAAGATAGTACTTCGATTGCCGACAAAAGCTGCTCCTTTGCAAAGTCATTGGCGGGGCCGGTTCCTGTCAGAAGATAATCTGTACTGGTGTGCAGCTCTTGTGCTAGATCAATAAGAGATTCCAACGAACAAGCACGGATACCACGCTCAATGCGGCTGATATGGTCTTTGCTGACATGAATCCGTTCGGCTAGTTCGTCCTGCGTAAGATTCTGTAATTTACGGAGCATACTGATTCGATTGCCAAATTCCTTCAAGGTGAACATAATGAGTGTCCTTTCCGCCGGATGCGGAGGTTGAGGACACTTCACTGTGGGACAGTTTACGGGCTTTTCTCAGCGAAAAAAAGACGCATTAAAAGAAAAGGTTACCGATACCTTTCCATCCGAAAATGGAAAGCAGTATAAGTATCCTCGGCCTTTAATGCATCTCAGGCTTTCGATATGTTTTTATTCGGACGAATCGAAAGCCTTGGAAAATTGCCAAAAAAGAAAAACCTCGTGTGGTAGCTTACAAGGCAGCGATTCGTGCCGTATAAGCATATCACACGAGGGTCTTACGAAAGTCTTATGAACATCTCACAAAAGTCACATAGGGCCATTTTTATCCTATTTAGGGAATCTCCTGAAAAATTTTATGTCACATGAAAGTCTCTTGAACATCTCATGAAGGTCTTATGAGAATTATTCGCAGCTATCACCTAATGAAGTACACAATTCTTTATATTCTTCGGTGGTGAGGTGCTGCTTTGCTAATTGATACTCGTTTGAGGCCAATTCATCCATTCCTTGAACTTTAAGGGAGTGAATCAGCCAGTAGTATCCTCTGGAGTTTTCAGGGACGATTGCCAGAGACCTTGCAGCATACTGATTCAGCAAATCATAAGAATGCAGCGCATTCAGTTGCTTCAGGAGTTCATTCACGGCGCCAACATAAGCAATATGATACTTTGCCGCAAACTGAATAAGCCAATGCTCCCCGTCAGCAGAAGAAAGAATTTTTCCACAATAGAGGTCGATTGCATTTTTTAACAGTTCTACCCGGTTGATAACGGAAGATGCTTTCGAGGCCAACTGGATAAGATCGTCAAATTGCTGATAGTCTGTCATGATATGAAGATCGGGGTTAAATTGATAACCGGAAGCTGTAGATACAATAAGTTCTTTTTCTGAAATAAGACCAAATGTTTGCCGGAGGCGATAAATCAGATTTCTCATATTCTTAGCAGGATTCGTTGAATCATCAGGCCAAAGAGCTTGCGCAATTTCCAGCGATGAGTGCGCTTTCTTACCTGAAATCAAAAGATAGGTTAGCAAGCGGCTGATTTTTGGGGATTTCAGATCGGCTTCTCGCAGGATGCCGTGGGAGGTGTAAATCTTCAGTTCGCCAAAGAGACTGACAAAAACATCATGGCTGCTCTCGATGTTTTCTGGAGCGAAAGCCATGTTCAGACCGTCATTCATCTTTTTGTCTTTGTAAGCAACGAGAAGAACATACGCCAACAGCCGCAGAATACTCGTTTCGGAAATGTACCGCTTGGGATTGCGTACCGCAAGTAGAGCGACAGGGCGTGGCTCCAGAGAAGCACCAAGGACAGATCGGATTCCCAGACGCTGATAGAGATTATACTCCGCAGGATAGGTGTTTTTTACTTCTTCTGCATCAGGAACGATCATCGGTTTCCCATGGCGCACGGCCTGTACCCATCGGTCAAGAAATTCAGCAGATTCAAACTCCTCCGTCAAGATGGTTGTTTTATCTTCAGAACTATCATTATACCACCAGAACGGTGTCCAGATTTTCAAGTCCAAATCAACTTGGATAAGACCACACCAATCGGCATCGTAGAATTTGCACGCTGCCTTTAGAATCTGTCGGGCAACTTCTTCTGGCGAATGTTGGTCATAGCATAGTTGAGCTTCCAAAGCCTTCACAGTGTGTTCAATGTCAAGCGCACGCTGAATATCATCAAAACTGCGTTCTTCGTATTCCGATGTAGACTGCAACATGATAATGCCTCCAACAAAAAGCACAGCATTTTAGCTTCATCCGCTCTATACGGTGAAGTCAAATGCTGTGCTGTATTTTATCATGCAACCGCAAGAGCTGAATGAAATTACTTTTTTACGATGGTTTTGATAAATGTAGCAAGTGCATTTATCTGCTCGGAATCGAATTGCTGGAGTTGATCGGTAAGAGCATTCATTCCATTGGAAGGTTCCTCACTGAAATTGAAAAATTCCTGTGGAGTTACGTTGAGGTACTCACATATATAAAAGAAGTTCGACATGGTAGGAAAGGTAGTTCCACATTCGATTGCACGAATATATCCGGGATTTTGCCCAATGGAAAGACTCATGTCTCTCGCAGATACTCCCTTTTTCGTGCGCAGTTCAGCGAGCCGCTTGGAAAACTGTTCTTCGTACATGAGCAACCACCATCCTTCTTTACTCTATTGTAGTCTAGAGGACAGTCAAAAATGAGTGGTTGAATCTACAATTTTTGATTGATATAATCAATCGCTTGTGATAGACTGGACACAAGGCCGATAACCATTGAGACCGTAAGTTAAGAGACTTTCAATAAAATGGAGCAGAAAATGATTGATTTAAGTGAAGTTAGTTATAGAGAGATTTTAGATTGCATAGTAGATGCCAGTCTAGGAAGGCTCTCTCCTTATTTTCAGGAATATGCTCGCCATGAAATAACTTCTTTAGCTAATGCAGATGGAGAATTGCCACAAGCAGCTGTGATTTTGCAAGATGTTCTTGAGCGATTGTTAAACGAAATTCCACAGATTTCAGATGAGTAAGAAAAACAGCCATGAGCGTTCGTGGTGCTCATGGCTGTGCTTTTCATATCGCAGAGTACCCTACTCTACGACAATATTTTCTCTTAAATTTTACTGCCAATTCAGCTATCGGTCAAGGGAAATCAGTCCAAAAGCCAAGAAATTTCGGAAATAATGTTTGGAACAATCGACAGTTTTGCCAAAAACATTACAATTTGATTGTATACTCCGTCAAATAGACCGTCAAACGAAAGGGATTAACACATGGCAAGAAAAGGATTGAACATCTATAAACGAAAGGATGGCCGATGGGAAGCTCGATACATAAAATCACGAAATACGCAAGGGAAACCGCGATACGGATATCTGTATGCGACTTCTTACCATAAAGTTCGGAACAATTTACAGAAAGTTATTCAAGCCCTGAATGCTACTGATAATGAAAAAGTCCCTGCTACAAATTATAAATTCATGGGCTTTTCTGCTATATGGCTTGAAAATTCATCGACCAGTTTGAAGGAATCAACGTATATTCGCTACCGCACTTTACTAAATTGCTATCTTATGCCATCATTCCAGCAATTAGAGATATCAGAGATTACAAGTGAGCGAGTCTGTACCTTTTGTAAGGAGCTGGAAAAGCATGGAAAAAAAGATGGAACAGGGCTGTCCCCTAAAACAATTTCAGATATTCTTTCTGTTTTGAGGAGAATTCTGCATTATGCACAGGATCAAAATATTTCTATCGATGTGACTGCTTTCAACATAAGGGTCAAACAGACTCCAAAGGTAATGGGAATCTTAAGTCTGTCCGAGCAGACAACCTTGCAGGAATATCTAGTGAACCAGCTTGACTCTCTTAATCTTGGAATTCTCATCTGTCTATACACAGGAATCCGAGTTGGTGAGTTATGTGCGCTGACATGGGAGAAAATCTCTTTTTCTGATAAGACAATCTGCATCTGTCAAACGATGCAGCGTATACAAAAGCGTACTTCAGAAAACAAAAAGACACATATCATAATCGCTGCGCCTAAAAGTAGCTCAGCAAACCGTGTGATTCCCATTCCGAACACTTTATTAAAGATTTTGAGTCAATATCCAATGGAGAAAACTGGATATTTTTTAAGCGGGTCGTTATCAGAAGTAGTCGAGCCTCGTCGCATCCAGTACCGTTTTCATAAAATTCTTAAGGAATGTGGCATAGATAGGAAGAATTTTCATGTTTTACGTCATACATTTGCTACTCGTTGCGTTGAGGCTAATATCGACATTAAAACACTAAGTGAAATTTTAGGACATTCATCTGTTAGCATTACAATGAATCGATATGTTCATCCCTCATTGAGTCTAAAGCGAGATAGTATGGAGAAGCTTGCTGATTTCATCGCCGTCAAATAATCCGTCAATTTCAAAAAGTCAGCACATAATCGTATTTTTGCAAAACAATTCGCAGAGTAGGGTACTCTGCGAAAATCCGGAAAAGGAGAAGATGTACGATGGCAATCAGGCAATGCACAAGGCATCATTTCTATGATGATGAAAAGTATAAGGTCTGCCCGATTTGTCTTTCGCTGTCTTCCCAAAACCATGAGAACGAAGATAGGACTGTAGCTTATACAACACCACTCGATAATGTGGCAGACAAGACGATCGGCTATCAGGCACTGAAGGATGATGTTGTGGCAAAACCAACCGTTGGATGGGTCGTTTGTGTAAAAGGAAAAAACTGCGGACGGGATTGGCGATTACACGAAGGGCGGAACGATATTGGAACAGCAGTGAATGCAGAGGTTCCGATTCAGTTGACAGGGCAGGAATGCGGATGTGCCTGCTCAGTCATTTATGATGGAAAACACAAAGAATTTATACTGGTTCCCGGTGAGGTTTCGCTGGTTTATCTGAATGGGCAGCTGCTTTCGGAGCCACAGCTATTAGCAGATGGTGATCAGATGTGTGTGGGAGAGGAACAGTTATGTTTTCAAAGTTTTTGCGGAGAATATCGGTAGCGGTCATTGGCGTCATATTTTTGCTGGGGGCATTCAGCGGAATGTCGCTTTGTGCAAAAGCGCAGTCACCCGGTACCGGGGAACTTGAAGTTTTTCAAATCGAACAGGTCCGAGCAGAGATGCCGCAGATTCAGGTTTATGTGCGGGGCGTGAATGCGAATGAGGCTTGTGAAGCGTATTTGGATGGAAACGCTTTAACTAGCACAGGGAACCAGTCATTGGATGAAAACGGCACTTCCTATCTGATCATGCTGGATATATCGGGTTCAATTACTTCGGAATACTTTCTAGCTGCCAAAAAACAAGTTGAGGAACTTGCGCAGAATCTTGGACCAAAGGACAAAATCACATTAATCACCTTTGGAGATACCGTTAAAATGCAGGTTTCGGACAGCCAGAATGCGGATGAGATCTCGAAAATACTGGCGTTGTTACAGGCAAAAGATAAAAAAACAAACCTTTACCGGGCGTTTGATCAGTGCCTGAAATATGTAGAGGCTGAATCACAGAAGGAGCGTCAGATCGTTCTGGTCATCTCAGACGGCATTCAGGATACAGGGGATGCGGGCATCACGCAGGAAGAACTTGAAACACGGCTGACACAGGCAAGTATGCCGGTATATGCGTTTTGTGTGGATACGGCAGATCGGCAGTCACGGGATGGGCTGGGGACATTTGCGCGCACTACGGGAGGCGAACTTTTTGTATTTGGCCCACAGAATGCAGCTCAGGTATGGCAAAAGTGGAAAGAACGGCTGAATCAAACCGTTTGTCTTGGATTTGAGAGCACTGCAAATTATGCTGATGGGGAACTGCACACACTGCTCCTGAAAGAAACAGCCGGAGCGCAAAGCGATACAAGGCAGATTCGGATCACAAACTGGCTGGTGGATGATGTTGCACCAGAGGTCATATCGTTCCGATACGACAATGAAAAAAATACGATCGAAATCGAATTTTCGGAGCCTGTTCTCGGCGCGGACAAAGCAAATGCTTATAGACTGAAGCGAAATGAGAAAACGCAAGAGATCAAGGGTGTCGTAGTCAAAGAAAAGCGCGGCTATCAACTGGTTTTGCCGGACGATCTCCCGCAGGGCGACTATACCTTGGAAATGTATGGCATCTGTGATGATTCGATGGAAAAAAATCCATTGAAAGAAAGCAGCCTTGATTTTTGTAAGCCATTTGAGCTGAGGGATGCTGGCTGGTATATCTTGGGCGGCGGAATTCTGCTTCTTCTTTTTATCGTAATATTCCTTTGGATAAAAAGAAAGAAAAACAGGGTAGAACAGCCTGTTGAAACGCAGAAAGTTGAATATGAGATTCAGCATGTTGTTACTGAACCGAAGGCTGTAATCTCATCCGCAGGAGAAAACTCCAGTTCGGTTAAAATGCTTATGGAGCTTGTAAGCGGTGCACAGGCTGGGCGGCAGATCGAATGCACGATATATAAAAGTGCGATTTGGGGTCGCAGCAAAGAAATGTGTGATGTTTCTTTTGACGACCCGCGGATCTCAAAGCAGCACTGTGTCTTTGAGGTGCGGGAATGCGGCGTGGTGCTTTCTGACCTGAACTCACACAATGGAACTTACGTCAATGGAATAAAGATTCCAGCGGAACATCTGCTTCATGTTGGGGATACGCTCCAACTGGGAAATATCGTTCTGCGTGTGATTCAACTTGCAAGATGAATGGAGCACACCCGATGATTCAGCGGCAGAATTTGTCTGTCGAGGATATAAAAACATTTTTATTTTGAGGAGGCCCCTATTATGACTTTGGTGAAATGTCCGAATGGCCACTATTATGATTCTTCCCGCTTTGGCAACAACTGCCCCCACTGCGGCATGAGCGGAGCTGCTAGTATCGGCGCAGACCAGACCACTGTGCCGCTGAATATTCCGGATGCGCCCCAGCCCGCCAATGAGGTAACGGAGCCGCTGACTGTTTCTCAGCCTGCAAATGTGACTGCACCGACTGTAAGCGATGATGACCGCACCCTGCCTGTGACCGCAGATATGTTGGACGGTATGGTAGAAAAGCCGGCACCAGTGGTCGGCTGGCTGGTTTGCACCGACGGTGTAAATAAGGGCACGGATTACCGCCTGCATCAGGGCCGCAACTTTGTTGGTCGTTCGCCTGAGATGGATGTTTGCATTCTGGGAGATAATACGGTGTCTCGCAGCTCGCATGCGATCGTAGTGTATGATCCCCGTAGCAATGTGTATCTGGCGCAGCCGGGCAGCTCGAAGGAACTGTTCTATGTGAACGACAAGCTGGTGCTGAACCCGGTCGAACTCAAGACTATGGATCTGTTGAACATTGGTGACACCAAGCTGATGTTTGTTCCTCTGTGCGGAGAGCAGTTTCACTGGTAAGCTGAAAGGATGGGGTTATTATGGTAAATCGAGTTGCGGATAAAGAAAGTGCCAAGAGTATTTTAAAACATAACGGAAATCAGGCTGCAATGATTGGTATGGAGATTTTATACACGATCATCTCCACACTAACTGTCACAAGTATGATGGCGGCATTTTCTGCAGCAGCAGTTCGTATCTATGGTACCACACTCGTTTCGCTTGTGGTGTCCTTCATTAACGATCTGAGTAGAGTTTCCAGATGGGGGTATTATAGCCCCAGCATGATCTTCAGTCCATTCAAGTTTATTCTGATGGCACTGATTTTCGTTCTGCTCGTGGCAGCAACGGGAATCGTAACAGAGATGCTCAAGGCACCGTTCGAAGTTGCGCGGTATCGCTATTATTTGTATCTGCGTAAAAATGGAACACGGACAAGTGCCAGCAGCATTTTTGAAAGCTTTGATTTCTTTGTGCAGTTTGCAATCGTTACTGGAACACGAGAAATTGTCATTCAGTGGCTTCCTATTGTAATTGCTGTTGCAACGGTGATCCTTACGTTCGTATTTTTGCTGTCCGGGGTTATCTGGCTTGCAGTTCTGATCCTGATGGTTGGTATGATCGCAGCGGCAGTCATCAGCATTTACAGACGTCTCCAGCTTTGGCCGATGGCATGGGTTCAGGCGGATCATCCGCAGCTGTCGGCACAGCAGGTGATCGCACGCTGCAAAGAAATGACCGCAGGACACATTGGTGATCTTCTGATTTTTGAGTTGAGCTATCTGGGCTGGTGGCTTCTCAATGATATTACCGGCGGTATTGTCGGCCTGCTCTATGTGACACCCTACTATAATATGACAAAGGCTCTGGTATTTGAAGAACTGAAGGGCCGTGCCATTGCTCTAGATGGCATCCAGAGCAGTATCGCCGAGGGTTCGGGTCTGACGATTGCAATCAAGCCGGAGGATGTTGCAGAAAAAATCAACGACCTTGGAAACAGAATTGAGCAGGAGAAAAAGCAGCGCCAGTCTGCTGCGCAGAAGAATGTGCCTGCACTTTTGGGTATTTCTGGTATGTATGCAGGCTCCAACTTCCCACTTACGCCGGATCAGCCGGTGATCCTAGGAAGAGACAGCGCAGCAGCCCAGATTGTGTTCTCTCAGGGAGCACAAAAAATCAGCCGCCGGCACTGCGAAGTCATGTTTAACAGCCAGACCCAACAGTATCGAGTCACAGATTTTTCCAGCAATGGCACTTATGTGAACGGAAGCCGTCTGCCGGCGAACGCTCCGGTGAAGCTTGCGCGTGGAACGGAAATCTCTTTGGGAGACAGCAACAACATTATGAAGCTGCTGTAAGCAATAAGATATGCCAGCCAAACAAGGGAATCGAATGGATTCAAAGCCAAAGATTCAACTGCTCAAGCAAAAACGAAGCTTTTTACAATACATCCTGCTTTCTGTCGTAACCTGTTCTTTATATCACTACTGGTTCATGGATTCGCTGGTAAAGGATGTCAATGTAATCTGCAAGAAAGACGGACAGGATACCGTTGGGGTCGGAAGGATGATCGGATTCAGTATTCTGACATTTGGCGTTTATCAGTATCTGTGGCTCGCAGAAATTGTAGACCGGGTCTATGATAGTGCAGATGAATATGATGTAGAGATTCGGCAGGACAGTGAAAGCTTCTTTATCTGGATGATTTTGGTTCCATTCATTGGATATTTTATTGCAATGCACCGATTCGTTTCGGATGTTAATCAATTGGCTGCTGAATATGAAAAAAGACGGCATTTTGTAAAATGTACTAGCCCTATTACACAGCGTTCCCTGTCTTCCGGGCGGGGAACGCTTATTGGATTAGTTGGGAGTCTGGCCGGGCAGACGATTGAATTGAAGCCGGGACAACGGATCAAGATTGGAAGAAGTGCTGCGGAAGCTTCTGTGATCGTTAATAGTGAAAAAATCAGTAGGGTACACTGTCTGGTCCAATATAATGGGAACCAGCTAGGGTATACCGTTACAGATCTTTCCAGAAATGGAGTCGTTGTTAATGGAAAGCGCATTCTCTACAGTGTGCCGACTTATGTGCCATCGGAAAGCGTTCTTTCTCTGGCAGATGGTGCAAATAAATTTCAATTGACGTAAAGTCAATGGGAGCAAAAAATGAAAAAAGCAAAAATTATTGCAGCAGTGGCAATCGTACTGAGTGCCGCAGTCCTGATGGGCTGCAGCCCGAGAAATGCGATGTCTACGCTGTCTACTGAATCCGATTCGGAAACAGCGGAAGTCTTTTCCCTGACGAAGGTTTTGGATCTGGGTACGAATTATCTCGTCTCGCTGGATTATGAGAATGCGATTTTACAGTATATCGACATTATTCAGCATGACCCCAAAAACAAAGAAGCATACGCAGGACTTTATGCAGCCTATGCCGCACAGGGAAAGACAGATGAGGCAAGCGAAGTCCTTAACAAGGCACAGGAAGTTTTTGAGAATGACGCAGAGTTCTTGCCGGAATTTTTGAAGGATGCAAACCTAGTTTATGAAAATGGTGGCGGAAACAACCCGTTCCAATTCCTCTCCAATCAATATTGGGATGATACCAACGCTATCTTTGCGAAGGACGTGAGCGATGCATGGCTTGAGGCGGAACCTGATAATGCAGAACCGTATGCCTTGCTGGGAGCATATTATTCTGCGCAGGATGATGAAAACGGCATTGTAGAGCTGCTGAAAAAAGCAGAAGAGAATGGTGTGGACTTTAACGCGATCAATCAGAAGGTCGAAGTCAATTCGGATGGAAGCTGCACACTGACGGTACAGATCGAGAATTTTATGCAGGAGGAAAACGGGAAAAACTCCTCTGTAAAAGTTGAACTGGATTCAAAGGACGATGCCAAAACTGCGACCCAAAAGGTGGCGGAAAAGGTAGCCGATAGTGCCGCAAGCAAAGTGGTGAAGGATAGCGGCCTTACTGGTGAGGCCGCTAACATCGCAAATTCGATGGCACAGGAGGCGCTCAAAAAGGGCTTGGGGAGCACTGGGAGCACGCCCGGAACAAGTTCGTCGAGCAGCAGCAGTGCGGCTCCCACATACGATTCTGCACAGGACGATGGAGCCGATGAAGAGTTTGATTGGTCTGAAATCGAATCGGAATTCCCGGCGTTCAGCGATGATCTGGCATCCTGAAATTATGCGGAGGTGTGAGTATGGATTATAACGATGCCAGCCAGTGGACAGCTGATCTGGGGAGTGGATACAGCCGAATCTATCCGTTGGGTGAAGGCGGAATGGGCACACTTTACTGTGCGCACAAAGATAGTTTGGACGTGGATGTTGTTATCAAGCGTGTGAAGCAAAAGTTCAAGGGACGGATGGATGAACGCGCTGAGGCAAACATTCTGAAAACGCTCAAACATAAGTATCTGCCGCGTATTTATGACGTGATTGAAAGCCAAAGCGGCTATGTCTACACGATCATGGATATGATACCGGGCGTAAATATGCAGAAATATGTGGAAACACATGGCCCGGCCAATCAAAAGCTTGCCTATCGATGGGCTTGTCAGCTTTGTGAAGTGACCGCTTATCTTCATTCACAGATCCCGCCGATCCTGCATTGTGATATTAAGCCCAGCAATATTATGATTACACCTTCCGGGGACATCTGCGTGATCGATTTTAACACCTCGCTGGTTTTTTCCAAGGGAGTGCTGGCGATTGGTGCAACGCCGGGTTATGCGGCACCGGAGCAATACACACGCCCGGAAGGAACGCATCTGACGCCGGATTCTGCTGAAACGGTTCCACTGGCCGAAACGATGCCACTGCGTGGATACGGAAATGCAGTTGCCTATCGAAACACGGCATCCTCTGGAAGCAATGCAAATGCTTCCGTGACAGCGGCACAGGCAACGAATGCCGGTGGGTATGGTACAATTAGCAAGCGAACGGATGTCTATGGCATCGGTGCAACATTGTATTATGCTATTACCGGTCAGCAGCCCGGCCATTCGTTGAAAAGCGTCCGGCCCATCACAAGCTACAAGCTGAAATTCAGCCGAAGTTTTTTGCTTATTATCTCCAGAGCAATGAAGAAACGGCAGGAAGAACGTTTTTGCGATGCTCAGGAAATGCTCCGTGCTCTGCAGGATATCCATGCGATCGATGGCCGCTATAAAAAGGTCGTTCGCTCTCAGAAAATCGTGGCAGCGGCTTCAATCGTGCTTGCAATCGCAGGAACGGCCATCATTCTGCTTGGAACACAGCGAATCGGTGTGGAAAGATATGCAGCTTATGATGCTCTTGTGCGCAAAGGCCGCACGGCGGCAGAAGAGATGCACTTTGACGAAGCTGAGCAGGATCTGAATCAGGCAATTGCAATCTATGATGATCAGCTGGAAGCGTATATTGAAAAGGCGGTGCTTCTCTATCGGCAGGGTAAGTATCAGGAGTGCATCGATGCTGTTGAAACGACACAGTCCCGCGCATTGAAGTATTACAGTAAGCAAAGCGTTGCAAATCTCTACAATATTGCGGCGGAAGCGGACTATGCGCTGGAAGACTATGAAGCGGCGATCAAGATGTACCAAAAAGCTTTGGAGTATGCACCGGAGGTACCAAGCTATTATCAGGGGGCTGCCACTGCAATGATCCAACTGGGGAACTTTTCAGGCGCAAATGATGTGCTTGAACAGATGAAGGCTGCAATCCCTCAGGCGGAGCAGAGCGGGGACTATCAGATCGTTCAAGGTGAACTGCTGAGAAAGCAGGGCGATTTGTCAGGTGCACTGCAGGCTACATATAAGGCGATAGAAATATCTGATGACAATGATCTGCTGGCACGAGCATACCGTCTTGCCGCATCGATCTGCGAAGAGATCGGAGAAAATAAAATTTCCGAAGAGATCGAGTTGCTGGAGCATGGAATCGAGAGATTACCCGGTGGATATTACAATGCGTTGGCAGGACAGCTGGCGACTTCCTATATCCGTCAGGCCGAGGTGACTGGAAATTCCTCGTATCAGGAAAAGGCACTGCAAACATACCAAAAGATGGAAGACAATGGGAATACCACATTGGAAGTACGATTAAACATTGCAATGCTGCAGTATCAGCTACGGGATTTCACAGATGCCATGGAGACGCTTCAAGCATTAAAGATCGATTATCCTAAGGACTATCGCGTATATAAATGGCTTGCATTCGTTCAAGGGGAAATCGACCTAAAAAATGGTGCGTCCTATACCAAATCACTTGAATACTATACAACGGCGGTTGAACTGTACCGTACTGTACAGGCCTCCGGTATGTATGACCCCCAGATGGACGAGTTGAACCGAATTGCAGCAAATAACTGGCAGTAAAAGAGGTGAACAAGATGACTGTAGGACAAATCATGGTGATATGTGGAAGTTGTCTGGTTGTGGCTGCTGCTCTGCTTGGCGTATTTGGAAGCATTCTTCTACACAAAAGGAAAAAGGCGGTTCTTCTTGAAATTGAACATGAATACCGCTGAGAAAGCAGGAAAAGAGCCATGAAATTTTGTTCCGCATATTATTCGGATATCGGGAAAAAAGAAACGAATCAGGACTCCCTCCTTCTGATACAGCGAAGACAGCCTCAAGGGGACGAAATTGTATTTGCGGTGATCTGTGATGGTGTAGGCGGGTTGAAAATGGGCGAGCAAGCCAGCGCAGAAGTTGTGACAGCGTTTCATGATTGGTTCAACAACCAGATCGAAGGGCTGTATCAGCAGGAAATTCCGATGACTGCGCTTTTTAATGATTGGGACAAACTCATTCAGGAACTTCATGGATTGCTGAAGGAACACTCGGAAAATGCCGGCTTTCGCAGCGGGACAACGGTGGAAGCTGTGCTTCTTATGAAGAATCAGTACTACATCTGCCATATTGGAGACTGCAGAACATATGTCCTTTCGGACACGATTGACCAGCTGACAACGGATCATACCGTTGTGCAGCGGGAGATAACGGAAGGAAGGCTTACGCCCCAGCAGGCGGCAAAAGACCCACGCCAGAGCCTTTTACTGCAATGCGTAGGAGCCGGCAAGGTGGTAAAACCGGATTATCTCTATGGCGATATCAAGCCGCATCAGGTATTCCTGCTCTGCTGTGATGGGTTTCGCCGCAGAATAACGGGAAGCGAAATCAAGGAGATCTGCAAATATTCTACCAAGGAAAAGAAGCTGCATGATGCACTGGAAGAAGTGACCCGATTATGCAAGAAACGAAAAGAAACGGATAATATTACAGGAATCCTCATAAGCACCTTCGATAAACCAAAACGGCTGGTTCCGTTCTGGAAAAAGGATACGCTGAGAACATCAGGAAAACTCGTAAAAGATGTTTTACTGAAACATTATGATCTGGCAGATCAAACATAATAAAGCAAAGGAGAACTAGTATGGAAAACAATCAAGAATTTGCAATCTTCTTTTCAGATGCACCGAAAGGTAAAAAAATCGGTGCAGTCCTTTCATGGATCGCCACAGCAATTTTGCTCGTTGCACTTTTTGTGCCGGGATTCCGGGTGAAGTTTCAGACACAGAATCAAAACGGTAAGTATCAGGATATTCCGGCAACGGAGACCTACGAACTGAATCAGGCGAAAGAGGCGTGGAAACTTAATGTTCAGCTGGGAACCAACAAAATCTCCGGAAAACTGAATAGCTTTTTGGAAAATGGAAAGACGAGCGTGTTTTCCTATCTTTCGGATTCGAGTTTGCTGAATGCAAAGCTGCTGACAGATGAAAACATTACTACTGACAAGGAATCTGGAAAGTCCCCAATGGGATGGATACTCTTGGCTGTATTTTTCGTTTTGATTGTTGCAGCTGCAATTGCCGGAGTGTATACCATGAGCTGGGTGACGCTGGCAGCAAACCTTGTTGGCGTGCTTGAACTGCTGGCGGTGTTCTTCCTCGTATTCAAAAATAGATTCAATGAAAACGGAGTGAACCTTTTGACCGGGAGCCGAGTTGTTCCTGCAATGACCGCAGTTTTGATCGCGCTTTTGGTAATTGCCGCTATCCTGTCCGTTGCCTCTGTAATCGTCAGCTATGCAGTTCATTCCGAGGAGGATGCAGAGGGTGATGCCTACTGGGATGACGATGACGAAAACCGGAATGCGCCGACTGGTCTGATTGATGATAATGATACTGCCCCTGTGACCGGCAGCATCCCGTCTGCCTCGACTGCAGTTGCTACTCTGATCCAGATGAACACGAGCAAGAGCTTTGCAATTATGAACAATACGGAGTTGGTCATTGGTAAGGGTTCTCAGGCAGATGTGATCGTCTCCAACCCGATCATCAGCCGTGCCCATGCAAAGATCAGCTGCCATAACGGTACCTGCACGATTCAGGATCTTGGCTCTAAAAATGGCACGTTCGTTGGGGATCAGAAGATTTCTGGAAACAATATCGTGGTTCTGACGGATGGTATGTACATCACGCTAGGAAATGAGATCTTCCAGTTCAAGGTTTGACTTCAGCAGAGGCTGGAATGAGGTAAAATAAAACGATGGCCACATTGGAAGAAAAGCTTTGTCCAGTCTGCTTTCAGGAAGCGATGGAAGGCGGAAAATGTCAAAATTGTGGATATGTTTCGGATGAAGCATCTGTGGGGAAAAACTACCTGCGGTCATTTTCAATTTTGAATACAAAATATCTGCTGGGAAAAAGTCTCGGACAGGGCGGTTTTGGCATTACCTATCTGGCAAAAAATATGTTGAATGGATCACGCTGCTGCATCAAGGAGTATTTTCCGTCCAATTTGATTCAGGGCAGAATGCCTGATGGCACGGTTGCCCTGACAGGCGAAGAAAATCGCTGTGAGTTTGAAGATGGGAAACAACGCTTTATTGAAGAAGCACGAACGCTGCAGGAACTTCGCGGGAATGTCTCTGTTGTTGATATTCAGGATTTTTTTGAAGAAAACGGCACGGCATATTTTGTGATGGAACTGATCGAAGGCTGCAATCTGCGTACCTTTAAGAAAGAACACAACGAAGAGCAGACTTTCAAGATGGCGCTTCAGATGTTGCTTCTGATCGGCAGTGCTTTAGCCGAAGTGCACCGCTTTGGCATGATCCATGGGGATATCAGTCCGGAAAATATCCTGATTACACAGAATGGAGAAATCAAACTAATCGACTTTGGTGCGGCGCGTTCCTTCCGTCAGAGCAGCGCAAAGCAGGGCAGAAAGATCTATCTGAAGCCAAATTATGCACCATACGAACAATACACCTTAAAACCCTGTCAGGGGCCGTGGACTGATATCTATGCACTGGCATCAACTTTTTACTTTATTGTGTCCGGCCAGAAAATGCTGGACGCTTTGAGCCGGGCAAAGGGAGGAGCGTATCTTCCGCTATGGAAGTTGGCTCCAGCCGTTTCAAAACCATTATCAGATGTAATGGATCATGCATTGGCGTTTGATTACCATGACCGCTATCGCAGCATGATGGACTTTCTGAGTGCGCTGGAGCAGGTCGTTCAGCCGGAAGAATATGATATTGATCTGGGAGCACTGATGCCAAAGTCGAGAGCTTCCGGAACGGCAGTTGTTCGTCCGAAAACGGCTGCTGTGCATGACGATTCTGAAAAGGTGTGCTCTGTTGAAGAGCAGGATGTGCAAGAACCCAGAGGCCTTGCAGCATTCTTCCACCCAAAGAAACGTAAGATGGCCTATCTGGAATTGACGATCGATTACAGAGAGACAGCGGGATGCTTCTCCAAGCGCAGATGGCTGCTTGAACCGAACCGCACAATAAAAATTGGACGGTCGACAACTAGTGATGTGATGATGCCCGCTAATAATCGAATCAGTCGAAACCATTGTGAGATCTTCTATAATGAAAAAAGAAGAGATTTTACAATACGAGATCTTTCAAAGTTTGGCACGCTCCTTTCAGGTGGAGAGCCGATGGAAAAAGGAAAACAGTATACATTGAGGGATGGAGACAGTTTCTATGTCCTGTCGCCGGAGTATACGTTCAAGGTGGTGATTGAAACGTGATCTCTCTTTTTAAGAGAAAAAAGTTAAAGGGGAAAGCTGCCGATGAAATGCAGGCGATGGATGATGTGACACAGACGCTTTTGTACCCGTCTGAAAATGATTCGGAAAAGACACTGTGCTTTGACAGCTGTGAAACCGACACAACGGAAATTGCCAGTTATATGTCGATTGGAACGAGGAACAATCAGCAGGATTCAGTTCGCTTCGACCATAACGAATTCAGCACAGTCTGTGTGGTATGTGACGGCATGGGCGGCTTATCCGGCGGTGAACGTGCCAGTGCCCTAGCGGCGCAGGGAATGACACAGCATCTGCTCGAAAATGCACAGGCGACGGATATTTCTACAGAGATGGGCCGTGCGGCACTGAGGCTGAATGAAAAAGTTAAAGACATCCGTGACAGCGAAAACCGCAAAATGGAAGCCGGAACAACATTGACTGCTGTATTTATCCGGAACGGAGAATTATTCTGGTGCGGAATCGGTGACAGCCATATTTATCTGTATCGTGCAGGTGAATTGCGGCAGCTGAATATTGACCACAATTTTGGTGTGCATTTGGATCAAATGGTGCAGGAGGGAAGCATTACCACTGAGGAGGCACTGCGTCATCCGCAGCGTGCAGCACTGACAAGTTATCTTGGCATTCAGGAACTGACATTGATCAGTGGAAATCGGATGCCATTCCCTCTGCAAAAGGATGATGTACTGCTTCAATGTACAGATGGGCTGTATCGTTGCTTATCGGATGATGCAATCTGCCAGATTTTGAATGCCACAAAGGATTTGAAGCAGGCCTCCAAGCTGCTGGTGGAAACCGCTCTGACATTTCCCGGAGCACACGATAATACATCGGTGCTGTTGACAAAGTACAAAGGCTAAAGTCGGAAAATATAAAAAAGAAAGGGGTGCAATAAAAAAGCTGGAAGAAGACGCAAATCAAAGGAGTGTTGCTTTATGACAAACAACAAAATTCAGATGCCTGCAAATTTTGTGGCTCTGAATGAAAACGAAATGTCTTGTGTTGAGGGCGGCGGTATTGTTTCACAGATCTGCTATGCTTTCGGCCGGATGTTCCGCAGCACCTACTATGATAACTGGGAGAGCGAGTCCAAGACCCTTGAACAGTCTCATGGTGCTGTTGTTTCCAAGAAAAATGGTGTCTACACCTACTCTGACGGTTATACCCACACGATGTCTGGCGGCAGCAACTGGGGCTTTACCAGCCTCGGCGATTTCTTCTACGGCATCGGCGATCTGTTTGCTGCGTTCTATCTGTAAATTCTAAGGAGCTGTGAGAACTCACAGCTCCTGAAACGAAAGCGATTCTTCCAGTTTTTTTATTGCATCGCAAATTTCGGTAACTCAAGCAATGGAGTATCATTATGAAAAAATCTACTGCGGACCATATGCACAGAAAACGCCGTAAGAACAACTTGGTATGGCTCTTTGCCCTGCTTGGCATTCTTGTACTGTTTCTGGGAACGATTTTGGCTTTTTTGATTTTCAGTGAGTTGTCGTCTAAGTCTGCTGAAACTGTTCAAGAAGTATCTGCGGTGAATGTAGAAAAAGACATCCCTGAAACGGACATGGGTGATCTGATTTATCACGAACCGGCAGCAGAGAATATTGTAATGCAGGGCGGCTTTGGATATGTTAACAATGAGCTTCTGGTCACATTGGACAGTTCCGACAGTCTTTCTGCACTGAAAGATTATGTGCGGACGATCGGCGGTGAGGTCGTTGGTGAAATCCCAGTCACTGCGGATTACCAGATTCTTCTACCGGATACGCATACGCAGGAAGAACTTGATCAGATGATTGAACAGCTCAAAGCACTCCCCTATGTGAGACGTTCTTCTCTGAATTATGCTTTTGAGCTGGAAAATGACGCGATTTCGGGTTCTTCGGCGTATTACCCCAATGATAAAAAATGGGACGATTGGAGCGGAAATTCTGGAAACAACTGGAACATGAAGGCTATTGATGCGCCGGGTGCATGGGTGTACCGTGACCAGATGCAACCAGTCAATGTTGGCGTGATTGACAGCATATTTTACCCATACCATGAGGATCTAAAAGATGTCTTTCAGGAAATGCCACTTGGAAATGCCTCTGCTATGAAAAATCAAGGATTGGATACGCAAAAGGCTAATTGGTCAGAAAAAGGTCATGCAACGCATGTTTCAGGAACCATTGGAGCAGAATTTGATAATAAAAAGGGCATTTGTGGAGTTGCATCAAATGCAAAATTATATGGAGTAGATTGGTCTGACTCACCATTATATCGTATCATTGATGGGAAGAAGCCCATCTTTGGAGATGGAAGCAATATGTATTGCATGAAAATTGCAATGTTATATCTTGTTATTGAAAAACAATGTCAGGTAATCAATATATCACAAAGTGCATTTGGAGTAGAAGTAAGGTGCAACGCAAGCAAAAATAATGATGATGCTATTAATGCTATAAATAAGTTTAATGAAGAATTTGCATCTTTTTTGAAATATATCCGAGAACTTTCAAAGACGGAATTTATCATTTGCAAATGCGCAGATAATGATAACAACTATGATCTGTTTTTTTCAAAAGATGCAGATGATGATTTCAATCTTCCATATATTTTGTATAGTGACTATTTGAAATATATGAATGGTGAGTTCGATAGTACGGACGATGAAACGAAAGAATATTGGAATAAAAAATTTGAACGATATGCTGGAAGAATTTCCAAAGAAGATTGTAAAACTTACAGTGTGAACGCACAGTGGGATATGATTAGCGGTATTACAGACCCGGAAATCGAGGATATGATTATCGTTGTCGGTGCGGTGCAGAATGCAGGAAAGCATTCATTTTGGGGAAAATGCAGGCATACCGGTTATGAAGTGACAGCTTACAGCAACCGGGGAAGCAGAGTGGACGTTGTTGCACCGGGAGGTGATAGAGATAGCGGAAAGTATGCCGATGCGGGAATTTACAGTACTGTTCCAAATGGATATGGATATATGGTAGGCACCTCCATGGCTACTCCCCATGTCGCCGGTGTTGCTGCAATGATTTTTGGCATTGATTCGACCTTTACAGCTAAAGAAGTAAAAGATATTATTATAAGTACAGCAACTGGAAGTTATGGAAGTGTTAAGGAACAATATCCGTTGTTAAACGCGCGTTTGGCGGTGGAAAAGGCAATCAAACTGAGCAATGAGAAAGCCAAAGGTCAAACTGGGGATGATTTGCCATTTGAACCAAGCGGCGAGCACCAATACAAAATTTTCTATGATACACTGACTTGGGAAGAAGCAAAAGCGGCCTGTGAAGCCAAAGGCGGACACCTTGCAACAATTACTTCGGAAGAAGAACAACAGAAGTTGAATCTCTATAATGCTGGAAACCACAACCTTTGGATCGGCGGCTACAAAAACGCAGATGGTCAATGGTGCTGGGTAAATGGCGAACCATGGACCTATGAAAATTGGGGTGACGGTGAACCCAACAATTCCAGTAATGTAGTTGCAGGGGAAAGCTGTGTTGCTATGTGGCCGGAAAAATGGAACGACCTGGCAAACAGCAATACATATGAACAGAGCGGCTACATTTGTGAATGGGAAGTATCCAATGCAGCAGAGGAAACACAGGTCGAAGGTTACACAGGACACCTCTATGAGTTCTATACATTGCCCGAATCGGAGTGGGAGTCCGGCCCAATCACATGGCAGCAAGCAGAGAGACGCTGCGAGTGGAAGGGCGGACATCTGGCGGTCATTGAATCGTCAACAGAAAATTTCCTTCTCTACAGTGCAATGAAGGCAAAAGGGTACGAGAATGCCTATTTTGGATTCAGCGATGAAAGCTCTGAAGGAAACTGGAAATGGGTCGATGGAACCAGCACAGCTTATACAAACTGGCATTCTGGTGAGCCGAACAATCAGGATGGTATTGAGCACTATGCCATGTTCTATGAAAAGTTTCAGGATGGGACGTGGAATGATGCAGATGGAATAATTGATGCCGGATGCGCCTATATCTGTGAATGGGACGACCCAACAGATAAAATATCCCAAGGAGATAGCTTTACAGATCAGCAGCTGCGAATCATTGCAAAAGATTTGGGGGTCCCAGATGATTTGAATGTGGAAATCAAACAGTATCCAAAGACATATTGGAAAGCAGCAGGGCTTTGGGATATCTATGTTGAAGTGCTTCTGGACGGAAAAGTTATAGCATCGGGAAGCTTTGACGTGGAAACAGGAGAGATGGGACGAAATTTGTACATATACTCTCACTAATTCGGCAAGCAGTGCATTCGTGCGCACAAATGCAAATTTTGCGTTGCAAAATGCTTGTTGGGAAATCCCAAACCCTTTCTGATCTGCACCGTTCCGGTGCAGGCTGCGCGTTCTTTCCGAACGCTATTGAATGTGTCAATGCACACTCTCTCCGAAAATCCGGGGCGCTTTTTGGTGCAAGCGTCAATGGCATAATTCCTAAGTTCATGATAGAATAGGTGCGTTGTGTGCCTGACACATGAAAACGGAAAGGACGATGCAGAAATGGAGCAGCTTTATCTGATGCCCGGTGAGGAACGCTACACAAAGTTTCGGGATGAGAACGGTGTGCCCAAAATCCGTTACACCTACTGCTCCCTGCACGGCAAGCTGTTCAATTGCGTGTGCCGCTCAACAGATGAAGCCCAACGGCTGTGTGAAGATTGGCTCGTAACGCAGGATCGCTGCTACATAAACTAAAAAAGTCGCCGAGGATTCCGCCCCATGAAAGGGTTAGAATCCTCGGCGACTTTCGTTTATCGGGTCTGCTGCTTTTCCTGTGCGTCTTTTTCTTCTGCGAAGAACAATTCAATATTTTTCTGTGCCTTTACCAACTCCTGCATTTCTTCTCGTGCCTTGCGATAGTCCGGGTAGCGTACTTTCTTTTCTGTCAGCAGCTTGGAATATTCCGCATCCAACTCCTTGACCTTGGGGAGTTTTTTCAAGTTGGCTTCATCAAACGCCGCTTTCGCTGCCTTGTGCAACGTGATCTCCGTGCGGTGCGTTTCCAGAAAGCGCTTGCTGTATCCGGTCTTACGGTAGGCATCATAGACCGGTCGCGTTTTGGCGTAGTTGGTGATATGCGCTTTCAGCACCGCAATTTCTGCCAGCCGATTTTCAGAGGCTTTAATGGAATCTCCCAGCTGGTGATATTTTTCTGTTGCCGCCGCTGCGCGTTCATTCAGTTCATCTGTGCTGCCAATTTTGTGCTCCTGCAAGAAAATCAGCGTCTTGGACATTTCTTTCAGATTATATTTTTTCGCCCATCGTGCATAGCCTTCGCTTTTGCCCTCGGAGAGCTTTGCCTGAATGTTAACCAGCAATTGGAACGGTTGCTCTTGGGGCGGCTGCTTCTGGTGGGGATGGTGTTCTGCTTTTCCTGCAATCACTGCTTTCAGTTCGTCCTCGCTATAGCCTGCGCCCAGCGTTTTGAATCGGATGAACCGTTTTTGTCGTGCGCCCTTGACGGAAGTGTATTTTCCGCGCTTGACCTCATAACCCTGTTGTTCCAGTTTTTGCAGAAAATCTTCGTAATCCTTGGGCTTTTCTGTAAGGATGCTGTCGATGATGCCACACAGCCTATCACGATTGCTTTCTTTGGGTGGATAGAGGGTACGTTTCTGCCGTTCCCGGTAGGGCTTTATTTCAATAACAGAGAGCTGATGCTCCAGACAAATCAAGTCGCTCAACCGCTGCACTGCCAACGCCGAAAAGAAAAAATCCCGGAACTTTCTGGTGCCATCCAACGCTGTGGAGTTGAAGATCACATGGTTATGGATGTGGTGACGGTCTGTGTGCGTTGCAACAATAAAGGCATGTTTTCCTTTTGTGAACCGCATCGCCAGTTCATAGCCTACATTGTTGGCTTCTTCGGCGGTGATCTCGCCGGGTTTGAATGACTGCCGAATCTGGTAGGCGATGATGTCGCTTTTCTGACTGCGCCCGGTAGAAAGTTCATACTGCCGCTTGGAAAGCATAAATTCTTCATCGACTGTCAGAGGGCTACACTCGTAGCAGCTTACCAGTTCACCTTGTTCGGTCTTATCTGGATTCTGCACATAGTCTGTGCGGCTTTTCAGACAAGCTGCAACCGACTTGCCCTTGTTTTTGTGCAACGCGATCAGCCGTGTCGCGGCCATCCTGAATCACCCCCATAAAAGAAAAATGCCGCCCGAAGGCGGCAAACGATTAAAACTATTTCTTACAGTTCGGCAAGCCACTCACTGAAACGTCCAATGCCCTCGGTGATGGCAGTTGCACCGAAAAAGAGGATGAAGCAGATGAACTCGGCCACCAGCAGGATAAGAAACTGATCCCAAGTCTGGCGGTAGGCGGTGTAGATGCCGCAGCCGAAGATGTAGAGCATCAGCGGAGCGACCACATAACTGGACAACGTGAGCAGCCATTTTGCCATCATAGCCAGAAACGCCACAAAGAGAGAAACCGGGAAAAGAACAATTTTCTTCAGCATAGACATCATATCAAGCACATCCTTCCTGTTCGCCCATATTATAAAGGTATCGACTACCGCGTTGCAAGGATGTCAAGCGTTATATGTACATCCGCAGCCCTCCAACTGCGGGAATTTTTATAGTTCTGCCAGCTTGGAAAGAATCTGTTTGCCGATATCAATCAGTTCACCCAGCCGGGTGCGCAGATCAGCAAGGTCGGCAGAGTAGATCTTGCCGTTTTCGTTAGCGCGTTTGGCGACCTGATTCAGATTGTTACTGCAATTCTGAAGCAGATAAGCCATTCGGCGCAGCTGTGGAAGGTCGAGGTTCAGGCAGTAGCCATCCAGTGCCATTTTGCGGATATAGGCACTCAGACTGTGGATGCCCATTCCATACATCTTATCTAAAATGCGGTTTCGTTCTTCATCGGTCACACGAATAAATAGACGGTGTTCCCGCTTTTTCACATTATCGCCCCTCCTTATCCAGATAACTCTTGAACGGCTTCACCGGCTCCGGCTGATTGGTCTTTTCCCCCAGTGCAGCCAGCACAGACGGACGAGTTGCAGGTGTTTCGGTTTCCTCGGTTTCTTCGGGAGTATCCTGCGAGGAACTGCGGTCACGGTCGATGTTCAGCAAGGCGTTCAATTCAGCAAGGCGGGCAGACTTTTCGGCCAGTTCTTCCTCCTGTGCAAAGGGCTTTGCCACTTCGACCTCTGCGGCCTGCTTCTGCTGTTCAAGGTTTTGCCGAGCATTTTCGGCATCTGCAATACGGTCAGCGAAATTGTCGATGGCATTGTCCAGACGAGTGATATTGCCGCGCGCATCATCGCCCAGCGACACCGGGTAACTCAACTCTGCCCGGAGTACGGCCTGATGCTCATTTTTGAAGCTGTCGAATCGAATGTTCAGTTCAAAGCCACGGTAGGTGCCCAGCAGCATCATATCAGCATTGGGCATCTCCTGCCGAGCCAGCAGCAGCCGTTCGCCTGCAGCCTTTTTGTCATCGTACACCATGCCCTTGATGGTCATGCCGCAGAAGTTTTCTTTGTCCTGCGGGTGTGCTGCTGCAATCTGTGAATCCTGTTGTAAAGCAGCAATGCGGGTTTTCTGTTTCTGAATCTCCTCCGGAAAAGTTTTGAGCAGCTTATCCTCCAGACGATATTTCTGATTCTGGAAGTCTCCGCGCAGCACCTTCAATTTTGCTACCTGCACGTCCAAGTCCATCTTTTCCCGGATGCGAGGGTCGCCTGCACACAGAGCCTTGATTTCTGCGTAAGATAAAGCCTGTTCGTCAATATCATCGCAGGAGCGCATAGGCGACTTGCTCGTCATGATCTGCGAAATGAACTTCTGCTTATTCTCTAAGGTCTGGTACAAGTAGGCGTCAAATGTCGATTCAGTGACGTAATTATAGACGTACACTTGTTTGTTTTGATTGCCTTGACGGATGATTCTGCCATTGCGCTGAGTCATATCCGACGGACGCCAGCCTACATCCAGATGATGCACTGCCACAAGAAGCGTCTGGACATTTGTACCGGCTCCCATTTTTGCAGTGCTGCCCAGCAGCACACGCACCTGTCCGCTGCGCACCTTGGAGAAAAGTTCTGCTTTCTTGTTCTCCGTATCTGCGTTGTGGATGAACTCGATTTCCTGCTCTGGCACACCAGCAGTGAGCAGCTTGGAGCGGATATCGTCATAGACGTTGAACGAACCGTCACCCTTTGGAGTAGACATATCGCAGAAAATCAGCTGGGTCAGCTTCTGTTCCTTGGTGTCGTTCCAGATGCGCAGGACGTTGTTGACGCAGGCATTCAACTTACTGCTGGGGTCATCAGGCAGAGCCGAGTTCATCAACCGCTGATCAAGACCGATTTTGCGGCCATCCGACGTGATTTTCAACATATTATCCACAGAGGGGTCAACAGAACCGCTGTGGACTTCGGCTGCACGTTCGCTCAACGCCTGCACCATATCCTGTTGGATTTCCGAAGGTTTGACCACCACCGTCTCAAATTTTGCATCAGGCACTGGGAGATGAAGCTGGTCGCTGGTCTTGATATCTGCTGCTTCTTTGAACATCGCCATCAGTTCAGGCAAGTTGAAGAACTTCGCAAAACGAGTGCGTGCACGGTATCCGGTGCCTTCGGGATGGACTTCGTCAAGAGGTTTTCGGTAATTTTTCTAAATTCATCAGGTTGTCTGCAAGGAAGTCCCTTGTGACCTCATGTCTGCACATATCCTTGAACATCTTTTCAATCGGCTTTTTGGCGGTTTCGGACTGCTTCACGCACACAATAAAGGTGGTTTTGCCAATCTGCACCGAATAACTCGAATTCTGATTCTCCATTCGATTTCTCCTTTTATCGTCATTTTCTGAATTTGGCTGGCAGACTGGCAACTGTGGGTGTACCATGATTTTCTTGCCAGCCAAATTTTTCTGCCAGTCAAATGGCTTATTCCATCCAAAAGACCTTCTTGCGGCCTTCCACGATCTTGCTTTTCAGGGCATCGCCCAGCTCCCGTTTTGCATCCCGGACGGTTCGACCGGGGATGCCCCTTTCCAGCGCCGCCTTGTCGATGTCCTCGCTGAGCACCTGCTTTCCTCCGGCAAGCAGGGCGCAGATCAGGTCTTTGGCTTGCTGGGTCTTGGTTTCACGTTGCGGCTCGATGCCGGACAGCATTTCGTCTGCGGTAATGTCGTACTCGCCGACCCAGCGGAAGCCGCCCTCGTCCCCCAGAGAGAACGCCAGCGATGCACCCGGCGGGGCAAGGGAGCTTTTCTCATGGGTGAGGATGCGCATGGTGGGGTCGTGCTTCAGCTTGCCGATGAACAGGACGCTACGCACGGCGGCAGCAATGTCGATGGAGCCGAGGCCCCGCTGCAGGCTCTGCATTCCGGCGGCTTTGTTCAGGTGCCCGATCAGCAAAATAGCGCAGCCTGTTCGCTGCGCTACCTGTCCCAGCCGCATGAAGATGGGCCGGACTTCGTTCGCCCGGTTCATGTCCACATCGGCACCGAGATACGCCTGAATCGGGTCGATGATGACCAGTCGGGCGTTGTTCTCGACAATGGCTTTTTCAATTCGTTCATCGGAGAGTGTCAGCTGCACCTCGCTGTCGTCAATGACCAACACCCGGTCAAGGTCTGCGCCGGCTTCGATCAGGCGAGGCTTGACCGTATCGCCCAGACCGTCCTCTGCGGTCTGGTAGATCACGTTGAAGGGCTCCATGCGCTCCATGTTGGGCAGCAGCTTTCCGTTGGTGCAGGCAGCGGCAAGGTGCATGGCAAAGTAGGTCTTGCCCTCGCCCGGATTGCCTTGCAGTACACTGAGTTTTCCAAAAGGCAGATACGGTTTCCAGAGCCATTCCACCGGGGTCAGCTCCACATCGCTCATGCGGATAATTTTCACCGTTTCCGGTTTTGACGGCTCTTTCAGCACGATGCTTTTGAAATAATTGCGGTTCGAAATCTCTGCCCGGTGCATCAGAACATCGTTCCAGTCTTTCATACAGGGTTGGATGCGGGTCACACTCACACTGTCCGGCAGCAGCGCTGCCAGCCGCTTGCAGGCATCCTCTCCAGCCTTATCGGAATCCAGACAGAGGAATACTCGCTCCACGTCCGGGCGTTCAGAAAGAAACTGCTGCAATGCCTTTGCAGACACGCCGCCCAGCGACAGATAATTGTGCTGCTGCCAGTTTTTCGGAAACAGTTCGATGAAAGACAGCAGGTCGATGGGGGCTTCAAAGACCAGCAACTGCTTGTCAGTGCCACGGTGGGCAAAGCCAAACGCCTTTTCTGCACCGGCCGCATCCTTCCGAAACTTTTCCCGAATCCCACGGCTGCTTGCGTAGCGGGGATGCCCGTCTGCATCCCGCCCCACAAAGACCACGTTGTGGTGGGCGGCGTCTTCGTAAATATCTCCGGCAGCGATGAAGAAGTTCACCAGCGAGGGGCTGAGTTTCCGCTCCTGCGTCAGATAGTTCAGGATGTTGGCGTTGGTGACATTTCGCAACGGCAGACGAAACGCCGGAGAGGGGGCGGTGTCAGCCTCCGGCTGGGCTTCGCCCGACTCTCCGGTCAGCATCTGCACCGCTTCAGGGAAGGACTTGCCGTAAAATTCCATCACGAAATCCACAGGAAAGCCGCCCTTGCTCTGGCTGTGCCGGAACCATTTGTTTCCGCAAACGGTCAGGCTGTCGTGGGCTTTCCAGCGGTATTCTTTTCCGCTGCGCACCAGCGTTTCGCCCTGCGCCCGGAGAAAATCTTCCAGATTGGCGGCGTTTGCACGGTCGATCTGGGCTTGGGTGTAGGTCATGTTGCTTCCTCCTTAAAGCTCCTGTGTGTGATTTTTCTGCTCTGTTTTCTTCTGGGATTGTACTGCCTTGACTTCTTCCAGCTTTTTCAGCACCGATTCCTTCTCCGGGGTCTTGCCGCCCGGTGCGGAAAGCTGCTGCTTATTCAGCACCATGTCGATATACTTGCGGATATTTTTCAGTGCGGAGACGTCCGGCTGCAAGGTTTCCAGTTGGGTGCGCAGCTCTGCGCTGCCGGATTGCAGCGCAGAAAATTCGGCATCCAATGCCGAAAAATCCACCGCTGTGCTGCCGTTCAGCTTCATCAGGGTGCGGACAGCTTTATTAAAGGTGTCCAGCTCCTCCTTGTGCTGGGCAGCATAAGCGTCCTTGGTCAGCTTGAAGTTCTTCTTGATAAAAATGTCATGGATGGGCTTCAGCTTGGCATGGACGGCGGCAGCGTCCTTGATTTGGGCGATTGCCCGCATACGGTTTTCATTTTGTTTCAACTGCCTGCGGAGAGGGGCGGCGGTCTGGTTTAAGCTGTCAATGGCTTGGTTCAAATCCTCAACAGTGTTCAGGGAATGGGCTTTCAGATATTCCACAGCCCGTTTGACTTCCTCAAAATCCCGGACAGTGCATTTCAGTTTTGCCTTGCCAGACCAATCGCTGCGCTGCTCGTTGCGGAGATTGAAGTAATCCACCAGTAGGTCGGACAGCGTGGGTTCCTTCGCCTTTTCCAGAGCGTCCAGAAGAAGCTGCTTCTTTTCGTTCAGGTCTGCGATCCAGCGTTGCAGCCCACGGATGGCGCTGCGGATGGACTGCATCAGGCTGTTGGCGGCTCGAATGTCCCGGTTCAGATTACCGAGAAAGGTTTCCACTCCACGCTTTTCCATCTGGTGTGCAGCGGGGCCGAGATGCACGGTCGGTATCTGCTGGATGCCCTGCCGCTCAAAGGAACGCAGGTCAACACGTTCTGGTCTGCCAGCAGCTTCCAGATAGCGGTTGGTGATGGTTTCCCAGCTATGCCGCCAGACCTCGGCGTACTTCTGGTCGTTCCAGTCCACCGTGTTTTCCTTGTGGCACTTCCAGTTCCCGGAAGGGAGCCGGATGCGCTCACCGTTCTCGTCAAGGTCGTATACCTTTCGGGCTTTCGGGAGCCACTTGCCGTGTTCGTCCATCGCTCGGAGCGTCAGCAGAATGTGGGCGTGTGGGTTTCCATCGCCCTTGTCGTGAATGGCAAAGTCGGCAATCATGCCCTTGGAAACAAACTGCTCGTTGCAAAATTCTTTGAGCATGGGAAGATACTGTTCCTTCGGCACCTCTACCGGGAACGCCAGCACGATGCGCCGGGCAAGCTGGGAGTTCCACTGGTTCTCCACGGCTTCCACGGCGTTCCAGAGGGTTGCCCGGTCTGCAAATCCGGGCGGCGCATGGGACGGCAGCATGATCTCGGCGTGGACAAGCTCTTTCTTCTTGTTGTAGAATTTTGTTTTCTGATCGTACTCGCTGAACAGCCGTTCGCCGCTTTGATAAGCGGCCCCGGCAACAGCGGACTGCCCTTGGCTGCGCTTAACGATGGTAATTTTGAAATGCGGACACGGAATAGGCATCACCTCCTGATGACATTTGAATCGTTCTCTTGTAAAAATCACGGAATTATGGTACTATTATTTTGGATAAGTAAACAGAAAGCTGGTGAGCCAATGTCGGAAAGAAAATCACAACAGGAACTGGATTTTGAACGGAAACATGAAGAAGATTTGCAGCGGTTGCGTGGATTGCGGTTGATTGATGATGATTTCATGGCTGCGGTGTTTGAAGAACGTGCCTGTGCTGAGTTTCTTTTGCAGATCATCTTGAAACGGGATGATTTGACCGTCAAAGAGGTTCACGGCCAGTACAGCATCAAAAATCTGCAAGGGCGTTCAGTCCGATTGGATATTTTGGCAGTGGATCGGGAAAACCGTGCATATAATATTGAGGTGCAGCGCAGTGACCGTGGTGCTAGTGAAAAGCGCGCACGGTACAATAGCAGTCTGCTGGATGCAAACTTGACTGATGCGGGCGATGATTACGATGCGCTGAACGAAACATACGTTATCTTTATCACTGAACATGACGTATTAAAGGCCGGCCTTCCAATTTATCATGTTGACCGTACAGTTCGGGAAACTGGAACGGCTTTCAACGATCAAGCGCACATCGTTTATGTGAATTCACAAATCAAGGACGAAACCGCATTAGGAAAACTGATGCACGACTTTTTCTGTACCAACTCGAAGGATATGAATTATTCCATTTTGGCACAGAGGGTTCGTTATTTCAAAGAAGACACGAAGGGAGTGGCAGCTATGTGCAGAGCTATGGAAAAGATGCGGGATGAAACCGAGCATGAAACATCGGTCAAACACGCATTGGCAATGTTGGCAGATGGTGTGCCTTGTGAAAAGGTGGCAAAGTACACCGACCTTTCAATTGAGGAAGTCCGGGCATTAGCTGAAAAGAAATCTGCCTAACAAAAAGATAAGCCGATTGGAAATGTTTCTGTTTCCAATCGGCTTTTTCTATGCGTGTTTTATGGTAGCGGGCAAAAGGATAGCTGCAAAGCAGCGCAAGGAAAATGCAGTTTTCCTTGGGATGGAATCGGGCTGGCGCACAAACGCCAGCTTCGATTTCATCGAGCTGTCTGCAAGACCGCAATTTCACCGGAACGGTGTATAATTGCGCCCTTTATTCTAAAGGGTTTTGAACGTTGCTGCGTTCGTGAACGTCATGCACCATCTTTGCAAGCGCCAGCACGACTTCTGGTTGGCGGAACGAGATTTTCAACAGTTCCATCACCTGATCGTCGGTCAGTTCTCCCGGACAGACCAGAAAGCTTTCCAGCATTCCGGCACGGGTGCAAAGACGATGCACACGTTCTCTCCGATTCAGCTCTGACATCTGGCGTTCAAGGATCTTCTCACGGTGCTGACAAGAGCGCAGCTTCTGCTCTGCTTTGGCTTTTTCGTTGTGGAGATAGGCTAGGTCTGTTTGGGGTTGGGTCATGGCATCACGCTCCTTCTTATTATGATTTATCGTTGCTCTACAATATAAATAGTTGAACTAATATCTGTATTATTATAGAAATATGCTCCACTTCTATCGCTATATCGAAGTATTGCCAAATCTTTGCCATTGTGAAGTTCTTTAGATGCTCGCACAAACCAAATCAACCTCAAGTTGTTTTTTTGCAAAAAATCATCCAATAGACTTTTCCGAATGACTATTCCGGATTCTTCTTGGGATATTTTTAAGTCGAATGCTGCAATTCTTTTGCTTGAATCGTAGTACAAGCCATCTATGTCCTCCTGATGAAGATTAAGTTGTTCGATTAGCATTGGGCATGGAACATTCATCGAAAGTGTACAATCCTTTGAAGCATCGTATTCACTTTCCCAAACAAGATTCATACTCGCATGTATAATTTCACCAATTTGTTTCAAGACTGGTTTTCTAACAATCTCCTTCTTAAAAAGATGTTGATTCAATTCCTGATCTGAAAATACTTGATTGGAATCCGCATCAAGTGATTTCAGATATTGTTCCAAAAATTCAACGTTTAAAACCTCCTGCTCTACCTCTTTTTCTTCTGGCATGTTAAGAACCACACCTGATTCTACCGAACTACTCTTATTGAGCAGGTCACAACTAGGTGACCATGGATATTCTCGATTGAATACAGAGTACGATTGCGGATCAAGTCCTATACCCTTTGAACTACTAAAGTCAACTCTATCTGTAGCTGCGACTTGGAACTGTTCAAACTGTTCTTCTGTAACGAAGTAAGCGTACAACCAACTCCAAGTCAGGAGCCTTTCAGCTTTCAACTGCTCTCTTCCTGAACATATATAATTGCTCAGCCTAATCCATTGAGTTCCGTTAGAATCAGAAAGAATCAATGCCTTTGGCATTTCCGCAAAGAAAATGCCATCAGAATCCAACCATTCAGATACACTATCTATATTTGAAACGTCAACCTTCAAATGCTCATCACGAGTAGCTTTTTTCAACTCGCTTATCTCATCAAATATAGGAATTTCATCGGATTTCGTTAGTTTGAAATTTAAGGTCGGATCAAAATCCCGAACGAACGGTTCCCAGGGACCTTCAAATTTTGACGTTTCAGAATAATCTGTATCAATGTCACACTGGTCAGAAACTCTTGCCAGAATATTGTGCATTGCAATCCATTGATATTTTTTTCCTATACGTTCAACCTTTTTTGTTTCGCTTCTATCATATCCCCAATAGTTGTTGCCCTTATCAAGTTCATTAGTATAGCCCAAATCATTAATAATAAAGGACATTGCCTGTTTGTACATTTCGTCTTCATCGACATCGAAGTATTTTAATGCACTTTGAAAAACATAGCGTCCAAAATCACCATACATACCATGTCCTTCAAACGACATGGAACTTTTGATTTGCCGCAGTCCACCATCGTATTTCTTATTAATGTAATCTTCATCGATTTGTTCAATAGGAAATGATTTATATGGTGGAATAATTTTTTCATGGACAATGCAACCGTTGTAGTCTGGATTCTCCCATAAAAAGCGTTCGATTATTAATCTTGCATAGTCACGAAGTAAGATGTCAGGATAAACAGTTTCTTGGTCAAAAATTGTTGAGTATACATACTCTGCTAAAATAAGATACGCTTGATTCTTCTCTTTAATACGTTTGCAACAAGTTCCGAATACAACACCATATAAACGCTCTAAGATATATGGATCATTGACTCCTGCAAAAGCCTTCAACAGCACAATGCACAAATCAAATTCATTTCGAAGAATTTCAATCATCGCCTGCGATGTATAATCGCGAAGGATACGATTAGACGAACTAAGCAACCATCCACAAAGAATAAGCAACTTCCGAGCCTGTTCCTTATTCATCTGAAGACTTTTTCCCGAACTATACATCCGCAAGAGTTGTACGAGTCGATTTGAATCATCATAAAAAATCCCATTGATATACTTTGTCCAATAATAGTCTCGTTCGCTAAGCGCATATCCCATTAAAAGCGTGTGCAAAAAATCCGCATTCAGAGGATGACAGCTTTTCACGCTATTCCCAATAAGAACATTCCAAAAATCCGTCCGAGATACATTGTATTTTTTCGCAGCAGCTAGAAAAGACTTGTTGGAAATATATTTTTTCTCACGCCAAACAAACGATCGTATGTAGGTTCTAACAACAAAATCCTTCTCAAAACTTTCAGGCAGATCATCAATCACATCGATACATTCTTTTCCAAATTCTTGAGCATAAAAAGAACAACACGTTACAAAAATATCGCAGTTGCTTAGATTCACATGGTTATCTTTTAGTTGCAGAATTTCTTCGCATAAAATCTTGCGAATCAATGTGTCAGATATATTTTGAGAAAATAAACTCTTTGCGAAAAAATAATCGTTCATTTGATCGTAGGAAAAAAAGTACCGTTCCTGACCAGAGACTAGATTTGTATGCATGAGATTTTCTTTTTCCAATAATGCCATAAATGGCCTTACCGGAAAACCATTTAATTTCCAGAATCGCATATTTGCAAGGTCAGATTCCATAATACTTTTTTCTTTTTTATCATAGATCAATGTCGAAATCTCATCAACAAGAGATTGAACGAGATTGTCCCCCTCAGTTAATCCCATAAGATTATACCGCTTTATTAATATTGGGAAAATATTTTTGTTTACATTTTCCACTAATCTATCATATAAAACCGGAAGACTCGCTTCGTCATTTCTGTACGTTTTACAATACAAAGTCAGGAATAGGGGATTTTCCATTTCTGCTTCAAAATATTCATACAAAGTAAACGGAATTTTGTAGTAGTTAAAGAATACCATCGATGCCTCTAATCCGATGGATTCAAAACCAGAATGCAAAATCTTATAAATATTTTTATCTTTTGAGATGAGATTGTCTGGTACGAGCGAATTCTCATATTCTGTTCGATAAGTGATTGCTAATTTTATGTGGGTACATTTTTCTACCTTTTGTAAAAGAGAGCATAGACCAGTTTTCCAAAGTCCATAATTAACCGTTTCATTCAATGCATCTATACACAATAAGACATAAGCATCCTGCTCTCTACCCATCGATTCTAGTATGCTTATAAACTCATCAAACGAATAGTTCAACTCACAGTCTTGTAATAATTGATCGAGAATTGGCAAATCTGAATAGCAATTTCCAGCTAAGAGTAAAATCGCAGGCTGATTATTCTTCATTAGTGATTGAACTTCAGCCGCTAGCATATGCGACTTTCCAATTCCCGCATTGCCAGAAATAAAAAGTTCCTTAGCGGTGATAAGGCGACCTTCATCAGCGGTTAGAGATAGGTAATTGGACAAATCGAGCAATTCATAAAGCGTATCAATTTCAACTTGGAGCTTATTATATTCTTCTTCAGCTTGCGAGTGCCCCCACTCTTCTTTATCAATTTTTCTTCGTTCAAGAAGGGAGCGAGTTCGGGAAAGCCGCTCTGTCTTTTGGCTAATTTCTAAATTTATTTTTTTCACATCTTCAGCTATAGAAGATTGTAAACGCTGATGCCATTCAAGTGCATATTCGAGTGTTCCACTATCAATATCTTCAAAAGACAAAACCATTGTCTTGATTTCTTTGAGATAATCAGCATGATTTTCTGTATGGTCTTCCATATAAGCGATTTTTTGAAGTAACTTTTCTTTCTTTCTATTGATATATTGAATTGCATTTTGATTTCTAGCAAAAAGAGAAAGCTTTTTTGAGGTTTCTGTTTCAACATTGAATTCTCGGTTGAATCGTTCTCCTAGAGTGTTAAATGATTTTTCATCATGGGCAATGATCCAATCAAAAGTAATAACATTAACACCAAAATAATAATTCGCTAAATACGGATATTTTCTTACTATATCTAAGATTTCCTCATTCGTTATCAGCTCAATAGAAATTTCACTTTTATTAAGTAACTCTACAATCTTTGCATAACTTTTGCCAGAGGCTGTTATCGCCTTATTACAATACAGAACAACATGATTTATCTTTCCGGCATAGTATTCAACAACATTTTCCATTGAGTGATATATTTGGCTGTAGTCTACATTCTTATCAAAAAACTTTGCTTGATAGCCAATATAACGATTTGTATCCTCATCAAATATTGGTTCCGATTCAATACCCGGTTGGTTCGGATCCGAATGCAAATGTGTCATCAGCTTATTTGATTTCAGAAATTCATTAGCAAAAAGTTGTCGGCACAGATTTTCAAACTTAGTGCGAAGTCCGTCAGGGCCATTATTGTATAATGAGAAGTTATCCCAGTTGATTTCAACAGCCATTGTGTTTCCTTTCCTTGATTTTGCCAAATCGATTGTTATGCTTTGTCTAATTATAACATACTTGTTTCAAACATTTCCATAATTTGATGCATCGTTTCTCTATCGATAGAACGAATTATTTTCTCTTTTCTGTATGTTCTGTCAATAGTGACTTATTGTCTGTAGACGCATTGTCTTCAAAGCGACATAATTGTTTTGGAGGGAGTTAAAGTGCTATGAGTTTGATTCATATTTTTGCTGTTAACCTTCGTTTTTATCGTACTGAAGCAGGACTTTCTCAAGAAAAATTAGCCGAGTTGGCTGGTTTGCACCGAACTTACATTAGTGCGATTGAAAGAGAACGCCGAAACATCTCTATTGAAAATATCGAAAACATCGCAAATGCCTTAAACATTGATGCTTATAGATTATTAAAACCACTTGAAAGCTGAAAGGGTGTATGCAGCATGGGGAGAAATATAGACAATCGAAACTCAAAAGTCACTGAATATCTGGACAAACTGTATTTGTTGGCATCAAACAATGCTCCTTCAACAGGTAATATGCCATATGAATCATCACTAACAGCTATATTCGATTCAAAAACCATGAGTTATCGTGAGATTATACTTGTTGCTTTAGTCGGTCGAATGCTCGATGACTCTTTTCGAGCCTATTCTCATTTCTACGGATGTAAACCTCGTGCTATTTTTGAAGGTCCTATAAAAGATTTTTGTAATGCAAAGGGCTTTCCTCACACAAAATCCGGGCCTTTAAATATTGCCAAAGCATCCAATATTAACGAAGCATGGGCTTCACAACGTGATCCAAAAATAGATGCAGATTTCGTTGTTGATTTGATAAAACTCATTGATTCTAAGGACGATGCGTTCCGAACGAATCTTGGGGTTGATTTGATGCGAAAATATATTTCATCAGCTCAACACATTCAGTCTTTGACGGTTGAATTCACTCCCTCAACGAATCCGATTCATTTGGAAGGACTGTGCAGAAAAATGATAGATGGAGCACCCGACTCAGGGAATACTCCACAACGCATTTTTGGCTTTCTGTTAGAGTCCTATCACACATCAATTCATACAGGAATCATCGTAAGTGGTGCAGATGATAGTGCTTCTGCAACTAGCACGACCAGTAAAAAGCCTGGTGATATTAATGAAGAAGGAGCTGACGGTTCTATTTACAGAGTGTATGAAGTTACTGTGAAGCCGTTTGATCTCTCGCGTATTATTGATTCGTACGACTGTATCAAAAAATACAATGATGAGAAACACACACACATTAATGAGATTGTCGTTGTTTGTCGAAAAAGAGATTGTCCTTCGGATATAAAACACAGCCCGTACTATTTTTGCCTTGGAACATATGAATATCAAGACGTAATTTACTATTACTGGGACATCTACGAATGGATATCTTACATGTTGCAGCATATGATTCCTTCTGCGCGAGAAAATTTTTATAGTCGCCTTAACAGCTATGTCAACGATACAAATACGCATGAAGCTGTGAAAGTGCTTTGGAATGCACTTCATCAAAATAACTCTTAACAAAAAAACAGACGAAAGCCAACACTTTCGTCTGTTTTTTCATTGGTATTCTTTCAAATATTGGATTGTTGCGTTTGCAACAACTTCCGCTAATTTGCTTGGCACTGCATTTCCAATTTGCGTATAGATTCTACCTTTGTTTCCGCAGAAAATATAGTCATCAGGGAAAGTCTGAATCCTAATAGCCTCATTAATGGTAATTCTTCGTAGCCGTTTAGGAGCTTCTCGAAATTCAGGCGTGATAGTTCCATTTAAAAGGCCACGATGGTAACTTACCACCCAATCCTCATTGGCATCGCCATATAAATATTCTTCGTCGAGAAATGGTGTTTTATTGCCACCCATTGATGCAGGAAGTGTATTTGCATAATCATCAATATTAATTGGACGGCCTTGACCATTAAAATACATTCCGGCATACGGTGACTTCCGCATAATAGGATTGGTTGCAAACGTAATTTTCGCCGTGCATGTATTTGGATTTTTTTCTGTTCCTGCTGGGCCGAGTGACTTTAACAAGGCCCGAATCGTTGGCGCTTCGGTCTTTTGCTGTTCTAGCAGATCGTTCATGTGATACTCAAAAAAAACATCTTGATTGTTTTTTATTCCAATGAAAAAGACCCTTTCTCTTTTTTGAGATACACCATATTCTGTTGCGTTTAAAATAAATGGGCTACAATGATATCCAAGCCTGCTAGCTCGTTCAAGGTATTTTTTTCTTACCGGCTCCCATTTATCTAAAAAGCCGAGTGCCTTTACATTTTCCATAACAAATGCTCTCGGCTTGACTCGTTCCACAACATCCAAAAAAGTAAAAATCAATTTACTTCTAGCATCGTCCGGGTCCATTTTGCCTGCAACTGAAAATCCCTGGCAGGGAGGACCGCCAAACACGAGATCAGTTCCCTCATAATTGTTCATCTTTTCGATGACATTATTGATATCATCATTGACTATAGTCCTACCTGGATGATTAGCTTTATATGTTTCAGCAGCTTCCTTCATGAGCTCATTAGCGAAAATCACATTGACACCAGCTTTTTCAAAGCCGATGTCCATTCCGCCTGCACCTGTAAACAAGGAAACAGCTGTTAATGCTTGGTTCATGTCAATCTCCTAATACGATTTGAAGTGTTTCACAACTCCTAATAGTATAACACAGATTTTGTCTTCATTCAATTTCAAGTTGATTGAATTATGTAATTGGCCAAAGCATCACTCTGACACTTTGACCGCTGCGCTCCATTCTACCATAGCAGAGGGGCTTACGCTCAGGACAGCAGTGCAGGCTCAATCAGCACCGCCGCATTCCTGACCTGATACGTCACACCGCTGGCTTCTCCCTTTGCCTTGCGGCAACACACCTCCGGGTGCTGCGCTGCAAGGGCATCAAGCTGCTTCTGCAAGGCGGGATTCAGCGTAAATACGCTGCTTGTCCCGTCCTCGCTGGCGTAGATCATGGTTTCCAGCTTAAACATTGTCATCGGGCTCGACAAAATCTTCCTTCCTCCATTCCTTGTCCTCCTTGATGTCCTGCATCAGGAGCAGCATATTGGTGTAGCACTCCATCTCGGCACGGACAAAGTAGAACATCTGGTCGTACCAGTCTGCCAGCGTTTCGTCCTCCAGTTTGCGGACGAAATCGAACACCAGTCGGTTCAGATCAGGATCAACCGTCAGCCCGGCAATCTCGTACAGCCGCTTGCGGGTCAGTTCCAGATCGGCGCAGCCATAGGTGTAGAGCAGCTTCTTTTCCTCAAACGTCAGTTTCATAGGTTTGTTCCTCCGTATTAAAAAAGGGCCTGCCCTGTGCAGACCCGATGTAGCAAAAAGACCGCCGTGCGTTGTGCAGGGCGGTCTTGAACTCAGGATTGGAGAAAATCCCGGAGTTCCTCAGCGAAAAAGGAGATTTTTGCGATAGCAGCTATCGCTATGTAAGGCAGGACGAAAGCCACAAATGCGGTAATCAGCATTTTCAGGACTTCGCCGCCGTCTGCCAGCTTCATGACCCAGCTTGCCAGAGCCACGAAGAAGAACAGTCCCGCCAGCAGATTCGTCAGGACAGTGGAGAAGGTCGTGAGGAAGATGCCCACCCACTGCGCCAGAATCAGCAGCAGAAGCAGCGGGAGAAGGGCAAGTTTCAGCATCGGTTTCAGCACAGTCATCGTAGGCACCTCCTTAGATAAAGATCAGTTCTTTTTGGATGATTTCCTCGGCACGGTTGCGGATGCTGTTCATCTGGCGCACCCATTCCAGTTGATCGGCAGCTTTCAGGGTTTCTGTCACGCCCTCGGCTTCCTGCATCTGCCGGATGGTCAATGCAAGCTGTTCCTCGGCCTGCTTGTCCAGCTTGGCAAGGTAGCCGCCCAGTTCACCGGACAGGAGCAGGTGGTTGTACCGGATGGGATGCTGTTCCTTCAGGTACATCTTATGTAGGCGACCCCACCGCCCGGTGGGGTGCTCTGCCGTGGCTGCTGTGGTCAGGTTCGGCAGATAGTGGTCGTTGACAAGGGTGTAGTCCAGACCGTTAGCGTTGTCATGGATGGAAATTTTCATGGTAGTCATGCTGCATTATCCTCCTTTGGTTTCGGCGTTGGGACTGCTTCTGGGTCAGGTTTTGGATTTCCTTTTTTCTTGTGATAGAATTCCAAGGTTTTCTTGTTGTGGTTGATTCTCCTGCACTCATCGGAACAAAATTCCTGCTGGCTGTGTGTAGGCCAGTAGGAATGACCGCACACGGCACAGGTGCGTTGCCGGTAGTAATAATCTCCTCTTTCGGCTTCTCTATCTGCTTTCTTTTGCTCCTGTCTTGCCTGATTCCAGCATTCCCTTGAACAGAAAAGTTGTCGGTTGCTCGTAGGAGTAAACTCCTTCCCGCAGTGCGGACACGTTTTGGTTTTAATGATCTCGCCACCGTTTTCAGCGATTTTCTTTGCCTTTCGCTTTTCTCGGTAGGCTTTTTCACGTTTGCGCTGTTTTTCCATGCGCTGCCGTTCTTCCTGCTCTTTCTGCACTTTCAGTTCGGCAAGTTCTTCCTCGGTATAAGCAATATCGACTTGACCGACATAGTTGAAATAAATATCAACCTTTTGTGTGCGGGCGTTGCCTGTACCCTCGGCTTCATAAACAACGATTTTATCGACAAGTTCGTTAAACATTGAATCGGAGATTTCTGTTGGATTTTTGCACTTGCGAATCAGCGAAATGAAATGCCGAATATCAGCAGAACTTGATTTATCTTCGGCAATTTCGGATTTCATCGTTTCCATCTTCGATTCCAATTCTGCCTGCTCGCTATCATACTGTGCCATCAGCTGCTTGTACTGTCGTTCGGGCAACAGTCCAGCCATAAGATTTTCGTACAGGCTACGAATAAGGGCAGAAAGCTCATCATAGCGTTTTTGACAACGTTTCAATTCCGATTGGTTCTGCTTCGGCTTTTCTTCGCGTTTCTCTTTCCAAAGGGATTGCAGTTCCAAAGCGAAGATTTCTTCATCTTTTAGAACAAATCTCGAAAAGCGTTTGACCGATGCCAATATCAGGGCTTCAACATTATCGGCACTGATTGAATGGGCAGTACAGCTATTCACCCGACTTGCATATCCACCACAACGATAAGAATATTGAGTAGACCCATCTTTTTTACTGTAGTGCGTTTGCAAGGTCAATCTTCTGCCGCAGTCGGCACAATACAGATACCCGCTTAAACGGTTGGTGTGCGTTCCCCAAGCAGAAGCACGATTCACTCGGCATCTGCGTTTCTGAACACTATCCCAAAGTTCTTGCGATATAATCGGTTCATGCGTGTTCTGGAAAACGTACTGTTCATCTTCATCTGTTTCTTTTCTCTTGTGAAGTTTGAAATTTGTACTTACAGATTTTCGTAGAACAGTGTGTCCCAGATATTCCTGCCGACCTAAAATTGTTCTTACGGAGGAGGTGCCCCACAGGTACGGATTGGAGAACTTTGTCCCATTGTACTGCTCCGGGTGATATTTCTTTGCGTATGCAGCAGGAATCAGGACTTTTTCCTCTGTCAACAGTTCTGCGATTGTCCGTGGGCTTTTTCCTTCGTTCGCAAGAAGAAAAATGCGCTTTACGACTTCGGATGCCACCGGATCAACAACAAGTGTCTGCTTGTCGTTCGGCAAACGGTTATATCCATACGGAATAGAGCCGCTGCAACGTTTTCCATCTTTCATCCGGGCATCGAACACAGCCTTGATTTTATTGCTCGTGTCTTTGGCATACCATTCGTTCATGATATTCAAAAATGGAGCAAAATCATTGTCTGAAGCATTGTTGCTGTCGATGCTGTTGTTGATTGCAAGGAATCGGACGTTTTTCTGTGGGAACAGAACTTCCGTATAAAAACCGACTTGCAGATAATTTCGTCCTAAGCGGCTCATATCCTTCACAATAAGCGTTTCGACATTTCCTGCTTCTACCTCTTTTATTAGAGATTGAAAGCCGGGACGATTGAAATTCACACCTGAAAAGCCATCATCTGTAAAATGGCAAATGTTCTTGAAGCCGTTCTTTTGGGCGTAATCTTCCAGATATTTCTTTTGGTTGGTGATGGAATTCGATTCACCAGCAAGATCATCATCTCTTGACAAACGCTCATAGAGTGCGGTGATTTTTGGTTCTTTAGGCATTTGTTCTACCTCCTTTCTTATGGAATCTTTCAATTTAGGACAATCAAGTTTATCGTCCTATTAAAGTATAGCCCTCGGGCGCAAGTTCAATGGCCGTGGTCGTCTCACCGAAGGTGGATGCCCACGCATCAAAATGGGTCAGCCCTTTCTGCTGCAAGGTGTTGTACTGGAGGTAGCGCATGAGGGTGTACATCTCGGTCATACTGTTGCTCAGGGGTGTACCCGTTGCAAAAATCACGCCACGGCCACCGGTGATTTCATCCAGATAGCGACACTTGCCGAACATATCGCTGGATTTTTGTGCCTCGCTCGTACTCAAACCTGCGACATTACGCATTTTCGTGTACAAGTAGAGGTTCTTAAACGCTTGGCTCTCATCCACAAACAACCTGTCTACGCCCAATTGTTCAAACGTAACCACATCATCTTTACGGTCTGCGCCTTGCAGCTTTTCCAGTTTCTGTTTCAGAGACTTGCGCAACTTTTCCAGCTGCTTTACTGTGAAATGCTCGCCAACCTGTGCTTTCGCTTCTTCGATGGCCTCCTCGATTTCATCTATCTGTTCCTGAATCAGACGCTCCTGTCGTTCTGCGGACAAGGGTATCTTTTCAAACTGGCTGTGTCCGATGATAACTGCATCATAATCACCGGTCGCAATTCTCGCACAGAATTTTTTTCGATTACCGGGTTCAAAATCTTTCTTGCTGGTAACCAGCAGCTTCGCATGGGGGTACAGACGTAAAAACTCGCTGGCCCATTGTTCCGTCAAATGGTTTGGCACGACAAAAAGACTTTTCTGACACAAGCCCAGACGTTTCAGTTCCATAGCGGAAGCCGCCATCTCAAAACTCTTGCCAGCACCGACTTCGTGCGCCAAAAGGGTGTTGTACCCATACAGCACATGGGCAACCGCATTGCGCTGATGCTCTCGCAAATTGATCTCCGGGTTCATGCCCACAAAATGAATGTGACTACCGTCATACTCACGGGGGCGGGTGCTGTTAAAAAGCTCGTTGTACTTTTTTACCAGTAGGGCGCGTCGCTGTGGATCTTTCCAGACCCAGCCAGCAAATGCGTCCTTGATGGCCTGCTGTTTCTGCTGGGCGAGGGTGGTTTCGTTTTGATTCAGCACACGCTTTTCTTTCCCATTCTCCTCGATGGTATCATAAACGCGGCTGTCACGCAAATTCAAGGTATCCTCCAAAATCTTGTAAGCGTTGGCTCGGCGGGTACCGTAGGTTTCAGTGGCCATAATGTCACCAAAGCCAGTAGCAGATTTATTGCTGATCCGCCATTCGGAAGTGTAAGGGGAGTAGCGAACGGTGATGGCATTGTTGTAGCGGATACGATAGGGCGGCTGAAAAGTTTCCATCATAAACTGTTGTACGATAGAGGGGTCAAGCCATGTGGCACCCAAACGCACATCAATTTCAGATGCCTCCAGATCTTTGGGCTGTGCCTTGGTCAGTGCGTCCACATTAACCTTGAACTCCGGGTGACTTTCCGCAGCAAGCTGTGCCATCCGCAGCTTATCGCGTACATTACCCGAAAGGTATTCGTCCGCAGTCTGCCAGCCCGCTTCCGGGTCGGTGGGGTCGGCGACAGGGTCCTTGAAGATCACACCAGACAATTCAGTGGTGATGCGCCCGTACTCGTCGGGTGTGCCCAGCAGTTCTGCCATATAGGGCAAATCCACCTTGCCGTGTTCCCCGATGGACACCGCCAACGCTTCACTTGGCGTATCCACGCTGGTGACGGTGCGTTCCGGGCGAATGGTGCGCTTGGTGAACATCGCCGCCTTGGATTTAAGCTGCCCTTGCTCGTCCAGATTTTCCAGCGAACACAGCAGATAATAGGAGGAATCCTGCTCAAACAGCCGCCCGTTTTTACGGTCGTTCAGCAGACCGTACTTTGCGGTAAAGTCATCGTAGGCGGCGTTCAAACGCTCCTGTGTTGCCTTGATGTCGGCATCTGGGTAATCCTCCAACTGTTGCTGAATCAGGTCATTGATGATCTGCCGCAGTTCCACCATGCCGGTGACGCGCCCCTTGGCGTTATCGGACAATTCCACCTGCGTCATGATGGAGTTTTCGCGGTAGTAGATCTCGCCATCCACCACAGTATAGCTGAAATTTTTCACGGTAGGATCTGCGGGCAGCGTTTTGCGCTGTGCTTCCACATCTGCGACGTCCGGGGCAGCAATCTCCACCGCAGTGTAATTGCCCTCAATATGCTGCACCGCTTCTGCAAGCTGGTCTGCCAACACTGCACCCTCAATGGGTGCAACGGTGAGTTCCTCCCGTCCGTACTGGGTGCTTTCGGTGGTCAGCTCGCCCAGCACCATCTCCGGGTGGTCTACGAAATACTGGTTGATGGCAAAGCCATCTTCTGTTTTGCCCAACTGCACCCAGTCCGGCTCGTGGTCGATGGGGCGGTCACGTTTTTGCAAAAAGATAATGTCGCTGACAACATCCGTGCCAGCGTTGGCACGGAAAGCGTTGTTGGGCAGACGAATGGCCCCCAGCAAATCGGCTCGTTCTGCCATGTGCTTGCGGGCAGAAGAATCTTTACTGTCCAGCGTGTAACGACTGGTAACAAACGCCACCACGCCGCCCGGACGCACTTGGTCGATGGCTTTGGCGAAAAAGTAGTTGTGGATAGAAAATCCCAGCTTGTTGTACGCCTTGTCGTTGACTTTATACTGACCAAAAGGGACATTACCTACGGCAAGGTCGTAAAAATCTCGGCGGTCGGTGGTTTCAAAGCCAGCAACCGTAATGTCGGCCTGTGGATATAGTTTTTGGGCGATGCGTCCGGTGATGGAATCCAGTTCCACACCATACAGACGGCTGTCAGCCATGCCAGAGGGCAGCATACCGAAAAAATTGCCAATACCCATGGAAGGCTCCAAGATATTTCCAGACTGGAAGCCCATCTTTTCCACAGCATCATAGATGGCGCGAATTACCACCGGAGAGGTATAGTGGGCATTCAGAGTGGAAGCGCGGGCGGCGGCATACTCCTCTTCGGTGAGCAACCCTTTCAGTTGGGTGTACTCGGCAGACCAGTTTTCCTTGTTGGGGTCAAAGACATCTGCAAGACCGCCCCAGCCTACATACTGCGAAAGCACCTGCTGCTCCTCGGCGGTGGCACCGCGATGCTCCTGCTCCAAAGTGCGCAAGGTCTGGATGGCTTCAATATTGCGGGCGAATTTCTGCTTGGGGCCTCCGACACCCAAATTATCATCCGTGATGTGAAAATTTCCTGCGGCTTCCGGCATCGGTTCAGCGTTCAGGGCTTCGTCTGCGGCAGCAGCATCCGGAAAGGTCTGCCACTCGCCATTGACCTCCACAGAGATAGGCAACTTGTCCAGTTCCTCATCAGGTGTAGGTTCATCCCGCCGCAGACCGTCCTCGAATTGCTGCTTGTTGAGTACCTCGTTATCCCACGACTGCCCATGCGCGCTGGTGTCGATGCGCACATCGGTTTCGCCAACATAGCCGATTTTGCCTTCGATGGTTCGGGTGGGAAGGTCAACAACAACTTCGTCACCGACCTTGTAATCAACAGCCTTTTCAGGAGAAACGTCAATAATTTCATCCTGCTGCTGTTCATACAGTTCCCGGATATTGGGCAACCGTTCAACCCGGAAGATGGGCTGTCCGCTGTTGGTCAAGTCCATGTCCTGCAAGCTGACGGATTTGAACATGAAGTTGACGTGATCCACACGGAAATCCCGGCCATCTAGCTTGATGATGATGCCGATCGGCAGATAATCTTCCTCTCGCAGATATTTTGTCTGATGGTGGGTACCATCTCCGCCCTGTCCGGCTAGATAGATGCTGTTGCCCTCGGCCCACAGCTTCTGCGATTTTGCTACCCACTCTCTGCGCAAAAAGCCGGTCACTTTGACTTTTCCCAGCGCATTTTCCTGTGACAGCAAACTAGAACGAAAAACTTCCTTTACAGTGATTGCATCTTTGTCATAGAACAGAAAATATCCGCCCAGTTCAAAGCCAATCAGGGTATTGGGGTACTGCTCTTTCAGAGCATTGTATTCGGCAGCGGCATCACCATCCAGCATTGGGAGCTGTCGTTCCGCTTCCTGCACGGCGGCACGATGCTCTTTTTCCTTATCGGTCAGGTAGCGGTCAGACTGAATCATCAGGTCGATGTATTTCTCGACCTGTGTCCAGCTTAACGTAACCTTTTGATGATCCGGGTAGTGGTCAAATTCAAGTCCTTTTCCATCATGATTTACAAAACCGCTGCTGCCATCCAGAAAATCCTGCGAATGTCCGCCGATGCCGTACTCTTTCGCCAATGCTTTAGCGCGGAGTTTGCGGTCGGGCTGTGTCTGGTACAGTTCGATGATCCGCTGCTTACCGCCTGCAAACCCTGAACCGTGCTTACGCAATTCGTTTTCGATTTCAGCCTGCGACAAAACAAAAGCGGAGGGCAATTTTTCGCTCTCCGCTTGGTCGATTTTTCCAATTTGTTCAGCTTCGGTAGGGATGTGGGCATCGAAGAAACTTAGCTGTAGATCAGCTCCGTCAGCACCAGTTCCTCGACCTGCTCCTGTAGGCTGTTCATGTGCTGTACCCACGTCATCTGATTCTTCTCCTTGTCCGGGGCCGGGTTCTTCGCCAGCAGATCGGCCATCAGTTGCTTCTTCATCGCTGCTGCGGTCTGCTCCAGTTCGGTCAGGGTCGGGTACAGGCTCCCGTTCAGGAGCATCGTGTGGTACAGAACCGGGTGCTGCTGTTTCAGAAAGTTCAGGCGCATCCTGCCGTACTTGCCCAGCGGCTTCCGGGGCTGGTTCAGGGTCAGGTTCGGGAGCTGGTAGTCCCCGACGGTCGAGTAGGTCACGTTCCTGCTGTTCGTATTCATATTGGCTCCTTTCTGCATTGCGGCGGCGAATGGTTGTTTTTACGGTGCGCTCGATGTTCCGCAGCACCTCCCGGCTCATGTCGCTGACGGCTGCACCGAGGGCGTAAACACTGTCTGGGGTTGAGAAATTGTAGATTGCCCGAAAATCGTCCTTGTCGAACCACCCGGCTGGCTCAAATCCGCAGCGTTCCAGCAGCGTGTAGGTGACGCTGATGGCGGCGGCGGACTTGAACTGCATCTCCACCCCGGCTTCATCATAATCCATTAGCAGCGAACCGTCAACGATGGCGTGGATATCGCCACCGTTGTTGTCCCAGTAATCCGCCACCAGTTTCCCGGCAACATCTGCAAGCTGCTGGCTGACACGTTCTCCGCTGATGCCGTAGGTGGCGGCGAGCATTTCTGAAACCGGCTGCACCAAATCGGGACCGAGCTGCCACACCTCCGGGTCACGGGAATTGCGGCGCACCCCGGTGTCGCTTACGTCAAAGACGTAGTGCAGGCGCGGGAATCCGCTGGATTCGTCCAGCAAAGCGATGCCCTTAGAGCCACGCCTGACATAGCGGTTCATCCGGTTGCGCCAAATGTCAAATTCGGCGCAGGCGGTGGCATCGGGCCGCTGGGCGTAGATCATAAGCTGATCCGCAAAGGGATACTTGTACAACCGGGATGCCGTGGTCAGATAGTCTGTCCAGCTTTCCCAATACCGGGTCAGACCGTTCGCCGTGCGCTGGGCAAGGGCAAGGTATTCTTCGGCTTTGCTTGGCATAGCGTTCCTCCTTTCAAGTTCAAAGTAAACAAAAAAGCGAGCGGCCTTTTCAGGTCACTCGCTAAGGAATCTATGGTAGTTTATAGCATGAATGGAAGTATTCTATCAAGCCCACTTTTTGCGGGTTATGAAAAAATTTCGGAACAATGCCCTATGACATTATCCCAGTTGACAACCATCGACAAACTGAAAGTCGTCATCGTATTCCTGTTATATAAGGTTGATCGTCGTTTCATCAAAATTCTTAATACTGAACATTGTGCACCACTCTACATCATCCCGAACCGGCTCAAAGTGCAGTGCTGAGCAAGCAGCATAAAGCCTGCCTTGTGATTTTTCTCCAGTCATAATCACTGTTGGTCCGTCAGCTCCACCGATAATGCCTACGCAAGCATTATTTTGGGTTTCCGGCGTGAAGGAGTCTCCCTCCACAGCAATTTCCATAGGCTTATCTCCATCGCAGCAATCACAAATCGAGATATCTTCCTCCGATTCAGGGAAAAGCGTATAACGCATGACGGTAAAATGTGTCGGATAAACCCAGCGGTCAGAACCGAAACACTTTTGAGGAATTGTTTGTTGCTCTATTTCCTGCACGGTCAATGTATAGTTTGTTCCGCTGACCGGATGGAGGAAAGAAAACGAATCACCGGGAGCGTGTGTCTGGAAATGTGGTCCCGGCACACGGCATGGCCGTTGCTCCATCGTAAGGGAGAGGGATTTTATTTCAGGACGGCGTTTGCTTGTCCACGGAAATGCCGCCCGAAAAATCATCCACCCATAGGATGTATCCAAATCATAGTGTTCCAATGCCCACTTTGCTTCCGCTTCATTGATCATCCCGTCTGGCAAACATGGATTAAAGACCACCGAGCAACCGTGGGAGGTCGGCATTGTTTTCCCGTTCAATTCCAAACGAGGAATAAAGTCAAGACAAAGTGGATTTTCTAAATCTATTTGCAGTTGCTGCTCCTGCGTGAAGTATTCACAAGAGTCGTTTTCGGGGTGTAAATCCCATTTAGTCATGAACTTGCGAATGTCTTCCTCCGGGGTACGCATACAAAAGTCCACAACGAACCCCTTGCTGCACGAATACGCCGCAGGAATGATCCAATGATGCCCGGCCCATTCAAATTGCTGATTCAAGGGGACTTCTGTTCCGGCACGTTCTTTTCCCGAATGTCCCCAGAAGTTTCCCTCAAAGTAGACTTTCCACTCCGGGATAGCTGGTTTTGCGTTCTGGTCCACAACATCGTAATATTCTTTGGTGTACTTGATTTTGCTGTAATCAAAAGATGCCTGAAGCTCTTTGATATATGCCCATGGCCGCTCCATTGGCATCAGCTTTAATTTCGTAGCGACAAGCGCAAGGGTTTCCTGCTGCTCCTGCGTGGGAGGGTTGTCCTGTAAGAAGGTTTCAAATTGTGCCTTATCCCACATCCATGCCTGCTCCAATGCTGCCACATCGCCGCAGGCAAGCAGTAGCCGCAGAAAATCAGCGAAATTTTTTGCCAACGGATGAACATAGTTTGGAAATGTGTTCGCCGGGCTGACAGCAAAAACCATACCGCCAAAGCCACGAACAAAACAGAAGTGGATTCCATCCACACCGGTCCAACCAAATACAGACGCACCCTTTGGTGTGCAAAAATACGGTTCGTTATCTGTACGGCGTTCTACGCCTAAGGATGAAAGATCAATGTCAGTCTGTAATAATTTCTGAAATGTTTTGTCCATCGGCTGATCCTCTTAAACAGGAATTTGATTATTTTTTTCCTTTTCGGAGATAAAGAATTGCGGTAACAAGACACATTCCTGCAATTCCTGCCAGAAATGAATTGGAATAGTTCTTTGTCAGAATGGCCCAAAGGTTGATTGACACAAAGACAGTTAAAAATATAATACCGATTATTCTATTTTTCATTTCTGTTACCCCTGCAACTTTCCGAGTTGTCGAGTTCAGTATACCACACCAAATGGCATTGTAAAAGAGAATATGTATGCCGCCCGCAGGCGGCAAAAGTCAGTCGAGCGGAAATTCCAACTCGGCAAACTCTGCATCGGTCAGCAGTTTCAGCTTTTCGATAACGCCCTCCGACAGTTCCCGCAGGGCAGTTTCATCGGGCATCAGGTAGCACTGCATCAGCCGCAGTTCATGGATAAGCCCCAGCCGGGTGCCGGTGTTGTAAAGCATCATCAGCATGAATTCTTCATGGTTAAAGTTCATGCGCATCCCTCGCTTTCCGGCAGACGGTGGGATTGCACTCCGGGGCATCGCACTTTTCCTTGAGCGTTTGCAAAACCGAGGTGCGTTCCGGCTTTTTATCCAGAAACCCCGGCAGTTCCTTAAAGCCGATGCTGTCCACATAATGCACAGACACCTCGCCATTGCGTTTGATTGCAATCACATCGCTGACGGACAGGCTGTGTCCCTCAAAATCCTGCGGACGGGAGAGGTTAAACACCTGAAACAGTTCTTCCAAAACCTCGTTGTTCGGCACATCCTGCCACATGGCGGGCAGATCGGCATAGTAGGCGACCTCGTAATGCTCCGGGTCTGGCGTTTTGCCCCGACGATGCAGTTCCCGCATGGAAGCAAATCTTTCATCGAGGATTTTTTCGTCATGCCGCAGTTGCATCACCATATAAACATCGCATCCCGCGTTCAGAAATTTCTGCGGGATGTCCGTCATGGTTTCGCCGTCAAAATTCTGGTTCCATTTTTGCTGCATCGTCCACCTCACAGTTCCGGTGCAGAATGTGCAGACGGTTTCGGCGCAGACGTATCGCTTGCCAGTTCTGCCAGCTTTTCCAATGTGGAAGGGCGGTGGTTTGCGCTCCGTTCCTCGGCTTCTGCAACTTTATCCATGACGGCATTGTAGTCCTGCAACAGCCGCCGCCCCTTTTCCATGTGGTGCACTTCCAGAATCTGCTCACGGGCTTCCTGAATGGTCAGTTCCGGTGCATCCAGCTGCCCACCGTCCATCACAGAATAATCGCTGTGGTAGAGGGTGTAGTCCCATCCATCCTCACAGGACTGGATTGCAAGATAGCCTTTGCCGCCCAGTTCCCATGCCGCCTGCTCGTCCTGCGTCTGGATTTCCGGGTAAAAGTCCGCACCGTTGCGCCCCATAACCTCTGCAAACTGGCAGATGTGGAACATATCACCCAGCCCACCTACATCAAAATGATAATCGTCCCAACGCTCCAGCCGTGTGGTGAAACTTCGTCCATCTGGGTAGTCAACCTGAATCACACCACCGTTGGGGATGCGGTAGAGATCGTCATAGTGGCTGTTGATGAGCCGAATGTCGGGAGGAATCGTTTCCGGCTCCCAGATGCGCCGCCTGCCGATGCCCGCCTGCGAAATGTTTTCAAGAATCTGTACGCTTTCTAACTGGATAGCCTTACATGGGGTGTCAGACAGCTCGAACAGATACCAGTTCCGTGCGGCTGGGATGGCGTTCCGTCCATCGGGCGGCAGGTTCTTTTCCGAGATCTGCCCGCTTTCCAGCGGCTCGCCAGTTACCTTGTTGTAGGTTGCAAAGCCGACCCCTGCACCATTTTCCCGGAGGTGCAGATAGCGTTCATCGTTGATAAGATAGACTGCTTCTTTTATCTGCTCCATCAGCACCCACCTTCAAATTCCAGAGAAAACTTGCTGCGGCCATCAGGTTCGGTGCCCAGCAGCACGGTGGCATTGTAGGTCTTGCCCTTGGCACTCTTGCAGTCCTTCAAGCGGACACGACCATCCCGCAGCAGCTTGTCCGCCACATGAGCGTCCAGCCGCTTGCCCAGACGCTTGAAGAACGCATTGTCCTTCCACAGGACAAAACGGCACTCCCGGTTCTCGCAGAACCAGCCTTTTTCACGCTCCACGACAGGCTTACCACAGTTCGGACAGACACCAATAATCTTGCTTTTCATAAGTGCATTCGCTCCTTTTTTCATTTCCGTGTTCTTTACCAGTTCGGTAATCATCGTATTGATCTCGGTCATAAATTCGCTCGGCTCCATTTCGCCACGTTCGATTTGCAGCAGCTTTGTTTCCCAGTCAGCTGTCATATCCGCAGACTGGATTTCTTCGGGCATCACAGTGATGAGGGCTTTGCCTTTGTCGGTGGGCAGCAGCACCTTGGTTTTCTTGGTACCCTTGCGCTCCAGAAAGCCCTTCTGCACCAGCTTTTCAATGGTGGCTGCTCTGGTTGCCGGAGTACCGACACCCTGACGCTCCACGCCCTCCGGCATACTATCCGCACCCGCTGCCTGCATAGCTGACAGGAGAGTATCTTCTGATTAGAGTTGTCAAGGTGGGAAGTGGATTTTAACCACATTTCTTTTTCAGGTCGGCAATGATAAGCCGCTTCACCTTGCTTTCAGCGGTTTCTGTGCTGTCGTGATTAAAAAACACGCTCACCAGATAGGTGGTACGGCCATCCTTCGTCTTAAAAGACCCGTCAGGGGTGAGGTTCTTGTTTTCGGGCACTTTCACATTTTCCATTCAATCCCTCCTTAAATCGTCATTTTCTGAATTTGGCTGGCAGACTGGCAACTGTGGGTGTACCATGAAGTTCTTGCCAGCCAAAATTTTCTGCCAGTCAAATGGCTTATTCCATCCAAAAGACCTTTTTGCGGCCTTCCACGATCTTGCTTTTCAGGGCATCGCCCAATTCCCGCTTGGCGTCCCGGACAGTTCTGCCGGGGATGCCCCTTTCCAGAGCCGCCTTGTCGATGTCCTCGCTGAGCACCTGCTTTCCTCCGGCAAGCAGGGTGCAGATCAGGTCTTTGGCTTGCTGGGTCTTGGTTTCCCGCTGCGGCTCGATGCCGGACAGCATCTCGTCTGCGGTAATGTCGTACTCGCCGACCCAGCGGAAGCCACCCTCGTCCCCCAGAGAGAATGCCAGTGACGCTCCCGGCGGGGCAAGAGAACTTTTCTCGTGGGTCAAGATGCGCATGGTGGGGTCGTGCTTCAGCTTGCCGATGAACATGACGCTGCGCACGGCGGCAGCAATGTCGATGGAGCCGAGGCCCCGCTGCAAGCTCTGCATTCCAGCGGCCTTGTTCAGATGCCCAATCAGCAAAATAGCGCAGCCTGTTCGCTGCGCTACCTGTCCCAACCGCATGAAGATGGGCCGGACTTCGTTCGCCCGGTTCATGTCCACATCGGCACCGAGATACGCCTGAATCGGGTCGATGATGACCAGTCGGGCGTTGTTCTCGACAATGGCTTTTTCAATTCGTTCATCGGAGAGTGTCAGCTGCACCTCGCTGTCGTCAATGACCAACACCCGGTCAAGGTCTGCGCCGGCTTCGATCAGGCGAGGCTTGACCGTATCGCCCAGACCGTCCTCTGCGGTCTGGTAGATCACGTTGAAGGGCTCCATGCGCTCCATGTTGGGCAGCAGCTTTCCGTTGGTGCAGGCAGCGGCAAGGTGCATGGCAAAGTAGGTCTTGCCCTCGCCCGGATTGCCTTGTAGCACACTGAGTTTTCCAAAAGGCAGATATGGCTTCCAGAGCCATTCCACCGGGGTCAGTTCCACGTCGCTCATGCGGATAATCTTGACCGTTTCCGGTTTTGACGGCTCTTTCGGCACGATGCTTTTGAAATAATTGCGGTTCGGGATTTCTGCCCGGTGCACGAGAACTTCGTTCCAGTCTTTCATGCAGGGCTGGATGCGGGTCACGCTCACGGTGTCCGGCAGCAGAGCAGCCAGACACTTGCAGGCATCCTCTCCGGCTTTGTCAGCATCCAGACAGAGGAACACCCGCTCCACGTCCGGGCGTTCAGAAAGAAATTGCCGCAGCGCCTTGCCCGACACCCCGCCCAGCGACAGATAATTGTGCTGCTGCCAGTTTTTCGGGAACAGTTCGATGAAGGACAGCAGGTCGATGGGCGCTTCAAAGACCAGCAGCTGCTTGTCAGTGCCACGGTGGGCAAAGCCAAACGCCTTTTCTGCACCGGCCGTATCCTGCCGAAACTTTTCCCGAATCCCACGGCTGCTTGCGTAGCGGGGATGCCCGTCTGCATCCCGCCCCACAAAGACCACGTTGTGGTGGGCGGCGTCTTCGTAAATATCTCCGGCAACGATGAAGAAGTTCACCAGCGAGGGGCTGAGTTTCCGCTCCTGTGTCAGATAGTTCAGGATGTTGGCGTTGGTGACATTCCGCAGCGGCAGACGAAACGCCGGAGAGGGGGCGGGGTCAGCCTCCGGCTGGACTTCGCCCGTCTCTCCGGTCAGCATCTGCACCGCTTCGGGGAAGGATTTGCCGTAAAATTCCATCACGAAATCCACCGGAAAGCCGCCCTTGCTCTGGCTGTGCCGGAACCATTTGTTGCCGCAGACGGTCAGGCTATCGTGGGCTTTCCAGCGGTATTCTTTTCCGCTGCGCACCAGCGTTTCGCCCTGTGCTCGGAGAAACTTTTCCAGATCCACCGCATTGGCTTTGTCGATCTGGGCTTGGGTGTAGGTCATGTTGCTCCCTCCTTAAAGCTCCTGTGTGTGATTTTTCGCTTCCGTTTTCTTTGTGGTCTGCGCCGCCTTGGCTTCTTCCAACTTTTTCAGCACCGATTTCTTCTCCGAGGTCTTGCCGCCCGGTGCGGAAAGCTGCTGCTTATTCAGCACCATATCGATATACTTGCGGATATTTTTCAGTGCGGAGACGTCCGGCTGTAAGGTTTCCAGTTGGGTGCGCAGCTCTGCGCTGCTGGATTGCAGCGCAAAAAATTCGGCATCCAATGCCGAAAAATCCACCGCTGTGCTGCCGTTCAACTTCATCAGGGTGCGGACAGCTTTATTAAAGGTGTCCAGCTCGTCCTTGTGCTGGGCAGCGTAAGCGTCTTTGGTCAGCTTGAAGTTCTTCTTAATAAAGGTATCGTGGATGGGCTTCAGCTTGGCATGGACGGTGGCAGCGTCCTTGATCTGGGCGATTGCCCGCATACGGTTTTCGTTCTGCTTCAACTGCCTGCGGAGTGGGGCGGCGGTCTGGTTTAAGCTGTCAATGGCTTGGTTCAAATCCTCAACAGTGTTCAGGGAATGGGCTTTCAGATATTCCACAGCCCGTTTGACTTCCTCAAAATCCCGGACAGTGCATTTCAGTTTTGCCTTGCCAGACCAATCGCTGCGCTGCTCGTTGCGGAGATTGAAGTAGTCCACCAGCAGGTCGGACAGCGTGGGCTCCTTCGCCTTTTTCAGTGCGTCCAGAAGAAGCTGCTTCTTCTCATTCAGGTCTGCAATCCAGCGTTGCAGCCCACGGATTGCACTGCGGATAGACTGCATCAGGCTGTTGGCTGCACGAATGTCCCGGTTCAGGTTTCCGAGAAAGGTTTCCACTCCACGCTTTTCCATCTGGTGTGCGGCGGGGCCGAGATGCACAGTCGGTATCTGCTGGATGCCCTGCCGCTCAAAGGAGCGCAGGTCAACACGTTCCGGTCTGCCAGCGGCTTCCAGATAGCGGTTGGTAATGGTTTCCCAGCTATGCCGCCAGACCTCAGCGTACTTCTGGTCGTTCCAGTCCACGGTGTTTTCCTTGTGGCACTTCCAGTTCCCAGAAGGGAGCTGGATGCGCTCGCCGTTCTCGTCAAGGTCGTAGACCTTTCGGGCTTTCGGAAGCCACTTGCCGTGTTCGTCCATTGCCCGGAGCGTCAGCAGAATGTGGGCGTGGGGGTTTCCATCACCCTTGTCGTGGATGGCAAAGTCAGCGATCATCCCTTTGGAAACAAACTGCTCCTGACAAAACTCTTTTATCATGGAGAGATACTGTTCCTTCGGCACCTCTACCGGAAACGCCAGCACGATGCGCCGGGCAAGCTGGGAGTTCCACTGGTTCTCCACGGCTTCCACGGCGTTCCAGAGGGTTGCCCGGTCTGCAAATCCGGGCGGCGCATGGGACGGCAGCATGATCTCGGCGTGGACAAGTTCTTTCTTCTTGTTGTAGAATTTCGTTTTCTGGTCGTACTCACTGAATAGCCGTTCGCCGCTTTGGTAAGCGGCCCCGGCAACAGCGGACTGCCCTTGGCTGCGTTTCACGATGGTAATTTTGAAATGCGGACACGGAATAGGCATCACCCCCAAACAAAAAGACCGCCCAGCAAGATTGCTCTTGGTGAACGGTCTGGAATCGTATTCGGTTTTGCTCGCCGCCTTAGAACGGAGTGCCATGCGCTTCGATCTCAGGCGGGAGCCGCAAAAGGATAGCTGCAAAGCAGCGCAAGGAAAATGCAGTTTTCCTTGGGATGGAATCGGGCTGGCGCACAAACGCCAGCTTCGATTTCATCGAGCTGTCTGCAAGACCGCAATTTCACCGGAACGGTGTATAATTGCGCCCTTTATTCTAAAGGGTTTTGAACGTTGCTGCGTTCGTGAACGTCATGCACCATCTTTGCAAGCGCCAGCACGACTTCTGGTTGGCGGAACGAGATTTTCAACAGTTCCATCACCTGATCGTCGGTCAGTTCTCCCGGACAGACCAGAAAGCTTTCCAGCATTCCGGCACGGGTGCAAAGACGATGCACACGCTCTCTCCGGTTCAGCTCTGACATCTGGCGTTCAAGGATTTTCTCCCGGTGCTGACAAGCGCGCAGCTTCTGCTCTGCTTTGGCTTTTTCGCTGCGGAGATAGGCAAGGTCGGTTTTGGGTTGGGTCAATGGCATCACGCTCCTTTCAAATAGATAACAAAAGGCAGAGAAGTCTATCTGATAACTTCTCTGCCTATGTAAATTATTCGCTTTGCTTGTTTGAAAGCATTGTAATCAAACCGGTTATGCGTGTATATAATTCGTCAAATGTAACAACTGTAACATTGTTCAAACTGTTTCTAAAACGCTCGAAAGCAGCAACTTCATCAACTTCCATTGCTGAAATTCTCCCAATTATTACCACACATTTGGGATTGAATACTTCAAATCGGGGAGAACTTTTACTTTGGAGGCTGTAAAATTCCTTTGTCAAAGAATCCTTGTAGTTCAAAACTTGATTGATAGCACCGCTCATTTCAGAACTAAAACTATATGTGGCACGATAGCTATTGCCAATAATGGGAGTACAGGGTGTTTTGATTTCTATGAGAGCAATATTTTGTGAAAGTTCATTTTGATAGATAAAATCACATACGTTGCCATCTCTGTTACTCATGGACTTTCCGCCGACATACGCCTTATCTTCATAAATTGTGCAAGGGGTTGAAAAAATCTGAGCTAAAACCCATTGATTCTCCTTGAATACGGTACTTTGCCAAAACTCTTCTGAACAGTTGTCCATGTTGCTCTCCATAAGTTGAGCAACTCTTTTCAACTTTTCAATGTTCAATGTGTCTGACAGACAGTCAAGGCTTGAATTTTCTAGACTTTCAAGACTTTGTTGTAATGATTCACGAGATTCTGATTGTGTTATTAAACGAAGGAGTTGCTTTAGCAGTTCTTGGTTTTCAGAAGCTACAAGCATTCGGGCAGCAGTAGGGTCATTTTGCACAAAGTCAAGAAATTGTTTGAAACCACTATCTAACCGAGCGTATGTAGCAGTTCCATAAGGAATGCCATCCATGCAACCGTATAAATTATATAGCGATTTAAGGCCGATATATAACTCGTAGGTTTCCGAAGCACTTAGGCTTATTTCCATCCAATCGCCGACTTTAACTGAACCACGCGAAACTTTTAAACTTTTGTAACTGACATCACTTGGAAAACAAGGGGCATTCTTGGGCTTCTTTTCAAATAGAATTTTTCCACTAACGGATTTACACGGCTCCTTTTGATTATCTGCAAGTGTCGGTAGAAATTGCAGCCTCAATAAGTCGGTTTCATTTAGCAGCAGTGGTGATGTGGTTGCTGATGTCGCCGATGTAGACTGAACATTGATATAACAATCGGCCATACTCTAATAACCTCGTAATGTCTACATTATTTTTGGGGAGGAAATGAAGGTTGTCTTAATTCGATTTGCTGAATTTTTTGTTCAAGGATGGCATCTTCTATTGTCTGAACACATTCTTCTGGATTTTGTATGATGTCCTTTCCCCAGAATCTGATAACTGTCCAGCCGAGGGAGTGCAGTTGTTTAGTGATTTCCGTATCTCGGTCTATATTTCGCTGTATTTTCTTTAACCAATAGACACTGTTAATACTGCTTTTTAGGTGCTCTTTCAAGTGACCCCAGTCTTTTCCGTGAAAAAACTCACTGTCACAAAATATTGCAATTCGATATTTTGAAATCACAATATCAGGCTTTCCCGGAAGCAAAGCATAATTTTTTCGATACCGAATGCCTTTTTTCCAAAGGTGTTTTCTAAGAAGCACTTCGATTTTTGTATCAGTTGCCTTAATGTGCGACATCGCGCGGTGTCGCTGCTCTTTTGTCAAGTCATCCATAACAGTCATTTATGGCAACAGAAATGTTTGATACATTGTGCCAACTGCTCAATCTCTGATGTATCTGAACGGCAGTATAGATTCATCAGGTGTTTAACGTCTACCAAAATACCCAAAATATGTTCGTATGTTTTCTGATTGTGCTTCCAATCGCTTATTGCCTCACCGATGCAAATATAATTTTCTGCATTCTCCCAAAGTGAACTCTTTGAGTTATAGGGCATCAAAAAGGCATTATACACATAAAAATCCGCCCCAAAGTTTTTCTTAAATTTTTCTTGTTCAGCTATAAATTCGCCGTATGTAATCTGCTTATTGATTGAGGTGGATTCTGGCAAATCGGACAATTTTCCAGTTGCACCATACTTATAATATTTAGCGTCCAGCACATATACATTTCCTTGATAGAGCATAATGCTATCAGGCTCAAGGCTTGCATTAGAATATGCCCCATTAAATGTATGCCATCTGGTTTTTGGAAAAAACGTACTTTTCTCTGCGATTCCGTAGGTTCGGTCAATCATTTTTTCCCAAACATACTCAAAACGATTTGTCCCAAATTTGAAGTCGTTCTGATTGGACGCATTGCCAGCACAGCTGATAATTGCAATCATGCTTTCAAAAAGCTGCTTGTTGAGATCATTAAATGTCTGCTGACATTTGGATTTTAAGATTTGAACGAATAGGTTTTGATTAAATTGAATGGCAGGCTTTTGGGGCATAAATGAAGTAAAAAGCCAGCCGATTTTGCGGAAACTCTCATAAACGCAATATTTATGTATTTCCGTAATATAGCCTGCATCTTTCAAAGATGTCTGCCGTGTTACATAGTTTAAGTAGACAATATTGTTTCCTTGAATGTAAGGAGATTGGGTTTTGATTGTCCTTTTCCAGTCGATTTTTCCGCGAGGTGAAACGGAATAATAGCTTTCTCTTTCCTGATAATAGCCACGACTGAAGAAGTCTGAAATAATAAATAGATATTCTTGCAGTGGGAAAGATGAATATTCCGCTTTTTCATCGCTGAAATTTACAGTGTTATTCTGCGCAGAAGATGCAAGTGCCAATGTCCGCATCAAAAGCAGAATATCTTTTCGTATACCGGAATCGTTATCTGACAATTGATATCCTAATGGAAAATTCACTGTAAGTTCTTCGTTTCTGCAATCAAGACCAACAAATGTATCAGACTCACGATTGGTGTTTATATGGCAGTGGCTTTTAATTACATATTCAGACACGGCACACCTCACATGTTGAAAATTATGCCAAATTGTTCATTCTGTTCAGCATTTCAGTATATACCGATTGATTTATAATTTGGCTCAATGGGTCCTTGTCGCTTTTAGAACGATACATAGCAGTGACTGCATCAAAAGAATTACATTCGGCAGCAAAAAGGCTATCTCGATTCATCTTGAAAGCATCATCCCACAAGTACTTAAGAACCTTTTCAGGAAAGCGTTCTGTTGAAAGCTCCTGCTTTGTAATAAAATATGCTCCAAGTCTTTTATCTTCTGAACTTAGAACTCCATCACTTACTTTAAGAATTTCTTCGTTTATAACAGTTGCGAACACTCCCCAGCTAATTAAGGAGCTGGTGTGGTATAAAAAAAGTTGACAGCTTATTCTCAAGGATTTCATAATAAAACCAAGAGAATAAGGAGGTATTCAAAGTGGCACGTAAATATGACCATGAATACAAAGTACAGGCAGTAAAACTTGCCAAAGAAATCGGCGGCGCTAAGGCTGCTAAAGAATTAGGAATCCCTGAAGGAACCATCCATACATGGCTGAAAGCCGTAAGGGCCGGTAAGCTGGATATTGGAGAAGGTTCCCATACCCCTGCCAGTGCAATGAGCCTGTCAGAAGAAATTACCATGCTACGTAAGCGCGTTAAGGAGCAGGATAAAGAAATCCGCCGTCTGAAAGAAGAAAACGAATTTCTGGAGGAAGCCAGCGCTTTTTTCGCCGCCAGCCGTCGGAAGTCAGTAAAAACCAGAGAATGATATTTCTCGCTTTGAAAACAGAGGACGGCAGGATTACCGGAAAAATTTCATTTTATTGCCGGATGCTTGGTATCAGCCGACAAGGCTTCTATAAATATCTCGCGAACAAAGACCGTCCATGGAAGTACCAGGATCTGGCGGATGCAATGAAAGAAATTATCAGTGAGGATGAATGTAACGATACTTATGGACGGATCCGGATGTATCAGGCGCTGTTGCTGAAGCAGCCGGAGGGCGTCCATATACCCAGTGAACGGACCGTATACCGGGTTATGGATCAGATCGGTCTGAGTCATCGGCCAAAGAGAAAGCCGAATGGGCTTACAAAGGCAGACCGGGAAGCCATGAAATCGGATGATCTGTTGAAACGGAATTTCCATTCAGATGCCCCATTAGAAAAATGTATTACAGATATCACGGAGATTCCGGCGTGCAATGGGAAACTGTATGTATCTGCGATATTCGACTGCTTTGATCTTAGCGTCCTCGGTCTGTCAATGGGAACAAACATGAAAGCAGATCTGTGTATCCAAACACTGGAAAATGCCCTGACTGCATATCCCACGTTGGAAGGAGCGATCATCCATAGTGACCGTGGAACACAGTATACCAGTGAGTCCTACCGCCAGACCATCCGGGAGCACCATATCCACCAAAGCATGAACAGTGCAGGAGGACGCTGCCATGATAATGCACGCTGTGAGAGTATGTGGGCCAGAATGAAGACGGAACTCCTCTATGACCGCTATGACACAAGCCAGATGACGGTAGAGGAATTAAAAGCGCTCATTTGGAGATACTTCCTCAGCTACTGGAATAACCGGAGGATCTGCTCTGCCAACGGCGGGCTTCCTCCCATGATAAAACGCAGGCAGTATTATGAGGCTTTGGAACTGGTAGCATAGTCAGTGATATCTTTGAGATAAATGTGTCAACTAATCTTGACAATATCAGCCGCCGAGCAGCCGCAGCGGGATAATCCCTTAAAGCACGTCGAGGACACCATA